>Ga0247847_1000385_pt1 | contig 10938 bp, 10 predicted proteins | sample PFST25metaG_FD_186002 | JGI IMG/M metagenome (GOLD analysis project Ga0247847, IMG submission 186002) | Peat soil microbial communities from Stordalen Mire, Sweden - P.F.S.T25 | ecosystem: Environmental > Terrestrial > Soil > Wetlands > Peat | place: Sweden: Norrbotten County, Stordalen Mire...
GTGGCGCATTGCTAGGTGCATCGAATCGTCACGCGGGATTTGCCCGATCACGTCGATGCCCGTATAGTGTTCAATTGCCTCTTTCGCTTTGGCTGCGTGCGTCGTACTTCCTATATTGTTGAGTATGGCTCCTTTGATGTCAACTCGCCTGTCAAATGACCGGTAGCCCTGCACTAACGCTGCAGTACTTCTTGTGATGCTCCGCGCGTCTATGACCAAGATGACGGGTGAACGCAGAATCTTGGCGACTTGCGCCGTGCTGCCGATGTCACTTAAGCTTTCGAGACCCTCGTAAAGACCTCTAACACCCTCTACGATGCCTATATCGGCACCGCGACTTGCGTGGGAAAAAACCTCAACGATAGCTTGCCTGCTCATCAAATAGCCATCGAGGTTGCGGGAAAAGCGCCCCGTGACCTCAGAATGGTAACTCGGGTCAATATAGTCTAAGCCCACTTTGAATGGCTGAACGGCTTGGCCCTCTTTGGTGAGGATGGACATCAGTCCCACAGCGATCGTCGTTTTTCCCGCTGAACTCCTATCAGCCGCGATGAGCACGCGGGGCACGTCGAGATTGCGTTGCTGCATCATCTACGAGTTCTGGCCTGCCTTCCTGTAGTTCTCCTGGAACACCGCCCGTAATGTGTCGCCGAGTTCTGATGGGACGACGTGACTGACCCCGAGAGTCTTTGGATGTAGGTCGATCTCGACCGTGACGTGCGTATGACCCAGTTGTTTCAGGGGCAGCACTTGCCGAGGTCCGTTGGTGACTGAGAAGATTGTCTTCCGGCTGATGCTCTTCATCGGCACGGCGTGCGGAACGCCGAGCAGGACCGCGAAGTCATAGTCGCTGTAGCGGCTTTCGATTAAGGCCCCGGCATTGACGCCGGTGATCGGGTACTCGTCCAATCCGCCAGTGATATGATCAATGGAGATGCCACTCTCTTTCATGTCGTTCAGGATGTTTTCCGCGTGCTTTCGGAGTCGCGGCAAGCCAACGCCAGCGTCGAGATTCGCAAAAGTCTTGAGGTATTCGTTCCCGAGTTCACCGGCAACGGCTGAGAGCGCGATGAGAATGTCTGCGAATTGATAGGCGGTCTCTTTTTTGGCGTTTAACACGACGACGCCTTTCTTATTGTGCTCTAAGAACCCTAGCAGTTTCTTTGCAGTTATATATTTGAGGTCGCCTCGCGATGGCTGGATGTACTCCATGCTTGCCACGCCTGCAATTTTTTCAAGATCTGTCGCTTTGATTAGCAGCTCCTTTTGCCGTAGGTATTCCGCGGGATCGAGCACTCCCGCATCGGCGGCAGCTTCGAGCGTCGCAATGGCTCCGTACGTGTTGTCTCGGTATCCGGCGTGGATTTCTACCTCGATTGTCGGACACGGCGGATTTGCGTCCAACACGGCTTGATGGATGTTCTCACCAATTATCATGCTCGCGCAGGAGCCGATAACTCCTAGAAGGCTTGGATTGAACAGCTCCACGGCACGTCGGATGACTTTCGTGAGAACTTGGTCTCCCCCAAATACAAAGTTCGTCTCATCCATCGCCGTCGTGACGACTCGAATTCCATCCTCTTCAAGCAATCTGCTGTGTTTGAAGCAGCAGCCGGAGGGTCCGTGTATTATCACTACGTCAGTTTCCAGATCTCTTAGCGTATAGAGCGCGGCAACGATAGAGCTCGGTCGAGGATGGATTATCTGGTCCACGCCTGCATCAGTTACGCGCACATTGGATGACATGCTACCTCCACATTTTCACACACGAAATAATGACGTCATATTCTTTGGTCAGTGTAAGGGCCGCGCGCAGCGCACTCTCCAAGTCGTTAGACCGGACAACGTTCGGCCGAGACGTACGCATCTGATCGCCAACGACAACAACGTCGTCGAGGGCGGTGTCTTCAGCTAGCGGCGCGAGCGCTTCCGGAGCGATCCCTTCGCATACGTTTTTTGCCTCTGCTCCGATGATTAGGACAGCTTTGTGACCGGATTTTTTCAACGTCAACCCGTAACGTATTGCCCGTTTGATCGACGTTGCTTCGAGGCCAGAATTTGAATTGTCGATGAGAAGCCTTCTCTTGATTATTGCGGCAGACATCCTCCCAATTACTCCTTTGAAGTGAGCGAGTCTCTGGGTAATCACCTCGGGATCGAGCTTCGAACAGAGCGCTGCGGTCACAAAACAAAGCAGCGAATCCTCATAACTCGTAAGGTCATAACATCCCGTGGGCGTGAAGCGCACCTCTCCAGAGACTCGGCCGCCGTCTATTCTTGCCAAATCGCTGTATGCAATTGTTACTTCATCAGTTTCTATGTTTTCGTATTGTACGGTTGCTCCTTCATCGCCGAAGGTGTTGAGACACTGACCCGGCTCTGCCAAGGATGCCGTCTCCGTTGACGTGACGAGGCAGGAATTGACTTTCGCATTTGATAGCATCTGCAGTTTGGCAAACGTTGACGTCTTGGTTTCTTGCGCAATGCCGTACTCAGGAGACAACGTCGTAAGGATATTCACGTCGGCAAGACCGGTTCCGCCAAGGGACACCTCGAAGATGCATACCTCTGGATCGAAGTCGAACTCTCTAGCTAGGTCCAACGCCGTCAGTATACTCGCAGGGGTGATGCTGAGTCGCCTCTTAGTCACGCATTTCCCGTTTTCGTGGATTTCGAGGCCGCGGCTCGTGAGCGTGAGTAACTTGCGGTCATAAAAAGCAATCTCCAACAGGGATGCGACCGTCGTTTTTCCCGTTACGCCTGTCACTTCAAAAACGAGCGCGTGTTGCAAGGCCTTGTTTTGCCGTGCGAGTTGGCCGACAGCCTGATGGTGGGTTAATACGGGAATGCCTAGCGCTTCGGCACGCGCGGTGAGCTGGGTGTAAGCGTGAACCGGAGCGATCACCACGTCAAACAAATCGATCGGCTGAGGTTTTGGGGCACCTTCGTAAATATTGATTGCGACCGGGTCTGCCCCAATCTCGCGAAGCTTCTCGCAGATTATTCGCCCGCCGTGAATGGTGTCTAGAACAGCCGCTTTTTTGCCGCGAAAATCCATTTGGGAGTTTAAGCCTCTGTAAGCCTTCTATGTGCCAAATCAGCGATGCACGGATCGATGCCTAGAGGCTCTGCGTACACGACGTCGATGTTTCGGGCGCCGAGCGAATACGTAGTTCGGTGCTCGCCGTCGGGAAGTCCGAGGATCTTAGGAATATCCTTTAACGTGTGCGTCCCGTGAGCAAGAAAGAGCGGAAGCACATACAGCGTTGTAACGTCGGTTTCTGCAAAGCTTTTGAGTCCCTCTTCGACCGTCGGCCGATCCATGTTGAGGTACGCCGTTTTTATGGTAACGCCTGCCATTCGCTCCGCCAACATGCCAGCCACAGTTTCCACGGTGCGTTTGTTGTAGGTCAGCTTGCTGCCGTGACCCAGCACCAGTACCCCAAAGTTCTCTTGCATAGTGGTTCTCCGTTCAGTGTGTGCGAATTGTTCTTCTGATATTTAATGATACAGCTCAACCGTGGGCCAATTTGCTCGCGTTCACGTCAATCAAGCAAGCTTTTGGAGAGCGTCGACCAGCTTCGGGAGAATCTTCATAGGGATACCGACAATCAGTTCTTCTTCGCTCACCTTGGCGTATTTTCGCGAACCAGAACATCCAAGGGTGAAGTTGATGCTGCCCCTCATCAGAGGCGCAGCAACTGCATCGCCACACAGCGATTGAATGCCGGAGAAATCGGCGGTATTTCGTGAATGTAGCTCGTACACGTTCGCCTGCGCAATCATCATCGCTTGGCGGGGGTTCACGACGAGCACCACGACGTCAGGCTCGAAGGGAGTTTCGCCGAGAGGCGCGTAAGCCGTTGCATAGGTTTTGAAATCCACAATGGGAACCGCTTGCATGGTCTCCCCGGCGTGCTCGACTGAAGAGAAGCGCCCAAGTTTGTGGTAGAATTCACCCGACTTGATGTTTTCCGGTATCTCGATCAGGCCGAGCATTCCTGCGCCGCCTTTACAGGCATGCTGCTCGACGGTTGCGTAGAATTTCGAACCACCGCGCGCCTTCTGCACCATTTCGCAATGGCGCAACACCTCGTTTGTGTGATTCAGTCCTTTTGGGAGGCTGGATTCAGTTCGAATGAGTTTGACCGCCACGGGTGAGCCTTTCAGTGCTAAAACACTCGTGAGCTTGTCGGACAGCGCATTATAGTCTAGACTCATACCGTAATCATGAGCGCGCGCAAAGTAATAGTTTTCCAGGTACGGACAGTCCGAGCGTGGCGGCTATCAGCGGGCTATCACGCCTGCTTCGCCATCGCCATCAGAGCCCTGACGCTTTCGGCTTGTATCGTTCCGGCCAATCGGTCGCCATGCGAACAAGCTGCGCCACGGATTCCAACGATGTCAGCGCCAACGTGCTTCAGTATAGGGATCTCTGGCAGTTTGATGGACCCTGCGAGGGCAACGTCCAGATTTCGCGTGTGGCCTTCTTCGACAAACTGTCTGCAGGCGGCTTCGTCCATGAAATCAAAAATGCCCCTTCCATCCTTGACAAAGGTATCGACCATCACGACGTCACAGCCCGCAGTGCGTGCTACGTCGGGCAGCAGAAAGGGATCGAGGGTTGATGCCCGTCGAAAGTCTGCGTATCCCGCGAGAACGACCTTGGTCTGCGTATCGTATTCCTTCACCGTTCTCGTTACACCCTGCATCAAAAAAATCGCGTCATCTCTGGTTTTGGAGCCTTTTAGCCCCACTTTGACGTAGTTAGCACCAGAGACAGCCGCGCCGAGTGCTGCCAGCGAGGCAGAACCGGGAAGGTGTGGAAAATCACCTATCGTTGCGCTTACTTCTATCGAGTGCGGGACGAGGCTCCGAATCTGTCGGATAACCCAAGGAAAGTTAGCCCCGAGTGACCCTTCGATCGGGTTCTTGACATCGATGATATCGGCGCCGCCATTCACGGCCTCTGTCGCCTCAAATTCGTCTTTTGGACTTATTAATACCTTCATACGCAAAGGCGAGATGAGATTGGTTGCATATATAACTTTTGAGTGATCGGTGGCCGCCGCATCTACAAAATAGCGCTCGTGCAGTATTTTATAAAAATATAAAAATAAAATTTTGGTGAGATTCTTTTGCGCAAATCTCTGCAAAAATAAATCTAATTATTCTCCGCGTTTTCTCAGCACAAGCTTAATAAACTATGAAATTGAACTTAACTTAAACCCGGGGTAAGCTCCATGCTAGGTGAAACGTACAACTCGTTATCTTTTTTTCAATCGAGCTGTATCTAGTTAATTTCAGTCCTGGTATTCAGCATACAGTGTCGTTCGCGTGGCAGCTGACTCCGCGGAGGAATAGAAATGCCAAAATTTGAAGACAAAGTCGATTTATACAACGACAGAGGTCAAAAGGTTGGTTCGAACATACCGCTCGAGGCGCTCAGCCCGACGATGAATCCGGCTATCAAGAAGATTATTAACGTCACTAAGCGAACGGTAGCCGTTAATCTCGACGGCATCCAAGGCGCGCTGATGACCGGTAAAATCGGCGGCAAGGGTAGACAGATACTCGGTCGCGAACTGAACCTGGATCTAGTCGGCAACGCCGACGGTCTCGCACAGAAGGTTAAGGACCTTGTGATGGTGAGTGAGGGCGACGACACGAACGTCCAGCCCCTTGGTGGCGGTAAGCAGCTCAAGGTTCAAGTGCCGACCGAACGCCTTAACACCGGAGCTACCTACGTCGCGGGAACCACCGCAACCAGCAGCGCACTTACGCAGGCGATTATCGACATGTTCAAAGTGGACATGTTCCAAGCGCCTATGGTTAAGGCTGCCATTTGGGGACAGTACCCACAAACAATTGACAACGAAGGCGGCAATGTGAAATCCATGCTCGAGACCCCACAGAAAGATGAAGGGTACGGTTACTCCCTGCGAAATGTGGCGGTTAACCACGTTGCAGCCGCAACCGGCAAGCGGACGATGAACGCGGCAGCGCTGTCATCGATATTTGAGCAGACGGGTATCTGGGAGATGGGCGACGCTATCGGCTGGAACGAGCGGTTGCAGCTCTGCGGACTTGCGATGCAGGGGCTAAACGCGAACAACCTAACCTACTCTCTCGTCAAAGAGAACGGGCAAACTGGTACCATCGGCTCTGTAGTTGGGTCGACCGTTGAAAAGGCAAAGGCAGCGGGTGTCATTAAAGCAGATACGACGTGGCCTTCTGGCTTCAAGGCGATGAAGACTGGCGACGTCGCAGCTTGGAACGCCTATGCGGCTTCGTGCACACTTGCCGCGACCATAGTGAACTGCGGCGCGGCACGAGGTGCGCAAGCGGTCTCATCCACTCTGTTGTACGCCAACGACCTACTCGAGCACGAAACGGGACTCCCCGGTTGTGACTTCGGCAAGGTTATGGGTACAGCAGTCGGGTTCTCGTTCTTCAGCCACTCGATATACGGCGGAGGCGGACCCGGTGTGTTCAATGGGAACCACATCGTGACGAGGCACTCCAAGGGCTTTGCGATTCCGTGCGTTGCGGCAGCCGTGTCGATCGACGCAGGCACGCAAATGTTCTCAGTCGAGGCAACGTCAAAGATCATCGGCATAGTCTACGGCGACCTACCAGAATTCAAAGACCCGATAACTGCTGTTGCCAAAGCAGCGGAGGGAATGTAGACACGAAAATTGCGCGGAGGTTTACGATACACAATGGATACAGACGTACCTGACACGAGCATTCCTGTTCAAATAGAGATATTCACCGAACGGCTACTCAATCCGGAGACGGTTGAGCGGTTAGTCACAGAGTTTGCCAAGATCGAAGGAATCACGCGCTTGATCATGCACGGGCCGCGGATCGCTGCTGCTGTTCCAGAAGGGCCAGCTAAGGGAACGCCGAACGTGCACGCAGCGCGCAGACACATTCAAGTGGGGCAGCAGGACGTAGAGCTCGGGGTACAGGTCGGTAGGTTTTGGCTTGAACTAGAGGATGAAGACGTGATCGAGCAGGTCGAGGAAGTGTCCAGAAGGATTCTTCCGTGTGGGTTTCAGATAAACCGAGGCTTGTATATACGAACGCGTCCGACGCAGACTGATTACGCAAAATGGGGCGTAATCAAGGACACGCGAGTACTTGGCATGACAGATCCGAAGTCGAAATCGCGGATCTGTGCGATCTATCCCCGTGAGAGGTGACGCATATCGTCAGCCGCGCCACACACATTGTCGATTGCCGCGAATCAATGGGCCTGGGCAAAGGCGGAGGCCTTGCCCAACGAGGCACCATTTCCGAGACAGGGATACCTGATATCGTCGCAATCGCAATGTCCCCCGGTAGACGGCACATAACGAAGCCCGTATGCGAGATCACGCATGGCCTGCGAAACGAAGGTTTTCAGGTAGGCGTGCTCGTCTTGAACGCCGGAAGCGGCGTCCCGGCCGATGCGCCCGAAAGCGCCCGCGGCCTCGGGCCGAAGTTTGGTCTTTCTGCAAAGGAGGTGGAACAAATTGCTCGCCACAAGCTTGCGGTTATTCACCTCGGGGGCGTGAAGACTCACATAATCTACAAGGCGCGAAATATTCTACGCTTTGTCGCCATTCCGGCGATTGTAGTGAGTCAAACGCAGGTTGACTATGAAGATTTCGCCCGCATCGGGGTAAAGACGCGTATCGTGATGCCAAGGCCCGAAGACGTTCAAACCGATGGCACTATCGTAGGAATCGTAACCAATGTGACTCGCGGAGAGACTATCACGCGTGATAAGCTCAACGAGGTCATTAAGTGTATCAATCACTATAAACGCGCAGAACGAAGGAGTTGAAAAAAAGATGGCACAATTAATTCCCGGTACTTCAAAGGTAGCGGCAAACAGAAGGAAGGCGCTGGACCCGACGAAGACGCTGGACAAAGTTCGTGACGTTTCAGATGATGATGTGGTAGCAATACTGGGCCACCGCACACCTGGAACAGCGTATCCGGCGACTCACCCGCCACTAGCAGAGATGGGAGAGCCTGAGGACCCCATGAGAGAGCTCGTGAAGCCCACGGAGGGAGCGGCAGCAGGCGATCGTATTCGGTACATTCAGTTCACTGACTCAATGTACTTCGCCCCCATGGTTCCTTACGTAAGGTCGTGGATGGCGGCGACCCGATTCAGAGGCGTGGATCCCGGTACGCTATCCGGCCGACAGATCATCGAAGCCCGCGAGAGAGATCTCGACAAACTCGGCAAGATGCTGCTGGAGAGCGAGGCGTTTGACTGTGCTCGAAGTGGCGTCAGAGGCTGTACTGTGCACGGGCACTCACTGAGACTGGACCAAAACGGCATGATGTTCGACATGCTACAGAGATCGGTAATGAACCCTGACGGCTCCGTCAGCATTGTGAAAGACCAGGTGGGAAGGCCTCTTGACAAGGCAGTGCCTGTCGGGAAGCCAATGTCGGACGCTGACCTGAAGAGCAGAACGACGATCTATCGGGTCGATGGAGAAGCAGCACGAGCCGACAAAGAGCTCATCACCTACATCCAGCGGATTCATACGCTGAGAACGATGTGGGGATTCAAGCCGATGGCATAAGAGAGGTGCAACAATATGGCTACCGAAAAAACACAAAAGATGTTCCTCGAGGCGATGAAAAAGAAGTTCGCAGAGGACCCTACTTCAAACAAGACGACCTATAAGCGCGAGGGGTGGACTCAGTCCAAGGACAAGCGCGAGTTCCAGGAATGGGGCGCAAAAATCGCCAAGGACCGTGGAATACCGGCGTACAACGTCAACGTCCACCTCGGCGGTATGACCCTCGGCCAGCGGCAACTCATGCCGTACAATGTCTCTGGGACCGACGTGATGTGTGAAGGCGATGACCTCCACTACGTCAACAACCCCGCAATGCAACAGATGTGGGATGAGATCAGGCGTACGGTTATCGTAGGTCTTGACACCGCTCACGAGACGCTGACCAGGAGACTCGGCAAGGAGGTTACCCCCGAGACCATCAACGGCTATCTCGAGGCATTGAACCACACGATGCCCGGTGCGGCCATTGTCCAAGAACACATGGTGGAAACCCACCCTGCGCTCGTTGAAGACTGCTTCGTAAAAGTCTTCACCGGCGACGATGACCTCGCCGCCGAAATCGATAAGCCGTTCCTTGTTGACATCAACAAGCTGTTCCCCAAGGCACAAGCCGAACAACTCAAGAAGGCAATCGGCAAGACGCTCTGGCAGGGAGTGCACATCCCGACGATCGTTTCGCGCACGTGCGACGGCGGAAACACGAGCAGATGGTCTGCCATGCAGATCGGTATGTCGTTCATCGCCGCGTACAACATGTGCGCCGGTGAAGCAGCGGTTGCTGACCTCGCGTTTGCGGCTAAGCACGCAAGCCTCGTTGAGATGGCGAACTTCCTTCCCGCACGTCGTGCCCGAGGACCCAACGAACCCGGTGGTCTCTCGTTCGGCTTCATGGCCGACATGGTCCAAACAGACCGGATATACCCCGAGGACCCCGTTAAGTCATCGCTTGAAGTTGTCGCAGCTGGCTGTATGCTCTACGACCAGATATGGCTCGGATCATACATGTCAGGCGGCGTAGGTTTCACGCAATACGCGACTGCAGCATACACCGACAACATCCTCGACGACTACAGCTACTACGGCAACGACTACGCGAAGAAGTACGGAGAGGACGGAAAGGCACCGTCGACGATGGACGTCGTCAATGACCTCGGAACTGAAGTTACTCTCTACGGTATCGAGCAGTACGAAAAGTACCCGACCACCCTTGAGGACCACTTTGGCGGTTCGCAAAGGGCAACGGTGCTCGCAGCCGCGTCCGGTGTGACCGTAGCTATCGCAACCGGTAACTCGAATGCCGGTCTAAGCGGTTGGTATCTCTCCATGCTTCTGCACAAGGACGCGTGGGGCAGACTTGGGTTCTACGGCTACGACCTGCAAGACCAGTGCGGATCCACTAACACGTTCTCCGTCAGGTCCGATGAGGGTGCGCCAGACGAACTCCGTGGTGCAAACTACCCGAACTACGCTATGAACGTTGGTCACCAGGGCGGCTATGCAGGCATTGCAAAGGCCGCACACGTCGGTCGCCGTGACGCGTTTGCGGTGAGCCCACTCGTTAAGGTGTGCTTCGCCGACCCCAACCTGTGGTTCGACTTCGCTGCGCCACGGAAGGAGTTTGCGCGCGGCGCTCTACGAGAGTTCCAGCCTGCCGGTGAGAGAACAATCGTCTCGCCCGGCCGAAAGTTCTAAACTGCGAAGGAGTGACAATCGTCACTCCTCTTTTTGTTTTTTTTAGCCACTTTTTTTCGAACGGCTGTTAGGTGCAGCAGTTATTCACTAATTTTTCCCTATATCAGAAGAACAAGAATAGCAGGGTGTTACCTATGTTCAGCGCCTTCGAAAGAATAATCATGTTTCTCGCAGACTTTTTGAGCGGTCGCAGCTTGCTGTCGAGCAGATACGCCCGAGTTTAAACCTTGATCCCTTCAATCGCTAGGCTGGCCGCCGTCGTGACGGTGGCAAGAAATAATACGCGCAGACAAGGTTAGAAAAAAATAATCCACACGTTGTCCGATTGCTTCGAGCTAAGTGCATGTAGGCGCCAATGCGGAAGCACTGCACGAGGAGCTCTGACAAACGCACTGCGATGGACGCATCTAAAACGTATGCGCCGAACTCTGTGCTTACAAAGTTTTTATCAGCACTGTAAAAGTCGGGTTCAAGCCTGTTAGCGATAAACAGGGCGTGGTAAAATGGAAAGGTGTCATACTTAAGCCACATTACTCGAGGCCTTAGACGTGCGCCATCCTGATAATGAATTTGATAACGACGCCCTTGCTTAAGCGAGCATAAGAAATATGATAAGCATGTATAAAGTACTGACTGCACACTGGTAGGAGAGTGA
>Ga0247847_1000387_pt1 | contig 10920 bp, 11 predicted proteins | sample PFST25metaG_FD_186002 | JGI IMG/M metagenome (GOLD analysis project Ga0247847, IMG submission 186002) | Peat soil microbial communities from Stordalen Mire, Sweden - P.F.S.T25 | ecosystem: Environmental > Terrestrial > Soil > Wetlands > Peat | place: Sweden: Norrbotten County, Stordalen Mire...
AGTCGCTTCCCCGAGTTCGCCATCAACGTGAGCGTGCTGCAGCCCGGCCAACCCGCCAGCCTGTACCACCGTGAGGACGCCCAGGAGACGTTCCTGGTGCTGAGCGGCGAGTGTCTGGCGATCATCGAGGAGCAGGAGCGCCCGCTGCGCGCCGGCGACTTCGTGTACACGCCGGCCGGCACGGCCCATGTGTTCGTCGGGGCTGGCGACGGCCCGTGCGCGGTGCTGATGGCCGGCACGCGCAAACCGTCGGAGGAGATCTTGTACCCGGTCAGCGAGATGGCGGCGCGCTACGGCGCCTCGGTCGAGCGCGGGACGGCCTCGCCGGAAGAGGCCTACGGCGGCTCCGGCGGCTCCTGGTCCAAGCCCGAGTACACGACGCTGGGCCCGGTGCTGTAGCGGCCAGACGCCGGCCACGAGCGACCTGAGTGCCGGCGGGCGGGCGTGCCGGCGGGCGAGCGTGCCGGCGAGCCCGGGCGGCGCGCCGTGGCACCGGCGCCGCCGGCGGCAGACTCCTTGACGCCGCCGCCGCTCCTCCTGTATGGTGAACATCGTTCACCGAAGCACACAGCGTTGACATGCGCCATCGGTGTTCACCATGAGCCGCGACGGTCCCTGTCGAGGAGGATCCCATGAGAGACGAGCTGCACCGGGCGCCTCGCCATCGTCATCATCACCACGAGGACATAGTCGAGCTGGTGATCACCCGGCGAGAGCGGCATCATCGTGAGACCCGCGACGAGATACTCGTGGCGGCGCGCGAAGTGCTGCTCGAGCGCGGCGCCGCCGACCTCAGCCTGCGCGAGATAGCGCGCCGCTCCGGCTTCAGCCCCGGCGCGCTCTACAAGTACTTCGACAGCAAAGACGACCTGGTCAAAGCGCTGGCCGACAACGCCATGGCGGCGCTGCTGCGCGAGTTCTCGCGCGCGTCGCCCGACCTGCCGCCGGACGAGCGCGCCCTCGAGATGGGCTTGGCCTACCTGGAGTTCGCGCGCCGCAACCCCGAGGATGTGGCGGTGATCACGCAGCACGAGTCGATGGTGCACGCTCTGCCGCCCTCGCCTGAGCACCGCCAGTTCGAGGAGATAGTCACCGGAGTCTTCCAGGAGGGCATCGCCAGCGGCATGTTCACCGCTGCCAACGAGCGGGACGCCGAGTACATGGCTTACGGCGCCTGGGCGCTGGTGCAAGGCCTGGCCACGTTCGAGCAGAATCAGCGCCCGCAGCTCTCGCAGCTGCTGCGCGCCAAGCAGCGGCAGCTCATGAACGTGTTTATCAACGGCCTGAAGAGTGACTGGTCGGACCCAAGAGCCCCGGAGCCCGGGTCACCGGTCACCTGATCGACCTGGAGGAAGTCTTGTTCGCCACCGATCGCAGAACCAAGCTCGTCACGCTGGGCACGATGTGCTTCGCCTTGTTCATGGTGATGCTCGACAGCACCGTCGTGAACCTCGCCCTGCCGACCATTCAGCGCAAGCTCGGGGCCAGCATCTCCGAGCTGCAGTGGATCGTCGACGCCTTCGTGCTGGCCCTGGCGAGCCTGCTGCTGACCGGCGGCACCCTGGGTGACATGTTCGGTCGCCGCAAGGCGTTCATCGGCGGCCTGGCCCTGTTCACCGGCGGCTCGCTCTTCTGCGCGCTGGCACCGTCCACGCACCTGCTCATCGCCGGCCGCGTCTTCCAGGGGGTCGGCGGCGCCATCATGCTGCCCAGCACGCTCTCGATCCTCACCAACACCTTCCCCGACCCCAAGGAGCGAGCGCAGGCCATAGGCATGTGGGCCGGTATCTCCGGCCTGGCGCTGGCCGTGGGTCCGCTCATCGGCGGCACCATGGTCGACAACCTCGGCTGGCAGAGCATCTTCTTCATCAACTTGCCGATCGGTGTGCTGGCGCTGGCACTAGCGTGGCGTTTCGTGCCCGAGTCGTCCGACCGCAGGGGTCGCAGCCTGGACCTGCTCGGTCAGGCGCTCGCCGTGGTGGGCCTGGCCTCGCTCACGTATGCCTTCATCGAGGCCAACACCTACGGCTGGGCCTCGGCGCGCATCACGTCGTGCTTCGTAGTCGCCGCCGTGACGCTCACGCTCTTCATCGTCGTCGAGCTGCGCGGCAGGAGCCCCATGCTGCAGCTCCAGTTCTTCCGCAACGCCACCTTCAGCGGCGCCAACCTGGTGGGCGTCATCGTCAGCTTCGCCTTCTTCGGCGTCATCTTCTTTCTCTCGCTCTTCATGCAGGAGGTGCAGGGCTACTCGCCGACCCGGGCCGGTCTGCTGCAACTGCCGGCCACACTGGGCATCATGGCATCGGCGATCGTCTCCGGGCGCATCGTCGGGCGCATCGGTGCGCGGCTGCCGATAACCATCGGCCTGCTCATGACAGGCTTCGGGCTGCTCATGCTGACTGCGCTCGAGCCCACCACCGGGTACGTGTCGTTCTGGTACTGGCTGCTCCTGATCGGTCTCGGCAACGGCATGATAATGAGTCCGATGACCACGGCCGTCATGGGCACGGTGCCCAATGAACGTGCCGGCATGGCCTCGGCTACCTCCAACACGATGCGCCAGGTGGGCAGCGTGTTCGGCATCGCCGTGCTCGGCAACCTGGTGACGCGGCGCTTCACCGACCACCTGCTGACGGCGCTGCGCGGCTTGCGCCTGCCGCCGCAAGTGACCCACGGGGTGATGGCCTCGGCGGCTCAGGGGCGGCAGGTGACGCCGGCCAAGTTGCCGGCCGGCGTGGACCCTGCCGCCATCGGGCGCGCCATCGGCCTCTCGTTCACCTCGGGCCTGCACGTCGCCCTCTGGGTGAGCGGCATCATGCTTATCGTCGGCGCTCCCATAGCGGCGGCGACGATCCGCAAGACGGCGCCGCATCACGTGCGTGCGGCGGCGGCGGCCCGCGCCCAGAAGGTGGAGACGGAGGCACGGGCACGGGCGCTTTCTGGCAAGGAGGCACCATGAGCGAGAGCTGCGGAGAGACACCGTGAGCGAGAGCCGCGGAGAGGTGCGGCTGGGCGGCGGCGATGTCTGCTCAGCCAACCACGCCGGCTGGCTCTCGACGCCGCTGCGGCGCCTGTTGCACAACCCCGACCGGATTCTGAGAGGGCTGCTGCAGGCCGGTGACACGGCCGTGGACTTCGGCTGCGGGCCGGGGTTCTTCACCCTGCCCATGGCCAAGATGGTCGGCCCTGGTGGCAGGGTGGTGGCCGTGGACCTGCAGGCGGAGATGTTGGAGAGGCTGAAGGTGCGGGCAGAGCGCGCCGGCCTGGCCGCGCGCATCCGTCTGCACCAGTGCGCCGCCGACACCATCGGCGAAGTGGAGCCGGCGGACTTCGCCCTGGCCTTCTTCATGGTCCACGAGGTGCCCGATGCGGAGCACTTCCTGCGCGAGGCTCACGGCGCGCTCAAGGAGGGCGGCCGCTTGCTGCTGGTCGAGCCCAAGGGGCACGTGTCCGCCGAGGCGTATCGCAGGACCGAAGACGTGGCCGGCGGCCTTGGTCTGAAGCCGCTCTGCCGGCCGCGCGTCAGGGGCAGCCGGGCGACGCTCTTCGAGCGCGCCTAGGCGAGCACCTTCGAGAGGAAGAGCTTTGTGCGCTCTTCCTTCGGGCTTACCAGGACCTCGTTGGGCGGACCCTGCTCGACGATGACGCCGCCGTCGATGAGAGCCACGCCGTCGGCCACCTCTTTGGCGAAGCCGATCTCGTGGGTGACGACGACCATGGTCATGCCGCCCTTGGCGAGATCCTTCATCACGTCGAGCACCTCGCCGACGAGCTCCGGGTCGAGCGCCGAGGTGGGCTCGTCGAAGAGCATCAGCTTGGGTTTCATCGCCAGCGCCCTGGCCATGGCCACGCGCTGCTGCTGGCCACCGGAAAGCTGCGCGGGGTAGACGTCGAGCTTGTCGCGCAGGCCGACGCGCGTGAGCAACTCCTCCGCCTCGGTCTCGGCCCGCTTGTGCGGCACGTGCTGCACGTGGATCGGTGACTCCATCACGTTCTCGATGGCCGTCTTGTGCGGGAACAGGTTGAAGCGCTGGAAGACCATGCCGACAAGGGAGCGCTGCCGGGCGACGTCCCTGGACCTCATCTCGTGCAGGACGTCGCCCTTCTGTCGGTAGCCCATGAGCTCACCGGCTACCCATAGGCGGCCGGCGTTGATCTTCTCCAGGTGGTTGATGCAGCGCAGGAGCGTCGACTTGCCGCCGCCCGACGGCCCCAGCAGCACGAACGTCTGCTGCGGATAGACCTCGAGGTCGATGCCTTTGAGCACGTCGAGCCTGCCGAACGACTTCCAGACTTGTTCGGCCTTGACCATCGGCTGGCTCGTGTCGATGGTCTCCGAGAGCTCGGCGCCGACCGCGGCCAGACCGCCTGCGTTGCTAGACACGGCGGGCCTCCCGCTTCAGAGTCCGTTTCTCGGCCGCTTCTGTCTCTGCCTGTCCAAATCCCTTGCCGAAGTAGGCCTCAAGGTAGTACTGGCCGATGGTCAGGATGGTCGTCACGGTCAGGTACCAGATGCAGCCGACCACGAGCAGCGGCATGATCTGGAACGTCTGGTTGTACACGAGCTGGAGCTTGCCGAACATCTCGACGCCGCCACCGAGGACGGCGAGCAGCGAGGTGGTCTTGAGCATGCTGATGGTCTCGTTGCCCATCGTGGGGATGATGACGCGCATCGCCTGCGGCAGCACGATCCGGCGCATGGTCAGCGGCGGCGACATGCCGAGCGAGAGCGCGGCCTCTGACTGGCCGGCGTCGACGGAGATGATGCCGGCGCGCACCAGTTCGGCGGCGTAAGCCGCCTCGTTGAGCCCCAGCGCCAGGATGGCCACGACGATGAGGTGATTGACGAGCAGACCACTGTCGGTCGAGCCTGCGACCAAGCCGGTGAAGGGCAGCCCGAGATAGAACCTGCGATACAGCACGCCGATGTTGCCCCAGAGAATGATCTGCACGTACACCGGTGTGCCGCGGAAGAACCAGATGTAGGCCCAGGAGACGGTCGAGAGCACGCGGTTCTTCGAGAGGCGCATGACGGCGAGCACGGTGCCGCCGACGGCGCCGACCGCCATCGCCACAAAGGTCAACTCAAGTGTCGCCAGCAAGCCGGTGATCGTGTACCACTTGAACAGGTACTGCCAAACGACGGGCCACTCGACGATCGGGTTCTTCACGAACGAAAAGACGAGCGCGGCCACGAGGTAGATGACCACGGCGGCGCTCAGCCAGCGACCCCAATGGCGGATCGGGATCGCCTTGATGGCCTCGGGACGTGCGGCGGCGGCCGGGTCACCGGCCGCCGCCGCACGCTCTTGTCCCCTCCCGAAGAGCTTCATCGGTCAGGCGCTGCTACGGCGTGGGGCTGGCGCTCGTCCCTGAGCTGGTGCTGGCAAAGCTCGGGCCCTGGTTGACCTGCGCCGACTTGACCGGAAGGAAGCCGTACTTGTTGACGATCAGCTGATAGCTACCGTCGTTGATGAGCGCCTGCAGCGCCTTCTGCACGGCGTCGACGAGTTGCGTGTTCGCCTTGGCGATCTCGATGCCGACGAGCTGGGGCTCGTAGCCGTTGGGCGCGGCGGGGTCCTTGACGATCTCGAAGTTGGCACTCTGGTGGGTGGCGATGTAGCCGGCGGTGGAGGCGTCGGTGAGATCGGCCGCCGCCTTGCCGCCCTGGATGGCGAGCAGTGCTTCGGGCTGCTTCTGGAGCACGAGGATCGTCATCTGCGGCTGGCCGGCAGTCTTGAACTTGGTGTTCAGCGTCTGCAGGAAGGTCTCCTGAGTGGTGCCGCTCTCACAGGCGACGGTCTTGCCGGCGAGGCTGTCTGGTGTGGTGATGCCGTCCGGGTTGCCCGTGGCGACGAGGATCGCCGTGCCGTCGGCAGCGTAGTCGACGAAGCTGGAGTACTTCTGCCGGGCGGCAGTGTCGTACATGTCCGACATGACGATGTCGTACTTGCCGCTCTGGATCCCGAACGGGATGCTGTCGAACGGCACGTCGTTGAACGAGACTTTGATGCCGAGCTTCTTGCCGATCGCCTGCGAAAGGTCGTAGTCGATGCCGGTGGGCTGCTTGCTGGTCGGCGTCACCCACATCTCCCACGGCGGATAGGGGATGTCACTGGCACAGCGGATCTGACCAGCAGAGGTGACGTTGGAGGGAAGCAGTGCGGTCAGTGCTGAATCGGTCGTGACGTTGTTGACGTCGAACGTCTTGCCCGAGCTGGAGGATGTCGGCGACGCCTTCTTCGAGCTGCTGCCGCAGCCGGCCGCTACGAGGATCGCGAGCGCGAGCAGCGCGGCCACAGCCACGAGCAGCCGCCATGTCAAACGGGTTGGAGTGGGTCTCATCATCGTCCCTTCCTTTCGTGTCATGGCGGAGGCGTGCCACCTCCGAATGACCGGTCCCCTGGCTGAGCAGCCGAGAGCAGTATAGACCACGACCCACGTCACCGTCAGCGTGTGTGCCGAGACGTACGGCGGACGGGCGACCGGCGGCCCGAGGTCTGACTGCTAGGGCGCGGGGCGGCGGGCGACGCGTGAAAGCGAGCGCCGCCGCTCCTGGCGCTTACTGTCGGCTATCGCCTGTCGGAACGCCTGCCAGCCGGGGATGCCGCTCACGCCGCCGCCGCCGTGCGCGCCGGCCGAGCCGTTGTAGAGGCCGCCGATGGGCGTGCGGTAGTCGGCGTAGCCGGGAGCCGGGCGCATGTGGAACATCTGGTCCACGCTCAGCTCGCCGCCGTACACGTTGCCGCCGACCAACCCCAGGTCCTGCTCCAGATCGTGGGGGCCGATGACCTGCCGCGCCAAGACGGCGCCCTTCAGGTTGGGCGCCAGCTCGGCGTAGGCATCGACCACTCGGTCGGCGTAAGCCTCCAGCTCGTCGCGATGTGGTTCTGTATGCCACTGCCACGGCACCCACTGCGAGTAGATGGACATGCAGTGCAGACCGGCGGGCATGAGCGAGTCGTCGAGCACCGAGGGGATGGTGCCGTCGGCGATGGGCCGCGCGCTGGGGCGGCCGGCGACGGCGTCGTCAAAGGCCGCCTGCACGTAGCGCGGCGAGAAGGCGAGCTCCATGCTGCCGCTGTGATGCTCCTGCACATCGCCGCCGGGAGCAGCGGCGAACTCGGGCAGCTCGGCCAGCGCCAAGTTGATCTTCACAGCGCCGCCACGGCACTTGAAGCGTTCGATGTCGGCGACGAAGTCGGGCGGCAGCGCGGCGCGCTCGACGAGTTGCAGGAACGTCAGCTTGGGGTGAGCGGTCGAGACGACGATGGGCGCCGCCAGCTCCTCGCCGCTCTGCAAGGCGACGCCGGCGACGCGGCCGTCGCGGACGATGATCTTCTCGACGGCCGCACCCAGGCGGACTTCGGCGCCGTGCGCCGCAGCAGAGCGGCGGCAGGCGGCGGCCAGGCCGCCCATGCCGCCGCGCACAAACCCCCAGCCGCCGAAGTGGCCGTCGCCGGGGTCGCCCATCGAAAGGTGAAACAGCACGTAGGCCGTGCCGGCCGCGTCCGGCCCTGCCCAAGCCCCCACGGCGGCCGTCATCGCCAGCATGGCTTTGACCTCGTCGGCCTCGAACCACTGGTCGAGCAGCTCGCTGACGCTGACGGTGAAGAGTCGCGTGAGGTCGGCCGCGCCGCGCACGCCCAAGCCGCGCGCCCGCCAGGCGACCTTGAGCAGGTCGGCCAGGTCGCCTGGCCGGCGCGAACCCAGCTTGGGCGGCACCTGGGTAAAGAGCGGCCACACCACGTCGGCGAGGCCTGCCAACCAAGCTTCCCAGCGCGGGTAGGCCTCGGCGTCCTTCTTGGAGAATTGCGCGATGCTGGCATGGCTGCGGGCCGCGTCCTCGTGCAGGGTCAGGCAGCGTCCGTCGGGAAACGCCTGGAAGTACGGTCCGAAGGGGAACACGCGTAGCCCGTGGCGTTGCAGCTCCAGCTCGGCGACGAGGCGCCGCGGCATGAGGCCGGCCACGTAGGAGTAGGTGTTGACCTTGAAGTCGGGGTGCTCGGGCCACGGAGCGCTGGTGTCGGTGCAGCCGCCGACTCTGTCGCGCCGCTCGAGAACGACGGTGCGCAGGCCGGCGCGAGCGAACAGAGCGGCGCTGACGAGCCCGTTGTGACCGCCGCCGATGACGATCGCGTCGTAGGTGTTGGAGGCTTGCCCCATGCGCGGATTCTAGCGCGCCGCCGCGGGAAGTGCGCGCCGGCGACGAGCGCGGCGACGAGTGTGGCGACCGCGCCTAGGCGGCGGCCGGCCGGTTCTCTCTCTGCGCCAGCGCCTCGGCGACGCTACGCGGCAACACGTCCGTGCTGCCGCAGCAGGGGCAGAACAGCACGTGTGAATGGTCGGTCCAGCGCGCAGTGGAGAGGACGAACTCCTCCGCGCATACCACGCAGGCGAGCTCGATCCGATCGCTCATCGTGCCTCCCTCGGCTCGGTGATGTTCGCAGCCTCTATACCCGGCTGAGGCGGGTTTGGTACGCGGAGCGCGAGACGACGTGAGTCTCGAGAAGATCGCGCGCGTCCCTGGTTGCTGCTGGCCGGCTTCGTGGGCACCGCTCAGCCGTCCCAGAGGCGCTGTTGGTGGGCGGCCGCCGAGGCAGGCGCGCCGGAACTGATCGGCGGCCGCTGCAGCCATTCGCGGCCGTCCAGGAGGCGGCCGAGCTGACCCTGAGTGCGGCCGCCCCAGCCTTTGAAGTAGAAGCCTACGCCGGCCGCCAGGCAGCGGTCGCGCAGGTCACGCAGCCATTGCGGGTCAGGGGGGCGGCGGGCCGGCCCCGACTCGCCGCCGGCGATGACCCAGTCGATGCCTGAGAGATCGAGTGCGTCAAGCGGGCCGAGCAGCGGCTCGGCGCTGATATGCCGCACGGCCGCCGGCACCTGCCGCAGGGCGTCGGCGCGCTCCGAGTACCGTCCGCTCTCCACCGTGACGCCCATCCACACGTTGGCCGGCCACGGTAGCGAGGGCGCCAGGTCCAGCATGCGCTGATGCCGTTTGGTGAGCAGGTGGAAAGTGTGGCGCGGTATCTGCTCCATGACGGCGAACACCTCGCTGATGTAGTCGTCCGGCACGCTCTCATGGAACAGGTCGCTCATGGAAGTGACGAACACACGGCGCGGCTTGCGCCAGTGCTGCGGCAGCTTGAGCCGTTCGGGGCGCAGCTGCAAGTCGAAGCCATGCTCGTAGGGGTGCCCGACGATGCCGCGCCAACGCTCGGCGAAGCGCTGGGCGTAGCAGTGCAGACAACCGTCCGACACCCTGGTGCAGCCGGTGACGGGGTTCCAGGAGACCCAGCGCGGCGCTTCATCCATCTCCTCTAAAGTGTAGCAGTGGTGCGGGACGCTGGGCGTGTTGAGGTTCGGCGTGGCTCTCGCGCGCAAGGTCGTCCTTTGCGGCGGCCGCGGCCTTGCGCAGGAGTTCCTCCTCGTGTTCCACGTGCAAGAAAGCGCTGACTGTCTGGCGTCGTATGCGCATGCGCCGTGTGATCATCGTGTCCTCCTTGGCGGAGTGAGGCACAGAAAGTCTGCGACGCGCGCGTTAGGCGGGTGTGAGAAGCCGACGAGAACGCCGTGTGCATCCGTTGCTTGTCATCTCGGCGCCGGCACTGGGACGGCTCACTTACCCTGTCGCCGCCGTCATAGCACGTTCTTAACCTGCTCGTGACCTTTCGCAATGCCTGGTTAACACAGGGTTCACACTGCGGTGGGAGACTCCACCCATGGCAACGGGAAGCCACATCCTGCACACGACGAAACGGAATGAGCAGGACACACATGGCGGACGGCGGTTCACCCCTGACCGTCGAGTTCGGCAGAGAAACGGGTTCCCCCAGCCCGCTGCCAATGGGCTCCAGCCGGGGTGCCCCCACCCCCAGTAAACCCGGCTGACGTCCGCCACATAGTAAGGGTCGGTCCTTGACGCACCAATCGACCCTCACGCAACGCCCGGGTCCTCTTCCCTCCTGGCCCGGGCGTTGCTCTGTCTGGGGTTCGATGGCTGCCTCGCTCTTGACTCCGCTCTCGCGCGGCGCTGGAATCTGCTCAGCGCACGGGCACGTGCCGCACGATTGACGAAACGCGGGAGCAAGGGAGGGACCTGCTATGGCCGCAGGCGAAGCCGCAGCGAAGCTCGACCTCAAGAAGGTGCTGAAGGAGTTCTACCGGCCGTCGGCAAAGGAGCCGGTGTTGGTCGAGGTGCCGCCGCTCAGCTACCTGATGGTCGACGGCGAGGGCGACCCCAACTCGAGCGAGGCCTTCCAGGCGGCCATGGGCGCCCTGTTCACGGTGGGCTACACGCTCAAGTTCATGCTCAAGAAGGGCCCCGAGGCAACCACGCCGGACTATGCCGTGATGCCGCCCGAGGCCCTCTGGTGGAACACCGAACAGGGCCTCCTGGAGCTCGAAGACAAGAGCGCCTGGCACTGGACGCTGATGATGCTGCAGCCTGAGTTCGTCACGCCCGTGATGGTGGACCGGGCCAGAGCGCAGGCTCGGGCCCGCAAGGGCGACTTGCCCAAGCTCGACGACCTGCGCCTCGAGCGCTATGAGGAGGGCTTGAGCGTGCAGATCATGCACGTCGGCCCGTACGAGGCCGAGGGGCCGACGGTCGAGCGCATGCACGCCTTCGCTCGCGAGCAGGGCTGCGCGCCGCTCGGCAAGCACCACGAGATCTACCTGGGCGACCCGCGGCGCACGGCGCCCGAGAAGCTCAAGACCGTGGTGCGCCAGCCGGTGTGCCGCCTGTGCGGCTGACGGCGCCGCCTCAGGCTGTGTGCGGCGGACGGCTCCGCCTCAGGCCACGCCGCACCAGCGCATGAGGATCACAGCGGCGGCGGCGGCGAAGTCGACGAGCTGGTCGACTTCGACCCACTCGTTGATGGTGTGCGCGGCGCTGCCGTCGCCGCCGCTGTGATCCTCATG
>Ga0247847_1000388_pt1 | contig 10912 bp, 13 predicted proteins | sample PFST25metaG_FD_186002 | JGI IMG/M metagenome (GOLD analysis project Ga0247847, IMG submission 186002) | Peat soil microbial communities from Stordalen Mire, Sweden - P.F.S.T25 | ecosystem: Environmental > Terrestrial > Soil > Wetlands > Peat | place: Sweden: Norrbotten County, Stordalen Mire...
GGCTGAGGTGGCGCACGTCTTCGCCACCGCCCACGACGTCACGCCCGAGTGGCACATCCGCATCCAGGCGGCCTTCCAGAAGCACACCGACAACGCCGTCTCCAAGACGGTGAACTTCTCCAACGACGCCACCGACGAAGACGTCGAGAAGGTCTACACGCTGGCCTACAGGATGGGCTGCAAGGGGGTCACGATCTACCGCGACGGGAGCCGCGAGGAGCAGGTGCTCAACGTCGGCCGGCCCAAGAAGCGGCGCGAGCCTGGGGCGGGCATCGCCACCACGCGCCCGGCGCGGCCGCAACTGCTCAACGGCGAGACGCAGCGCATGGAGACCGGCTGCGGCAGGCTGTTCGTCATCATGAACGACGACGAGTTCGGTCCGCGCGAGGTGTTCGCCAACATGGGCAAGGCGGGCGGCTGTGCCTCTTCCAACACCGAGGCACTGGGGCGGCTTATCTCCCTGGCTCTCAAGAAGGGCGCCGCGCCGGCCGAGATCATCGAGCATCTCAAGGGCATCCGCTGTCACGTGCCCTACGGCATCGGCGCCAACGCCACCCTGTCGTGTGCCGACGCCATCGGCAAGGCGCTCGAGCGGCGCTACGTCGCCGGCGCCACCCAGACTGCGGCGGCACCTGAGCCGCAGCTGTCGCTGGTCGAGGTGGCCCAAGGTGCGTGTCCCGACTGTGGCGGCGCCATCGAGCACGAAGGCGGCTGTGTGGTCTGCAGGTTGTGCGGCTACTCCAAGTGCGGGTAGTAGACTAGCCGTGGCGTCCACAGTCTGAGACGGAGGTAGTGCCGATGACAGACGAGCCTGCGCCTGAGGTCGAGCACGACACCGGTCAGGTCACTATCGCCGACAGCGTCATCGCCAAGGTCGCGAACATGGCGTGCCGCGAGGTAGCCGGCGTGCACACGCTCGGCGGTGCTACCTCGCGGGCGCTCTCCAGCCTGCGCGGCGGCGAGAACCGTACTCAAGGGATCTCGGTCGACCTGCGCGACGAAACGGTAGACCTCGACCTCACGCTGGTCGTCTCCTACGGGGTCAACATCCCCGCCGTGGCCGAGGCGTGTCGCAGCAAAGTGAAGGAACAAGTCGAGGCCAGCACTGGTCTCGCCGTGCGCACCGTCAACGTCCTGGTCAGCGACGTCCACTTCCCGGAGGGTTCACCTGACGCGCCCGGCGGACAGGCCTAGCCGCCCGGCCGCGATCGTCCAACCCGACCGTCCCGCCGTCGCTGCCGCGATCGTCGTGTTTCTGGCCGCCGCTGCCGCCGCCGTACTGGCGGCCATACGACTGTTGGCCGCTGCCGTGGGCTCCGCCTACTCGCCCTATCCCCATCTGCATCTGCCCATCGCCCACGGGGATCGTGCCGTGCTGCTTGCGCTGGCCCTCGGCCTTGCGGCCGGCCTTGTCCTGACGCTGACTCGCCGAGATCGGCGACGTCTGCGGCTGAAGCTGGGGGACGAGGGGAGCGTGGTCATGGACTTGGCGGCCGCTCAAACCTTGCTGTGCGACGAGCTTGGCCGTCACCCGGACGTGCTGCGTACGCGGCCAGAGGTGGCCGCCACCGGTGCGCGCTTGCGCGCACAGGTGTGGGTGGCCGCACGCCCGCTGGTCGCAGCCGACCAGATGCAACGCCATCTGACGCAGACGACGCGCGAAAGCCTGGGGCGTGCCACCGGTCTGCCGGTCGACGACGTGCGCCTGCAGGTCAAGGTCGTGGCGGCGCGGCGCCTGCGGAGGTACTTGTAGATGACGGGCGCCTTGCGTGGGTGGGCGGTGACGGCGGCCATGCTGGGAGCCGTCGTCGTCGCCGCTGGCTTGGCGCGAGAGGTGGCGCTGGCGGCGTCGGCTTCGCTGGTCTGGCCGCTGCCTCACTGGTGGTCGAAGCTCACCGAGGGCCCTGCGTACGTGTCGTGGCTGGCCGGGGCGGCGGCAGTGCTGGTCGCCGTCCTCTGCGTCCTGGCCATCGTGCAGCTCACGGGTGGTACGGCTGGCGAGGCGGGCACGGTAGCGGTGGGCGACGGCGACCAGCAAGCCCGCGTGCGTACCGCCGCCCTGCAGCACGTCGTCGCCATGATCCTCGCACGGCGCGTGCCCGAGCTCGGCGCTGTGCGCACCTCGGTGCGCGTCGCTGGGCGGCGGGTGGCCGTTCTGGCTACGGTCGAGGCTGAGCCGCGTGGTTTGGCGGCCCTACACAGGCGCGCCGTGGCTGTGGTCGCCGAGGAGCTACGCCGAGTCGCCGATCTGGAGCTGGCAGGCCTCGACCTGGAAGTAGTGCGTTTCACGGTCTCGGACAAGGAGGCCACATGAAGGCCAAGTACATCGGACTGCTCATGGGGTTCGCGGTGGGCTTCGTGTGGATGTGGCTCGGGTTCTGGGCGCTGCTCTTCGTGGCCGTGGCCGCCGCAGTCGGCTACGTGATCGGCGGCGTGGTCGGCGGCGACATCGACGTGCAGCGCTACATCGACAGAGTGCGTCGCCGGTGAGGGCGCCAAAATGACCTGGACTAGGCCACGTCTTTGTGAGAAGCGGCTGCGGTGCTTGCATGCAGACCCGCCTTCTCCTCGCAAGGAGGACGTGTTTGGATCCTACCCGTCGACCGCCGACGCACGACTGTTCGTTTCGTCACGGCCCGGGTGCGCCAGGCACCTCACGGCTACGATCCCCGGGCTCCACATGGTGACGCCGTGAGAGCCTCGTTCGGGCGCCCCGACCTGGTGGTCTCAGACCTGGACGGCACGCTCGTGTCGGCGACGCTCGAGTTCAGCGCCGCCATCACCAACGGCGTGGCGCGTCTGCGCCAGGCCGGCGTGCCGTTCGTCATCTGCACGGGGCGCATGCTCCGCAGCGCCAGTCGCATGGCGGCGCAGCTCGGCATCGACTCCGGCCTCATCGTGTGCTATCAGGGGGCGCTGGTCGTCGATCTAGGCAGCGGCGAGTGGTTGCTGCATCGGCCTGTGCTGCCGCATCTGGCGGCCGAGGTGGTCGTACACATGCGCACCATCGGCCGCCATCTCAACGCCTACATCGACGACGAGTTCTTCGTGGAGGACATGGATGAGTGGGCGCGCCGCTACGCCGACTACGCGAAGGTAGCCTGCAACGTGGTCGACGACCTGCGCGCCACGGTGCAGGCGACACCGCCGACCAAGCTCCTGGTCGCCACCGATCCGGACGATGCGGCTGCGCTGCTGCCGCAGCTTCAGGAACGGTGGCGCGGCAGGTTGTATGTGACGCGCTCGCTGCCACAGTACATCGAGATCACCGCCGCCAATGCTACCAAGAGCGCCGCCCTCGAGTTTCTTAGCGCGCGCCTGGGCGTGCGCCGCGAGCATACCGTGGCCTGCGGGGACAGCCTCAACGACGTTGACATGCTGGAGTGGGCCGGCCTGGGTGTGGCCGTCGCCGAAGGCGCGGCCGTGGCGCGCAAGGCAGCCGACCTGGTGATGCCGCGCGACGAGCTCGGCGAGCTGTTCGCCGAGCTCGCGGACGGCGTGTGACATAACGAAGGCGGCGCCTGGAGGGTGGGACGCCGCCTTCGTGGGGTTCGGTGATCTCCAGGGGGGTGAAGAGTCACCGTCACTGCCCGATACTGCGCGGTGACATTTAGACTGTCAGCGCACACTAAAGACTATAGACCCGACGGGCGCAACGGTCAACATGCTGCATGCGGGCGGCCCGGTCCGCCTACGGGCCGGGCCGCCCGCATGGTTCAGTTCGCTTTGACCACCGCCGTAGCTGAGGTCGCGGGGGCGTTCATGGCGTTGCCTGCGAAGCGCGCTCGCACCGTGCTGGCGCCTGAGGGTGGCGCCCACGAGAGCGTGGCCAGGCCGCTGGCCGCTGCTCGGACAGCCTTGATCGGCTGCCATGAGCCGCCGGCGAGACGGTCAAACCAGACGGTCGCGCCCGGCTGCAGGGGCTTGAGGGTGGCGATGAGCTTCACGTGTCCGCCCAGCTGGATGTGCGCCGGCTTGGCTTGCAACGCCAAATGGGCGCGCACATGGACGCTGCGTGTGGCCGTGGCGCCCAGGGACCGGTCGTCGCCGTCCCAGACGGCCTTGACGGTCGTGTTGACTGTCATCTTGGTCAGTCGGCAATGGAACACCCCGAAGCCGTGTCTGACGGTCACCGGGACCGTGGCCGCGAGCGTGAACGACGACGCGCCGGCGCTGCGCTGGTAGATCTCGACGTTGCTCTTGCCGTGAGCGGACGGGACAAAACCGCGGAGCTGCGCCGAACCGTCGTAGGCCATCGTCGTGGGCGCGACCCGCATGAACATCATGCCGGTCCGCAGCGACATGCCACCCCTTGTCACCCAGTCACTGTGGCTGGTCGCCTTCACCGGCTTCTTCGACCCGCCGGCACCCCTCGCGGGGATGCCGATCCGGAGTGATCGTGGCTGGTAGGTCACGAGCAGGTCGTTGTTCTGAGGCATCGCCTCGATGCCGGCAACGATCTGCGCCACGGTCTGGCGGTTGTCGGTGAAGCGTGCGCTGGGTGAATTGCCGAGGAGGAAAAAGAGGTAGTCGCCCTCGTTGTTGCGTGGCGCCATCACTCTGAGCACGCCGTCGGTGGGTGTGCCGGGCGGGATCACAAGGGTGGTGTCGGCGACCTGCAGCGTGCGCGTACCGTACGCGGCGAGAATGGTCTGCACCGTGTTGCTGCCCGTCTTGAGGCCGCCCGGGACGCTCACTCCGACGATGCGGGCCGTCTTGCGCTGGGCCGTCACGGTCGCTGAGAAGTCCACTGACTTGACCTGCGCGGGGGCGACTCCCTGTGAGTTGGCGGTGAGCTTGTTGAGCATCATCGACAGATCCGATGACGCCACGTAGCCGACGTCCTGACCGCTGTCCCAGAGGTCGTCACGGGTCACCGTGTAGTCCTTGGTGCCGTCGGATACGACCACCGTAGACGTGGTCGCGGCGCTCCCGGGGAAGCTGTAGGCGTCCGTCGCCTTCTGGATCGGCACCTGAGCTGCGAACGGTGCGAGGTAGTTGTAGTTGGGGCTGTCGGCTGCCCACTGCGGCATGTCGGTGATGCTCGTGACGGTCCGGTTCTGCGGCGTGAGTGTGGCCTGGGAGGTGATGGGTACCGTGACCGGCAGCTCGGCGATGGTGCCGGCGATGCCGGAGTTGCGATCCTCGGTCATGGTGCCACGCAGCTTGGCCGGGTCGATGATCTTGTAGGGGTCGTAGCTGCTGTGCCAGACGCCGTCCACCCAGCCGTTGGCCAGGTAGATGCTCGTCTCGCCGGTCCAGTCCAACGGATGACCGAACGCCAGCACCGTGTTGTCGTGCGCGTACGTGACGGTGCCGGCGGCGCCTACCCAGAGGTCGCCGACGGCGTCGAGGGCGGCCACCGAGGCGCCGCCCACGAGCGGCGTCTCGAAGGTGGGGTCGTAGCCGCCGCCCACGATGGCCGGAGCCACGTCAAAGCCTTGCTTGCGCAGGTGCTTGGCCAGCGTCTTGTAGGCCCGTGAGGCTGGGGCGAGACCGTGGATCTGCATGGTCTCCAGAGGAGTGAACACCGGTGCGCCGGCGCTGCGCTGCAGCCGCTGTGCCGCCGATCTGCTGCGCGCGATGACGATGCGGTCGACCACGCCGGCGGCCGTGCGCACGGGCTTGGCGAGGCTCACCGCTCGATCCGGTGCGGCGACGCCGACGTCGTACGTCGACTCGATCGCCGACATGTACTCGATGGGCGTCGCCAGGCCGAGGTTGCCGAGCGTGAAGAAATCGCCGTAGGAGACGGCGCCCACCAGCTTGTCGGTGCCGTTGTCGTCGACGAACAGCGGGCTGCCGCTCATGCCGGCGGCGATGCCGCCGATCTGGTCTATCGCGGGGCCGCTGGCGGAGAACATGATGAGCGAGCCGTCTTGGGTCTGGTGCGGGGAGATAGCCAGCACCGTGGCCGGGATCTGCTCGATGGTCGCTCCCTTGAGGACGGTCTTGAAGTAGCCCGACACGGTGCCGCCGTTGGTATCGAGCAGCGCCTGCAGCTGGTCGAGAGTGAGCGTGGGCTCGGTGGGGGCGGCCGACGCCAGTGGCGCCGCCCCAGCCAGCCAGACCGTCGCCAGCGCAAGCATGAGCACAAGCGCTGCCACCTTTGGCCATCTGCGGGTCGTGATCCTCTGCATGGTGCCCTCCCCTGTGGTCATGTGTGGGCTTGAGCCGGCAGCGTTCAGCCGCCGGCTCTCTTGGTCGCCCTGATGGAGAAGCTCAAGGGGAAGCTCTCCTCGTGCCCTTTGACGCGCTGCCAGCCGTCGTCCCCCTCGACGATGAAAGGCAGCCGTAAGCCTATGCTACGGGGGAACTCGTGCAAGTACTCAAGTACGAGACCGTGGCGTAGCAACACGGTGACGATCTCGCCCAGGCTGTGGGTCCACTCGTAGGATGTGGAGGCGTGTACGTGCGCGGCGGGGTCGGCATAGTCGCCGTCGTCGTCGAAGGCGAGAGGCTGAGGCCGAGGGAAGTAGGGATAGCCGACCCGCAGCTCGTCGGCCGGCGGCGGCGCGCTCGCCGGCCGTGGCCGCAGCGAGCTCGCGCCGTCGTCGAGCATCCACACGAACGGGTGGAACTCGGCGATGTAGAACGTGCCGCCCGGCTTGAGGAAGTGGGCGACCACTTCCGCCCAGCGGTCGAGGTCGCCCAACCAGATGAGCACGCCCCAGGAAGTGAAGAGGATGTCGAAGCGCTCGTCCAGCACCTCGGGGAGGTGGTAGACGTCCGAGTGCACGAAGGTGGCCGGCACGGCGACTTCCTGACTGAGGTTCCGTGCCAGCGCGATGGCCTGGTCGGAGAAGTCCACGCCGGTAGCCACGGCGCCCAGCCGCGCCAGCGAGAGCGTGTCGAGGCCGAAGTGGCACTGCAGATGCAGCAGAGTCTTGCCGGCCACCTCGCCGCCGATCTCCTCCAGCTCGATGCTGGTCAGCGTCTGCTTGCCGGCCTTGAAGCCCTGCACGTCGTAGAACTCAGACTCGGCGTGGATGCCGGTAAGCTCGTTCCACATCGCCAGGTTGGCCTTGGTGAACTCCTCGAGCACTAGGCGCCGCCCATCGGCTTGGTCGCCGCCAGCGAGTAAGCCAAGGGGATGTCTGGGCCGCGGTCGGGCAGTCGCGACCAGCCTTGCGGGTCGCGCTCCATCCACTCCCACAACGGTGCTGCTGCGAAGGGAAACTCGTGTAGGAACTCGAGGCGCAGGCCGGCCTCGATGAGGGCATTGATGATCTCGGCGAAGCCGTGCGGACTGCCTCGGTCGCAGCGGCTGGGCGGCTCTGGCGCCAGGTACGGGTAGCTCACGCGCACATCGTGGTCGTCGGTCTCCTCCAGCGTCCGCGCAAAGGGGTGTACGTCGGTCAGGTAGAGCGTGCCACGCGGCCTCAGGTAGTGGGCCACGATGTGGGCCCAGCAGTGAAGGTCGCCCTGTTGTGCGAGGGCGCCCCAGCTCGCGAAGACGATGTCGAAGGTGCCGGGTAGTTCGCGCTCGACGTCGCTGGGATCGGCTTGCATAAAGGTGGCGCGCAGGCCGGTCTCGGCGGCCAACTCGCGCGCCGCCTCGATGGCGTCGGGGGAGGGGTCGACACCGGTCACCTCGGCGCCGAGCCGCGCCCAGGAGAGCGTCTCGAGGCCGCGGCCGCAGTGCAGGTGCAGGAGCGTCTTGCCGGCCACATCGCCGAGCTCTTCCACGAGCAGAGGACGCAGCGCCGTGTGGCCGGCCTTGAAGCTCTCAACGTCAGAGGTGAGGAGCGGCCGGCCGACGCCGGACCCCGAGGCGCGGGCGTCGCTGCCGGCCGGCGTGGCTTGGCCGCTTGTCAAGGCGCCAGCCTGTCGAGCACCCAGTCGCCGTCGATGAGCCGCAGAGCGTACTTGCCGGGGCACATGGGGCATTTGCCCGGCGTGCCCTCGGCCGGGTCGACGCCGAAGTCGACCTGCCAGCCACACAACGGGCAGAAGAACACGACATGCGTCTGCGGGTCGCGCAGCGTCTCGGCCATGCGGCGGACGCCACGCACGTGACCGGCCTCGCCGCGGCTGAGCTCTTTGAACAGCTCCTTGATGAGCGGATCCTCGGCCCGGTTGGCGAAGCGTCCGTACAGCTTGGTCGCGCCGCGCTCGAACTCGAGGTCGTCGGCGAGCGCGGCCAGCACGGTCGTGTTGCCGCGCTCACTCATCTGGCGTCAGCCTCGGGAGGCGCGGTGACGCCGAGTCGGGCCAAGTGGGCCATGAGGGCATCGCGATGACCGGCCTCGTTGCGGCGCAGCGACTCCCAGAACGAGACAAGGCGCGGGTCGGCCGTAGCGGCGCCGTGTTCGACGTAGCGTCGCACGGCGCCGCGCTCCAGCTCCAGCGCCTCGAGAAGGATCTCGATGTCGTGTTGCCTGCTCATCACCAGCGAGGTGCGCGGCCCGGGGCCCGTGACGCCGGGGCGTCGCGGGCGCTGCCGCCGCGCACCGCGCTAGTCTATCTCGTAGGCGAGCGTACGGATAAGCCCGATGGTGGCGCCGTGCTCGTCGGTGGTGAGGGTGTCGCTAACGGAGAAGACGAGCGACGCCTTCTCGTCGGCCAGGAACTGCGTCACCGTGTGGTCGAGCTCCTGCAGCTCGCGCACCGTGGCGAAGATCTTGATCGGCGTGGCGAAGGTCTTGACCTTGATCATGTGGCTCCTTTCGCGGTGACCCGCGGGCGATGCGCCAACGGGTCGTGGGGCAGCTGGCCGTGTGGCCGGTGCATTCCCCTCTTGACCCACCCGGCTAACGCGGCAGGGCCATCCGTGTGTTAAGAGGCTCGCAACCCTTTGCCACGCTCTGCGCGTGAGTGGTACAGTGCTTCTATGACCGCGAGTGGCAACGGAGAGCGTCAGTGGCTTGGTCGCCTGGGAGAGGCGTTCGGCGACGCCACCCGCCGGCACATCTACCACTTCGTGGTCGAGTCGGCTGAGTCCCCTGCTGCGGCCGAGGTCGCCGTCGAGTTCGGCATCCATCGCACGGTCGCCCGTTCGCATCTGGAGAAGCTGGTCGAGACGGGGCTGCTGCAGGTGGCCTCACGGCGGCACGCCAAGGGTGGCCGCCCGGCCAAGATCTATCTGCCGGCGGAGGAGCGCTTCGAGGTGATCGTGCCGCCGCGACGCTTCCAGGCACTTGCCACGCTGTGTCTGCAGGCCATGACTCGCTTGCCTGCGGACGTCGGCATCGAGGCACTGGCGCGCGAAGTCGGGCGCGCCTACGGCAGCGGACTGGCGCGCAGCGTGTGGGGCGAGCCAGCCGACGGCACGGCGCGGCGGTCGCTGGAGCCGGCGGTGCGCTGGCTCGACGACGCTGGCTATCGGGCGCGTCTCGAGGACGGCAACGACGGCAAGACTGTGCTCGCGATCGCCAACTGCGTGTATCGCGAAACCGCGGACATCGCGCCCGGGATCGTCTGCAGCTTTGACTCCGGCATGCTCTGCGGTCTCGTCGGTGCCAGCGACGACCAGCACACCCAGACGGCGTCCATCGTCGGCGACAGCGACGTCTGCCGCCACGAGTTCAGACTCTAGGCTGACCGGCGGCGCCTGCCGCCGCCTTTCTCGCTGACACTCAGCGGCAGTCCCACGGCGGCGCCTCGAGGGCGGCCTGCAGCTTCTGACGGCCGCCTTCTACCACCGCTGGCCCATGCGTGACCAGTACGCGCTCCACGTCGAGGTCCAGAAGTGGCCGCAACGTCGGCAAGAGCTTCTCGCGGTACCAGACCGGGCTCGCCGGGCCCTCCTGCCAAACGCGCAGCGTGCCTTCGATGCCGATGACCGTGTCGCCGAAGGCGAGCGCCTTGTGGTCTGCGAAGTAGAGCGGCGTCTCGTGGCGCCGCGGGTTGCCGATGGCGAAGGCCCGGGCAAGGCCGCCGACCGGCACACCTGGTTCGATGTGCGTGAACGGGGTCTCGTGCGCGAAGCGCTTGGCCGTGGCCGGGTGCGCCCAGATGCGTGACGCGAGCTTGGCGCGATAGCGTTCGTACAGCGGCTCGGCGCTGCGCGCGTGATAGGGGACGGTGACCATGATCTCCAGGCGGCCGGCGGAGCCGGCAAGCCGGTCGAGGTCGGCCAGCACCGGCGCCAAGGCCGGCGAATCCTCCGGCGGCAGCTGCGGGTCGATGAGCACGAGCGCGTCGGCGGCCACGAGTGCGAAACTCGCTACCTCGTGGCCCCACTCGATGCGCGTGCGCCACTCCGGATGCGGCGCCGTCCAGCGGAAGATGCCGCGGCTGAGTTCGTCCATCCGATCACCCTCCTCGTTTGAAGGAGCCGGCACGCAAGCGGGCAGCCCCACTGACGCAAGCATACCCGCGGCGGGCCAGGCGGATGCCCGGCGAACCGGCGAGCAGGGCACTCCGGGGCCGGGCCGACAGCGTCAGGCGCCCGCCGCGTAGGCGTGCCAGGCGACGCCGGCACTCGAGAGCGGGAGCGCCACCGAGCCCGGATGGCGTAGACTCCACTTGTGGCCCGGCTGATGACGATAGGGGTGCCCTTCGACCCGCGCGCTGGAGAAGCGGCGGTCGATGATGCCTCGCTGGAGCTGCGCAAGCTCGGCCTTGTCGACCGCCTCGCCATGAGTCACGACCTGAAGGACTGGGGCGAGCTCGTGGTGCCGGACCCCGGCTTGGCCGACGGGAACAGCCTCCTGGTGATGACGGCGCGTCTGCGCGACGCCGTGAGCTTCGCTTGCGCCGAGGATTACGTGCCGATCGTCTACGCCACCGACCGAGCGGTGCTGCTGGGCGGTCTCGCCGGCGCCCGCGACGTGTTCGGCCACGTAGGCCTGCTGTTCGTGGGCGAACAGCAGGGCGCCGGCGACGTCGACGGGTCTTCGGACGGCCACGCTGCCGGCGCGGAACTCGAGTTGGCCCTCGGTGTGGCGAGCGAGACGGCGCCCTGCTG
>Ga0247847_1000389_pt1 | contig 10881 bp, 10 predicted proteins | sample PFST25metaG_FD_186002 | JGI IMG/M metagenome (GOLD analysis project Ga0247847, IMG submission 186002) | Peat soil microbial communities from Stordalen Mire, Sweden - P.F.S.T25 | ecosystem: Environmental > Terrestrial > Soil > Wetlands > Peat | place: Sweden: Norrbotten County, Stordalen Mire...
AGGAATACAAAGACGACCCCGAGGCCCTGTCGGTGCACCTCTGTGACGTGTGTAACACGATCAAATCACTGCTTGACAAACGCGAGAATGAAGCAGCGATTGATGAAGGCTGTTGCTCTTGATGCCGCCTCTAGCAAATCCTCGCAAGCAAAACGGCCTGCGATGGTTAAGAGAAGTGCGAACCAAAGTCCGCATAATATACTTGTCCAGTACTGTACCGCGTCACGCCGCACTCAGCGTGGGTCGAAACACGATCGTCACCTGCACCAAGTAGACCTTGGGGTCTCCATAATCCATTTAGGCCGAAGAAGCAAAAAGAAAGGAAAGCAAAACGATGGCTCGTGTTAAGAAGCCAATCGGTCTATCAATTACACAAGGAGGTGAAAATATGGAATACGAGAGCGAAATAAACGAGTTAAAGAAGCGCGTAGACGAGCTCGAGAAGTGCTGTGCAGAGTTCAGGGCGTGTCAGGGTCCGATGGGCGAGCGCGTGGCTGCCCTGGAACAGAAAGCTTGAAGGATTGACGAGCGGATTGCTTGGGAAGAACTCAGAAGTGCGCGCGGCGCGTTTTCCACTACCGGCCCACGGTCGAGGGAGCGATACCAAACTCAGCATGTATCTCTCGTGCAATCTGGTTCAGGGGGTTTGCGGGCTATTCGGCTAGCTACTCGGCTAGCCGGTAGAGGCTTTGGCGTGCCCTTTATGTAAAAGCGTTGAGTCACCATGCCGCCTTCTTTGAGCCTCTTGATTGTGTATCTCACGTTCTGTGGGGTAGATAAGTCTGCTTTTCGATGTTGTTGATGGTCATTATGCCGTTTCGCTCAAGAGTCCTGAACACCAGTTTGGCACTGGGGGGGATACTCTCTCAGTTTTCTGGCACGCTGTTCATTGTTTGTAAGCTCAGCGACAGCGTCGTTCACGACAAACACCAAATAATTAACGGCGTTAACGTTATGTAAAATTTGCTCGCCAGGCGCGCCGTGAAAACTAGGCATCCTCAAAAATCAATGGGCGAAAATGTTAGCGCACTTTTCATTCTTGACGAAGCAGACAGTGCCGAACCTCAAGTTCCGATCTCAAGCATCTTGTCGAGTGCCTTTTTTGCGCCCGTACGGACATCCTTGGTCACAGTGACAAGGAATTCCTTCTGCTCGAGCGCGCGGACAGCGTCTTCAAGGTGTGTGCGTTTCATGTTCGGACACACTGTTTCGGCGAGCGCGGAAAACTCCTTCGTTGGTTCCTGCTTCCTGAGTCGATGGAGCATGCCTACTTCGGTTCCAATGGCGGTGTGGCGTGCGTTGGTTTTTGCGGCGTGACGCAGCATGCCGCCGGTCCCGTACACAAAATCAGCTGCTGCTATGACCTCTGGCCGGCACTCTGGATGCACGACGATCTCGCAGTCGGGTACCTCCTCGCGCTTGATTAGCACATCTCCCAAGGTGATCACTTGGTGGGTCGGACAGAAGCCATCCCAAGAGATAATCTCCTTGCCGGTTTTCGTGGCGAGGTAGTCTCCGAGATTTCGGTCGGGAATAAACACGATTCGATCTGCATCAAGCGCATTGATAATCTTCACGGCGTTTGCAGACGTACAGCACACGTCGCTTTCTGCCTTGACGGCGGCCGAAGTGTTCACATAGCACACGACGGGCGTACCCGGATAGCGCTTTTTGAGTTGTCGCACGTCGTTTCGAGTGATCATGCGCGACATCGGGCACGTCGCCTCCTTCACGGGAAGCAGCACCTCCTTGTCGGGCGAGAGGATAGCAGCGTTTTCCGCCATGAAGTCGACCCCACAGAACACGATGACTGCACACTTCATCTCAGACGCGATCTTTGAGAGCTCGAATGAGTCGCCTACGTAATCGGCGGCGTCTTGAACTTCGTCGCGTTGGTAGTTGTGCGCCAAAATGACGGCGTCGTTTTCCTCTTTCAGGCGTTTTAGGTGGCTATTCATGGCTAGCGACTGGAGGCCGTGCACTTCTCATCGCCCTGGATATGCGTGCATATCGCACATATCCGCTCGTTCAAGTTGAGTTCTTTTCCCGCGGCAACGTCTTCAGCCAGCGATTGAATGAGCGTCCTTACATCATCGCTGACCGCAACAGCTGTCCCCCTTTTGCTCGTTACATATTGACTGACTGCCGGCTGCGTGACGCCGAGACGCGCCGAAATCATCATTTGCGATAGACCTAGTTTTGCTAGCTCCTTTGAAACCTCGCAACGGATGGTAGGGAGGATACTCCAGACCGCTGTTTCACAGGGCGATCGTTGCGTTTTCATGAGTCGCTCATAGGACATCAGCTTCACATAAAACGGCTTGCCGTATACTGTTTTTGCCTGCTCCGAAACCTTAATGCTCAAGTGCCCAATATAACAGCTCGTATATATGTTATAACAATTGTTATATCTCTATATTATAACAATCGTTATATAAAATAATTGCCGTTTAAAGAGGTGTATCATGCAAAGACCTGGAACGATAGCAGTTCACGGAGGGCAATCGGTTGATCCTACAACAAAAGCGAGGGCCGTTCCGATCTATCAAACAACTTCGTACGTATTCGACAGCACAGAACACGCTGCAAAACTTTTTGGGCTCCAGGAGATGGGAAATATCTACACGCGCATAATGAACCCCACGAATGATGTGCTCGAACAGCGAGTTGCCCTGCTGGAAGGCGGCAAAGCAGGGTTGGCGGTTGCTAGCGGCCAAGCCGCGAACGCGTTTTCAATCCTCAACATCGCTAGGCCTGGAGATGAGATCATATCATCATCGCAACTGTACGGCGGTACCTACACCCTGTTCTCATCGACGTTGGCAAGAATGGGCATCAAGGTCCACTTAATAGACTCGACTGATCCGAACAACTACAACGAGTACGTCAATGATAAGACGAAGGCCTTTTTTGGAGAAACGCTCGGCAATCCGACCTTGGACGTTCTCGATATCGAAAGCATCGCTCACATAGCGCACGACAGCGGTGTTCCGTTCATCGTCGATGGCACTGCAACTACGCCCATCCTGTGCCGACCAATCGACTTCGGCGCGGATATCGTCGTCAATAGTCTCACTAAGTTTATGGGTGGGCATGGCACTTCTATCGGGGGGCTCATCGTTGATGCGGGAAACTTTGACTGGACGAACGGAAAATTCCCCGATTTTACCACACCTGACTCCACCTACAACGCGCTTGTGTACGCTGAAGCGTTCGGAGAACTCGCTTACATACTGAAGGCGCGAGTGCATCTGCTACGCGACATCGGTCCAGCTTTGAGCCCCTTTAATGCCTTCCTGACCCTTCAAGGACTTGAATCACTCCACGTGAGAATGGAACGCCACTCCGCGAATGCGCTTGCTGTGGCGCGATTCTTGAAGGAGCACGAACGCGTTTCGTGGGTGAGTTACCCTGGACTAGACAACGATCGTTCTCATCGACTAGCGCAGAAGTACTTGCCAAACGGTGCGAGCGCGCTCGTTGGATTCGGCGTCAAGGGTGGGTACGACGCTGCCGTGAAGTTCATAGAGAGCCTCAAGCTCTTCAGTCACCTCGCCAATATCGGCGATGCGAAATCGTTGGTGGTGCACCCTGCGAGCACCACGCATCAACAAATGAACCCCGAAGAACGCGTTGCGGCAGGACTCGGCGACGACTTCATCAGGCTTTCTGTGGGGATCGAAGACGTCGCTGACATCACTGAGGATATAGATCAAGCACTCGCATGTACGTCGTAGACGCCGTTCCGCGGACCCAATATTACGCGATTGATGCACTTAAGTTAGACTGCGGAAGGACGCTTTCGCCGGTGACGGTCGCGTACGAAACATACGGCCAGCTGAACGCTGCCAAAGATAACGCAATATTGCTCCTGCACGCCTTATCTGGCAGCGCTCACGCCGGTTTTGTAAACGACAAGGGCGAGCAAGGCTGGTGGTACGACTTTATTGGGCCAGGAAAAGCACTTGACACAGAGCGGTATTTTATCGTCTGCTCGAATGTCCTCGGAGGGTGCAGCGGGTCTACGGGACCAGACAGTATCGATCCCGCGACAGGGCGCCCATATGGGCTTGGCTTTCCGGTCATCACGGTCGGCGACATGGTCCGCGCGCAGAAGTGCCTGATCGATGGCTTGGAAATTGAAACCCTCCTGGCTGTTGTCGGTGGATCCATCGGGGGGATGCAGGCGCTGCAGTGGGCCGTTGATTATCCTGATATCGTGCGATCCGCCGTGATACTCGCCGCGGCCAATCGACTCTCTGCACAAGGAATAGCGTTCAACGAGGTAGGCCGGCAAGCGATCATGGCAGACCCGTGCTGGCAGAACGGCGACTATTATGACGGCACGCCGCCGCGCACGGGCCTTGCGCTCGCCCGGATGATAGGACACATCACGTACCTCAGTGAGCAGTCGATGCACGAAAAGTTTGGGCGGGCGCTCAAAGGGGCGGATGGGTATCGCTACAAGTTTTCAGAAGATTTCGAGGTTGAGAGTTACCTGCACTACAAGGGGAACCGATTCGTTGAGCGTTTCGATGCCAACTCGTATCTTTACATAACGAAAGCGATGGACTATTTTGATCTGCGTGATCTCACTTTAATCAAATCGAAAATGTTGGTAATATCATTCTCGTCAGACTGGCTATTCCCCCCGGCGCGGCTGAAAGCGCTTGTGAGAACGTTGCGCAGGAAACGCAAAGACGTTACGTACTGCGACGTTCAGTCATCGCGAGGCCACGATGCATTCCTGCTCGAGGTCGGGCCGCTAACAGAACTTCTGTCAGGGTTTCTCGATAACGTGTGCGGGCGGTAGCGGTGCAACGATTTGACCAGGATATCATTGTTAATCTGATTCCCCGTGGCGCACGCGTACTTGATCTCGGCTGCGGAAACGGGGACTTGCTGACGAAGCTACAACGAAGCGGTGTCTCCGATATCCGCGGCGTTGAAATCGACGATCGATGTATAGCCGCTTGTGTGCGCAAAGGGCTCACGGTCTTTCAAGGCGATATCGACGAAGGGCTTGGCGACTATGATGATGCATCTTTCGATTACATCGTGTTAAATCAGACGCTACAAGTCGTTCATAAGCCGACCCTTGTTATTCAGGAAATGCTCCGCGTAGGAAATAGGGCGATTGTGAGCTTTCCAAATTTTGGTTACTTCAGAATTCGATGGTACATCCTCACCAAAGGACAAATGCCGAAAGTCGATTTTTTGCCCCGCGACTGGTACGATACCCCGAATATCCACCTTTCCACTATCAGCGATTTCCAGGCGTTTTGCCGAACGCGAAACATCCCCATAGAACGGCTCATCGGTTTGAAAAGCTGCGCGACTGGCAAGACGGTGGGACATTTTCAGAACTTGTTGTCTCAAGTCGGCATATTTGTGATTATGTCCGAACGTGAGGTTCCGAACTGAAACTCGTATTTAGGTTGGGCCTTTTTTCTCCTAACGGGCGGTTCCTGTAGCGTCATTTTTTTGCCGTAGGTCGCGGATTGCCCTAATTTGCCTACATAACCGTCCTGCGTATTTCAATTAATTGCTCAGCACGCAGAAGTTTCGCGACAGCGCACTTTAATCCACACCTCCTAGGCATCTAGTCATCGAGTGTGCGAAGCAAAGTAATGGCGACAAGACGCTGTCAGACCAAAAGCCTGGCGCAAAAAAAGGGTCTTTAGAACGCTAAACGAGCCTCTCTGGATGTGAATACACCGCAAACTGACGCCCAGTAGCAAAACATATGAGCGTGACCCCAGCTTGAACTGCTGCCTCGACACCAGTGCTAATAGGTGCTGCTTTCGATAGAATCAATGGTATGCCTGCCCGAGCCGCTTTCAATACCATTCCTGCAGGTTGCCTGCCGGATGACAGGAGGAACGTGTTGGAGAAGTCGTTGCCCGCGTATATGCCAATGACCTTATCGATAGCACTGTGTCTTCCAACGTCGACCGCTTGCGCCAGCAGCTTGCCCGTTGCATCAAATAGCGCGGCTACGTGGACGCCGTGCGTCTGTCTGCGCGCTTGAGTGTCGAGGTGCGTCAAGCTCTTTTTGAGGACCACCTTTTCAAACGTTGCTGCAGAATCAACGCGCACGTCTTCGTTTGTCCACCATTTCATCCCGATGCAGCCTGAAGAGCGCACTTCCTGCCAGAGCTCGACCTGATCAAAGGACGATACAACGATAGAGGCCTCGTTCTTATCATCATCAACGTCAATGCTTTGAATCTCTTCAAAACTTGAGACGACTCCCTCAGAGATCAAGTATCCGATGCAAAGTTCTTTGAGCTGTTCTGGCGACGCAATGAGCGTCGCGATCCTGATGTCGTTAACAAACAGTGTGAGGCTGTCCTCAACGGCGACGTCATCATAATCCGGACGCTCGCCGCCATCATAGTCCATCATGACTCTAGGGAACCGTTTGCTGTAACTCATAGCCGCCCTAATTATGTTGATCCGAAACTTAAAGGCAACCGGTGACTGTTGGGTGCCGATTGGCGTTCTTGATGCGTTTAAAGTGCTCACACAGTCGGCTTTGTTGTCTGGGCAGTTGAAGCGGAACTGAACAGCGGACGCAGAGCGATGAGGGCGTCGGTGTGAACGCCGATCGAAGCGAGCCCCTGCAGCGATAATGATCATCGCCTATGGATGGCCGGAGGGCGTTAGGGTGAAGACCGTGATCTCCGGCGGGCAGTTGATCCTCAGACGGATCATGCTCGTCCCTATTCCGCGGTTCGTGTAGTGCGTCATGTTGCCGACGCGATATCGTCCAAGGGGGTACTTTCGGGAGTACAGACCGCGAATTGGAGGCCCTATTCCCGGTACTATCCACTGCCCTCCGTGCGAGTGCCCTGAAATCTGTAAGCTAAATCGCCCAGTACGCGCGCTTACATCCGCGAAATCGGGCTCGTGGGCCAGCAGGATTGCGGGTCCGACGGGCGGGAGCTTCTTTAGCACCTTATCCAACCGTTGTTTATGCGATGCAACGCTATCAACGCCGGCGACGTGCAACGTCGCTTGTCCCTTGTTCACCGTCATTACGTCGTTGCTCAGGTCGATAACGTTGCTTTCCCACAATACGTCGCGAACGGCCGTCGCCCCGACCAAGTGATCGTGATTGCCGAGCACCGCAACACTGCAGTCTTTTGGCCTCAATTTGTTCAATGAGGCGGCCATCTGCTGAGCCAGTCCGTCAACCTCGTACGAGAAGAGATCGCCGACAATTGCTACTAAGTCAGGATGTTGCTGGTTAATGAGGTCGATCACCTCGCCAAAACGCGCAGCGTTGAGCCACTCATCCAAATGAATGTCCGCGATACTTGCAATCCGGTATCCGCGAAACGCGGGATCGAGGTCGGGAATGGTCACGTCAACGTTACCGATCTCAACAGCGCTCGGCTCAAATTCGCCCCGGTGCATCTTCTTTAACAGGCGAATTATCGCGAGCTGCCTTCTGCGCCGGCGCTGAAAGCTTTTCGAGGACGCGAACCTTTCATTAGTCACTCTTTGACCCGAGCAATTTTCAAATCACGGCTATTTTGTACAAATCCGCGTGTCGCAAGAAATGAAAGTTGATATCCTCAAATGGAGGCACGAGCGGATCGGTGCAACTGAGCCAGTACACTAAGTAGCGATATATTTAAACATCTGGCGGTGTGAGCGCGGTCGTAGCTGGAATTTCGCGCTACCTTCTAACGGGCCGTGCCCTCGTCGGTAGACCAGAATTCCCGCTGTCAGTGCATACGCCGGCTTGGTTAGTGTTTTTATTCACTCGGTCGTGCCAGACGCAAGCCGAGATTTTGATTAAGCGATCGATTGCCTAGGCTCCCAAGCTTCGGTCATTGCCCAGCTACGGTTTCAATCAGGCCTTCAGCATGCGAGCCGTGTGAATCAATCGAACAGAGCGAGTACAAGCAAACTTTGTCACGATAAGACGTATTATTACATGTGAACGGCTACACTATAGTGTCGACAATGCCAGCCTGGCGGAATGGCTACGCAGCCGCCTGCAGAGCGGCGTATCCCGGTTCAACTCCGGGGACTGGCTCTCATTTTTTTGTCCCTTCTGACACCCTGTTTGCGTGTATACGTAGGTCAATTCTGATCCTGACACTTCATTTTTCTTTCTTTCGGTCGCATTGAGTGAGTGCCCGCGGGGCTAGCATTTTGTTCTTCTCAGATGATGCACAAGACTAGAGAGTAGTCCCCAGTTGTGCACGCACGGGCAGGGTTTTTGCAAAGGAGCGGCCATCGACTAAGTCGCTCGGTGAACAACCCTGAAGCAGAAAAGGGATGCCGCTCGTCTTGTCTTTGCTCGCTATGAGAAATCGTGCTGCGGCGTCAGCATTTATTGAGAGCGTATTCGTGTAAGTCTCAACGACAAACGAGGGCTGCTCCTTCTTTCATCGCAGTGCCTGACCCTTATTGTCGTCTCATAGCGACATCTCCAATAGGAGCCAGCTTATCAAGCAGAACTTGCTTGTTGGATCGGGGCGATCGCGATGGTGTGCACAGCCCTTTCTTTAGATACACCAGCTGGTGGCGATCGAGTTCGTGATCAAGGGCAACCACCGGTCCGTAGAACCGGCTACTCAAACAAATCACTCGTGCATAACTGTTTTATCGTATCGAACAGAGCGTCCATCGAAGTATTCGTCTTTAGGGGCACATCTTCATCAAAATGTATGTTTTCCTCAAGCGCCGTAGACCACTGGGAAGCGGTCGAACGCATTCCGACGTTTATTGCGTGGTCGATTATAGAGGGAATCATTCCGACCGTGTTTTTTGTGTGTGTCACTATTGAGCTGTCTCTCGCGATTTTGTTTCGTTCAAATCGTGTTTTCAGATCATTTTGCGTGTCGATGACAAACGCTATCTGCTCCTTAAAACCAGCAGCTTTCCTCGTTGCGATCGCACGCTTTAGATTGTCTAATGCTGATATTGCCTGGTCGATGTCCGCGAGAATGAGATCCAATTCGTTGCCGATGATTGCTGCGTCGCACGTTACCGCATTCCTCATAAGATAGTATTCCGATCTTACCCTTAATAGCTCCAAAATCGCATCCAACTGTCCAACGCCTCCGTATATATCTCTCGGTCTCCAAGTGGAAACGACGGGAAACTGCATGCCGAGCTCTTTGGCTATCCTGCTCGCTCGGCTGAGGTATTCGGCGCCGCCTTTGCCCCCAACATAAAATGTGATGCCGATGCCACTGAAAGCGATCAGCATAGACTCCGCCCTCAGCGATACGTTTGGCAACATCTGTTCTAGCGCTTGACGCATGCCTCCTTTGAACTCTACGGTTGTATTGCACGCACGGCACGTCGCGACGAGCTTGTGATCAGGTGAGCGTACCACCTTGACGTCAGCTTTACCATTGCAGGGGCAATGATACCAAACAGGGGTGGCGATCTTCGTAACTGGATTTTTCTGCGAATCGACCATCAATTTTGCGTACTGATCGAAGTGTTCCAATATGAACGCGATTTCGTCCTTGAACACCTGTTGGCATTGTGAAAACCGCGCGAAAGCAGTTTCATACCCACATTCCTGAATGAGGTACGCGAAGAAAAAGGCATTAAAATCAGCCGCATTGGTGCTTCTTTCGTTGGCTCGATCGATCACATCAAACAACTCATGGGTGCAGAGATCTACATCCGGGGGCTGTAGTCCCAAATGCTTAGAGTGCTTCATGATTGAATCTCTTGATTCGATCGTCCAGCGTTGAATCTCGCTTTTTATCTTCTCTACTTCGTTATTGTCTGGCTTTGGCACGGCGCGCATGATCTTATTGTTGTACGTTGGTGCGACCGACAAACGCAGGCTGAGCGTACCGTTTCGACTTCTGACACTCGGGAGTTGTGCCTCTCGGAACCACCGTTCTTCAGCAAAGTCTTGATCCGCAAAACAAAAGAGCTCGGCGACGGGACAGTCGATTACGTTTCGCAATTGCTCGGCCACCGCGTGAACGAGCACTGCCTTTCGCACGACGCCACTGTACGGAAAGAGATTTGGCTGGTGGGCCGACATCAGTACAATTCCTTCGTAATCCGCGCGAAGCGGGATCTGAGCATCATTATGAAACGCGGCGACATGTTCGGCGAACGCCTTGCGCTTGTCCAGCATCTTGTCATCCGGGTAGATGGCGTGACCTGCAACAACTTTTGTCAGCTCCTGCAGGTTCGTACACTGATCTCCTTTCATGAGTAACTCAAAAAATGCAACTTGAAACGTGCAAACCCTCAGGGTTTGCTCAGTGGGAGTAGTACGCACAACAATATGATAGTTTCTTTCGCGGCAATAACTGGCGGAACCAGTATGCCGGCGCAAGTGTAAGCTACCGAGCGCGCCACGACGATTGCTCCTAACAAACTTCACTCGTGACCCAAAGAGATTAGTACAGAAGGCATAGCCGCCATGAGCTTGAGGCTGGGCTAGCATCAAATGGTTTTGAAAAGAATGGAAGCTGTGAGGCAATCGCGCTCATGTGTCGCACTTTAGCTGTCGAGCTCTTGAACGCGTCTAACTTCCTTGTTTAATTCGAGAGATTGTGCTACTTGTCCCCGTCATTTTTTGGATCCCGTTTTGGTCACGCTAATGCTTTCATGCTGGATGCTCTCAAGGTTTGGTCACTCTCGCAAGGAAAAAGGAAAACAGCGTGTGACGGGCTACGTGCCTTACCAACCACTCTTGCAGGAAATGGCTCATCTCATGCCTCTAAGGCGCACGCGCTACTAATACCTGGGTAACGTTAAATATCGCGGACTCTACCTCATACGAGTGGCCTTGGTTGCTTATCTTCCGGCAACACGGGCAGTTTCATAGTGTTAATGAGTATCGGCGTCGTGACTTCCTTCGCTCGCTCGAGCAACAGGTCC
>Ga0247847_1000392_pt1 | contig 10803 bp, 10 predicted proteins | sample PFST25metaG_FD_186002 | JGI IMG/M metagenome (GOLD analysis project Ga0247847, IMG submission 186002) | Peat soil microbial communities from Stordalen Mire, Sweden - P.F.S.T25 | ecosystem: Environmental > Terrestrial > Soil > Wetlands > Peat | place: Sweden: Norrbotten County, Stordalen Mire...
CCGTGGGCCACGTTCCTCGGCGAAGGCCCCCTCCTGGCTGTGGACCACGCCGGCAATGTGGTGACGGCGTGCACGGCCTACCTCGGGGGAGGCACCAAGAACGTGGTGGCCCTCAAGTACACGCCCGGCGGCAAGCTCATATGGGTGGGCCGGCGGCACGAGACCGGCGAGCCCCAGGACGCGTCTTTCCTCAGCCTGGACGCCGCCGGCAACGTCTACGTGGCCGGCCGCACCACGCGCACCAGCACCAGCGACGACTACATCGAGGTCAAGTTCGCGGCCGACAGCGGCAGAGTCGACTGGGCATATCGCTACGCAGGGCCCGGCGACGCGGCGCACGGCGTCGACTTGGTGCAGGGCATCGCCGTGGACCACAAAGGCGACTCCTACATGACCGGCATCAGCGACAATGGCGACGGCAACTCGTCCATCGCCACGGTCAAGCTGACCCCCGCAGGCCACAGGGCCTGGGTGCGGCGTCTCAACCCCGGCGTGAGCTCGCAGAGTCACGACCTGGCTCTGGGCAAGAACGGCGACCTCTACCTGGTGGGAAACACGTTCAGTGGAGGGCTCTCGGGCACCGACACGCTGCTCGCCAGGTACTCCCCAAGCGGCACGCTGCGCTGGACGAGACTGCTGAGCATCGACCAGGCGGACGACCTGCAGAGCATGGTGATCGACAACAAGGGGAGCGTGATAGCGCTCGGTGGGAGCAGCGACGGCGCCAGCCAGGAGTTGGTCTACAAGTGGTCCGCTGCCGGCGACCTCAAGTGGGTGAAGACCGTGCCGGCTACGGTCGTGGAACCGGTGGTGGTCGAGAAGGCCATCGCCGTGGACTCCCAGCGCACCGTCTTCTGCGGCGGCTACTGGGTGGGAGGCAGGCGCCTCACCAGCGCCGGCTTCACCGTAGCTGCCTACAGCAGCACCGGCCACCTCAAGTGGAGCGACACGTACAGTGCCGCGGGTGACCTGGCCGACTACTGTCTAGCACTGGCAGCCAACAGCGGCGCGGTCTACGGCGTGGGCCAGGCGAACGTGGGCGTCAACAAGTACGCGGGGGTTGTGGTCAAGTACCACAAGTAGCGCGGCGCTCCGTCCGACGCACCTGCTACTCTCGAGGGCGAACGCCGCCGCCGGGCTAACTCACCCCGACCGTGACTAGCCGGCGGCGCGTTCGCCTTTTCTTCATCTAACGTCAACCAATCTGCACCGATATGTAATAGTGCGGCGGCGCAAAGCGTGCCATGCTACGTCTGACGCATTGGCAACCCGCCATTGGCAACCCGCGACCGAGAGGAGGCGCTCGTGGCCACCACCATCCCCACCGGCGACGGCTACTGGATCGTCGAGCTGCCCGAAGGCTTGGCCGCGCAAACCAGGACCGCCTGCATCGAGACGCTGGACGAGTTCACGGCCTCCAGCGAGACGTTCTTCGGCGCCGCCTACCACGGGCGCGAGCTCAACGACGCCATGCTGCTCTGGGTGCAAGAGGTGCCCGAGCCGCTCACGTAGCGGCTGCGGCCCGGCTGCCGCACTCGCCACGCCAGCGGCGGCAGCGTATGCTCCTGCCAAGCACAGAGTATGGCCGCGCCGCCACAGGCCGCGCCGCCCACCCGCGTCGTCACAGGCCGCGTCGTCCACCCGCGCCGCCCCAGCCGGCGCCGTACCAAGGGGTCAGCATGGCAGCTCGTCTTCACATCGCCTTCCTTGCAGCACTTGCGCTCGCGCTCGCCGTGCCCGGGCTCGCCTGGGCCTACCAGCCTGGCCCGGGCGCGCTCGCCGGGCCGCGCGGTTCTGCCCCGGGCTCGCTCGTGTGGGCCAAGGTGAGCGCGCTTACGGCCAACATCGATCAGATCAACGATGTGGCCGCCGGCCCGGGCGGCAGCGTTTACGCCGTCGGCGAAGCCAACGGCACCTGGAGCAACCAGGGCGACCTGCTGGTGGTCAAGTACACGGCCAGCGGTGGGGTCGCCTGGCGACGTACCTACGACGGCCCAGACGGTCTGCAGGACTACGGCTGGGCGCTGGCCGTCGATCACGCCGGCAACGTGGTCGCCGTCGGCGTGAGCAACACGGTCGCGTCCGGCAGCGACATGCTCGTCGTCAAGTACGACGCCGCCGGCAACCAGAAGTGGGTGGTCGACTTCAACGGCGCCGGCAACGGCGACGACGTCGCCCGTGACGTGGTCTTCGGCTCTTCCGGCAAGATCTTTGTGGCAGGCATGTGCACGGTCGAGAGCGTGCCGACCGTCGTGACGGAAGCTTATGAGCTCGAGATCTCCAGCGCCGGCACCGTCGTGAACCAGGTCGGCTACAGCGGCGCCGGGAGCGACGCCGAGGGCGTCGCCATCGCCAAGGACGGCAGCGGCAACACCTACGTGGCCGGCACCACTCACGACACGGGCACCACGTCGAGCATCATCCTCTTCAAGACCAGCAGCGCCGGCGCACCCGTCTGGATGCACGAGCTCACCACCGCAGGCCATACGAACGACGCGGCCAAGGACATCGCCTTCGGCAACGGCGCCGTGTACGTGTGCGGCACCAGCGTTCCCGTGCCGGCTCATCACGACGACGCCCTGGTGGTGAAGTACAGCCCCGCCGGCAGCTTCCAGTGGGCGCGCACCTGGGACGGGGCGGCGCACGAGGTAGACCAGGCGAACGCCCTGGCAGTCGACAACGCCGGCGACGTGTACGCAGCCGGCCTTTCTTGGCAGTTCGGTGGCGCGAAGTACAAGGCCCTCCTGCTCAAGTGGGACGCCGCCGGCCACCGCAAATGGGTCAAGCTGGACGGCTCCACCAAGACCTTCAAGTGGGCGGGCTTCGAGGACGTGGTGGTAGACAACGCCGGCCACGCCTGGTGTGGGGGCTGGGCAGCCCGCAAGTCGGGCGACATCGACTGGTTCCTGACCAAGCACGCGGCCAACGGCTCGCAGAGCTGGATGGCCACCTTCGGCGGCGCCAGCCACGGCGACGACTCCTGCCAGAGCCTGGCGCTCGGGGGCTCGTCGGCCCTGTTCGCCGGCGGCTCCGTACAAGGATCGACGACCGGCTACGACGTTGCCGTGGCCAAGTTCGTGCCCTAGCAGCGCGCAAGCAGGGCGACCATGAGCCGCAGCACGGAACAGTCGACAGGCGTTCTCACCGCCAGCGCACTCGTTCGCGCCACGGGGCGCGGCGCCTGGTTCCGAGCGCGCCCGGCGCTCTCCACGGTGCTGGGCGCCGGCCTCGTCGTTCTGTTCCTCGTGCCGTTCGCCACCATCAACCCTTCGCCCTGGTTCGGCTTGCCCGGCGCCCTGGCTGTGGCCGTCGCGCTGAGCGTGGCCGTCGTGGTCGGTCCCCTCCCGGGCGCCGCAGTCGCAGTGGCCGGCGGCCTGTTCTTCTACTTCGCGATCGTCGATCCGGAGCTCCCGTTTCGCCGCGACGCCGCCGTGCTGACCGTGGTCGTGTGGATCCTCCTGGCGTTGGTCGCCGGCCTGGTCGCAGATCGACTTCGCCGGCGGCTCATCGACGCCTTCGACGAGCTCGCCAAGGCGCACCAGGAGACCACCACGCTGCACAACCGGCTGGAGCAGAGCCTGCTGCCACGCGTGGCGGTCACCGACGAGCGCCTGCACGTGGCCTTCCGCTACCGGCCAGGCGAGGAGCGCATGCTCATCGGCGGCGACTTCATGGGCACCGCCGAGCTCCCCGACGGCACATTGGCGCTGGCAATCGGCGACGTCAGCGGCCACGGCCCCGACGCCGCCGCCCTGGGCGCCACCTTGCGCGCCTCCTGGCGGGCCCTGGCGCTCACCGGCATGGCGCCGCTCGAGCTGGTGCAGCGTCTCGACGACATCCTGCGCCGCGAAGTGGCCGACGGCACCGTGTTCGCCACACTCTGCTGTGCCTGGGTCAACCCGACGCGCCACCGGCTCACAGTGGTGCTGGCGGGCCACCATCGACCGCTCCTGCTTATTGACGGCGAGGCTCGCGAGCCGGAGGCGCCGTTCGGGCCGCCGCTGGGCCTGCTCGAGGACTGGATGAGCGTCGACGACCCGCCGTGGCAGGCCACCAGATTCGACCTCGAGCCCGGCTGGACCCTGCTGCTGTACACCGACGGCCTGGTAGAAGGTCATGCGGCGCCCGACGCCCGCGAACGCTTCGGCGTGGCGCGCCTGGCGCCGCTCCTCCATGGGGAGGGCGCGGCGAGCTGTCTCGACGCCCGCGCCCTCGACCACCTGCTCGACCAGGTGCAGGCCGCCAACGGCAAAGCGTTCGAGGACGACGTCGCCTTGCTGCTCGTCTGCCACGCCGGCGCAGACGAAGACGCCTCGTGAGGCGCAACCTGCAGGCCGGCGCCGGCCAGAGCGGCGGACTCAAGCTCGACGTCTTCACCAGCGACGAGCTGGAGCAGGTCCACCTCGGCACCCTCGAGGTGCTGCAGCGCACCGGTCTGTTCGTGGACGGCGACGAGGCGCTGCAGATCTTCGCCTCGGGCGGCGCCGACGTAGACCACGAGCGCCGCCTGGTGAAGATCCCGCCGTACATGGTCGAGGAGGCGGCGCGCAGCGCGCCGGCGAGCCTGCTCCTGGCCGGGCGCAACCCGCTCAAGGACTTCGTCATGGAGGCCGACCGCGTCGGTTTCACCAACTTCGGCGAAGGCGTGCGCATCGTCGACCCGTACACCGGTGAGCTGCATGAGCCCACCAAACAAGACGTGGCCGACTCGGCCAAGGTGGTGGACGCGCTCGACGACGTAGACGTATACGAGCGCGCCCTCAACGCCGCCGACGTGCCGCCGCAGGTGACGCCGCTGCATCAAGCCGAGGCGTGGATGACCAACACCTCCAAGCACGGCTTCATGTGCCCCGGCAACGGGCGCCTGGCCGCCAAGATCGTCGAGATGGCGGCCGCCGTCGCCGGCGGCGTAGCCGAACTGCGACGGCGGCCCATCATCAGCTTCGTCACCTGCCCGGTGAGCCCGCTCAAGCTGGTGCGCGAGTGCTGCGAGATCATCATCGCCGCCGCCCGTGCCGGCCTGCCGGTGAACGTGCTCAGCATGGCCATGGCCGGCGGCTCGTCTCCCGTGACGCTCGCCGGCACGCTGGTGACCCACAACGCCGAGGTGCTCGGCGGCATCGTTCTCAATCAGCTCGTGCGCCGCGGCTCGCCGGTCGTGTACGGCAGCTCCACCACGGCCATGGACCTGCGGCTCGCATCGGCTTCCGTCGGCTCGCCCGAATGCGGCCTCATCGGCGCCGCCGTGGCCCAGATGGCGCGCTTCTACCTTCTGCCCAGCTGGGTGGCCGGTGCGTAGGGCGACAACAAGCTCTCGGACGCCCAAACCGGCCACGAGAAGACGATCACAGGCCTGCTGCCGGCGTTGGCAGGTGCCAACCTCATCTACGGCCTGGGAATGCTCGAGTCAGGCATGACGTTCGATTTTGGCCAGCTCGTGCTGGACGCCGAGTTCGCGCGCATGATCAAGCACGCCGTGCACGGCATCCCGGTGAGCGACGAGACGCTCGCCCTGGACGTCATCCACGAAGTCGGCCCGTTCGGCGACTTCCTCAGCCACGAGCACACCCTGCGCCACATGCGCGAGCAGTCGCAGCCCACGCTGATCGACCGCCGTGTGCGCGAGGAATGGGAGCAGATGGGCTCGCTCACCAGCTACGAGCGCGCGACCCGCGAGGCGCGGCGGATCCTCGAGACGCACGTGCCCGACCCGCTGCCGCCGGGCGCGGCCGAGCAGATGCGCGGCATCATCGCCGAGACCGAGCGCGAGCTGGGGGTGAGCACGTGAGCGGCGCGAGCGAAGCCGACGCCGCCCGCCGCGAGGGCGCCTCAGCAGGCCGCGCGGCGGCCGCAGGCGCCTACCGCGTCGCCGCTTGCCAGTTCGAGCCGCGCCTGTTCGACGTGGCGGCCAACCTCGCCAAGATGGAGGAGCTGGCGCGGCGAGCCGCCGCCGCCGGCGCGCGGCTCGCCGTGTTCCCCGAGTGCTGTCTGTGCGGCTACGCCATCGGCAAGCAGGCGCCGCGCATGGCCGCCTTTGCCGAAGTGGCCCTCGGCGCCGACCGCGGGCCGAGCGTGCGGCGCCTCGAAGCCCTGTCGGCGGCGCTCGACCTGCAGCTCGTCTTCGGCATGCCGGAGCGCAGCGACGGCGTGGTCTACAACAGCGCCGTGCACGTGCGGTCCCTCGAAGGCGCCGTGGCCGCCGACCGCAAGATCCATCTCTGGGAGGACGACACGCAGGTCTTCGCCCCCGGCGAGGGCGCGGCCGTGCACGCCGCGCCAGCCGGCCGACTCGCCTCGCTCGTCTGCTACGACCTCGAGTTTCCCGAGGCGGCCCGCGTCGCCGCGCTCGAGGGTGCCGACTTGATCGCCGTATGTACGGCCGACATGTCGCCCCATGAGCACTACCAGCACGTGTTCGCGCGCGCCCGGGCCATGGAGAACTGCGTCTTCGTCGCCGTGGCCAACTGCCTGGGCGAATCGGAGGGAACGGTCTTCTACGGACGCAGCATCATCACCGACCCACTGGGGACGGTGCTGGCCGAGGCTGAGTCCGAGGAGACGGTGCTGGTCGCCGAGGTCGACTTGAGCCTTTGTGAAACGGCGCGCCGCGAGCTGCACTACGAACAGAGCCGGCGGCCGCAGACGTACGGGCCGCTCACCGAGACGTAGCGGCGCCGGCCTGCGGCCGCCGGTGGCGCGGCGCGTGCCGCCGAGCGCCGCGCCACCTGCCGCCGAGCGCCGCGCCGAGAGACAAACAAAAAGAGGGCGGGGCGGGTGGCCAAAGCCACCCGCCCCGCCCTCTGCCCGCTGCTCCTTCGGCCGACAAAGCTCGATTCATATATCGGCCTCGGCGGCGCCGGCACGAGTGCCTAGCGTAGGCTCAACAGGCAACGGGCAGCCCGGCATTCCAGCGGCGCACGCACGTGCCGGCGGGTCGCCCGCTGCGCGTTTGGCCGTGCCGACCTTCTGGTAGGGTTCGGCTATGCTGGCAGCGGTCACCTTCGACTTCTGGAACACCATCTTCGTCGACGCCACCGGTCGCGAGCGCGACCGCCGGCGGGCCGGTTACCTGCGGGCAGTGCTCGCCGAGTGCGGCGAAGAGGTGAGCGATCTGGCCATTCAGGATGCTCTGGCGCAGGGCTACGACCACTTCGACAGCCAGTGGCGCGAGGAGCACCGCACGCCGCCGGCCGAGGAGATCGTCAACGTGGTGCTCGACGGGCTGCGCTCGCGCGTGCCCGCCGAGGCGCGCGAGCGCCTCACAACGCACTTCAGCCGCGTCGTCCTGGAGGTGGCTCCCGAGCCCACACCCGGCAGCGCCACGGTCATCGCCAAACTGGCCCAGCGCTACAAGCTGGCCGTGATCTGCGACACCGGCTACGCGCCGGGCAGTGTGCTGCGCGAGTTGCTCGACAAGCACGGCCTCACCGGCGCCTTCGACTACCTGTACTTCTCCGACGAGGGCGGCGTGAGCAAGCCCGACGTGCGCGTGTTCCGGCGCGTGCTCGAGGAGCTCCATGTGCCCGCCTACCAAGCGGCGCACGTGGGCGACATGGAGCGCACCGACATCGTCGGCGCCCACGCGGCCGGCATGCTGGCGGTGCACTTCGTGGGCGCCAACGGCCGCGACGCCGACGAGTCCACGGCCGACGCCGTGGTGCGGCGCTTCGCCGATCTCCCTGCCGTGCTGGGGAGCCTCGTTTGTCCGGGCTGCTGATCAGTCGCGGGAGCCGCGAGCGCGGCTCTACCCTGTTCGTGTTCGCGGTCGCCGTCGTCCTGCCGATGACCGTGCTCCTCACGATCGCCGGGCTGATCAAGATGCACGGCAATATGCAGTGGGACGTGTATCTGCTGCGACTCGCGGCGCGCCATCACAAGCCCGGGCTCACCGTCGCCATGAAGACCGTCACCACTTTGGGCTCTCTTCTCGCCGTCAGTCTGCTCGCCTCGGCGGTGGTGGTCGTCCTGCTGCTGGCCCGCGCCCGGCGCCAAGCCTTCTTCGTGGTCGTGGCCGTGAGTTCGGCCGTGCTCCTCAACCTGTGGCTCAAAGTGATCTTCCACCGCCGGCCGCCCAACGTGGTACATCCGCTCCTGGCGCCGGACAAGTACTCGTTCCCCAGCGGCCACACCATGAGTGCCACGGCGCTGGCCACGGCCCTCGTCATCATCGCCTGGCCCACCCGTTGGCGGTGGGTCGTCACGCCGTTGGCGCTCGCCTACGCCTTCCTCGTCGGCATCTCGCGAGTGTACCTGGGCATGCATTTCCCCTCCGATGTGCTGGGCGGCTGGGCGCTCTCGCTCGCTTTGGTCACCGGCGTGTACCTGATGCTCGAGTCGGTGTTGGGCAAGGAGCAGCCGTGATCGTGCGTGTACACTCCTTGGTAAAGTTGCCGGAGGCCGTCGCGCGCCTCGAACGACCGGGAAAGGAACGAGCATGAGCGTCGTCGATCTGCAGCCCTGGCTGGACCGCGCCCGCGAACTCGGCGCCGATGACGCCACGCTCATCGACCCGCAGCAGGTCGTCACCGCCGAGTGGGTGCGGCTGAAGTGCGAGTTCGGCTGCGACGGCTTTGGCGAGTGCCGCACGTGCCCGCCGCACTCGCCCACGCCGGCTACCACGCGCCGCGTATTGGACGAGTTCCGGCGCGTCATCCTGATGCGTGTGGGTCCGAGCACAGACCAGGCCGACTCCGACCGCCTGCACGAGGGGCTGCGCAAGACGGCCACCGGCCTGGAGCGCGAGCTCTTCTTGGCCGGCTTCCACAAAGCGTGGAGCATCCCCTGCGGCCCTTGCGAGGAGTGTGACCCCTGCAACCTGGAGGGCGCCTGCCTGCATCCCGAGCGCTCGCGCCCATCTATGGAGGCCTGTGGCATAGACGTGTTCTCGACCGTGCGTAACGCAGGCTGGGAGATCGAGGTCGTGCGCGACCGCACCTCGCCGTACCGATTCTTCGCGCTGGTGCTGGTCGACTAGGAGCCGATGAGGGCGGCCGCGGCCCGCAGCCGCGCGGGCACCTCGTCCTGACCCAGCACGCAGAGGCTCTCGAACAAGCCCGGCGTCACAGTCTGGCCGCTCATGCCCAGACGCAGCGCCGCAAACACCGCTTTGACTGGGACACCGAGCTCTTCGGGCAGGGCGCGCACGGCGCCCTCCACTTGCTCGGCGTCCCACACGGCCAGCGTCTCCAGCCGCTGCGCCGCCGCCGCCAGCGTGCGCGCCGCCTCGGGCGTCGCCCCCAGGCGCTCGCGGGCCTCATCGCCGATCGTCAGCGGCCGGAAGAGCCAGCCGGCGATGGCCACGAAGTCGGCCAGCACCTCGACCTTCTCCTTCACCAGCGGCGCCGCGGCGCGCGTGAGCCAGTCCTGCTGGCTGCTGGGCGGCGCCACGAAGAGCAGCTCCGCCGCCTCGTCGGCCCAGCCGGGTCCCGAGTCTACGCGCGCCGTCGCTTTCTGCGGATCGGCGTAGAAACCGATGCGCATGAGGTACTCGGCCAGACGCTGGCCAAGCTCCTCGTCGGTCATCTGGCGGATGTAGCGACCGTTCATCCAGCGCAGCTTCTCCTGGTCGAAGATGGTGGCACTGGTGCCGAGCTTCTCGATGTGGAAGTCGCGCACCAGGTCGTCGAGGCTCCAGACGATCATGCTCTCGTCGAACTCGCTACTGAGGAAGCAGAGGTAGTTGCGCACCACCTCAGCCAGGTAGCCCATCGCCGTGAGCTGCTCGAGCTTCGTCGCCCCGTGGCGCTTGCTGAGCTTCTTGCGGTCGGTGCCGAACAGTAGCGGCATGTGCAGGAACACCGGCAGCGGCGCGCCCAAAGCCTGGTAGACGAGAATCTGCTTGGGCGTGTTGCTGAGGTGGTCGTCGCCGCGGATGACGTGCGTGATGCCCATGGTCACGTCGTCGACGACCACCGCCAGGTTGTAGGTGATGGTGCCGTCGGAACGCTGGACGATGAAGTCGCCGATGGTCTCGTTGGCGAACTCGACCGGCGTCCGCAGCATGTCTTCGAAGACGGTCGTGCCGGGCGGCACACGAAAGCGCAGCGTCCAGGGCTCGCCGGCGGCCTGGCGCCGCGCCACTTCGTCGGCGGCCAGGTCGCGGCAGCGGCCGCCGTACACCCAGGCGCGCTTCTCGGCCTGTGCCGCCTGTCGCCCGGCCTCGAGCTCCTGCGGCGTGCAGAAGCAAGGGTAGAGGTGCCCGCCGGCCACGAGCTTGTCGACGTACTCGCGGTAGATGTGCGTACGCTCGGTCTGCCGGTACGGCCCGTGGGCGCCGGGCACGCCCGGCCCTTCGTCCCAGTCAAGGCCCATCTCGCGCAGCGAGCGCAGGATCTGCTCTATGGCCTCGTCGGTGGAGCGCGACACGTCGGTGTCCTCGATGCGCAGGATGAACACACCGTCGTGCTGTCGGGCGTAGATGAAGTTGTAGAGCCCCGTGCGGGCGCTGCCCAGGTGCAGGTACCCGGTGGGCGACGGAGCAAAGCGGACGCGGACCTCACTCATAGGAGCGCAATGATACAGCAGGGCAAGCCAGCACGGAGGCGTCCCGCGCGGTAGCGACCAGCGCGGAGACGGCGAGCGCGGAGACGGCCAGCGCGGAGACGGCCAGCGCGGAGACGGCGAGCGCGGAGACGGCCAGCGCAGAATGCGCGGGCGCTTGCCCCTTCCCTCCGGACTCCTCGTGGAAAGCGAAGTGTTTCCTCCGGTAGGAAACACTTCGCTTTCCACGAGCGATGGGCTTGATGTGGCAACGGTCGCCGGGTCGGCGCAGGGGTGGGGCGGGCGCAGCCGAGCGCCCGCCCC
>Ga0247847_1000393_pt1 | contig 10802 bp, 9 predicted proteins | sample PFST25metaG_FD_186002 | JGI IMG/M metagenome (GOLD analysis project Ga0247847, IMG submission 186002) | Peat soil microbial communities from Stordalen Mire, Sweden - P.F.S.T25 | ecosystem: Environmental > Terrestrial > Soil > Wetlands > Peat | place: Sweden: Norrbotten County, Stordalen Mire...
ATTTCTGAATAATCAATTGTTTTAAATCATTGAACTATGCTTGATGTATTGAGAAATCGAACTACAATTCGAAAATATTCTGATCAATCCATTGCTCCCGAGTTGATGAATGAATTGCTCGAAGTAGCCTGTAGAGCTGCTAACACTGGTAATATGCAGGTATATAGTATCGTGGTCACTCAATCGGCTTCGATCAAACAAGCGTTGAAGCCTGCACATTTTAATCAGCCAATGGTAACGCAAGCACCGTTTGTCATTACGTTTTGTGCTGATTTTAATCGTTTCAACAAGTGGTGTTTGCAACGCAACGCAGAGCCAGGATATGATAATTTTCTATCATTTATGACGGCTGCTACTGATTCGTTGTTGGTTGCCGAGCATTTTTGTGTAGCAGCTGAAAGTAAAGGGTTGGGAACTTGTTATTTGGGGACAACCATTTATAATGCACAGCAAATTATTGATGTGTTACATTTGCCAAAATTTGTTGTGCCTATAATTACGTTGACAGTAGGCTATCCGGCTGAAACTCCCGTGCAAGTGGATCGTTTGCCTTTGGAAGGTGTCGTACATTATGAGACTTATCAAGAATATACTGCTGAGGAAATTGAACGTATTTATGCGTACAAAGAGAGTTTGCCCGAGAGCCAACAATTTGTGCATGAAAACAATAAAACCACCCTTGCACAAGTCTTTACGGATGTTCGTTATACGAAAGAAGCTAATGAAACGTTTTCTGATATGTTGCTGGATGTACTGAAAAAACAGGGATTTTTCTTTCAAGATAACTCTAAACTATGAAGTATGAATCATAAATTAAATGTGCTTGTTCTTTGTTTCCTCGTTGCTTTTCCATCATTAGTAGTAGCCCAAAAGTTTAATTATGAGATTGATTTTAGCCATTTTCTGGATAATCGCGAGTACACGAGTAATTATGAAATCTCACAAACAATGCTGGGTGCAAGGCTGAACGCCATGGCAGGAGCAAGTCTTGATACTACACAAGGATTTATGGGTGGAGTAAATTATTTGTACGAATATGGTGATCAAATTAATGGCAATACACCTACTGTTGATTTGTTCTATTATTATCAAAAGCCAACTTTTACTTTTCTAGTGGGTTCTTTTCCCCGTCGTGGCTTGTTGAATTATCCATTGGCATTACTTTCGGATACGCTAAATAATTATCGCCCAAATATACAGGGAGCTTATTTGGAAACGAGAGGGATTTTGGGATTTGAGAATTTCTGGATCGATTGGACAAGTCGTCAGCGTGCCGATGTGCGTGAAACGTTTTTGGCCGGTTTATCAGGCGAATGGAAACACCGGTTATTGTTTGTCGATAACTATTTTTACATGTATCACAGAGCGTTATATGGCAGCTATGTCCCGGGTGATGCCATTCGTGATAATGGGGCGTATGGTTTATTAGCCGGAGTGGATTTGACGCCTTTGACAAACTGGTACCTACTGTCGTTTCGTATGGGTAGTTTGGGAAGTTACAACCGGCAAAGGCCTCTGAAGAATATCGATTTTCATTTCGGTTTCTTCTCGGAGCTGCATGCTTATTATAGAAAGTTTGGCATTGACGCATCGTACTATTGTGGTCAATCACTCAACGTAGCTTATGGGGATGCCATGTATCTTTCAGGCAATTATGGCCGGATAGACTTTGCTTATCTACCAATAAATAATCGTTTTATTACTACACGTGTGGCTGTTTGTTTGCATGATGTGGATAAAAAATGGCAAAACTCCGAAACCCTGAGTTTGATCTTTCATGTTGGACAAAGCTTCAAAAGTTACCATAGTTGGCCGATGCCTTAGATTGAATGTGCTTCTTTCTTTGGCGGGGTGACGAAACGGATCTCTTTTAGCCAGATAGTATTAGAATGTTATCTATATTCCTAATTTAACATTGTATTGATTTTATTTAACGGGATAAATTTGCATTTTGACGGGTGCTGGCTTATTTTTGTAGAGTGATTTTTTCATAGTATTAGATTTTAAGGTTAACAGAGATTGGGTAGTCGCGAGACTACCCTTTTTTTTATGTCTAATATCTTTATTCCCCGTAGCTTTCCTTTGTTTTATTGAGTGAAATTTGTTTTGATTACACGTTATTACATATTGGTTGATTGTTAGTACTTTTGTGATCATTCTCATCATCTCTCATTCACTATTGTAAATAGGCAGGTTGAACAATATTTATTATGTATGACTAAAAAGAAGTTTTATGTGGTCTGGAAAGGTATCGGGACGGGTATTTTTAATAATTGGGAAACCTGTAAAAAACAAGTTACAAAATTTGAAGGAGCTCAATATAAAGCATTTTCAACTGAAGAAGAAGCTAAAGCCGCTTTTCAAGAAGGGTTCTGGTCTGTTGTAAATAAGGCTGCTTCCCGTCATATCGATGCGTCGATTGAAAACAGTCATGATCAGCCAATTATAGAAAGCTTAGCAGTGGATGCTGCATGTAGTGGAAATCCCGGAAAAATGGAGTATCGTGGCGTGGATGTTGCGTCCGGACGTGAAGTATTTCATCAAGGTCCTTTCGAAAACGGGACAAACAATATTGGCGAATTTTTAGCTATCGTACATGGGTTAGCTTATTTGAAGCAAGTCAACAGCGCTATGGTTCTATATACAGACAGCGCTACCGCATTAGCATGGATAAAAGCAAAGAAATGCCGTACAAAATTGACGCATACAGAGATAAACAATCGCCTTTTTGAATTGATTGAACGTGCTGAAATGTGGTTACAACAAAATAATTATTCTACTCGTCTAATTAAATGGAAAACATCACGTTGGGGTGAAATTCCTGCAGACTTTGGAAGAAAATAGCAGTTCAACCCATGTTCTATCAAGGGTTTGGTATGCCATTTTTAGGAATCCATTCGTAAGCTCCAATGTCAGGCAAATTGTCCCAAAAACGATCTATCCCGTTCATATCATATTGATAAGGCGGAGTATGGCTTATGATTGGATTTGCCTTTCCCCGTAACACCGAAAGTGAATCAGGCTGAAAATTGTAATATGTCTGGTCAATGTTGTCGTTGATAAATAAATCGTCTTGAGTTTTTCCCCAAATGATGTTGGTCATGTTGTCTGATACGATTGCAGGAGACATGATGTAACAATGGTCGAAATGAAATTGAAAGTCATCTGATTGCACCGTATCAGCAAGTGATAACTCTTTGGATTGCGAACCGGCAAAGGCACAATTATTAGCCGTGATCCAAAGAGGATAAAGATTTGTTTGAGAGGTTCCATTTCGGTTGTCCATGAGAATAACCGAAGGATTTCCATCGCGCTGTTGCCCTGTGTAAATATCGTCGTAATAATTAGCAATGGTATTGTGCGTTAATAGATAATTCCCTCCAATAAAAACCAGACAATAGGATTTGCAATTGGATACTTCGCAATTGTACATATTGAGGCTTGCGTTGATAGCTGAAATACCACATGAATCAAAATTTTGAATGCGAGAGTTAGCTATGGTTACTGTAGGCTGGTGAAGTGTAGTGCCGTTTGGAATATCGATGGCTATTTTCCCGTCTGTCATAACGACATGATTCATTGAATAACTGCTTTGGGAACCAAGAAATTGTATTCCACCCCATTGACCGGAAAGATAATTGTAGGGTACATCAGGGAAAAGCCAATCGAGTCTATCTCCACGAAATATAATCTGCTGACTAGCGGTTTGTCCTCCTTCTGCAATCAAGTTCCCTTTAAGTTTCAAATAAGCATTCTGATGAAAATAAAGCTTTGTTCCGGGTTGAAGTGTCAACGTTTTTGCACTGTCAACAGATAAGTAGTTGTAAATCAAATAAGGTATTTCATTGGTTAAAGTAGTGTCATTATGTATCGTTTTGGAACGGAAAATAATTACGTTTTGACCATATGCCAGTAGTTTCACGGATTGGAGACTATTGTTAGTTTGAAACACAATGGAATCTTCTATCAACAACGGATTATTTTGTAATAATGGATTGACAGTGATTGCAACAAAGATGTAAATACTGTCATGCGCTTTTATCTCAACATTTTGAACCTCATTATTAATAGTGTTAGCCCCATCCACATTTATATGAAACCCGCTTGTAGAGCCATTAACTAATCGAACGGATTGAATCGTAATTGACTGCGAACTATGGTTGTATACGATGAAATTACTCGTTGTAGAGCCGATTGAGGCAAATACAGTGTCAAACGAAAGCGTATCGGTGGAAAAGGTAAGTTTTCCATTTGTATTGAAAGCAATCTTTGATTCTGTGCAACTACTTGCCAATATCAGAACGATTATTGCTGATGAAAGCAAAAATATATATTTCATGTAAGCTTTTTGAAAACGCAATTACAAGGCGTACAATGCAAACATCACCTGGTTTGATAAAGTTCAAAACAGCAAATTATCAAGCAGATATAACAAAACAAATAAGATATTAGACAGCCCGGTAAAAATCAACATTTTATTGTATGATTTACCTTTAGTTTTTCTTAGTTTTAGATAGAGCATGACCCCGGCTAAAATTATGAGAAATGATAGCTTAGGCGAATTTGCCATCAAAAGAAAAGGAAATGCTAATAAATAGAGAAACAGGTATTCAAATTCACCAAAACGTTTCCCAAAACGGACAATAAGACTTCTTTTTCCGGCATTACGATCACTCTCGATATCACGCAAGTTATTAACAGTTAAGATTGCCATTGAAATACATCCATTAATCATCCCCAACCAGAAGGAAGTGTGCGAAAAAGTAGTGGTTTGCAAATAGGTCGTGCCCACAGTTGCAATTGGGCCAAAAAAAAGGAGCACAAAGATATCGGCAATGCCAAGATAACTTAAGGAATAGGGTGTCGCTGTATATAACCATGCAAAAAGCAGCGCAAAAAGCCCGATAATCACTATAGGCAACCCGCCGATTGCTGCCAGGTAAAGTCCACTCAATAGTGCAATAATAATGACTATGCTAATTGCAAATTTCATGGCTTTCGCAGTCACTGTTCCTTCGCTAATAGCACGTTGAGGTCCCAATCTGTTTTCTTTATCCAAGCCTTTTTTGAAATCATAATAGTCGTTGATTAAATTGGAGGCAATTTGGATAGCAATAGCAGCAATAAGAATAACTAATACTGTAACAAGATGAAATGAGTGATCCCGGGCCGCAACGATGCTGCCAATGAAAACAGGTGCAGCAGCAGCCGATAAAGTACCAGGTCGAATAATATGGAACCATTTTATAATTTGCTGTCTCATGTAATGTGATTTTTAAAAGACATTCGACTTGTTGCAACAGTTTGTAGTATTGGAACAAGAACAAATCATGGTTTAACTCCTTTGTAAATGGTTACTATGCCCATCGTGAGTGGGACAAAGGTTGTTTGATCAAATCCAGCTTGTTGCAGCATGGTAAGAAAGTTGTTCCCGTACGGAAATTGCATCACGCTTTCAGGAAGATAGGTGTAAGCGGTGTCATGCTTTGAGAATATCTTCCCGATAAAGGGCAAAATATAGCAAAAATAGAGATCAAACAAGCGACAAAGAAAGCGATTTTTTGGACGTGAAAACTCTAGAATAACAAGTTCTCCTTTTTCTTTTAGTACGCGATACATTTCAGAAAGTCCTTTTTCGGGATGCTCAAAATTACGAATCCCAAATCCTATTGTAATAACATCAAATGAATTATCAGGAAATGGCAACTCTTCTCCATTAGCTTGCTGCAAGGCAATCTGATTGATAAGTTTTAATTTCTCAACCTTTTTTTTACCATATTCCAACATTCCTGCTGAAATATCGATACCAATGACTTGCAATGGATGTTTATGTTTTACTAAACTGATGGCTAAATCGGCTGTACCGGTAGCAATATCCAGCATGACAGCTTTATCTTTGTTACTAATCAGTTGTATAGTTTTACGACGCCACCAGGCATCAATACCAAGTGTAAGAAAATGATTAAGAAAGTCATAACGCCAGGCAATGTCGTCAAACATTTGTCGAACGCCCTTTTTATTTACTGTTGTCATGTAAAAGCTTATTTGGAATTTCCTCACATAATGAGGCAAATGGTTTGTGTTTTTTCACTCTTTACTTTGCAAAGATACACGTTAGATCCATTTAGTGAGCGTTCGTAAACGAAATTCATACAATGCCAATTCGATTAAACTATACAACCCTTGCATGTTAATCGAAATAAAATCTGAGAGAACAATACTGACTTTTAATTCTCGTTACACAAAAACAGCTCCTGCAAGAAGACAATAATGCTTGTTACAAGGGCTGTGATATCAATTAATGAACAAGTTGGTAGAATTGCACCATTTGCTTTGCTCATATAATCAAAACAGAAAGAAAATGAATTTTGAGCAAAACTTATTTATATTCTGCCCAATGTTGAATATCGATATCGTCTAAACTCATTTTACAAAATGCTTTGATAAAAGCGCTTGCCAACCTGGCATTGGTAATCAACGGGATATTAAAGTCTATAGCTCCACGTCTGATTTTATACCCATTAGAAAGTTCCCGTTTGGTTAAATTTTTGGGAATGTTAATCACTAAATCAAATTGCTTGTCGGTAATCATCTTCATCACATTATGATCTCCATCTTCGTCAGGCCAGTTCACCTCAACAGCATTCACATCATGATCTTCCAGAAAATGTTTTGTGCCATGTGTAGCAAAAATACTATACCCTTTGCTCTGTAATACGCGACAAGCATCCAGTAAATCCACTTTCGACTTAGTCTCGCCGGAAGAAACCATAATTGTTTTCTCAGGAATACGATAGCCAACAGACAACATGGCTGTTAGCAAAGCATCATCAAAATGATGTCCAATACAACCCACCTCACCGGTTGAAGCCATATCAACACCCAATACCGGATCGGCTTTTTGCAACCGGGTGAACGAAAATTGTGATGCTTTGATGCCCACGTAATCAAGATCGAATGCTGATTTTTGAGGCTTCTCCGGATTCATGCCCAACATAACCTGCGTAGCTAATTCGATAAAGTTAATTTTTAGTACCTTCGACACAAACGGAAAACTTCGTGAAGCACGCAAATTACATTCAATCACCTTAATATCATTATCTTTAGCAAGAAATTGAATATTAAACGGCCCTGATATATTGAGAGACTTGGCAATTTGACGGGCAATGTATTTAATACGTCGCACTGTCTCCACATAGATCTTTTGCGGTGGGAATTGAATCGTTGCATCACCCGAATGCACCCCTGCAAATTCTACATGTTCAGAAATGGCATAAACTACTATATCACCTTTGTTCGCTACTGCATCAATCTCAATTTCTTTGGCATTTTCAATAAACTCAGACACCACCACAGGATGTTCTTGTGATACTTCGGTAGCCAGTTTCAAAAACCCTTCCAACTCTTCTTGATTAGAACAGACATTCATGGCTGCACCAGAAAGCACATACGAAGGCCTCACTAATACAGGGAACCCTACGTTCTCAACAAACTGTTCAACATCTTGTAATGATCTCAACTCTTGCCAACGTGGTTGATCAATCTTCAATCTATCGAGCATGCTCGAAAATTGATGTCTGTCTTCAGCATTATCAATTGATGTAGCACCAGTTCCTAAAAGACACATTCCCGCTTTATCCAAACGTACCGCTAAATTATTAGGAATTTGCCCTCCAACCGAAACAATAGTTCCCATCGGGTTCTCCAACTCCAAAATATCCATGACACGCTCATATGTCAGTTCATCAAAATAGAGTCGATCGCACATATCGTAATCCGTCGAAACCGTTTCAGGATTATAATTGATCATTACTGAGCGATAACCCTGTTTACGAATCGTTGTAAGTGCATTGACACTACACCAATCAAATTCGACCGAACTCCCGATGCGATATGCCCCCGAACCAAGCACTACGACAGAACGATGATCACCCAAATAATGTACATCGTTTGAAGTTCCATTGTATGTAATATAAAGATAATTGGTTTGTGCCGGATATTCTGCAGCCAGCGTATCAATTTGCTTCACAACAGGAATAATGCCCCTTCTCTTACGCTCAGTACGAACTTCATTTGCATGCAATGCCATATTCTCTTTTGCATCAAACAGTAAACGTGCAATTTGAAAATCAGAAAAACCAGTTTGCTTTGCATGACGGAATAGTGCATCGGAAGTATCTGCAAATGAACCTGCTTGTTGAAGCTCATCCGCAACATTGACAATATTTTGTAATTTCTGAAGGAACCATATATCAATTTTGGTCAGTTCATGAATGCGCTCAATACTATAACCTGACAGTAAAGCCTGAGAAAGATAAAAAACACGCCTATCTGTTGGCTCTGACAAGGCTTTATCCAAGTCATCAACATCCAACTGCTTGTTGCCAATAAAGCCATGCATCCCTTGTTGAATCATGCGCAGCCCTTTTTGAAAAGCCTCTTCAAAAGTACGACCTATAGCCATCACCTCACCGACGCTTTTCATGCTGCTCCCGATCTCACGCGAAACTCCATGAAATTTAGCCAAATCCCATCTGGGAATTTTGCACACCACATAATCCAAAGCAGGTTCAAAAAAAGCCGGTGTTGTTTTGGTCACCGAGTTCTTCAAATCAAATAATCCATATCCCAAAGCTAATTTAGCAGCGACAAAGGCTAACGGATATCCTGTAGCTTTCGATGCCAAAGCAGATGAACGACTCAAACGGGCATTCACTTCAATTACGCGGTAATCTTCTGAATTAGGATCAAGCGCATATTGCACATTACACTCTCCGACGATGCCAATATGCCGAACAATGCGAATCGCCAGCTCACGCAATTTATGATATTCACTGTTGGTCAACGTCTGCGATGGTGCAACAACAATACTTTCTCCTGTATGAATGCCAAGTGGATCAAAATTTTCCATGTTACACACCGTGATGCAATTGTCAAACCTATCGCGAACCACCTCATATTCAACCTCTTTCCATCCTTTTAATGACTTTTCAATCAACAATTGTGATGAATAACTGAATGCCTTTTGAGCCAAAATTCTCAATTCATCTTCATTATTACAGAACCCACTGCCTAAGCCACCTAAAGCATAAGCAGCCCTAACAATGATAGGATATTCCAATAATTCAGCAGCTTTCAATGCATCTTCCAAATGCTGTACAGCAACACTTTTTATGGTCTTAACATCAATCTGATCCAACTTCTTGACAAACAATTCCCGATCTTCTGTATCTATAATAGATTGAACAGGAGTTCCTAAAACACGTAGATTATATTTCTCCAACACACCGGTTTGAAAAAGTTGCACACCACAATTTAAAGCTGTTTGACCTCCAAAAGCCAGCAATAAACCGTCAGGTGATTCTTTGCGTATTACTTTCTCAACAAAAAATGGAGTAATAGGTAGAAAATAGATTTTATCGGCCACACCTTCTGATGTTTGCACCGTGGCAATGTTAGGATTAATCAAGATCGTTTCGATGCCTTCTTCTTTCAATGCTTTCAAAGCCTGCGAGCCTGAATAATCAAATTCACCTGCTTCACCAATCTTTAATGCACCGGAACCAAGAATTAATACTTTTTTAATGGGCAATGACTCTTCTTCAATGGGGGACACCCTATCTGTGACCTTCATAATGCTGAATTTTACTTTTTAATATTCTATCGCATGCCATGCAATAGGTTGTACGTACAATGTTTAGCCTTTGTCGATTAAATTCAAAAATTCATCAAACAAAAACTCAGTATCCGTTGGCCCGCTCGAAGCTTCAGGGTGAAACTGAGTAGAGAAGAAAGGTTTGGTTTTGTGCCGGACACCTTCATTTGTACCATCATTGAGATTAATAAACAAAGGCTCCCAATCCTCACTCAAAGTTGCATTATCTACAGCAAATCCATGATTTTGAGAAGTAATGAAACAATGATTGGTCCCAACCATGCGCACCGGTTGGTTATGACTGCGATGTCCATATTTCAATTTATAGGTGGATGCACCATCGGCTAGCGAAAGTAATTGATTACCCAAGCAAATACCAAAAATCGGTTTCTCATCTTGAATAGCTTCACGCAAATGATCAATTGTTGCACCACAATATTCAGGATCACCAGGCCCATTGGAAATAAACAACCCATCATAGTCAAGCGTGCTGAAATCATAATTCCAAGGTACACGTATCACCGTCACATCCCGTTTCAGAAAACTACGGATGATATTATGTTTAACGCCGCAATCAACCAACACAATCTTTTTCTTCCCGTAACCATAACGAATCACCTCGTTACAACTCACTTTTGCCACTAAGTTTTCTTTGTTCGGATCGATAAAATCAACATCTGGCATATCAGGAAAAACCAGTTTCCCTTTCATCGAACCATATTCACGAATCACTTTAGTCAATTCACGGGTATCAACTCCATAAATGGCAGGCACCTGATGCTCTTTGAGCCAATCACTCAAACTCTTTTGCGCATTCCAATGGCTGTATTCAAACGAATAATCGGAAATAACCAGTCCGCTGACATGTATTATTTCCGATTCGTAAAATGTTGATAAGCCATTTTCCATTCCTGCTTGCGGGACTCCGTAATTACCAATCAATGGATAGGTGACAACTAAAATCTGGCCGGAATATGATGGATCTGTTAAACTCTCTGGATACCCGACCATTGCTGTATTAAAAACGACCTCACCCGCTCGCGGGACTTCGTATCCAAAAGATTGACCCTGAAAAATCATGCCGTTTTCCAGCACTAATTGCATGGCTTTGCTTCTTTCCATGAATTTTTATATTGTAAAATAAATA
>Ga0247847_1000394_pt1 | contig 10784 bp, 11 predicted proteins | sample PFST25metaG_FD_186002 | JGI IMG/M metagenome (GOLD analysis project Ga0247847, IMG submission 186002) | Peat soil microbial communities from Stordalen Mire, Sweden - P.F.S.T25 | ecosystem: Environmental > Terrestrial > Soil > Wetlands > Peat | place: Sweden: Norrbotten County, Stordalen Mire...
TCGCTGGACCACTGGCGCGAGGTGCATTGGGCGTTCTTCACGCGAGAGCTTCGCGGCACCGGCAGGCAACCTGAGAGCGATATGCCGGTCGTGTGTGAGCGGTTCGAGGTCGTCTTCGGCGCTGGTCCTGAGCGGGCGTCGGCACCCGGGAGCTCGCTCGCTGAGGGCTAGTCGGCAGCGCACAGCAGGCCGGCAGCCCAAGGCCGACTCCGCCGCCGGAGAGGGAGACGCGTGATCACGATCAGAATCGAGAGGCCGCAAGACGCTGCCCCAGTCCGTATGGTCAACGAGCAGGCGTTCGGCCGGGCCGCGGAGGCTGACATCGTCGACAGGCTCCGGGGGACCTGTGGGGACTGCCTCTCGTTGGCGGCGGAGGAGGAGGACGGCGACGTAGTGGGCCACGTCCTCTTCTCGCCGGCAATCGTCGAGGGGCACGAGAGCAGTGTCGTCGGCATGGGGCTGGCGCCGCTGGCGGTGATGCCGAGCCGTCAGCGGCAAGGCATCGGCTCGGCACTCGTGAGGCGAGGACTGGAGACTCTTCGTGAGCGCGGATGTCCGTTCGTGGTCGTGCTCGGTCACCCGGACTACTATCCGCGCTTTGGCTTCGAGCGCGCCTCCGCGCACGGCCTCGCGTGCCAGTGGGCGGGCTTGCCTGACGACGCCTTCATGACACTCATTCTGGATGCGGGAGCGATGGAGGGTGTGTCCGGCGTGGCGGCCTACAGGGCTGAGTTCAACGAGGCCGTGTAGGTCATGGACCCACCGTTGGCACTCTGCAGACAAGACTGAGGCGCGGTAGTATGAGCGTGCGGGTGCGAGGGTGGGTCCGCTGAGCGCAGCATCAGGTCCGTGTTCGTCGAATAGGGGGCGCGATGGGCTGTAGGCGGGTGGCGAAGTGGTGGGCGGCATCGCTCTTCTTGGGCTTGCTCCTGGCCGCACTCCAGTTGCTGGGGTCGGTGGCGTTGGCGGACGATTCCTCGGTAGGTGCGGAAGGTGGCACGGTCCACGCCATTTGGAGCACCGACGTCCGTCTGGATGCCGAGACCGTGCAGGCCACGTGCTTTGGCAACTTCGCTGAGTACCGCGTCGACTTCCGCTTCGTCAACGAGGGTGCGGCCCGCAGGGTGATGCTCGGCTTCCCGTTCCAGCGCCGGGAGTCTGACCCGGAATATGTGAGCCCCGAGTGGCCGGTGGGATTCCAGGCCTGGCAGAACGGTCGGCCGCTGGCTGTGAAGGCGGTCGTGGTTTCGGGCGGGGCGACGCCGGAGGATGCGACGGGAGGCTACTTCGTGCACGAGGCCGTGTTCCCGCACGGGGCGACCATGATCACCGTCAGCTATCTATCCGATCCCGGGGGTTACGCCAGCGATCGTGGCAGCCATGCGGGCGCCGGGCATGGGATGGCGGCCTTCTACCAGTATTGGCTCCACACCGGCTCCACGTGGAAGGGGCCGATAGGCAAAGCGGTCGTGCGCTATCAGTTCGCGGATTCGTTCGACGGCAGCGGCATCCAGTTGCCGGCGCGAGACGCTCCTGTGGGCGTGGCTGTGACCACACCCACAAACTGGACCCGGCCGCTGCCGCGGACATATCAGTGGGAGTTCACCAACTTCGAGCCGCAGCTCGCTGGTGCTGGCTCGAACTGGTGGGCGCGCCAGTCCCCATACGACATCACATTGGGTTTCGCGAACGGGTATTACAAGGGGACGACAGACGCTGCCTGGACGTGGTCCAGCGTCGCCCGCGGCTTCGGCACCACCAAGTACGACAACCTGCAGGACGGCGATCTCACCACATGCTGGGCCGACGGCGCTCCCGGTCCGGGGACTGGTCAGTGGATACAGGCGCGGTTCAAGCGGCCCGCACACCTGCGCGAGCTGCGGATCGTGCCGGGCAACAACATGTATGACTCGGCGTTCGGGGAGTTCGCCCGACCCAAGACGCTGCAGGCCGTCTTCTCGGACGGTAGCTCCAAGCTTCTTCACCTGAACGACGCCCCGACGCTGCAGCGGTTCCCGGTGGACGTGACGACCAGCTCCGTCCGGTTCGTCATCAAGTCGGTCTACTTGGGGAGCGACTACCCGGCCACCTGCATCTCCGAAGTGGAGTTGGGCACGCAGCGGGCGCCCGGCTACGCGCCTTTCGGCCAGCTGATCGATGATCCGTATGCGACGGGCCGGCTTGCTGCGTGGGCCGGTCCGGCGGCGCCCGCCATCAGGTCGCGCGCGGGGACTCGGTACTCAAGTCGGCACTACGCGGCGTACACAGGCGGGGACTTGATTGGGGTGACTCGCTCGTCTCCCGTCACGACGGCCCCGTTCGCGCAGCCGTCGTCGCTGGCGGCCATCACGGCCAAGGACCATGCCCTGCGTCTGCCGGACGCGCGCTTGGTCGGCAAACCGGCGGCCGTGACTGCCTTGTCCAACTGGAACTTCGACATCCGCTATTCGTCGGGGATCGAGCTCCTCGTGAACACGAACCTGAGGCGCGGACCGCGCACGACGCTGGCTGCTGAGCTGGCAGCCGAGAAGAAGAAGGTTCGCCGCTACGAGGACAAGCGCAGCGAGCCCTTCGAGCTGTTGACACTGGGGCGCCAGCGTGTCGGCGTGGCGCCGGGCGGGCGCGCGTTCGTGGGCACTTCCACCTCCGCGAGCGGCACGGTCAGCATCCCTTCGCAGCTGTTCTGGAGTGCGGACGACAGGTCGTTCCATCTCTACGCTCAGTCGCCGGCGGTGACCACCGACAGACTTGTCGCCGTCGCTCGTTCGATGCTCGGGCTGCCCTTCGACAGCGGGCAGTTACTTGCCGGCAGCACGCACGCTAGCTCCGGCGGTGGGAAGAGCTCGGGGTCCCTCCTGTGGCTCGCGTGGATAGGGTTCGGCGCTCTCGTGGCTGCCGTGATCGGCGCGGTCATCGCGCAAGAGCGGCGCAGGCAGCGGAAAGTCGCGCCACCTCCCGAGGCGCAGTAGCGTGGTCGGACGCGCGTCGCGCGCAGCTCACGCGCCCGACGTTGGTGCGGCGCGCATGTGATGTGTTTGTGGGCCAACCAGAGGGTCCGCGAGTGGGAGGCGGCGACATGAAACGTGTATTTGGCTGGAAACCCAGTCTCTTGGCATCCTTCTCTCTTCTCGGCGCTTTCATCACCGTGGTCATTGCCATCGTCTTTGCGTGGAGCCTCCAACATCAACTGGAACAAAACGCCCTCCAGCAGGAGGCTGTTGACGCTGCTGACCAGGTGGCTCTCATCCTGATTCCGAACCTGCACCTGAGCGAGGCAGATCTGTCCGCTCCCATGGACTCTGCCCGCTACGCACAGGTTGATGCGCTGATCCGCAAGGATATTCTCCAGGCGCATCTTGTCCGCGTGAAGATCTGGAACACGGGCGGGATGGTGGTCTATTCAGACGAAAAAAGCCTGGTAGGCCAGCACTTTCCCGTGTCCGGCGAGCTTGAGAAAGCGCTGGGTGGAGAGATCGCCATGGATGTCTCCACCCTCGACAAAGCGGAGAACGTGGGTGAAAGAGGTCTCTACAAGCGGCTCCTCGAGGTGTACGTGCCGATTCGGCTTGCCGGCTCGAAGGAGGTCGTGGGCGTGTATGAGATCTACCATGATCTCACTGCTCTCGAGCCGATCATCGCCTCCACGCGGCGCTTTGTGTGGATCAGCGTCGGGTTGGGTTTCCTGGTCCTCTACGGCTCATTGTTCACACTGGTGCGCAACGCGTCGCGTCAACTCGTTCGCCGAAACGAGGAGAACAAGCATCTTTATGAACAGGAACAAACCCGTCGCACCGAACTTGCCGCTCTCTACGATCTCTCCCGTGCCCTGGCCGACGCCCTCGATATCGACACCATACTCGGCCTCGTTACCCGTCATGCGGTTGAGACTGTCCACGTGACGTTTTCTCGCGTGGCTCTCCTTGAAGGCAACGAGTTTGTCATTCGTGCCGCCTATCCCATTCGAGTTCTGGATCGCGACTTGAATGTGGGGGAGCGAGAGACGCTTGGCTCCAGCCAGTTCTATCCCCGTGTATTGGAACAAGACACACCCACGGTGGTCTCTGCCGACAGCCCCGATCTCTCAGACAGCGAACGGGAAACGCTCTTTCTCGGCATGGTTGAGACTCTGTGTCTGATGCCCCTGCGTTCCGGCAAACGCGCCCTCGGCCTCCTGATGCTCGAAGAGGCACGCAGCGACGAACGCGAGCCATTCTCGCCGGACAAGATCAGGCTTGCCCGCAGCATCGGCGAACAGGCCGCCAGCGCGCTTTACCGCGTTGAGCTCTACGTGCAACTCGAGGAGTCTTACCTGGAGACCGTCCTCGCGCTCGCCAACGCCGTGGACGCGAAGGATGTCTACACCGCGGACCACGCCCAACACCTGGCAACAATGGCACTCGCCATCGGCCGCGAGATGGGGATGACCGAGCTTGAGCTGGGGGGTCTACGCTATGGTGCCATCTTGCATGATATCGGCAAGATCGGTGTTCCGGATGCGGTCCTGCAGAAGCCATCTCGCCTCGACCCGGCCGAATGGGAGCAGATGCGTGAGCATCCATCCATCGGCGCGCGAATCCTGGCGCCCGTGCCGCACCTGGCAAGTGCAGCGCAGATCGTGCGCCATCACCATGAGCGCTACGACGGCAAAGGCTATCCCGATGGACTTGCCGGCGAGACGATCCCCCTCGGGGCACGTATTCTCACCGTAGTCGATTCGTACAGCGCCATCACGGACAAGCGCGTGTACAAAGAGGCACGCTCGCATGCAGAGGCGGTGTCGGAACTGAGAAAGCACGCCGGGACGCAATTTGACCCACGTGTCGTGGAGGTGTTCCTGGCAAGAAGCAGCGAGCTGGTGAAGATCCCATAGGAGTTCACTCGCGCTCTGGAGCTTCCGTGGCGTGGTCAAAAGCACCTCCATCCGTCGCTACTTCAAGGGGATAAAGCCGGTCGACACCGTCCTGTGCGCGTACCCCGAAGCGACTTGAATATCGTGTTCGACCTCGGGGGCGTCGTCTTGACGTGGGACCCGAGCGCCATCGCTGCCACCGCGTCCAGCGATCCCGCTACCCAGGACGTGATGCTCGCTCAGGTCTTTGGTCACGCTGACTGGACCGAGCTCGACCGCGGCACGCTCTCTCGGCAGGATGCCATCGAGCGTGCCGCGCCCGTATGAGTGAGCGCGATGTGGCGGCTCTCTTCGACCAGATACCGCTGGCCTTGGTTCCGATACCCGGATCCGTGGATTTGCTGCACCGGTTGAAGACGGCTGGCCACACCCTGTTCTGTCTCTCGAACATGCACGCCGCCTCGATCGAGTACATCGAACGCGCCTACTCCTTCTGGGAGCTGTTCTCCGGAGCGGTCGTCTCTTGCCGCGTCCACATGTGCCAACCTGAACCGAGCATCTACGCCTACCTTCTGGAGACGTATCGGCTCGATGCCGCGAGCACGGTGCTCATCGACGACATGCAGGCGAACCTCGATACCGCCGCGGCGTTCGGCATGCACACGGTCAGGTTCGAGTCGCCGGCGCAGTGCGAGAACCGCTTGGCCATGCTACGGTGCGTCTGACAAGACTGTTCGGCGGTGCAGTAGTGAGCCGCAGGTCGAGCCAGGAGAACGGACGGAGTCGGATGGATCGCAAGGCCCGCATCCGCGAGTACAAGGAGACGCCACGGCCGATGGGCGTGTTCCGCGTCAGGAACATGGCCAAAGGGAAGTCCTTCGTCGGGTCCAGCAGGGACCTCCCCGCGGTGCTCAACCGGCAGCGGTTCCAGCTCGAACTAGGTCCTCGCCCCAACCGCGCTCTGCAGAGGGACTGGAACGAGTTCGGCCCCGCGGCCTTCGAGTTTGAGGTCCTCGACACGTTGAAGCCGAAGGAGCAGTCCGACCACGCCGCCGCCGAGGATCTTCAGGTGCTCGTGGAGATGTGGCTGCAGAAGCTCTCGCTGTCGGAGCAACCTGGATACAACGTCGAATCGAGGCCGAGCAGCTGACGAGCCGGGTTCGAGCGAGGGGGGTGTGGTGGACGTAGTGCGGTGTCGCTTGGTGAGCACGCTGCTGGTCGTAGTGCTGCTTGTGGCTGTCGCCGGCTGCGCCAAGGCTTCCCAGAAGCCTGCCACGGCGGTGGCGGCGCGGCGAGCGTTCGAGGCGCTGTACCCGGGCTTCCGAGCCACCAGCGCTGAAGCCAGCGGAAACGCGTGGGTCGTACGAGGTCTCTCGAGAAGCGACTTCGGGCGTGACTCGGCGGTGAAGGTACGGGTGCCGGTGACCCGTGATGGGACCGGCGCCTTCCACGTGGTCGTCGATGGCGTGCGGTGGTCTGGAACGGCCGATCTGCAGGCCTTGCTCCAGGTGAAAGAGGGAGACCATGTGATGGGCGTGGTCAAGTACTACCTCGAGCCTGGATCGCAGGTGGTGGATGTGCGCAGCGAAGCGCGGGGCGTGGTGGTCTCCGTTGTCACGAAAGCGGGTCCGCAGCCCCCGCTTGTGGTCAAGTGGGATCCCTCCGGCGGCTGGGTGCCGGAGATCGAGTTCACCGCGGACCAGTGGAGACACGAGGCGGAGGCTTTTGGCACGGCGCTCCAGTTGATGGCGTTGGGAGTAGGCAGCTCTGCACCGGAGCCGAAGGGTTCTCCGAAGCCGGTGAGCGGCGTCTTCACAGCCGATATCCTCGCGGCAGATCAGGCGAAACGCACCGTGACCATCGACCGCATACAGTATTTCAATGGGGACGGCGCGGACAGGGCGGCCGCCGAGGATGGGGCTCAGGCATCCCCGAGCGGCACCTACACTCGCAACCATGTGCGCGAGCGAACGGTGCTTCGCGTGAGCCGCCACGCGGTGGCGGCGGCCTTCTACTTCGGTCCCGACGGGCAACCTGTCCTGGGGATCAGGCACACGGTGCCTGTCTCAGCCATGGACACCGAGGAGTTCTTTCACGAGTACCGGACTGAGTCGGCCTATCGTGAGATGCTGCGGGGCATCGGCGCTTGGCTGGTGGTCGCCCACGGCCAGGTCATCTTCCTCGTCAGCAACTACACGCCGGGGTAGCATGGCGGCAGGCGCGGCCACTCGACCGGCTCGTGCGGGGCGTTTGGTGGGGTGAACATGAGTCGGATCGCCATAGCCTCGGATCACGCGGGGTTCTCGCTCAAGGGAGAGATCGCGGGCCATCTGCAGGCGGCAGGCTACGAGGTCGCGGACTACGGGACGTCGAGCGACGCGGCCGTGGACTACCCGGACTTCGTCCGCCCTGCGGCCGAGAGTGTTGCCGACGGGACGAACGACATGGGGATCGTCCTGGGTGCCAGCGGCAACGGAGAAGCGATGGTCGCCAACAAGGTCAGGGGTATCCGCTGCGCCGTTTGCTGGAGCGAGCAGAGCGCGCGCCTGGCCAAAGAGCACAACAACGCCAACATGATCGCGCTTGGCGCGAGGCTGGTGACCACGGTCGAAGCTCTGAAGATCGTCGATACCTGGCTGGCGGCAGAGTTCCAAGGCGGGCGGCATCAACGGCGGGTCGACAAGATCGAGTGAAGGGAGAGGCGCATGGGTTCTGAGGGGAAGTCACACCGCGGCGAAGCCGGCGGCATAGCAGGGGGGTTCTGGTTCGCCGGGTGGCTGTTCACGATCGCCTTCGCCAAGCTCCTGTGGTGGAAGGCGATCTTGGCCATCGTGATCTGGGGCTACTACCTGGGCGTCGCCGTAAGGTAGCCGAGTCGCTGCAAACGCAGTAAAGTCCAACACTCCGAATGCAGCCGGCCCGAAGGGCCGTCCAGAGGAGGAGACACCACATGTACTACGACAAAGACGCCGACCTGAGCCTCATCAAGGCGTGCACCGTGGCCATCATCGGCTTCGGCAGCCAGGGTCACGCGCACGCCCAGAACCTGCGCGATTCGGGCGTCAAGGTGGTCGTGAGCGAGCTCGCCGGCACGGCCAACGCCAAGCGCGCCGAGGACGCCGGCTTCAAGGTGCTCACGGCCGCCGAGGCGACCAAGCAGGCCGAGGCCGTGATTATGCTGGTGCCCGACCAGACGCAGGCCGTCGTCTATGCCAAAGACGTGGCGCCGAACCTCAAAGACGGCGCCATGCTCATGTTCGCGCACGGCTTCAACATCCACTTCGGCCAGATCGTGCCGCCGAAGACGATCGACGTGACCATGGTGGCGCCGAAGGGCCCCGGCCACCTGGTGCGCCGCCAGTTCGAGGAGGGCAAGGGCGTGCCGGCGCTCATCGCCGTGTACCAGGACGCCAGCGGCAAGGCGCGCGACCTGGCACTGGCCTACGCGCGCGGCATCGGCGCGACGCGCGCCGGCGTGCTCGAGACCACCTTCGCCGAAGAGACCGAGACCGACCTCTTCGGCGAGCAGGCCGTGCTCTGCGGCGGCTGCAGCGAGCTCATCACGGCCGGCTTCGACACGCTGGTCGAAGCCGGCTACCAGCCGGAGATCGCCTACTTCGAGTGCCTGCACGAGCTCAAGCTCATCGTCGACCTCATCTGGGAGCAGGGCATCGCCGGCATGCGCTACTCGATTAGCGATACGGCCGAGTACGGCGACCTCACGCGCGGCCCGCGCATCATCGACGAGAACGTGCGCGAGACCATGCGTGAGCTGCTGGCCGACATCCAGAGCGGCGAGTTCGCGCGCGAGTGGATCCTCGAGAACCAGGCCAACCGGCCGGTGTTCAACGCCCTGCAGCGGCAGGGCAAGGAGCACCTGATAGAGCAAGTCGGCAAGGAGCTGCGCGGCATGATGAGCTGGATCAGCGAGGGCGGCCTGGACCTCGACGTCTGAATCGCTGAGCAAACGCCGCCAGGGCTTGTGCCGCGAATCACAAGCTGCCACAATGACAACTTCTACAGGTGGGATACGGCATCGTGACCACCGGCGTTGGACCATCCGCAACGTGCTGAAAGGAATCGAGCAATGTTGAAGCGCTTCCTCCTCACCCCCGGACCCACACCTGTGCCGCCCGAGGTCCTTTCGGCTTTGGGTGAGCCGGTGATCCACCACCGGGCGCCCCGCTTCACCGAGATCCTCACGGAGGTGCTCGCGGGGCTCAAGTACGTCTACCAGACGGCGAACGACGTGATCGTCTTCGCCGCCTCCGGCACCGGCGCCATGGAGTCGGCGGTCGTGAACATCGTCAACGCCGGCGACGAGGTACTGGTCGTATCGGTGGGCAACTTCGGCGAGCGCTGGCTGAAGCTCACGAAGGGCTGGGGAGCGAAGGTCACCGCGCTCGAGTACGAATGGGGCACCAAAGCCGACCCGGCCGACATCGCTGCCGCCCTCGCCAAGAATCCGGCCATCAAGGCCGTGTACGTACAGTTCTCCGAGACCTCGACGGGCGTCGTCAACGACATCAAGGCGATCGGTGAGATCGTCGCCAAGACGCCGGCTATCCTGGTGGTCGACGCCATCTCGGGGCTCGGCGCCACCGATCTGCCGACGGACGACTGGCACGTGGACGTGTGCGTAGCCGGCTCGCAGAAGGCGCTCATGGTGCCCCCCGGCTTGGCCTACGTGGCCGTGTCGGAGAAGGCCTGGAAGGTCGTCGAGCAGTGCGGCACGCCGCGCTTCTACTTCGACTGGGTCGCGGCGCGCAAGAAGATGAGCGGCGACTCGGCCCAGACGCCCTACACGCCGGCGGTCAACCTCATGGTGGCCCAGAACAGGGCCATCGAGCTCATCCGCGAGGAGGGCCTGCAGACGGTGTTCGCGCGCCACCGCATACTCGGTCGCGCCTGCAAAGAGGGCGTCAAGGCCCTCGGCCTGGAGCTCTTCGGCCCCGACGACCCCGAGGCCAACTCGGTCACGGCCGTCAAGGTGCCCGCTGGGGTGGACGGCGGCAAGATCGGCAAGATCGCGCGCGACAAGTACGGCGTGTGGCTGGCCGGCGGCCAGGGTCAGCTCAAGGGCCAGATCTTCCGCTTCGGCCACTGCGGCTACTTCGGCGCCTCGGACATCATCGTCGGTCTCTCGACCGTCGAGATGGTGCTCGCCCAGCTCGGCTACGACGTCAAGTGGGGCGCCTCGGTAGCCGCCGCAGAGCAAGTGTTCGTCAAGAGCGAGGTCCTGCTGTGAGCGACAAGAAGCGAGTGCTCGTCAAGGAGAAGCTGGCGCCTGAGGGCGTCGAGTATCTGCGCTCGGAAGGCTTCGAGGTGGACCTCGGCGTGGACTGGTCGCCGGAGGAGTTCATGGCCAAGGTGGGCGACTACGACGCCCTGGTCATCCGTTCGGCGACCAAGGTCACGGCCGAGGTCATCGAGGCGGCCACCAACCTCAAGGTCGTGGGCCGCGCCGGCGTCGGCGTGGACAACGTCGACGTCGCCGCCGCGACCAAGCGCGGCATCATCGTCGTTAACGCGCCGGCCAGCAACGTTCTCTCAGCGGCCGAGCACACGATCGGCATGATGCTGGCCTGCGCCCGCAACATCCCGCAGGCCCACATGGCCCTCAAAGAAGGCCGCTGGGACCGCTCCAAGTACGGCGGCGTGGAGATCGCCGGCAAGACGCTCGGCATCATCGGCCTGGGGCGCATCGGCTTCCTGGTCGCCGAGCGTGCCAGCGGCCTCAAGATGCGCGTGCTCGCCTTCGACCCGTACGTGCCGGCCGAGCGCTTCCATGAGCTCGGCCTCGAACGGGCCGAGAAGGTCGACGCCATCTACCGCGAGGCCGACTTCATCACCGTGCACCTGCCCAAGAACGCCGACACGCTCGGCTTCGTCGACGACAAGGCCTTCGCCCAGATGAAGGACGGCGTGCGCGTCA
>Ga0247847_1000395_pt1 | contig 10779 bp, 8 predicted proteins | sample PFST25metaG_FD_186002 | JGI IMG/M metagenome (GOLD analysis project Ga0247847, IMG submission 186002) | Peat soil microbial communities from Stordalen Mire, Sweden - P.F.S.T25 | ecosystem: Environmental > Terrestrial > Soil > Wetlands > Peat | place: Sweden: Norrbotten County, Stordalen Mire...
GATATATATACTACATATAAAGCTGATATATTACTCTTCTTTAAAGAGGAGCCATATATGAGCCATATATGAGCCATATCATAGCTATATATGAGTTATATCTATGGAGAAACTATGGAGAAGAGAAGCAAGAGAAGAACAGGAATAACCCGAAAGAAACAAATAATTGACAGAATTACAGAATTACAGAATTGACATGTTCTGATAACGGAAAAACGGAAGAAAAACAAAATGAACAGGATTAGCCTTAATCGGTGGAGGATGGCATTTGGATCGATACATGCTTTGTCGATATGACATTCCTGTTAAAGAGGCTTGTGAAAGAAGATCATATCATGATGTCCGCTTAGTTTTTCAATTGAAATATCAGAATAAACAAAGAGAATGAGAGGACTTACTTAAAAACAATCTTCAAGAAGCATTGAAAAACAATAAATATCCAAATTTATTGTCCATGATAGCAGCATTATTAGGAGAAAAAAGGCTAAATTTGCACCATCATTCACTGATTAAACATATAAAATTCATCTAATAAAATGGCAAAGACAACAAGAGAAGATGCCCTCAATTATCACAGAATGGGCAAGCCTGGCAAAATTGAGGTAATTCCGACTAAACCGTACAGTACGCAAACTGATTTATCACTGGCCTATTCGCCCGGGGTAGCAGAACCTTGTCTGGAAATAGAGAAAGACCCCAATGCTGCTTATGAATACACAACAAAAGGCAATTTAGTGGCTGTTATTTCCAATGGAACAGCTGTATTAGGATTAGGGGATATCGGAGCATTAGCCGGCAAGCCAGTGATGGAAGGGAAAGGGCTTCTTTTCAAAATCTTTGCCGGAATTGACGTGTTTGATATTGAGGTGAATGAAAAAGATCCTGAGAAGTTTATTCAAACGGTAAAAGCCATTTCTCCTACTTTTGGTGGTATTAATTTGGAAGATATTAAAGCTCCTGAATGTTTTGAGATTGAAACACGTTTACGTGCAGAGTTGGATATTCCTATCATGCATGATGATCAACATGGAACGGCTATTATTTCTTCTGCCGGTTTGCTTAATGCCCTTGAAATTGTCGGGAAGAAGATTGAAGAGGTACAAATTGTCGTCAATGGAGCCGGTGCTGCCGCCAATTCATGTGCTCGCTTGTATGTTTTGTTAGGTGCTCGCAGAGAGAACATCATCATGGTTGATAGCAAAGGGGTAATTTCGTGCGATCGAACTAACCTGAATACTCAGAAAAAAGAGTTTGCCACAGAACGGAAAGACCTCAAGACGTTAGCTGATGCCGTGCATGGAGCGGATGTCTTCTTAGGTTTATCGGTTGCCGATGTACTGACCAAAGAAATGGTGCGTACTATGGCTAAAGACCCGATCGTATTTGCATTAGCCAACCCGAATCCTGAAATATCGTATGCCGATGCAATGGATTCACGCGGCGATATCCTGTTTGCCACCGGACGTTCTGACTATCCCAATCAAATTAATAACGTATTAGGATTTCCCTATATCTTCCGTGGCGCGTTAGACGTTCGTGCAACGTCAATCAATGAAGAGATGAAGAAGGCTGCCGTATTAGCTATTGCAGCATTGGCTAAAAAACCGGTACCTGATGTAGTCAACGCTGCTTATAACTTAAATAAAATCACATTCGGACGTTCATACATCATTCCGAAGCCTCTTGATCCCCGTTTATTAACCACAGTTGCTCCTGCGGTTGCTAAAGCAGCTATTGATTCAGGTGTGGCACGTAAACCAATTACCGATTGGGAAGCGTATAATACAAAACTTCGGGAGTTAATGGGTTATGACAACAAGATGTTGCGTCATTTTTCGGAAACCGCGCGTCAGAATCCTAAACGGGTAGTTTTCACGGAAGCCAATTATTTGAATATGTTGAAAGCCGCGGTTAATGCAAAGGCGGAAGGTGTTTGTTTCCCGATTCTATTAGGAAATGAAGAACGTATTGAGAAAATGGCAGCTGAAAATAATATCGATTTAGAAGGTATTGAAATTATAAACTTACGTCATGACCGTGAAGAAGAACGTCGTGCCCGTTATGCACAAATCTTAACCGACAAATGTGGTCGTGATGGAATGACGCTGACTGAAGCTCTTGAAAAAATGTTTGATCGTAGCTATTTCGGCATGATGATGGTCGAAACCGGAGATGCAGATGCTATGATTACAGGTGCCTATACAAACTTTGTTGAAAATATCAATACTGCAAAACAGGTGATAGGTATTCGTGACGGGATGAAACACATTGCAGCCATGCATATTGTGAATACTAAAAAAGGCACATTCTTCCTGGCCGATACGCTTTTCAACCGTCATCCTGATGCTGAAGCGTTGATTGATATTACTCGTTTAACCTATCAAACTGTTAAACTGTTCGCACATGATCCCGTGATTGCAATGGTTTCTTATTCAAGCTTCGGGGTTGATAAACAAGGTAGCCCTGCAAGTGTGCATAGTGTAGTTGAAACATTGCACAAAATAAGTCCTGATATGATCGTTGATGGAGAAATGCAGGTCAATTTTGCATTGGACCGCGAATTAAGAGACGAAAAGTTTCCTTTCTCAAAACTAAAGGATAAAGATGTCAATACATTGGTATTTCCAAATTTAAGTTCGGCAAACATAACATGTAAGATGCTTTTGGAGATGGGCATGGCAGATATGATAGGCCCGATTCAAATGGGATTGAATAAACCTATTCATATTCTTGACGTTGAAAGTTCGGTGCGCGACATTGTAAACATGACTATTATTGCTGTTATTGATGCAATTGTTGATGAACAAAAAAGGCAAAACCAAATTGGTGATTTACAATAGTATTCTATGTTGCAAATAAATGATACGATTATCAGTTTAGATGTAATTGACAAAAATTTCGCCTGTGATTTATCAAAATGCAAAGGAATCTGTTGCGTTGAGGGAGACGAAGGAGCGCCTGTTACGGAGGAAGAAGTAAATCAAATTGAAGCTTTGTTACCCGGTATTTGGGATGATCTTTCATCCAAGGCACAAGAGGTGATTTCCCGACAAGGGGTGGCTTACGTTGACAGTGATAATGAGCTTGCTATTTCTATTGTAAACGGTGCTGAATGTGTCTTTGCTTTTCAAGATAATCAGGGTTATTGGAAATGCCGGATTGAACAGGCATTTGAACAACAGAAAACATCATTCAGAAAGCCTGTATCGTGTCATTTATATCCGGTGCGTCTTCAAAAGCACAAAACTTTTGTTGCTGTGAATTACCATCAATGGCATGTCTGTCGCGATGCTGTTGTCTCAGGAAATGATCAAAACAAGCCGCTCTATCAATTTCTAAAAGAGCCTTTGATTCGTAAATTTGGCGAAGAATGGTTTCAGCAACTAACTATTGCTGCTGATCATTTTGCAAAAACGAAATAGACTGATTGATCTATCTATCTGTGTTTATTAAAGTTGAGTCATTAATACTTAGTTATCAAATAATATCCAATGTTTAGAACGCACACGTGTGGCGAATTACGCCTTAACCATGTCAACAAAACAGTAATTTTATCCGGTTGGGTGCAGCGCATTCGCAAAATGGGAGGAATGACTTTTGTGGATCTGAGAGATCGTTTTGGCATCACACAATTGGTATTCAATCAAGAGAAAAATGCTGCCTTATTCGATCAAGCTAACCGAACAGGTCGTGAATGGGTTATTCAATGTAAAGGAATCGTTGCTGAACGAAGCAATAAGAATCAACACCTGGATACAGGCGAGATTGAAATTATTGCCATTGAATTGATTATTCTCAACGAATCAAAGATTCCTCCTTTTACTATTGAAGACGACACGGATGGTGGTGATGATTTGCGGATGGAATATCGTTATATTGATCTTCGCCGGAATGCTGTACGTCGTAATTTAGAATTACGTCACTTAATTGCCTTGGAAGTGCGAAAGTTTTTGCATGAATACCAATTTTTAGAAGTGGAAACTCCTGTGTTGATCAAATCAACTCCTGAAGGTGCCCGCGATTTCGTGGTTCCATCACGAATGAATCCGGGAGAGTTTTATGCACTGCCTCAATCTCCGCAACTTTATAAGCAATTGTTGATGATTGCAGGATTTGATCGTTACTTTCAGATTGTGAAATGTTTTCGTGATGAAGATTTACGTGCCGATCGTCAGCCTGAGTTTACACAAATTGACTGTGAAATGTCCTTTGTGGAGCAAGAAGATGTGTTGACTGTTTTTGAGGGGATGATGAAACATCTGTTTAAAGAAATCCACCACCTGAACATGCCACCGTTTCCAAGAATGACTTATGCAGATGCAATGCGTTTGTATGGCTCTGATAAACCGGATTTGCGTTTTGGGATGTCCTTTGTAGAATTGAAGGGAATAGTATCCGGCCATCAATTTGCTGTTTTCGATGCTGCAGATTACGTTGCAGGAATCTGTGCAACAGGATGTAGTGCATTTACCCGTAAACAACTGGATGATTTAACAGAGTTTGTCAAGCGGCCTCAATTAGGAGCAAAAGGGTTAGTCTATGTTAAATATGAGGCTGATGGCTCCTTAAAATCTTCCATTGATAAATTCTATTCACCGGAGGATTTAAAAGCAATAGCCAATGCAATGAATGCACAACCTGGAGATTTGTTGTTGATTTTGGCAGGAGAAAAAGTAAAAACTCAAAAGGCTTTGTCCGAGCTGCGTTTAGAGATGGGGAACCGTTTAGGATTAAGAAAGAAAAATGTGTTTGCTCCACTTTGGGTGGTCGATTTTCCATTGTTTGAATGGGATGAAGACACGCAACGTTTTTATGCCATGCATCATGCATTTACATCCCCAAAATCTGAAGATATTTCATGGCTTACAACTGATCCGGGTAAAGTTCGTGCAAATGCTTATGATATGGTGATTAACGGGGTTGAATTGGGTGGTGGATCCATCAGAATTCATAATAGTGAATTGCAGCATAAGATTTTTCATATTATGGGATTTGGGGAAGAAGAGGCTCAATTCAAATTTGGGTTCTTGATGGATGCTTTCAAATTTGGTGCGCCGCCTCATGGTGGTTTGGCGTTTGGTCTCGACCGGATTGTCTCTTTGTTTGCCGGACTTGACAGCATCCGTGATTGCATTGCTTTCCCAAAAAATAATGCAGGACGTGACATGATGAGTGGCGCTCCGTCACCAATAGATCAAAGCCAGTTGACTGAGCTGGCTTTAAAAATTACTTTACCTGAACAATAATCGACGATTAATGGTCAATGTGATGTAATCTAAGCATGTATATTGTATTCTTTTGCTTAAAAGTCAATTTGTATCAATCTTAAAGATTACGATGATTGATATTCTTATGATTAGGAGAATTAGTCGGGCAGAAAACTGATCTTTCTCAACGCACAAAAATAGCCACTTACAAAATATTGTAGTGGCTATTTTTGTGCTCTTCAGGTAGGACTTGAACCTACGACCCCCTGATTAACAGTCAGGTGCTCTAACCAACTGAGCTACTGAAGAAGATAGAATATAAACTTTTTAAGTTCACTATCAACATGTTTTTTGAATGGTTGTTCTCAAAACTTCTTGATATGTGCTTTGTCCTTAAAAGCGATGCAAAGGTATATCTTTCCTTTGATTCCTGCAAGTGTTTTGCCTGGTTTTTTACTAAAAAAGAGCAGCATTTTCTAATTTGTTGACTGTAAATTGCCACGATAGTGGTGATTTAATCAAGCTTATTGGAAATGGGAAAAATTGTTTCCTGTTCGGTGATGATTTGCTGCATGGTGATATCCCAGGGCTCAACAGGCACTTCATTGATAAGTTGACAGTGAAATGCTACAGCGATGGTATAAGGGGCATGTTGAGAGAGAAACTGATCGTAAAACCCTTTTCCTCTTCCTAAACGATTCCCTTTGCGGTCGAATGCTAAACCCGGAATAATGGCGAGATCAATTGTTCCATCATAAGGTTCGCCAATGGGTTCTTCAATACCTAAAATACCTTGTTTCAAATTATCTAAACCTATAAAGCGTCGAATCTCTAATGAGTTTCCTGCAATTACCGGTAATAGCCATGTTTTATCGGCTATATTATCCAATATAAATGTGTGAGTTTGTACTTCGTCAGGCATTGACCAATAGCATAACACACTGTGTGCTTTTTGAAACACGTCTTGTTGTGCTAAGGCTTGAAAAATGGTATATGAGAATTCGTCTTTTTCTTGAAGAGAAAGCTGCTTTTTCTGCTCTTTAATCAGTTGGCGTATGGCTTGTTTGGACTCAATGGGTGATGTACCATTCATACAACTTCTTTACTCCTTCATTAATGTGGATAGAATGTTTCCATCCCAATTGATTTAATTTGGATGGATCGGTCAATTTGCGCAATGTCCCATCTGGTTTCGTGGTATTAAATTGTAGATTACCTTTAAACCCAACGGTTTCCTGAATGATTTCTGCCAATTGTTTGATAGAAAGTTCTTCTCCGGTTCCGATATTAATGTGACAATTACGGATATCTTTTTGATTACCTTTAAGGTCGTCAAAATTGACTTTTTCCATAATGAATACACATGCATCAGCCATTTCTTCACTCCACAGAAATTCACGTAGTGGTGTACCGCTTCCCCATATTTCCACTTCAACAGTCTGACTGGTATTTTTTGAAATTCCGAACGATTGTAATTGTTCAAGAATATCTTTCTCTGAAGCTTTGTCGTTAATGGAGCGGATAGGCCGTTTGGCAATGTCTAAACTAATTGATTGCCAATCATTGTTCTCCAAACATTTGCCGAGATAAATCTTACGAATCAATGCAGGAAGAACATGTGAAGAGTGGAGATCAAAATTGTCATTGGGGCCATATAGATTTGTGGGCATTACTGCAATAAAATTGGTGCCATATTGCAGGTTGTAGCTTTCGCACATTTTCAACCCGGCAATTTTAGCAATGGCATAAGGCTCATTGGTATATTCCAGGGGACCGGTGAGCAGTTCTTGTTCACTCATAGGTTGATGAGCATCCCGAGGATAGATGCATGTGCTACCCAGAAACAACAGCTTTTTTACACCATGCACGTAAGCTTGATGAATGACATTGTTTTGAATTGTAAGATTGTCATAAATAAACTCTCCGCGATAGGTATTGTTGGCTACAATGCCACCTACTTTTGCAGCTGCCAGAAAGACGTAATCAGGCTTTTCTTTTGAAAAGAAATCACTTACCGCTTGTTGATTACGTAAATCTAATTCAGATGAACTTCGGGTCACAAAATGGGTGTAACCTTTCGATTGTAAATTACGCAAAATAGCAGAACCAACTAAGCCATTGTGGCCGGCAACGAAAATTTTAGCGTCTTTGTTCATGACAATGTTTGTTTATCAATACCTCACAAAAGTAGTTGATTACCATTTAATACGTGATTGATTAATTTTTTCTACATAGTCGTAGTCAAATCGGGCCATACGAGTAACTAATTCTTTGAATGAAGTTTGAGTTGGATTCCAGCCTAATATCTTTTTTGCTTTTGCCGGATTTCCTAATAGTTGATCAACATCAGTAGGTCTGAAATATTTTGGATCGACTTCAACCAAAACCTTACTTGTTTTTTTGCAAATGCCTTTTTCATCAATGCCATTGCCTTCCCAGACTAATTCAATGCCTATTTCTGCAAATGCTAATGTGCAGAATTCCCGAACGGAGTGCATTTCACCTGTAGCAATGACAAAATCTTCAGGTGTTGGGTGTTGCAAAATCATCCACATACATTCCACATAATCTTTGGCATATCCCCAATCACGTAAAGCATCAAGACTTCCAAGATATAGCTTATGTTGATAGCCTCTTGCGATACGGGCTGCTGCTAATGTTATTTTTCGGGTTACGAATGTTTCACCTCTGCGTTCCGATTCATGGTTAAACAAAATACCATTCACGGCAAACATGTTGTAGGCTTCCCGGTAATTTTTTGTAATCCAAAAACCATACATTTTTGCCACAGCATAAGGCGAACGAGGGTAGAAGGGCGTTGTTTCTGTTTGTGGAACCTCTTGAACTTTGCCGAAAAGTTCAGAAGTAGAAGCCTGATATATGCGTGTTGTTTTTTCAAGACCGCAAATCCGTACCGCTTCCAACAAACGTAATGTTCCGACGCCATCCGTTTCGGCAGTATATTCAGGTACCTCAAACGACACTTTTACATGCGATTGAGCAGCTAAGTTGTAAATTTCGTCCGGTCTGATTTCTTGCATTAAGCGTATCAAATTGGATGAGTCGGTCATATCGCCATAGTGCAACTGAATCTTTCGATTCTTATGCATGTCTTCGATCAAGTCGTCAATATATAAATGTTCAATTTTTTGTGTGTTGAAGACAGAACTACGTCGGATAATACCATGAACCTGATATCCTTTATCTAATAGAAATTCAGCTAAATAAGAACCATCTTGACCATTAATACCTGTGATAAGTGCAATTTTTTCCATGAGGTTACTTTATAAAAGTGTTAATATCGGATATAATCTGATCGGCTAATTGATTAGCTTCATCTGATGAAGGAGCTTCTGTGTAGATACGAATGATAGGTTCGGTGTTGGATTTGCGCAGATGAACCCAACTATTTGGAAAATCAATCTTTACTCCATCGATGGTATTCACATCGAATGTGGCATATTTTTCTGAGATATGGTGTAAAAGATTGTCTACATTGATTTTTGAGGTCAGTTCCATTCGCTTCTTTGCCATGAAATAGGATGGGTAGGTAGCACGTAAAGCTGTCGGCGTTTTTTCACTTGTAGCTAAATGTGACAGGAAAAGGGCAATACCCACTAATGCATCCCGGCCATAATGACACTCGGGATAGATGACGCCTCCATTTCCTTCGCCACCAATAATGGCTTGTGTTGCTTTCATTTTCTCCACCACATTAACTTCACCAACAGCAGAAGCTGTGTAAGTGCCATTGTATTTCAATGTCACGTCACGTAAGGCGCGTGTTGAGCTCAGGTTTGAAACCGTATTACCGGGAGTATGTGACAATACATAATCAGCAACAGAAACCAGCGTATACTCCTCGCCAAACATGGAGCCATCCTCACACACAATGGCTAATCGATCGACATCAGGATCAACAACAAAACCCACATCCGCTTTTCCTTGTTTCAATAATTCGGAAATTTCCGTCAAATGTTCGGGTATGGGTTCCGGATTGTGTGCAAACAATCCATTCGGTGTACAATTTAGTTTTTCAATCATGTTAACACCCAATGCATTGAGCAATGCAGGAATAACAATACCTCCAACGGAATTAACGCAATCAATGGCAATAGTGAAGTTGGATCGGTATATTGCTTCAATATTAACTAAAGGCAAAGCGAGAACCTTTTCGATATGTTTTTGTGTGTAGCTATTGTCTTCGGTTAATTTTCCAAGATTATCAACCGATGCAAAAGTGTAGCTGCCTGATTCGGCAATCTGCAATACTTCTTCGCCTTCTTGTGCATTGAGAAATTCGCCATGTTCGTTGAGCAGTTTCAGCGCGTTCCATTGTTTCGGGTTGTGACTGGCTGTTAATATGATGCCACCGGATGCTTGTTCTGATTGTACGGCTATTTCTGTAGTTGGCGTTGTGGCTAAGCCAATATTGACGACATCGCATCCCATTCCTAAAAGGGTTCCGATTACGACATGATTGACCATTTCTCCTGAAATGCGTGCATCACGACCAACAATAATTTTAGCTTTAGTATCAGATCTGTTGCTGATCCAGGACGCGTAAGAAGCAGTAAAGCGTACAAGATCAAGTGGATTTAATCCTTCTCCAAGGTGGCCGCCAATGGTACCACGAATACCTGAAATAGATTTAATGAGTGTCATACATTATCTGTTTGATTCAAATTATAGATTTGATGCATCTTATTCACCATTTCTTTTCTTTGTCTTACAGAAAAGCGAGTCACACAAAAAAACAAAGGACCATAAAGAAATGGTATTTCCCTACATGTACACTTTCGCAATAAACAGGTGTTTAATCCTGACCGGGCACTTTTAGGATGCTTATTACATGAACGTAAGGAGTTATGCTGCTTTGTTCAGCACTAAAGCCAAGAGTACCAGGAACAATCATTTGTGCTTCTGATCCACTGTATTTCATATAAGAAACGGCTTCTTGCCATGCAGAAGGTTCAGAACCTGAAACTCTGTACGTCATGATAAATGGATACGGTGATGTAAGGGTTGTCCATGTATTTTCAACTGTATCCGGTGGAGTAGTAATAGAAATTTTGAGGTATCGTACAGACACTCTATCTCCGGCACGAATAGAATCGGTAGTAGTATCTCCCGGATTCAATAATCGATAATAAAGGCCTGTGGGGGTTAGACAATATTCGTTTGATTTCCATGCATTATCAGCTGGCAGGGAACTGGTAAGCTGAATGTTATTTTGCTTGATATAGTCTTTGATGATAATTGATTGTGTTTTCAATAGATCTGCATACGTTCCTGATGTGGTGCATCCTGCTACTAATAGAAGGAGAAGAAAACTACCGAAAAGAAAAATGGAGGCTTTTTTCATAAAGGAATAGGAAATAGTGAGTTTATAGCCATGCCAAAGCAAGGATTTATTGATGACAAAGGTACAATTTTATTTCGTTTTAAGGCAACCTGGAATCCTGATTTTTTTCTGTATGGAATTATTCTTAACGTTTTTCGTTTTTTATGAATCAAAAGAAAGCAACCTGTACATCGAAAAAGTGAAACTAATATATCAATAAGCTGTTAT
>Ga0247847_1000397_pt1 | contig 10758 bp, 7 predicted proteins | sample PFST25metaG_FD_186002 | JGI IMG/M metagenome (GOLD analysis project Ga0247847, IMG submission 186002) | Peat soil microbial communities from Stordalen Mire, Sweden - P.F.S.T25 | ecosystem: Environmental > Terrestrial > Soil > Wetlands > Peat | place: Sweden: Norrbotten County, Stordalen Mire...
CGAAATAATAAAACAAAAATAAAGAATCATCCTCTTATCGTCAAATACTATGGCTCTATAAATTCTCTCTTGCTATGGTATCATACCTCTATTAAACCTCTACAAAGTATGTTGAGAGAGTTTGATTTCTAAATCATTGGAGAATTATATGCAATGTTCAGTCTGTTTTAATGAAAACACGTATTCTTTCCTCTTTTTCTTCCGGTTATACTAATAAGTAGTAGAAAATAAATAGTGTCGTAAAACTTAATAGTTGAAATCGGCAAAGTCCCACATAAACAACGAATCCATTTCCCTTCTCCTTTGGAGAAGGTGCCCGAAGGGCGGATGAGGTTAGGAGTGGGAACCAACGGTCAGCGACCGAAGGGAGATAATTAGGGAGAGGTCAAAATTCAAAACACGACATTATATTGTTCATATTACTTACATTTGAAGTTGATGATGAATCATTGTTCATTATTTGTTTTTGTACCAAGCTTGCAACACGTAGAAAGCTTCTTTCTTTTGGCCTTGATCGGAAATAAGCCCTTTACGATTAAACCCATCTTGAATACGTGGTAATACGCGCAATGGCGACCGGAAATCTTTAAGAATCCACGGTGACATACCGGCTATTTTAGGCATACGCTCATCAATCATTTCCAAGGTTCTACGATAGAACTCCGCCTGATATTCTTCAGTCCAGCGTTCAGTGGTATCACCATGCAATCCGGCAACACCTCCTGCTCCAAGTTCACTTATGATCAACGGCTTGTTGTAATCAATCTGCCAACTGACCTTATCAATGCGATTATTATCACCTTCATACCATCCCACGTATTCGTTGAAGCTGATCACATCCACTTTACTGCACATGCTGTCGTTGACAGAAAGGATCGTGGGTGATTTATCACCTCGCAACATCGCCATACTGATGAGTCGTGTGTTGTCGTGTGCGCGAGTGTAATCAACTAAGTCCGATAAGAACCGGTTACGAGCAGGAGTCTGAGGTGTTTCGTTAGCCATAGACCAGATGATGATATTAGCGCGGTTTTGATCACGTGAAATCATTTCACTCACTTGGTTAAGGGAGTTTGCATACGTAGCAGGATTATCCCATTGAATGTCCCAATAGTTGGGTACTTCTTCCCAAACCAGAATGCCCATTTGTTCTGCAGTTCGTACCATGGCTTCGTTGTGGGGATAGTGTGCTAATCGTACGTAATTGCAGCCTAATTCTTTTACCCATGAAAGAAGAATTTTGCATTCTTCCGCCGAGCGGGTGCGTCCGTCACGATAAGCGGCTTCGTCATGTAAACTGATTCCTTTTAAGAATATAGGTTTCCCATTAAGCAAAATATCGTGGCCGCGCGTTTCGATACTGCGAAACCCGATTTCGTCAGTTACCGTATCAGATGGGGTGGAAAGCGTAACGGCATAAAGTTTCGGGGTATCAGGTGACCAAAGTGTTACGTTTTTTGCAGGAAGTTCAAAGTTGATTGCAGCATATCCGGTAGTATCGGTAGTAATGGTCTGTTCAATCTTTAATTCGGGAATGGAGATAGTCACTGGTTGCGAAGCAGACGCTCTGTTCATCTTCACGTAGCCTGATATCCGGCGTACACTTCCTTTTTGGAGTTGTATTTTGTAATTTTGGATAAACGTAGCCGGCTCTTTGAGCAAAAGCACATCGCGCGTGATGCCGCCATAGTTGAACCAGTCATATTTCAACGTGGGAATGCCATCAATTTGACGTGTGTTGCTTGCCCAAACAATGAGACTATTGACTCCATCTTTAAGTTGTGATGTCACATCGACATTAAAAGGTGTGAAACCTCCGATATGTTCACCTACTTTAGTTCCATTTATATAGACAACAGCGTGATAATTCACGGCTCCAAAATAGATGAAATAACGTTTGTCAGGTTGCGGATGGGACAAAAAAGCTTTTTTCAGCCACATACTACCTTCGTAGTTGAGCAGTTCGGCTTTTTGCGTATTCCAATCTCCCGGAACATTGAGCATGGGTGAAGTAGAGAAATCGTATTCTTTAAAATTGGTTTTGTTGTCAACTGTTGGTTCTTTAAAGTAACCATATTTGGAAACTCCATTATTCATCGGGTCGAGAATGTAGCTCCATGAACCATTGAGTGTTTGATAATTTCGTCCGTCAGGATTTTGGATAAGAGGCAATAATCCGGGTGTTGTTTGGGCGTGTGTACATGTCGCAGTCAATGCAAAAAAGAGAAGCACGGCAATACGTACTCTGTTTTGTAAACAATGGGAGAAAGACAATGATTGTTTCATAGATATGGTAATGATAAAGAATGCAGAGTTGTAGTTATATGACTCTGCATTCTTGTCTGAATTATTTGCTTACAATATCAATCATGCAACTTGGCAATGCATCTGATGTTGCCGTCAAATGGATGGTACCAGGTTTATGTGTTGATTGTATGACGACTAAGCATTTTCCAAAGAAGGCGTTGCTATAATTGGCTTTGAACGAATTATGATCTATCTCACTTCCATTGTCAACGCCGATAATTTTGCCCGGCCCGGTAATGGAGAAATTGATCAGGTTGCTGGCATCAGGTACTAAGGTGCCATCTTGATCAACAATTTGAACTGTAACATAGGATAGGTCGCTGTTATCGGCATCAATTTTACGACGATCGGCTGAAAGTACCATGCGTGTAGCCGGTCCTGAGGTTTTTTCCTCGGTTACCATTACTTGTTTTCCGTTTTTGTATGATACTGCACGCAACGTTCCGGGTTCAAAAGGCACTTTCCATATGACGTGCAATTGGTCGCCAACCTTGTGTTGTTTGCCTAAGGATTTGCCATTGAGGAAGAGTTCCACTTCGTCGGCATTATTATAATAAGCCCAGATGTCAACTGTTTGGCCTGGCTTCCAGTTCCAATGCGGAAAAATGTGCAATACGGTTTTGTTCGTCCATTCGCTTTGATACATGTAATAAACATCTTTCGGAAAGCCTGCTAAATCGATGATGCCGAAATAGGAGCTGCGTGATGGCCATGTATAAGGAGTTGGTTCGCCTATGTAATCAAAGCCTGTCCAGATAAACATTCCTGAAATATAAGGATGAGCCTTTACTACTTTCCAGGTTTCTTCATGCGTTGATCCCCACGGTGTTGCACAGTTATCATAAGCTGAACAGAAGTGAGTTGGCGTGCTATATGTGCCATTCCCTTTAGGTACGCGGGAAATGGAATCGGAAGGCATTTGATACCAGCCGCGTGTTTCTAAAGCTGAAGTGGATTCTGTGATAATCAGTTTGTCATTCGGGAATACTTTTGGGAATGAAAGTACATTTTCAAGATGATAGTTGATTCCAATCAGGTCAGTTGCTCCGCAACTAATGAGTGGATTGGCAGGATCGGGATCATTGTTGGCAGTTACTATGGGGCGCGTGGTGTCTAAACTCCTGACAATAGAACATAAGTCCTTCATAATAATTCCTCCACGATGTGTGGAATCGTTTTTGTGTGGATATTGTTCAGGGATCTCGTTTCCTACACTCCAGATCATAACACTTGGATGATTTCGATCTCGACGTATCTGATCGCTAAGGTCGCGTTTGTGCCATTTGGCAAAATACTGCGAATAGTCATATTTCGTCTTAGGAATTTCCCACATATCGAAAGCTTCATCCATGATGATAAAACCCATACGGTCTGCTAAGTCAAGCAGTTCCGGGGCGGGGGGATTATGTGAGGTGCGAATAGCGTTACATCCCATATCTTTTAAGATTTCCAGTTGGCGTTCGATAGCGCGTTTGTTGACAGCGATACCCAAACAACCTAAGTCATAGTGATTACAAACTCCAAGAATTTTCATAGGTTTCCCGTTCAGTGAAAATCCTTTGTCTTTGTCAAAATTGAAATAACGAATGCCAACATTCGTGCTCAGCTCATCTTCCAATTGGTTTCCTACGTAGAGTTGCGACACCATAGTGTACAAATAAGGATCTGTTGTTGACCAAAGATGAGGCCCAACCACTTCCATCGTAGTTGACGAAACGGCATCTTTCACCGTGATGCGTGGTGATTTTGCAACCAATTTTCCGTTAACATCATATAATAAAGAACGAATGGTTACGGGTTCCTGAGTAGGCTGAATAACCGTTTGATACTGAATATTCATAAATGCTTTCTCTTCATTTACTTCAGGGGTTGTGACATATATGCCCCATTGTGCAAAATGTGAAAGAGAGGTGATGACCAACCGCACATTGCGATAGATTCCGGAGCCTGAATACCAGCGGGAGTTTGGCTGCTGTGAGTTATCAACTTTCACAGCAATTACATTAGGCTTGTCATATCGTAGGTAAGGTGTTAAATCGTACCGGAAGGAAATATATCCGTTGGGACGCATGCCTAAATAGTGATCGTTAATCCACACCTCACTGTTGCGGTAGACGCCATCAAAATCAATGACAACATCTTTTCCTTTCCATGCTTTGTTCGCTGTGAAGGTTTTGCGATACCATCCGATACCACCATTCAGATAACCACCTCCCGGGCCTGCCGGACTTTTTTCATCAAAAGAACCTTCGATGCTCCAATCGTGAGGCAGGTTCAGTGTGCGCCAAGTGCTATCCTGAAAAGATGAGTTTTGAGCATTGAGCGTATCTCCTAAATGGAAACGCCAATTATCATCAAAATTGCTCATCAAACGTGGATTAATTATTGAATGACAAGCTGCTGACGTTAGTAGAAAAAACGTCAGAATCATGAATTGCATTGTTTTTCTCATACACTGAAATTTAATGAGTTAACTATTCGTTTTGTGGTTGAAGGGATGTGTAATAATGCGTACATCACCGAATGGGTTGTTCGGGGACATAACTTCTATTTTACACTTCAAAGATATCAATTAAATTATGATCTTTCAAATAATTTTATCTGTCTGTGATTTTTCCTTTGTATTCAATGATCACTTGCTATCCTATTCTTTGATTTTTATTAAAGGGTTGGTACTTGCATTGTGACTTCTATGCCACAAAACTGCATTTTGCGACAAAAAGGCTATCTTTGTTCCCCTTAAAAAATAGTTATATGCGCATACTTTATACCGTTTCTATTTATTGTTATCAGTTCTTTGTGCGTTTCGTTGCAATGTTCCATGAAAAGGCTCACCTTTTGGTAAGTGGTCAACAAGAAACGTTGTCCCTATTACGACAGAATATTAATAGACATCAATATACAGTTTGGTTTCATGCCGCTTCTTTAGGTGAATTTGAACAAGGTCGTCCTTTAATGGAGTCATTAAAACGTCATTCGCCGGAAGTACAAATCGTATTGACTTTTTTTTCTCCTTCCGGATATGAAGTGCGCAAAAACTATGAAGGAGCCGATTTTGTTTGTTATTTACCTTTCGATACACCTCATAATGTTGAAGCGTTTCTGGATGTAGTCAATCCTGATAAGGTCGTGTTTATTAAATATGAGTTTTGGGCAAATTATCTTTATGCTTTACATCAACGTGCGATTCCGGTGTTATTGGTTTCTGCTATTTTCAGGCCGGATCAACTGTTTTTTAAAAGATATGGTATTTTCTATCGAAAGTTACTTTCCTTGTTTGAACATTTGTATGTGCAAGATCACTCTTCAGCAGATTTGCTTTTGACTATAGGAATAAATAATGTCACAGTAGCAGGAGATACCCGTTTTGACCGTGTAGCTTCGATTGCTGAGCAAGCAAAGACATTGCCTGTCATCGAGGCTTTCGTAGCCGGGAAACGTGTTTTAGTGGTTGGTAGCTCATGGCCTGCTGATGAATCAATACTTATTTCTTTTTGCAATGCGCATACTGATATTAGCTTGATTCTAGCTCCCCATGTCACGGACGAGTCTCATATAGAAGCTATATGTGGAGCTTTAGAACGTTCTTATGTGCGTTATTCGGATGCAACTATTGAAAGAGTGAGATCAGCGGATTGTTTGGTGATTGATAGTATCGGACTGCTCTCGTCAATTTATCGTTATGGAGAAATGGCTTATATTGGGGGTGGTTTTGGAGTTGGTATTCACAATGTATTGGAGGCTGCTGTGTATAATATTCCTGTGGTTTTTGGTCCTAATTACAGTAAATTTCGTGAAGCGCGTGAGCTGATTGCATGTGGTGGTGGCTTTTCCATCCATTCCGGCGATGATTTGAATACGCTTTTATTACGTTTTTTGAATGATGGTGCTTTCTTATCTCATGCCGGTAAAGAAGCGGGAATGTATGTATACAACAATACAGGCGCTTCTGAAAAAATCATGCATCATCTCATTGCTACAGAAAATGCTTCTTCTTAATAGTGATAAAATAATGTGTCCTCAATAATGAAATCAAGAGACACATTCTTTTACTTATTTGATGTAGCTTTAATGGATTTTCTCCCAAGCTTCAATCTCTTCTTTCTTGCTCAACAGGTAATCTATGTCATCGAGTCCATGGAGTAAACACTCTTTTTTGTAAGGATTGATCTCAAAGGTTTCAACAACACCGCTCGCATTGTTACATATTGTTTGTTGCTCAAGATTAATAGTGATGGTTGTTGTCGAATCAACTTGAATAGCAGCAAAAAGTTCCAATAGGAATACATCGGACACAACTACTGGTAAAACGCCGTTGTTGAGTGCATTTCCCTTAAAGATATCGGCAAAAAAACTTGACACAACCACTTTGAATCCATATCCGGCAAGTGCCCATGCTGCATGTTCACGACTCGACCCACTGCCGAAATTCTTACCTGCAACAAGTACCTGACCTGAATAGGTAGAATTGTTCAATACAAAATTGCTTATAGGTTGTCCTGCTTTGTCGTAACGCCAATCAGCAAAAAGATTGGCACCAAATCCTTCACGTGTTGTTGCCTTCAAAAAACGAGCCGGAATAATTTGGTCTGTATCCACATTCTCGATAGGAAGTGGTACGCAGGTTGAAGTAAGTGTTTGAAATTTTTCCATATTAATTATAATGTGCAAATGTGCCAATGTGCAAGTATGCCAATTACTTAGCAGACTTGTTTGATTTGGCGGAGTGAATGATACTGTTGATTATTTTTTGAATTTCTTTGATGTCTTCAAGTAGTCCTTCTTCAAAAGGGTAATTTTCTGAGTGCTTGCATAGTAATAACCAGTACTCAGTTTCGTCAGCTTCTTTAGCTGCAATCTTAAACTTATGAATAAAATCCAATTTGCTTTCGCAATTTTGAGCCTCTCTGACATTGGCCCCAACCGAAGTCCCGCATCGAATTAATTGATTGGCAATAGCATATTTTCTTTGCTCTTCTAACTTTTCAGACAATAGAATTATCTTTAATGCAAAGCTGAAAGTTAAATCAATGATTCTATTACCTGTGATTGGGATTTCCATTATTGGTCGATTGATTAGCATATTAGCTCATTTGCATATTTGCACATTGGCAAATTGGCATATTTGCATATTGGCACATTGGCAAATTATTGTCTTGGATCGGTTATTTTGCCTGTGATAGCGGCTGCAGCAGCAACAAGTGGTCCGGCAAGCAAGGTGCGTGCTCCCGGGCCTTGTCTGCCTTCAAAGTTGCGGTTCGATGTTGAGACGGCATATTTGCCTGCGGGAACTTTATCGTCGTTCATGGCAAGACATGCCGAACATCCGGGTTGTCGAAGTGCAAAACCTGCTTCTTCCAGAATCATATCCAACCCTTCAGCCAGTATCTGTTTTTCAACTGCCCACGAACCGGGAACCAGCCATACAATGACATGTTCGGCTTTCTTTTTTCCTTTAACAAACGATGCAAATGTTCTAAAGTCTTCAATACGCCCATTAGTACAGCTTCCCAAAAAGACATAATCTACTGATTTTCCTTCAATTTTTTCACCGGGAGTAAACCCCATGTATGCCATTGCTTTTTCAAATGAAATTCGCCCCGCCGGATCAATTTGTTCAAGAGTTGGAATGGAGGAATGAATGGAGATTCCCATGCCCGGATTTGTGCCATACGTAATCATAGGCTCAATTGCTGAGGCATCAAAGGTGACTTCACGATCAAAAACAGCTCCTTCATCTGTCGGTAAGGTTTTCCAATAAGCTATAGCTTTGTCCCATTCCTCTTCTTTAGGGGCAAATTTACGTCCTTTAATGTAGGCAAAAGTTGTCTCATCAGGGGCAATCATGCCACCACGGGCTCCCATTTCAATGGTTAAATTACAAACAGTCATCCGTTCTTCCATTGAAAGCGAGCGAATAGCTTCGCCTGCATATTCTACAAAATATCCGGTCGCACCTCCGGTTGTTAGTTGTGAGATCATGTACAAGGCAAGATCTTTAGCAGTCACATTTTGTTTTAATTTTCCGGTAAACGTTATACGCATTGTTTTGGGTCGGGGTTGGAGAATACATTGTGAAGCCAGCACCATTTCAACTTCACTGGTTCCAATGCCAAAAGCAATGGAACCAAAAGCTCCGTGAGTGGAGGTGTGGCTATCGCCACAAACAATGGTCATGCCCGGAAGTGTGAGTCCGTTTTCAGGTCCAATTACATGGATAATGCCATTCAGGGGATGTCCTAATCCGTACATGGTCAATCCAAACTCATTGGCGTTTCGGGTCAGGGTGTCAACCTGATGTTTTGATATAAGATCTTTAATCGGTTGATCTTGAAACAGCGTAGGTATATTATGGTCGGGAGACAAGGTCGTCTTTTCGGGTCTAAAAACTTTTAATCCTCGTTTACGTAATCCGTCAAATGCCTGAGGACTTGTTACTTCGTGGCAATAATGACGATCTATGTAAAGTTGTGTAGGCCCGTTGGGAACAGCCGTAACCACGTGTGTATCCCAAATTTTGTCGAATAATGTGCTTGGCGTCATGATGATGTAATTGATAAATTGTTTATTATTTACTTTTCAATTGTTTATGTCCTTAATTAACAGGTCTGCTTTCAAAAAAGTTTTTGCATGTTCTTCGTAAATCGCTGCAATGGTTTTTGATGTTTCGGTTTGTTGAAATGTTCCATGTGCATCGATGGTTTTTTCAATGATCTGAAGCAAATACCCGAGTGTCATTTGTTGAATGTCAAAAGCAGGTTGATAACCTATGTTGTTTTTGTTCACTTCACGCAGCACAGAAGCTTTCACTAACGCTTGTAGCATCTTATTTACCACATGTTCAGGTAATTTGATCCATGTGGATAATGTTTGCAGTGTTGGTGGTTCTTTGGCTTGTTCAAATTTTTTTACAATAGCATGCACTAAAACGGTATAGACAATTTTTTGCTGAAGCATTGACAGCGAACCGCTATTCCGTTCAATCTGAATTTGGTGATTGTGTTCAATGCTATAAGCAATCTTTCCTCCAACAAGAAAAATGATCCATGTGTAATATAAAAAGAATAGTAAAAGTGGCAATGCAGCGAAGCTTCCATAAATGGCGTTGTAGTGAGCAACTCCTATTTGGAAGTAGATGTAAATATATTGCCAAAGTTGAAAAACTGTTCCTGCAATCAGTGCGGCTATAAGCGCAGGTTTTATTTTTACTTTGACGTTCGGCATGATGATGTAAAGGCAAGCAAATAGAATCCAACTCATTACATAAGGAATGAATCGAAATACCGGCCTTAAGAAGCCGTTAAATGATAGCGGATCAGTTATGTCCTGCAATGTATGATAAAACCAAATCTGGGCAACAGAAGAAATGATCAAAAACAAAGGCGCTAATGCCATGATCGCTAAATAGTCTGTAGATTTACGAATGATAGAACGTCGGTTTTCAATATGATAAATATCGTTCATGGCATCCTCAATGCATCCCAACATATTGATCACGGCATAAAACAAAAAGAGTAGCCCAATACCGGCAATTAATCCTCCTTTTGTGTGTCCTAAAATTGAATTTGTAAAATTCAGAATGGTAGGGAGCGCGTCTCCTGCCCACGCCAGGTTATACGTCATCCATTTTATCAATATGGGTTCTAACCCAAAGCCTTTTGCAATGCCAAAAATCAGCGCAAAAATCGGAACTATCGAAAATAAGGTATAATAAGTCAATGCCGATGCTCTGTAATCCAAAAGTCCTTTTGTCCAATCTTCGTATGTGACAATCACAATCCTAAGCACAGCATATCCACATGCCTTAATTTTGGAAAGAGGCTTGATATTGATTTGCCATACCTGATGTTTCAGGAAGCGGCTTATGCGATGTATGAACAATGGAATGTTGATAGGCATAACTTATAATAAGTGAACTCTTCTTTATTTGATAAACTTGTTAATAGCGTCAATATATGCTTCCACAGATGCTGCAATAATGTCCGTATTGCCTGCAAAGCCATAATAGAGATTTCCTTCGTATTCTACTTGCATGTGTACTTTCCCGACATCATCGCTCCCTTTTGTAATTGCTTGTATAAGAAAATCATTCAATGTCATCTTCCGGTTAATGATGCGTTTTACTGCATTGATACCTGCATCAACCGGCCCATTGCCTGAAGCTGCCGCTTCAAAATGTTCTCCCGCTATATTTAAACCGACACTGGCAACTGAACGAATGCCAACACCGGATGTGACTTGCAGATATTCTAGTTTAATACGTTGATTCTCTGCTCTTTCTTTTCCAGCAAGTAATAATAGGTCGTTATCATTAATGTCTTTTTTTCGGTCAGCTAATTTAAGAAATTCTTCATAGATTTCATCCACTCGTTTGCTGTCTTTCAATTCTACTCCCAATAGGTGTAAACGGTGTTTTAAAGCTGCGCGACCGCTGCGTGCTGTCAGTACTAT
>Ga0247847_1000398_pt1 | contig 10711 bp, 9 predicted proteins | sample PFST25metaG_FD_186002 | JGI IMG/M metagenome (GOLD analysis project Ga0247847, IMG submission 186002) | Peat soil microbial communities from Stordalen Mire, Sweden - P.F.S.T25 | ecosystem: Environmental > Terrestrial > Soil > Wetlands > Peat | place: Sweden: Norrbotten County, Stordalen Mire...
CGCGAAGGCCAGCGCGGCCTCCTGCTGCTCCAAGACCGCCGCCAGCGGCCCGAGGCCGTTCTCGATGACCAGCCTCGGCATGTCGACCACCGTCGCTGCCGCCGGTGAACCGCCCGTGTCAGCCTCTGCCGGGGTGGCGGCGCGAGAGGCCAGGTCCTGCACCCGGCGCACGAGGCTGCCGAACTCATACCGCCGGAACACCTCCTCGACGTCGTGCACGGGCAGCTCGTAGCCGCCACGAGTGACGAGCTCGTCGAGGTCGACGTCGAGCGGCACGTCGAGCACCATGGTAGCCAGCCGTTTGGAGAGGCGCGCCTGCTCCTCGTACTGCGCCAGCAAGGCGCGCCTCTTGTCCGACGTGACCTCAGCCAGGCGTTCGTAGATGGCGTCCAACGAGCCGAACTGCTGGATGAGCGCCGCGGCCGTCTTCTCCCCGATGCCGGGGACGCCGGGGATGTTGTCCGAGGTGTCGCCCTTCAGGCCGATGAAGTCGGGCACCTTGTCGGCGGTCACGCCGTAGCGCTCCACGACCTTCGCCGGTGTGTAGATCTTGACGTCGGTGATGCCGCGACCTGTGCTCATGACCCAAACGTCGTCGTCGACGATCTGCAGCGCGTCGCGGTCACCGGTGACGACCACCGAGCCCGTGCTGGTACGCTTGGCCGCCTCCGCCAGCGTGCCCAGGATGTCGTCGGCCTCGTAACCGGGCCGCACGAGATTGCGGAAGCCGAAGGCGTCCACGAGCTCCGGAAAGCGCGGCCACTGCTCCGAGAGCGGGTCCGGCATGTGCGGCCGCTGCGCCTTGTACGCCGCGAACTCCTCGTGGCGGAACGTCTTCTCGCGGGCATCCCAGGCGACGATCACGGCCGCCGGCGCGTACTCGCTGACGATCTTCAGGAGCATCTGGCTGAATCCGTAGAGGGCGTTGGTGGGAAAGCCGTCGCGCATGGCGATCGACTCGGGCAGAGCGAAGAAGGCCCGATAGGCCAGGCTGCTGCCGTCGATCAGGAAGAGACGATTGGCGAGCGCGTCGTCGGCCATGGGTCGATTCTATCTCAGCCCCGCCCCGCGAGCGTGCGCTCGAGCGGGCTCAGCGAGCGCGGCGCTTGGGGATCCGCTTGACCAGCAGCAGACAGGTGCCGCAGTCGCACTCGAAGCGGATGTCGTCGGTCACGTCGCGCATCACGTGAATGCCGCGCCCCTCAGAGGAGGCGTCTTCCGGAGGATGGAGTGGCGAGGAGAGCATGCCGGGGCCTTGGTCTCTGATCTCCACGCCGAGCACGTCACGATAGCAGGAAACCGTGACCGTCACCGTGTCCTGCTCGCCGCGCGGCGAACCGTGCTTGACGGCATTGGAGAGTCCCTCGCCCGCCGCCAGCACAAGCTCGAACAGGTCGTTGCCACGCAGGCCGGCCTGCACTCCCAGCTCTTCAACCTTGTGGCGGGCCGCCGGCACGCTGGCGCTGGTTGCGGGAAAGGCAAACTGGCGCACCCATGCCGGCCGGCCGGAAAGCACGCCCTCCGTCCTCAGTTCGTCGACGATGCGCTGCGCCGATGCACGCCGCGCGGGTGTCACGGACTGCCATCGCCCTGCGGTCGGGCCTCGCTCTCGTAGGCGACCTCAGGCTCGACCCGGCACTCGTCCTGACCCGGCCGACCGCCGAAGGGGTACAAACAGCGCATCTGCTGCCACTGGTCGCCGACCTCGGTGAAGCGTTTGTGCATGCGCTCCACGACCTCGTTGTCGAGATTGAACGCCCGTGCGCCTTCCATGACGGCCTGACGCAAAGCCTCGACCCTCATCTCGAGCTCTTCGAACTCCGCCCGCCAGCGTTCGCGCTCGCCGGGCTCGGGATTGCGCAACGTGCGACTCTCGCTCATTCTCCCTCCAGCATCACCCTAGGCATCGCCAGGTGCGGCGGACTGCACGCACGGCTTGTCTCCTGTGCGTATTCCCAGGCCGGCCAGCGCTCAACCGTTGTGCCGACTGGCAGCGCACCACACAGCAGGATCGCGAACCGCAGGTGGAACGGGGACGAGAGAAGGAGTGGTGTCGGAAGGGGGACTTGAACCCCCATGAGGTAATCCCTCACTAGGCCCTCAACCTAGCGCGTCTACCAATTCCGCCATTCCGACACGTCAGGTGCAGGCGCCGGGAAACGAAGCCACGAGGAGTACGACGCCCCCTGGGGAAGCCGATTATAGAAGCGCGCGGCGGTACAGGTCAACGCGCGCCGGCGACCTCGGCAGGGCGACGCGCGTGCATCTGCGAACGCACCGGCGGGCGGGTGGTGACCTTGCGGTCGCACCCGCCCGCCCCTTGGAAAAGCCTGCTCGCGCGCCAGACGGAACGGCCTTCCGTGACAGTCGGCGGTTTTGAAGCCGTCGCCGTCGCCGGGGTACCCCCGGCTCGAACCGCTCATCGCGCCATGCAACGCCCAGGCAGACCGGACAAGGCGTGTAGCACACCGCGAGTATATGCCGGCCAGTACGACGCGACAACGTTCTCGCGGGCGTCGCGGCGCGGCCCCAAGCGGTAGACTTGTCACGAGTCGCGTGAACCTCAGGAGGTCGGCATGACCAGCGTCAAGATCCTCGTCGGCACCTGTTCCTGGACCGATCCCACCTTGATCGCTTGCGGACGCTTCTACCCCGCCGACGTGTCCAGCGCTGAGGCTCGCTTGCGGTTCTACGCGGAGCACTTCCCTCTCGTCGAGGTCGACTCGACATACTACGCGCCGCCCTCGGAGCGAAATGCCCGGTTGTGGGCCGAGCGTACTCCGGAGGGCTTCGTCTTCGACGTGAAGGCCTACGCTCTTCTGACCGGCCACGGCACTCGCTTCGACCGGCTCCCCACAGCCCTGCGCGGGCTCGTGACCGCGCCCGCAGACGGGCACAAGAACATCTACCTCAGACATCTGCCCGACGAGGGCGTCGAGCTCATCTGGCGGATCCATCGCCAAGCCCTCGAGCCGCTGCGTGAGGCGGGCAAGCTGGGCGCCGTTCTCTTCCAGTTCCCACCGTGGTTCACGCGCACCACGGAGAACATCGACTACGTGCGCAGCCTGCGTCGCCGCCTGCCTGACTACCGGCTGGCCGTGGAGTTCCGTGGCGGCGGCTGGATGGAGGAAGAGGCCGTTGCGGGTACTCTGGCGCTGCTCGAGCATGAGGAGCTCGCCTACGTGAGCGTCGACGAGCCCCAAGGCTTTCGCTCGAGCACACCGCCTGTGGCGGCGGCCACCACTGAGCTCGGCTACGTTCGCCTTCACGGACGCAACCGGGACACGTGGGACGCCCGCAGCGCCGTAGCCTCAGACCGCTTCAACTACCTCTATAGCGACGATGAGCTGCGCGAGTGGCTGCCGCGAGTGCGCGAGCTGGCGCAGACGGCGCGCGCCGTGCACGTGCTCTTCAACAACAACTACGAGGACTACGGGCTGCGCAACGCCCGTCAGATGGCGGCGCTCCTGACGGAGTAGGCGTTCCGCGCTACGAGCCGGCGGGATGTCCGTATCGACGTTTCCCTCGCCGGCACCTGCAGTCCAGGACCACGACTATGCGGCAATCGACGACCGCGGCCGAGCAGGTATCATTAGCGAGTCATGAGCATCGTCTGTCGGCGGGAGGTCGCCGCCTGAGCATCTACGGAATCGGCAGAAAGCAGTGGGCAGAGCTCGAGCGTGAGGTGCTCGAGCTGTTCACGCGGCTCCTGCAAGTCGACACGACCAACCCCCCGGGCAACGAGACGCAAGCGGCCCTGCTGCTTCAGGACTACCTGGCCGCCAGCGGTGTACAGAGCTCGCTGCTAGGGGAGCTGCCGGAGCGCCAGAGCCTGGTAGCTCGCCTCCCCGGCACACGCCCCGGCCCCACCCTGCTATACATGGGCCACACGGACGTCGTGCCGGCCGACGCCGCAGAGTGGACGGTGCCGCCCTTCTCGGGCACGGTCAAGGGCGGCTTCGTCTGGGGCTGTGGCGCCACCGACATGAAGAACCAAGTGGCCGCCGAAGCCGTCGCCGTGGCGCGCCTCGCGCGCAGCGGCGCCGACTTCGCCGGCACGCTCCTCTTCGCGGCCACCGCCGACGAAGAGGACGGCGAGTACTGCGGCGCCAAGTGGCTTTGCGAGAACCACCCCGACCTGGTGCGCTGCGACTACCTGCTCAACGAGGGCATGGGCGGCCTCTGGCTGCCCATCGACGGCAGGAAGGTGTTCCTTCTGGCCGTGGGCGAGAAGGCATTCGCCCAGTTCCGCATCCGGACGCGCGGCGTGGGCGGCCACGGATCGGTGCCAGAGCACGAGCACAGCGCCGTGATCCACCTGGCCAAAGCGGTGGTCGCCCTCGGCGACCTTGATCCGCCGGCTGTGGTGCTGCCGCTCACCGCCCGGTTCATCGACACGATCGTCAGCGACGCCGGGTTGCGCCATCGTCTGAGGGATCCGTCACTGGCGCGGGCGGCCGGACGTGAGCTGCGCGCACGGCAACCGGCCGTCGCCAGCCTCGTAGAACCTCTCCTCGGCGCCACCTTCACGCCGACGATGCTCGACGCCGGCAAGGTCGTGAACGTCATCCCCACCCATGCCGAGGCCCAGATCGATTGTCGCATCCTGCCGGGCATGACGCCGCAACAGACCAAGGCCATCGTGGCGGCGACGCTCGACCCGCTGGGCATCGACTGGGAGTTCGAGTGGGTCGACGTCACCGAGGCCAACGCCTCAGACCCGCACACGCCCCTCAGCGCAAGCATCGAGCGCGTTCTGAAGAGCGACGTCCCAGGCGCCACCTTGGCGCCGATGTGCAGCGGCAGCTTCACCGACTCGCGCTGGTTCCGCGAGTACTTCCCCGAGGTGGTGGCCTACGGCTTCGCACCCTACCCGTCGGAGAGCCTGAGCGACATGAGCGGCGGCCGCGACCACTCACCCGACGAGCGCATCAAGGTCGCAGACGTGACCTACCAGGCTCTGTTCTTCGAACGCGTGGCCCGGGAGCTGCTGCGCTGATGGGCGCCGCCCCGTCCTTGCGTGAGCGTTTCCGCGGCACCCTCCTCGGGCTTGCAGTCGGCGACGCGCTCGGCGCCCCCGTGGAGTTCCTCAGCGCAGACCAGGTGGTCGAACGCTGGGGCGTGCTCACCGAGATGGTCGGCGGCGGCTGCCACGGCGTGCAGCCCGGCGAGGCCACCGACGCGACCGAGATGATGCTCTGCTTGGCCGAGAGCCTGGCAGACAACACCGAGTTCCGGCCCGACGCCATCATGCGCCGCTACCTGGCATGGTTCGACGCCCAGCCGCGCGACGTGAGTCTCACCGTGCGCACCGTGATGCTCGTCATCCGCAGCGGCACGGCCTGGGACGTGGCCTCGCGACGGGCCTACGAGATCCTCGGCCGCCCGACAGCCGGCAACGGTAGCTTGATGCGCTGTGCGCCGGTGGCGCTGCGATTCTTCGCAGAGCCCGAAAGGCGCCGCGACGCAGCCTTGCGCGAGTCGACACTCACACACTTCGATCCTCTCGCGGGCTGGGCGTGCGCCGCGTTCGACGAGCTACTCGCGGCGGCGATGACCGACCGCCTCCGCGACCAAATGCCGGTCATCGCCGCCGCTTTCGGCGAAGAGGACGCGCACGTGGCCGAGGCGCTGCAGGGCGCGCTCGATGCCGAGCCGGAGGAGATCCACAGCTCGGCCTTCGTCTTGGACTCGCTTCAGACCGCCGTGTGGGCCGTGCTGCGCACGCACAGCTTCGAGGACGCCGTGTGCACCACCGTCAACCTCGGTGACGATGCGGACACCAACGGCGCCGTCACCGGAGCCCTGGCTGGGGCCGCCTACGGCGCCCAGGCCATCCCGGCGCGCTGGACGGCTGCCCTGCTCGGCCGGGAGAAGATTCTCGCCGTAGCCGATCGCTTGGCCACTTTGGCTGGTGTCGCGACCTAGCCACGCCCCTGTTTGCCGGCGCGTTGTGCGCGACATAATGCTCGTACCGTCAGTCAGGCCCTCCGAGAGGGCTGCCCCAGCGGGCGGCTCTCGGTCGCGCACAACGTATCTGGAAAGGAGTCGCTCGTGGCCCCCGCCGTGAAACAAGTGACCAAGAAGCAGCTCATCGCAGAACTCAACAACGACCTCGCCAAGGAGTTCTCGGCCCTCATCCAATATGTGCAGCACCAAGCGGTGATCACCGGCCCGGAGTACGACTCCATCCGCAAGGAGCTCGTGATCCACTCCAACGAGGAGCATATGCACGCCCTCTCGCTCGCCGAGCAGATCGACTACTTGGGCGGCACACCCACCATCAAGGTCGGCGAGATCAAGGTGAGCAAGAACAGCAAGACGATGCTCGAGCAGGATCTAGAGGGTGAGGTAGACGCCGTGGCCCGCTACCGCGCCCGCATCGCGCAGGCCGAGATGCTGCGCGAGTACGGCCTGCGCCGCGCCTTGGAGGACATTCTGATCATGGAAGAGGAGCACGTCCGCGACCTGCAGAACGCGCTGAACCAGTAGCAGGGCAGCGATGCCGGCGAGCGCCGCGCTAGCGCAGGGCCGCCGGGGTCTGCGGTGCCGGCGGCCGCAAGTCCTTGGCCATCACGAGACGCTCCACGCCGAGCGTGGCTTCTAGTCGCTCCAGAGTCTCGCGCAAAGGCGCGAAGTCCACGCTCGCGAAGCCCAGCTTCTCGTAAAGCGCCCGAGCTCGGCCGTTGTCTCTATCGACAAGGAGATGCAGACGCGGGGCACTCTGAGCCCGCGCCGCCTCGATGACGGTCGACGCGAGTCTCATTCCGAGACCCGCCCCGCGCACCCTGGGCTCGACAAACGCGAAGGACAGCCAGAGTCCCGGGTAGAGGATCCCTTGGCCGTCCGGGTTGCAGACGAGCTGTGCGCAACCCAGCACGCGCCCGGGCTTCTGCTATGCCCCGTGCCGGTCACGGCCACCGTGCCGCGGCTCACGGACGGCGACGAACGTCGTGAGTCGCTGGCCGTGCACGCTGGGCGCCGTCGGCAGACCCGCCGCCAGGCGCTTCGCCTGAGCCAGCTCATCCCCGCACCCTTCGCGAACCGCCACGCGACGGCAGACCGACGCGGCGGCAAGGCGCCGGTACCAGCGGCGCCGCTGCAGAGCAGCCAGGGCTCTCGTTCCGGCCCTTCTCAGGCGCCTACCCACCGGCTCTACTCCAGCTCAGAGTCCAACCGGTATGCGCGAGCCTGCAACTCGTACATGCGCGCGTAGCGCCCGTCGAGTTCCATGAGCTCGTCGTGGCTGCCGCTCTCGGCGATACGCCCGTGTTCGAGGATGTGGATACGGTCGGCCATGCGTACGGTCGAGAAGCGGTGACTGATGAGGATCACGGCGCGGCCCTTGGCGAGCGCACGGATATGTTCGAACGCCTTCCACTCGGAGGTCGGGTCCAGGGCGCTGGTGGGTTCGTCGAAGACCAGGATCTCGGCGTCGCGCACGAACGCTCGCGCCAGGGCGACCTTCTGCCACTCGCCGATGCTCAGCTCCTCGCCCTCGGCAAACCACTTGCCGAGCATCGTGTCGTAGCCGCGGCGCAGCCCCTGGATGACCTCGTCAGCTCCCGCGTCGCGGGCCGCCTCCTCGATCGCCGCTCCTTGCTGATCGAGGTCGATGTTGCCCACCCAGATGTTCTGGCGGGCGGAGAGCTGGTACTGCGAGTAGTCCTGGAAGATGACGCTCATGCTCTTGCGCAGAAGGATCGGGTCGAACTCGCGTATGTCGATGCCGTCCACGGTGATCGTGCCCTCGTGTGGGTCGTACAACCGGCAGAGGAGCTTCACCAGGGTCGTCTTGCCGGAGCCGTTGGGACCAACAAGAGCGGCTACCTCGCCGGGCTTGATCTCGAGTGAGACCTTGTCCAGCGCCGTGCGCGCCGTCTCGGGGTACTGGAACGTCACCTCTTTGAAGACCACGCCCTCGCGCATCGGCCGGGGGATCGGCTTGGGATCGGGCGGCGACTGCAGGTGCGGCTCCAGCGTCATGAACTCGTAGAAGTAGGTGAGAAAGAGATTGTCCTCGTACAGACTCGCGAGCCCGCCGAGCAACGACTGCATCGATGAGAGGGCAGTCTGCAGAGCGCCGTAGTACATCATCATCTGGCCCACGTTGAGCACTCCGTTGATCGTTCGCCAGGCGATGTACAGGAAGGTGCCGAACACCGCCAGCACGGCACCGACGCCACTCGCCAGGTCGGCGAGCGATCGCTTGAGCGTGATGGTGAGACGCTCGCGGCGCAGCACTTTGCGCAGCTCGCGGTACCAGCCACGCAGGAGCTCCCCCAGGCCGAAAAGGCGCAGCTCCTTGGCCTTGGTCCCATCCGTGAGCAGGTAGTGGAAGTAGTACGACTGCCGGTCGGCCATCGTCCGCCGGCGTTGCCATTGGTACAGCTGTGCCGAGAAGCGCAGCCGCACCACGGCTCCCGGCAGGACCACGAAGATCACGATCACGCCGATGATCCAGTTCAGCGTGAGCAGAAGGCTCGCCATGCCCACGAGCGAGATGACGCTCTGCGCCAGACCAGTCAGGTCGTTGACGATAGACATCGGCCGGGTAGGCGCCTCCTGCTGTGCGCGATGCAGTACATCGTAGTAGCGCGAGTTCTCGTAGTACTCGAGGTCGACGGCAATGGACTTTGAGTGCACGATGTCCGAAACGTAGTCGGCGACCACTTGACCCATCGCCTGACTGGTCAGGGTGCCCAAGGACTTGAGCGCGGCGGAGACCAAGCCGACCACACCGGCGAAGATGATGAGCAGAAGGATATGCCGGAATGAGGCGCCCTTGTCCGGCGCCGTGATCCCCTTCATAACGTCGTTCACGATGAACTTCAGAAGAAGCAGGCCAAGAAGAGGCAGCAGGCCCTGCCCGATCGCCATGACCGCGCTGACCACCGTCCAACCGGGAGCCGCGCTCCACACCAGACGCACGGCGCGCCCGACGTGCAGGGCATCCTTGACGCGCAGGCCGCCAGTATCGCTGTTCAGCTGTGGTGCTCCTCGAACCGGGGCTGAGGCCTGAGCGGGCGCCGGGCGACCGCCAAGCCATGTCTGCCTTCGCTGCCGCCTCGCGCGGCGGCCGGACCTGCCTAGTATAGCGGCGCGGCGGCGCAGGTGGGGCGCAAGCCCTGCGCCTGCGGCCCGACGGCGTGCGACGGTGAGGCGCTGAGTCAGTGCCTGGCGGCGGCGGTGGTAGACTCCGGCGGCCGGTCACACGCCGAGGTCGGGGAGGATCGCATGCGCGCTCGAGTCCAGTGGACGACCCATGCCGAGCGCGAGCTCGTCATCGACGAGGCGCTCGGCCTGCTCGAGCGCGTGGGCATGAGATTCGGCACCTGCCAGACGCTCGAGGCGCTGGTCCAGGCAGGCGCCCGCGTGGACCGCGCAGCAGGCGTGGCGCGGCTGCCGCGCGAGCTCGTCACGCGCGTCCTCGCCCAGTGCCCGCGCGACGTGCCGCTGGCCGGCGCCACTCCCGCAGACGACTGCCTGCTCGACGGCAAGGGCGTCCACTTCGTCCCGTCGGGTTCGCCCACACAGACACTCGACTTCGAGACGGGCGAGTATCGCCTGGGGACCCTCGAGGACGTGCGCCGCTCGACGATCGTCGCCGACGCCATGCCCGTCATCGACGTCATGTGGCCGCTCGTGACGGCGACCGACGTGCCCGGCGCGCGGCACATCTTTGCCGACCTGCTGGCCGGTGTGTCGTGGAGCGCCAAGCATCTCCAGTACGACGTCACGGCCATGTGGCAGGTCGAGCCGATGGTGCGCCTCATGGAGATCCTCTGCGGCGGCCTCGACGAGTTCCGCCGGCGGCCGCGAATCAGCTTCGTGTGCTGCAGCACCTCGCCGCTCGCCGTCGACAGCGCTCTGCTCGACGCGAGCGTCGCCGTCGCCCGCTACGGCGCACCCATCGTCGTCTACCCGATGCCGATCGCCGGCGCGACGGCGCCGGTCACCATCGCCGGTACGGTGGCCATGGACGTCGCCGAGTTTCTGGGCGTGGCCACGGCCATCGGCGTCGGCGCGCCCGGCGCCCGGCTCATCCTCGGCGCCGGCACCAGCTTGCTCGACATGAGGGCCACGACCTACTCGTTGGCCGCCCTCGAGACAGCCCTCATGGCCGCCGCCTGTGTCGAGATCGGCCACCATCTGGGCGTGCCGGTGCTGGCCCCGGGTCTCTCGAGCGATGCCAAGTACGGCGGCTTCCAGGCGGGCTTCGAGAAGGCGCTCAAGGGTCTCGTCGTAGCCTCGAGCGGCGCCGACCTCATCACCGGCGGCATCGGGCTGCTCTCCGGCGCCAACATCATGAGCCTCCCTCAGATCGTCATGGACGCCGAGGTCGCCACCATGATCCGGCGTCTGCTCGCCGACACGGAGATCTCCGCCCAGACGATCATGGAAGACGCCATGGAGCGCCTGAGCTTCTCAGGCGACTACCTGCGCGAGAAGGAGACGCGGCTGCGCGTCCGGGCCGGCGAGCACTTCATGCCCACCGTCGCCTCGCGGCTCTCGCTGGAGATGTGGCAGAAGGCCGGCCGGGACGAACTCGCCGTGGCCGGCGAGAAGGTGCGCGAGATCGTCGCCGCAGCCGATGCCCGCGGGCCCGTCCTCCCTGCGGAGACCGTCGCAGAGCTCGAGGCGGTCGTCAGCGAGGCCGCTGCCGACGCCGAGGCGCGCGGCCTGGCGTAGTCGGCGCCGCGCCGCCAGC
>Ga0247847_1000399_pt1 | contig 10683 bp, 19 predicted proteins | sample PFST25metaG_FD_186002 | JGI IMG/M metagenome (GOLD analysis project Ga0247847, IMG submission 186002) | Peat soil microbial communities from Stordalen Mire, Sweden - P.F.S.T25 | ecosystem: Environmental > Terrestrial > Soil > Wetlands > Peat | place: Sweden: Norrbotten County, Stordalen Mire...
CCGCCAGGGCCGTCCGCTGCTTCTGGCCGCCGGAGAGCAGGTGCGGCTCGCGACTGCGGAGCTCCGTGAGGTCGAACATCGCCAGCATTTCGTCCACACGGGCAGCGATGCGGTTTGCCGGCAAGCCCAGGTTCTCAAGGCCAAACGCCAGGTCCTCCTCGACGTTGGCACCCACGATCTGGTTCTCGGGGTTCTGGAAGAGCACACCCACGTCGCGACGCACGGCAAGGCGACCGGCGGACGTGAGCAGGTCCTGTCCGCACACGTCCAGGCGTCGGCCTCCCGTCGCCTTCTCCAGCCCGCCCAGCAGCTTGGCGAGCGTGGACTTGCCTGAACCGTTGGGGCCCACCACGGCCACGAACTCGCCGTCGTCCACCTTGAGGTCGATGCCCGATAGGGCGTCGGCCTCGGCACCGCCGTAGCGGAAGTGGAGGTTGTCGATGTCGATGAGCGCCGTAGCTCCCCCTCACCCTCGGCCGCCAAGAACGACGAGGGGGGCGGGCGCCTACCGGCGCCCGCCCCCCTCGCTCACTGCTTGCCAGACACGATCACTGCGGGCTGTGCCGGCGCCCGCGAAGACTCAGACGAGTTCCAGGTAGACCATCTCGCTGCCGTCGCCTGGCCGGGGACCGACCTTGACGATGCGTGTGTAGCCGCCGTTGCGCTCCGCATAGCGCGGCGCGATGTCGTTGAACAGCTTGTAGACGATCTTCTTGTTGCGCAGCATGGCGATCGCCTGCCGCCGCGCAGCCAGGTCACCACGCTTGCCCAGTGTGATGGCTTGCTCGGCCAGCAAACGCGCCTCTTTGGCCCGCGCCTCGCCCGTCTTGATCTTCTCGTGCTCCAGGAGAGCGCAGGCGAGGCCGCACATCAGCGCCTTGCGCTGATCGGGGGCCATGTTGAACTTGCGTCCCTGATTCTGGTGGCGCATCTAGTCCTCTCCTCGCAGCACCAGGCTACGTTCGCCCAGCTTCTCCTTGACCTCATCGATGCTCTTCTTGCCGAAGTTGGGGATGTTGAGGAGCTCGGCCTCGGTCTTCGACACGAGGTCGCCCACTGTCTGGATGCCCTCGCGCTTGAGGCAGTTGTACGAGCGCACGCCCAGCTCGAGATCCTCGATGAGCACGTCGTCCATGCCGCCGGACGTGCCCGGCTGATCCTCGCCCACGACGGCGTATTCCTCGGCGGAGCGGGCGCGCTCGGGCTCGGTAAAGATCTCCAGGCGGTCGACGAGCAGCTCTGCCGCCTGGCGGAGCGCCTCGTCCGGGTTCAGGGCACCGTTGGTGGTGACGTCCAGCACGAGCTTGTCGTAGTCCGTGCGCTGGCCCACACGAGCGCTCTCGACGTGATAGGCCACGCGCTTGATGGGGCTGAAGATGCTGTCGATGGGGATGACACCGATGGTCGTCTCCGGCGTCTTGTTGCCCTCGGCCGGCACGTAGCCCGAGCCGCGACGGATGGTGAGAGTCATCTCGATCGAGGCATTCTCGCCCAGCGTGGCGATGTAATGGTCCGGATTGAGGATCTCGAGCTCGGCAGGCATCTCGATGTCGGCGGCCACGACCTTGCCGGGCTTGTCCTTGAAGAGGCGCACCTGCACCTCGCCGATCTCGCCGTGCAGCCGACACACCAGCTCCTTGAGATGCAGGATGATGTCGGTGACGTCTTCCTTGACTCCCTTGATGGTCGAGAACTCGTGCGCGACGCCTTCGATCTTGACCGAGCTGATGGCCGCGCCCTCGAGCGACGAGAGCAGGACCCTCCGCAACGCGTTGCCGAAGGTGTGCCCGAACCCCCGGTCAAGAGGCTCCACCTCGAAACGTGCCCGGTTGTTGGCAAGCTGCTCACGCGTGATGTTGGGCATCTGAAACTGTAGCAACTGGCCTCCTGTAAGGTCTGCGCCGCTTGCGGCACACGAAGCTGTTTACTTCGAGTAAAGCTCGACGATGAGCTGTTCCTGCACGGGAGCGTCGATCTCGTCACGCTCAGGCACACGCAGGATCTTGCCCGTCAGGTTGTCGTGATCGGCCAGAAGCCACGGAGCGACCGATGACGTGAGGTCTGTGGAGACACGTACAGTCTCCGCAGCCTTGCTGTTCGGACGCAGGGCGATCACGTCATCCGGTCGCACCTCGTACGACGGAATGTCGACCTTCTTGCCGTTGACGGTGAAATGGGCGTGCCGCACAAGCTGTCTCGCTTGCCGGCGCGAAGCGCCGAAGCCGAGACGGTAGACGACGTTGTCGAGACGCAGTTCGAGCAGGCGCAGCAAGTTCTCGCCGGTGATACCCGACTTGCGAGTAGATGCCACATAGTAGGTGTGGAACTGCTTCTCGAGCACCTGGTAGTAGCGCCGCGCCTTCTGCTTCTCGCGCAGCTGCAAGAGGTACTCTGACTGCTTGATGCGCCCACGCCCGTGCTCGCCGGGCGGATATGAGCGACGCTCGACAGCGCACTTGTCTGTAAGGCAGCGTTCGCCTTTGAGAAAGAGCTTCACGTTCTCCCGACGACACTGCTTGCACTGGGGTGACGAATCTCTGGCCACGCGCTACCCTCCTAGACCCGGCGGCGCTTGCGAGGGCGGCAGCCGTTGTGTGGCACCGGGGTCACGTCTTTGACTCCCAGCACCTCCAGGCCGGCCGCCTGCAGTGAGCGGACAGCAGTCTCGCGGCCCGAACCGGGGCCGCGCACGAAGACTTCGACCTTCTGCAGCCCCTGCTCCATGCCTTTCTTGGCACAGGACTCGGCCGTGACCTGGGCAGCGTGCGGCGTGCTCTTGCGTGAGCCCTTGAACCCTACCGACCCGGCGCTCTCCCAAGCGATGACGTTGCCTTCCTTGTCGGTGAGAGTGACAAGCGTGTTGTTGAACGACGTCTTGATGTGCGCCTGGCCGATGGCGATGTTCTTGCGCACCTTCCGGCGTTGACGTCCCTTAGCTCTCTGCGGCTTCGCCACCTAGTCTCCTCTGTGTTCTGCTGTCCTCGCGGCTACTTCTTGCTGCGCCTGGCGCCGACCGTCTTCTTGGGGCCTTTGCGGCCCCGCGCGTTGGTCTTGGTGCGCTGGCCGTTGACAGGCATGCCGCGACGGTGGCGGATGCCCTTGTAACATCCGATGTCTATGAGACGCTTGATGTTCTGCGAACGCTCGCGTCTCAGGTCACCCTCGACCTCAGCCTCTCGGTCGATGACCTCGCGCAAGCGCACGATCTCTTCCTCGGTGAGGTCGCGGACTTTGGTGTTGGGGTCGATCGCTAGCTGAGCCAACACGCGGTTGGCTGTGGAACGACCGAGGCCGTAGATGTATGTGAGGCCGATCTCCACCCGCTTCTGGGGCGGGATGTTGACTCCCGCGATACGTGCCATGAACCTACCCCTGCCTCTGACGATGCCGCGGGTTAGTGCAGATGACCTGCACGGATCCGTGCCGGCGGATGATCTTGCACTTCTCGCACATAGCCTTCACTGACGCTCTTACCTTCATGGGGCCCTCAAATCGTCGGTCGGCCGCTACTTGAACCGGTACGTGATCCTGCCGCGCTGGAGGTCATAGGGTGACAGCTCCACCTTGACCCTGTCTCCGGGGAGGATGCGAATGTAGTTCATGCGCATCTTGCCCGAGATGTGGGCAAGCACCTCGTGCTTGTTGTCGAGCAGCACCCGAAACATCGTGTTGGGCAGTGCCTCGACAACCTCACCTTCGATCTCGATGGCTTCTTCTTTTTGCGCCATACTCCCTATCGCCAGTCAACGCGGCCAGGTATCTTAACACACGTGTCCAGTCCCGTCGAGGCGACGGGCAGCCGTTTTGCCCTGCATTTACGCTTCTACGCCGCCTTCTCTGACCGCCGCCGCGTCAGAACCTGCGGGCCAGCCTCGGAGACGGCGACGGTATGCTCGAAATGCGCCGACAATGAGCTGTCGCTCGTATGGATAGTCCAACCGTCATCGGCCACGAACACGTCCCAACCGCCCACGTTGACCATCGGCTCCAGGGCAAACACCATGCCCTCCTCGAGCCGCGGACCGCGACCCGCCTCCCCGAAGTTGGGGATCTGCGGATCCTCATGCATCTCGCGGCCAACGCCATGCCCCACCAGTGAGCGCACGACGCTGAAGCCGGCCTTCTCGACCACCATCTGCACGGCGTGCGACACGTCGCCCAGCCGGTGGCCGACACGACACTGCCCTATGGCAGCTTCGAGCGACGCCTGCGTGACATCCATCAAGCGGCGCGCCTGAGCATCGATGGCGCCCACGGCGACCGTCAGCGCCGAGTCGGCCACGTAGCCGTCGAGCGTCACGCCCGCGTCGATGCTGAGGATGTCGCCCTCGCGCACGGCGTGCACACCAGGTATGCCGTGCACCACCACGTCGTTCGGCGAAGCGCAGATGGATGCCGGGAAGCCCCGGTAGCCGAGAAACGTGGGCTCGCCGCCGCGATCACGCACGAAGGCCTCTGCCAGTCGGTCCAGCCGGTTGGTCTTCACGCCTGGCTCGACAGCCGCCGCCAGCATGTCGAGACAATCGGCCACGATCGCACCGGCTGCGGCGATCTTGGCCACCTCCGCCTTTGACTTGAGAACGATCACGTGCCTCAGGAGCGCGAGAGCAAGCGCTGGACGTCGGCAAACACCTCGTCAGGCATGCGTCCGCCGCCGTGGAAGGTGTGCAGAAGACCGTGAGCGGCGTAGTAGCCCACGAGCGGCTCCGTCTGCTGCCCGTACACCGCAAGCCGATTGCGCACGGTCGCTTCGTTGTCGTCGTCGCGCTGGAAGAGCTCGCCGCCACACTTGTCACAGACGCCGTCCACGCGTGGCGGATCGAACACCAGATGGTAGCCCTTGCCACATGCGCGGCAGGTGCGGCGGCCGCTCAACCTGCGCACCAGCTCCTCCTCCGGCACGTCGAACAGCAGCACGTGCGTGAGGGCACGTCCCGACAACGCCAGCATGACGTCGAGCGCGCCCGCCTGTTCGAGCGTGCGAGGGAAACCGTCGAGAACAAACCCGCCGGCGGCGTCGTCTTCGACCAGCCGCTCGCGGATGAGGCCCACGACCACCTCGTCTGGAACGAGCCCACCGGCGTCCATATGAGCCTTGGCCGCCAGGCCAAGGTCCGCGCCCCGGGCGACCGCCGCCCGCAGCATGTCGCCGGTAGAGATGTGCGGCAGACCGTAGGCAGGCGCGATGCGTTCGGCCTGCGTGCCCTTGCCCGAACCGGGTGCGCCGAGAAGGACCACGTTGAGCTGCGGCTGTGTCACCACCCGGCCCTCTACTTGAGGAAGCCCTCGTAGTGGCGCATGAGCAGCTGCGCCTCCATTTGGCGCATGGTATCGAGCGCCACACCGACGACGATCAGCAGCGACGTGCCACCGAAGTAGAAGGTCACGTGAGCGTAGCGGAAAAGGATCCACGGCAGCACGGCGATGGCGCTCAGGAAGATCGCGCCGGGGAGCGTGAGCCGGGTGAGGATGCGGTCCAGGTACTCCGCCGTGGGACGCCCAGGTCGCACACCCGGCACGAAGCCGCCGTATTTCTTGAGGTTGTCGGCCTGGTCGATCGGGTTGAAGGTGACCGCCGTGTAGAAGTACGTGAAGAACACGATCAACACGGCCTCGCCGATGATGTATGGCCACGAGCTCGGCCCGAACGTCTTCGCGAGCCAGCCCGCCGGACCCGACGTGCCCATGAACTGCGCGAAGGTCGGGAAGATCATCATCATGGACGAGGCGAAGATGACCGGTATGACGCCGGCCATGTTGACCTTGAGCGGTATGTACGTGCTGGTGCCGCCCATCATACGTCGCCCGACGACGCGCTTGGCATACTGCACCGGCACGCGGCGCTCGCCCGACGTCACCCAGATGACGCCCACGATGACGGCGATGGCGATGACGGCGATGGCGACCTGCGCAGGCAGCGTCATGTAGTAGAAGTTGTGCAGGCCCGACGGCAAGCGCGAGATGATGCTCGTGAAGATGATGATCGACATGCCGTTGCCGATGCCACGCGCCGTGATGAGCTCGCCCAACCACATGACGACCACCGCACCGGCGGTCAGCGTGATCACGATGATCGCCCCACGCGCGATGTTGAGGTTCGGTAGTGCGCCTTGGTTTCTGAACAGGAACACGTACCCCAGCGAGTTCACCAGCGACAGGGCGACGGTCAGGTAGCGGGTGTACTTGGTGATCTCCTTCTGACCTTGCTCGCCCTCCTTGGCCAGTGCCTCCAGTTTCGGAATGACCACGGTGAGGAGCTGCATGATGATCGAGGCCGTGATGTACGGCATGATCCCCAGGGCGAACACGGCCAGCTTGGCCAGCGCACCGCCTGAGAACAGGTCGAGGAAGCCGAGCACACCGGCGCCGCCCTGCTCGAAGATCCTCTTGAGAGCCGCGGTGTCGATCCCCGGCACGGGCACGTGGGCACCGAACCGGTAGAGTGCCAGCATGCCCGCCGTGAAGAGCAGCTTGGTGCGCAACTCCGGGATCTTCCAGGCGTTGGCCAGCGACTGCCAGAGTTTGTTGTTCAACGCATCAGCTCCCGTTCGTCGGCGGCTAAAGGAGCTCTGCTGTGCCGCCGGCCGACTTGATCTTCTCCAGCGCACTGACCGAGAAGGCGTGCATCTTGACGGTCAGCGCGATGTCCAGATCGCCGGTACCGAGGATCTTGATCGGCGTCCGCGTGTTCTTCACGATGCCCTTGTCCACCAGAGCCTGCGGCGTGACCTCGTCACCAGCGGTGAACTTGGACGCCAAACGACCGACGTTGACCGGGACAGCGTATGTGCGGAAGGGACCTATGGGCATGCTCTTCTTCATGTGCGGACCACGGAGCTTGCCGAGCCGCATATAGATGGGCATCTGGCCGCCCTCGTAGCCTGGACGCACGCCACCGCCGGAGCGCGAGTTGTACCCCTTGTGCCCCTTGCCGGATGTCTTGCCTTGGCCGCTGCCCTTGCCGCGTCCGAGACGCTTGGTATTGGCCGTAGAGCCGCGGTTGGGGCGCAGATCGTGGAGTCCTAGTCCAGCCATGTCACGACTTCTTTGTCGTCGGGCGCACCTCGAGGAGATACGCGATCTTCCTTACCATGCCCCTGATGACAGGGTTGTCCTCGTGCACAACGGTCTGACGGATCCGACGCAAGCCGAGCGCACGCAGCGTGCCGCGGTGGTCGGGCGGGTGTCCGATGGCACTCTTCACCTGGGTGATCTCCAGATGCGTGCTCATGGACTAGGCGCCTCCTCCGATACTACAGGCGCAGCTTCTGCCGCCTCGGCGGGCGTCTCGATGCCCAGCACCTGTGCCACGGTGAGACCACGCAGGCGGGCCACGTGCTGAGGCGTCCTCAGCGACTGCAAGCCTTGGACTGTGGCGCGCACCAGGTTGATCGGGTTGGTCGTGCCCAGCGACTTGGTGAGGATGTCACGCACGCCGGCCAGCTCGAGCACGGCGCGCACGCCGCCGGCGGCGATGACGCCCGTACCGGCGGAGGCCGGCTTGAGCAAGACGCGCGCAGCGCCGTAGCGGCCTATGATCTCGTGCGTGATCGTGTTCTTGTAGTGAGGCACGCGGAACATGCTCTTCTTGGCGTCCTCTATGGCTTTCTGAATGGCCAGAGGGACTTCGCGCGCCTTGCCGTAGCCGGCCCCGACCATGCCGTTCTCGTCGCCCACGACCACGAGAGCCGTGAACGAGAACCGCCGGCCACCCTTCACGACCTTGGCTACGCGGTTGATGTCGACGACGCGCTCTTTGAGCTCATTGGCTTCCGTTGTGCTTCCTCTGGCCACGGGCTTCCCTATCTCCTCACTAGAACAGTAGGCCGCCCTCGCGGGCGCCCTCGGCTAGAGCCTTGACTCGACCGTGATACAGGTAGCCGGAGCGGTCGAAGACGACTGACTCGATGCCCTTTGCCCGCAGGCGCTGGGCGAGGAGCTCGCCGACCTTCTTGGCTACCCCCGTCTTGTCCAGACCGGCGCCGTCGACCTCGGTCGAGCGGGCCGCGGCGATCGTCACGCCAGAGATGTCATCGATGATCTGCGCGTAGATCGCCTTGTTGGAGCGGAACACGGACACACGGGGACGTTCGGCCGTGCCGCTAAGCTTGCCACGGATCCGTCGCTGGCGCCGGGCGCGTGCTTCTCTGATCGTCTTCACGCTCATGTCGTGTGCTTTCCTCTTCCTCAGTCCGGTCGCTAGGCCCGCTTGCCGACCTTGCGCTGCACAAACTCGCCTGCGTAGCGGATGCCCTTGCCCTTGTAGGGCTCGGGCGGTCGAATGGCCCGGATCGTGGCTGCCGTTTGGCCTACGACTTGTTTGTCGATGCCGCGCACCAGCACGACCTGGGGCTGCGGCGTCTCGAACTCGATGCCCTCCGGCGGCTCGATGAGCACCGGATGACTATAGCCCACCAGCAGTTCGAGGCTTGCGCCTTTGACGCTGGCTCGGTAGCCCACGCCAACGATCTCCAGGCGCCGTTCGAAGCCTTTCGTGACGCCCTCGACCATGTTGGCGATGAGCGTCCGCGTGAGCCCGTGCAGGGAACGGTGAGGACCGCTGTCCGTGGGCCGCGTGACCTTGATGACGCCGTCCTCCAGCTGCACGGTCATCTGCCGCGGCACCCGCTGCATGAGCTCGCCCTTGGGACCCTTGACGGTCACCAGGGCGTTGTCGTAGGTGAACTCGACATCGCTGGGTACCGCTATTGGTGCTCTTCCGATCCTCGACATGCGTATCCCTTACCAGATGAAGCAGATGACCTCGCCACCAAGACCGAGACGCTTTGCCTCGACGCTGGTGATCAGGCCGCGAGAAGTGGAGATGATGGCCGTGCCCAGGCCGCCCAGCACCTTGGGCAATGTGTCCTTGCGGGCGTAGATGCGTCGCCCGGGCTTGGAGACACGCTTGATGCCTGAGATGACCCGTTCTTTGTTCTTGCCGTACTTGAGCTCGATGACGATCACATCGCCATGCGTGGCCGGCTTGACGTCATACTTGCCGACATAGCCCTGCTCGGCGAGGAGCCGGGCGATGTCGAGCTTCATGCGCGATGCCGGTATCTCGACCAGGTCGTGGTGCGCCGAGCTCGCGTTACGGATCCGGGTGAGCATGTCGGCGATGGGGTCGGTCATTGACACGTTTCCTCGCCTCCTTACCAGCTCGACTTGGTCAGACCGGGGATGACACCCTCGTGGGCCAGCTCACGCAGGCATATGCGACACACGCCGAACTGGCGATAGTAGCCCCGCGGGCGCCCACAGCGGCCGCAACGGTTGTACTGGCGCGTCTTGTACCGCGGCTTGCGCCCTGCCTTCACCACAAGGGATGTCTTTGCCATGCTTCAGCAGCTCCTAGTTCGTCTGGAAGGGCATGCCCAGCTTGGTCAGCAGGGCGCGGCCTTCCTCATCCGTCTTCGCGGTCGTCGTGATGACGATGTTGAGTCCGCGCGACTGGTCGACAGCGTCGTAATCTATCTCCGGGAAGATCGTCTGCTCGCGGAGACCCATGGCGAAGTTGCCGCGCCCGTCGAACTGACTGGGCGAGATACCGCGGAAGTCGCGGATGCGCGGCAGAGCGATGGAGACGAGCCTGTCGATCATCTCGTACATGCGCTCGCCGCGCAGCGTGACACGACAGCCGATGGCCATGCCCTCGCGTAGCTTGAAGCTGGCAATGGACTTGCGAGCGCGCGTGACTGCCGGCCGCTGACCCGTGATGGCCGCGAGTTCCTCGACCGCGTCGTCGAGGAGCTTGGCATTGGTCTTGGCCTCGCCGACGCCCATGCTGAGCGTGACCTTGCTCACCCGCGGCACTTGCATGACGCTCTGGTAGCCGAACTCCTGGAGAAGCTCCGGGCGGATCTCTTTGAAGTACCTGTCTTTGAGCCGTGCCATTCTCTACGCCTTGTCGATGTCCGCATTGCAGTTCTCGCGCCGGCAGGCACGAACCTTACCGCCGGCCTCCAACAGCCGATAGCCGACCCTCGTCGGCTGGCCGCAGGCCGGGCAAATGAGCATCACGTTGGAGAGATCGATAGCCGCCTCGCGCTCGATCACGCCGCCTTGAGGGTTCTTCTTGGGGTGCGGCTTGGTGTGCTTGTGCACCATGTTGAGGCGCTCCACGACCACACGCCGCTTCTCAGGGTCGACGGTGAGCACCTTGCCCGACTTACCGGCTTCCTTGCCGCTCACGACCATCACTTGATCGCCCGAGCGGATCTTCGTCTTTGATCTTGTCGCAGCCACTGTCACTCAGCTTCCTGGCTCTGCCGCGCCCTCAAAGGACTTCCGGGGCGAGAGAGACGATCTTCATGAAATTCCTGTCGCGGAGCTCCCGTGCCACCGGACCAAAGATGCGCGTGCCGCGCGGGTTGTTCTGATTGTCGATGAGCACCGCCGCGTTCTCGTCGAAGGCGATGTACGTGCCGTCCTTGCGCCCGAACTCCTTGCGCGTGCGAACGACCACGGCGCGCACGACCTCGCCCTTCTTGACGCTGCCTCCCGGCGTCGCCGACTTGACCGTGGCGACGATCACGTCGCCCACGGTCGCGTAGCGCCGCCGCGAACCGCCGCGTATGCGGATGCAGAGGATCTCCCGCGCGCCGGTGTTGTCAGCCACTCGTAGTCTCGATTCGACTTGGATCATGCTTGCTCTCTCTGCCCGCTCCCGTGTTCCTACTT
>Ga0247847_1000400_pt1 | contig 10615 bp, 8 predicted proteins | sample PFST25metaG_FD_186002 | JGI IMG/M metagenome (GOLD analysis project Ga0247847, IMG submission 186002) | Peat soil microbial communities from Stordalen Mire, Sweden - P.F.S.T25 | ecosystem: Environmental > Terrestrial > Soil > Wetlands > Peat | place: Sweden: Norrbotten County, Stordalen Mire...
TCAGTCCAAAGATAAGGACGATGCCACAGAGAACCACGGCTGCGGTCGTTACCGCCGAGAGGAGCCAGGCCACGACGACGTACGCGACCAGCACCATCAGGCCCGCCAGCGCCTGGAACATCTGCTGCGTCCCGTAGCTCACTCGATCAACCTCGCCTGTCAACGCGTGGGTGAAGGTCGAGGCACGATTGCGCGTGAAAAAGAGCCAGTTTGTGCCGACAACCGCCTTGTAGAGCTTTTGCCTCAATTGAGTTGCGAAGTCAATCTGGATTGCGTACCCGAGATTGTTTTGCCAGCGTGTGAGAAGAAAATAGAGCGTCATGATCACGACATAGACGCCCAGCACGCTCACCAGTGTGAGGGGCAACCCGATAAAGGCAAAGGCTGCTGAGGCGTAGTGCGCGACGCCTGCAGTCGCCCCTTGCCCCGTGTTGAAGCCTACCAGCTGCAAAAGCGGCAGGAGCAGGAGGAGCCCGACGCCTTGCGTAACGGAGAGGCACGCGCCGAGTGCTGTGGCTAGTGCCACCTTCGCGCCTTCGTCATTCCATAGGGCGGACAGGTAGTGCCAAAGCCCGCCGTTTTGTGCGCGCACCGATAGCTGCGCGCGCAGTCTCTCGCTGAGCGTTTCGCCACTCATGGTAACATCTGCACCGGTAACGTATAGCGTGACCCCCGTAGTGACTCTTAGCTTTCGCAAGGAGCCTTCTCGCTTGATTTACCTAAACGTATCTAAACAAGATCTGTACAAGTTTATATACCAAATTGCGGTAAGGTCAATCTGATTCAGCCTAAGATGTCACGTAAAAAACGTGCCTACTTCGTGCTCGCAAACCGCATGTGGGGAACTGAAATATAGTCTGTGCCGCTCTTCGCATCCGGTCGTCCAAGGAGTGTTTTTATAGTGCTTCGAAGATAGAGACTAATCGCCGGATTACCACGTAGTCTTTTTCGCTCATCGGAGCACGCATGCGCGGTTTCAGACGAAAGGCTCAACTTACGTGCATTCTCTCAGCGATTTTGCTCGTTCTTACCGCAGGATATGCGTCGGCACAGACCTTCCCCTCGCAGACCGAGCTGAATTCTGTGCAGAGCGGCGGATTTGACTTTCCCACCCAGCTGCCGCTCTTCGCGTCGCTCGCCGCTGATGCGAACGGCGTCATAGTGAACGTCACCACAGGCAACTTCTCCAACGCGAGTGCGCTGCTTGCCCGCTACAACAGCACCATTAACCCGATCACATCCTCGACGAACGCCTCGCAGCAGGGCACGACCGTCGCTGCCTTGCACGCGTCACAGGGTTCATTCACGATTCTCATCGCTGACGCACAACGTTTCAACGCGCTCAACGCCAGTGAAGCCGGGCTCATGGTGGCGGCCCCGCGCGGCAACGCCTCTATCGCCAACGCGCTCCAGATGCAGGCGCTCGGCAACGCCCTCACAGGGCTTCCGGGAACAATCAACGGGCAAAACGCCGATATCTATACCGTTGCCGTTCAAAACGGGCTCGACCTCGCTCCGTACGGCAACGCCACGGCGCTCTTGAACGCGTACGCCGCGCAGGTGAACGGTCGCGTTGCCAATGTCACCGGGGCGGCCTTCGTGACCCCGACCCTGACGCTCACCGAGAGCGCGAGTAACGCGACCTACGGCGACACGCTCGTGCTCACGGGCGGTCTCATGAACAATCAAACGGGGGTGTCCAACGTCACGGTGGATGTGCACGTCGATAACAGCACCGTGGCAACCGTGTCGACGGCCGCGAACGGGTCGTACGCGTATCAGCTCCCCATCCTCACCATCCCGGCGGGGGCGCACGTTGCGTCCGTTGGATACACGCCCGTGGACGCGCCCTACAAGCCCGCGCAAAGCGCGCCGGTCAACTTTTCGGTTGTCGCGTCGCCGGTGAACAACACGCTGAGCTTCCTGTCGTCCAGCATCGCTCTAGGCAGCAACGTGCAGGCGCGGGGGACGCTCGCCACGGCGACTGGAGCGGTTGCCAACGGCACGGTAGTGCTCTCCATAGGTGGTAGTAATGTCGCGAGTGTCCAAACCGATCAGAACGGTAGCTACTCGTTTTCCGTGTCGTCTCTGCCGCTTTACCTGTCAGCGGTGCCCGGTGGCGTTACTGCCTACACAGTCTTTGACCCGAGCGGCCAGCCACTCGCCTCTGCCGCCAGCGCCGCGGTGAATGTGCCCGCTGATTTAACCGGCCTGTTCGGTATCATAGCAGGGCTTGTGCTCGCCGCGCTCCTGATCATCTTCCTGTACCGCGGCGGGTATCTACGGCGGGCGCCCGTCGAAAAAGAAAAGGCCCTCGTTCCGTCGCCGGCCAAGGAGGTACGACCGATCGTCGTGCCGGTTCCCGTCGCCCGTGTAGCGGAAGCGGCACAACAGGTCAGCGATTGGGACAAGGTTCTCGGCGAGGCCCGCGAAGCGTTTCAGCGTGCTGACGACGAGAACGCTACGAAATCGCTGTTTGAAGCGGCCGTGACGTCACTTGCGGTCGTCGCGCACGTCCCCATTGCCGCGCACATGACACACTCGGAGAAGAGCTGGGCCGTCGCCGCAGCCTTGCGTGACGAAGACACGCGTAACGCGCTCCGGCAGTTGACGATGGCGTACGAACTCGCCAACTTCGGAGACCGCACGCTCACGGAGTCGCAGCGCGAAGCCGCCTTGAGCGCCTTTGCGTCGCTTCGCAGCCACGTCAGCGGCGCTCAGGAGAGCACGTGAAGCCGAGCTACGCGCTCATCGCAGCCGTCGTCATCGTCGCGCTCATCATCAGCGTGCCCGTCCTCAACACGACCAAAGAAGACTTCAGCACGTACAACACGGCGTGGAATGGCGCTTCGGACGCAAAGGCCCTCGCCTCCAGCGACGGCTACACGGCGAGTACCGTCTTTGCGCTCAGCGAGATCGGAAGCTCGGGCGGCGGCGTGCTCTTCATGCTCAACCCGAACAGCTCAGTGGGCTTCTCCGCCAGCGACGCGAGCACCCTTCAGTCCTTCGTCACAAACGGCGGCGTTCTCGTGCTCGCCAACAACTTTGGCAACGGCAACGCCGTGCTCAGCGGGCTCGGGGTTTTGGGCGAAGCGCGCTTCAACGGTTCACTCCTCGAGGACAACGTGAGCAAGGGGGTCGACGCGGCGCTCCCGCTCATCACGGACGTCACTGCATCGGGCCTCACCGCCGGCGTGCACGAGCTCTACTTTAACTACGGGACGGCCCTCGACGTATCGGGCAATAACGTCACGGTGCTCGCGCGAAGCGCGCCGACGAGCTACCTACTGGCCCCCGGAGGTGGCAACGCGACGGTCAACGCGACCACCGGCGCGCACCCGGTCCTTGCCACGCTCGACTACGGCAACGGACGCATCGTCCTGCTTTCCGACCCGAGCGTGTTCAGCAACGACATGCTCGGCCAGGCGGACAACCAGCAGCTCTTGACGAGCATGCTCGCGGACCTCACGGGCGGCAACACCGCCGTGCCGATCATGTTCGACGAGTCACACTTCGCGTCTCCGCCCGTGTTTAGTCTCCTCTACAACCGCATTAACGCAGACGATACTGTGAAATACACCGTTGTCGTTCTCTTTAGTGCGGCCTTTGTGATCGGTATCAATGCGACAGCACTCGTGCGGCGGCGGCAGCGCACAGATATGGACCCCGCGTCGCGCGACGTGCCCGTGAACGAAGAGGCCGTGATCACTGATATCGTCAGGGCCCACCCGGAATGGCGCCGGGCGCGCGTGAAGGGGTTCCTGAAACAACTACAGCAACGGCGGAGGATTCGGCGTGGCAATGGAAAGTGACGTGAGCGGCTTCACAGTGCCGCTCGACATCGGCATGGTCGCCGACACGGCGCAACGCATCAAGGACGAGCTCCATCGTGTGATCGTGGGAAAAGATGGGCTCATAGAGACACTCTTTTCGTGTCTTCTCGCTGAGGGGCACATCCTTGTTGAGGGCAACCCGGGTCTTGCCAAGACGACGATAACGAAGCTGTTCGCGCAGACACTGGGCTGCACCTTCAACCGCCAGCAGTTTACACCCGACCTGCTCCCCGCGGATATCACCGGGAGCTACGTGTTCGACCAGAAGACTGGAGAGTTCTACGTGCGCAAAGGGGGCATCTTCGCTAACATCGTCATGGTCGATGAGCTCAACCGCGCAACGCCGCGCACGCAGTCCGCGCTCCTCGAGGCGATGGAAGAACGCAGCGTCACGATCGAGGGCACAACGTTCCCGCTCGAAAAGCCGTTTATGGTCTTGGCGACGCAAACGATGGTCAATCTCGACGGCACCTTCCCCCTCCCCGAGGTGCAGCTGGACCGTTTCTACGTCAAAATGACGCTCGATTATCCGAGCACTGACGAGGAACTCCAGATCCTGAACGTGAAACTGGCAGAGACACTCGCCATCACCCAGGTCACCGACCGCGAGGCTATCCTTCGCATGATCGACGTCGTCAGGAACGTCTACGTCGATGAGAAGGTGCTCGAATACATCAGGGACATCGTCGTCAGCACCCGCAACCACAAGGATCTCGTGCTCCCGGCAAGCCCACGGGCGTCGATCGCGTTGCTCGGTATGTCGAGGGTGCGCGCGGCGATACGCGGCCGGGACTACGTCATACCCGACGACGTCAAGGCGACCGCCTATGACGTGCTCAATCATCGGATGCTCATCTCCCCCGAGTCGGAAATCGAAGGCGTCACGCTCGAAGAGGTGATCGCCGCGATTCTTATGGAGGCGCGGCCCTCGCGCTGAGTACCAAAGTACCACAATAATCACCGTCACACTCATGAAGACCACCCGTCTGACGCACCTCCTCCTCGCGCTTGCCGCGCTCTTTATCGCGCTAGGTGTGCTCCTCGACGCGTGGTTCTACGCTGGAGCCGGCTTCGCGCTCGCGCTCTATGTCGTCTGGCGCTTCTTTGCGTTCCAGGCGGCGATCGCGGCGATCAACCTTGACGTGGAGCGAACCGCGGACAAGGCCGTGGTGCGCCGCGGCGGAACGGTCATCATGGACGTTGCCGTCTCGTCAGCGACGCCCGTCGAGGGGCGCTTTACCGATACGCTGCCTCGCGGCGCCGAGCTCGTGGACGGAACGAACAGCGCCGACCTCGCACTGGCGGCAGGCCAGACGGCGACGTGGCGGTATACGCTTGTGATGGCAAGCAGGCAGAGCGCACAGATCGAACGCGCCACCCTCACCGTGACCAACGGCCTGTTTTGGCACACGCTCGAGCTGGGTCCCGCCCCCCGCGTGGCGCAGCAGTCTCCCTACGCCGTTAACGTAGAAGGCGGGAGCGGCGGGCCTGGAGGGGCGCCCGGCGTGACGAGCGCGTCGGTCCAGTCGCTGTACCGCACGCGCCGCACCGGCAGTGGAACCGACCTCTCGCACATCCGCCCCTTCGCTGCGGGCGACCCGCTCAAGCGCATTCACTGGAAGGCGTCGGCGAGGCTCAACAAGCTCATGACAAAGGAGTTCCTCGCGGAGGTCGACGAGGCCACAGGAGGAAGCGCGAACGTTAGCCTCATCATCGACCAGGGCGGAACGATGGCCCGTGGGCCCTCCGGCGCTACGGAGCTCGATTTTGCGGTTAACGTCGCGAGCGCCGTCGTGAAGTCGGCGATCGCCAGGGGGAACCGGATCGGCCTCGTCACCTATGATGACCAAGGGGTTGCCACGAGCCTCCGGGCCGACTCATCACTGTCGCACGCGTCGAGCGTCGTCCGGTCACTCAACGAGATGGAGCCGGGCGTTCCGCTGCGCGCCCCGCGCGCGAAGCTCGACGTGACGGGAGCCGACGTGGTGCGCGTCAAGCGGCACTTCGCGGCGACCGCAGACGACGAGACCGACGAGGACGTCAGGCACTTCCGGCACGTCGTCTCCTACATGTACGCGCGCGGCGAAGGGTACATGCACAGCCTGAAGCGCGCTCCGGCTTTTCGCGCGATAGCCGCCTCACTCCTGCGCGCACAAGGCCAATCGAGCATCGTCATCGTTTCTGATCTCGAAAACGACTTTAGCCCGCTTACTGAGGGCGTCCGCCTCGCGACAAGCCGCGGGGCCCGCGTGTACGTCGTCGCGCTCTTTTCGAAGATATTCGAGCAGTTCGCAGATCCGCTGCTCTCGCTTGAGGATGTCTACGCGGCTTACGACGCACACCAGAGGCGGATGCGTAAGCTTGAGCAGATCCCCAACGTGAAGGTCATCGAGGCGAACACCGCTGAAGCGCTGCAGCCCGCACTACAGGAGGCGCGGATAGCGTAATGGCACCAAGTGGCATCACCCGGTCCGTCAAAGCTGCGGGCGCACACCCCGCCGAGGCCGTCTTCCTTATTTCAGTGCTCGCGCTCATCGCCCTCGACCTCGCACACTTCACCATCGGGACGTTAGTGGGGGCTGCCGCTCTCGCTGCTTTTGCGGTAGCATACACAAAGCGGTGGCATACGTCGAGCTTCGGCTTTTACGGGCTGGTAATCGCTGAACTGAGCGCCATCGGTCTGGCGGCGGATCTCACGACCGTCGTGGTGTACCAGACGCTGTGCCTGCTGCTGCTCACGTCGGTCATCGCGCCGTTTCCCCGCCTTGGGAAGCTCCGCACATACGCCATGCCCACGCTCAAGACAGCCTTCGTCGCAGGCGCATCGCTCGTGCCCGGTGTTGCTGCCGCGTACGCCAAGTGGCTCACGGCGGCTCAGGCGGTGGCGCTGTCAGGCGTGATCCTGCTCGGAGCGGCGTTCGCGCTTACACGGCTACGCCGACCGACGCTCGTGCAACCCCCTGTGGAGGCCTGAAATGGAAGCGACCGACGACCTTACCTCATATCGCCTTCGAAAGCGCATTCACGAGCTTGAGGCGGAGAACACGCGCTATCAGAAGAACCAGAACCTCGCGCGAAAGTGGGAATTCCGGATCACCGGCGTGGTCCTCCTTGCGATCGGGGCGGTGATAACACTCGTCGCGTACCCGTCGTACAACGGGTCACCCGGCGCCAGCGCCCTCATGATGGTCGGCATCGGCGCGCTGTTCGTCGGCGCCGTCACGGTGTTTCTCAACACGGAGCGTTTCATCAGTCAGAAGGTCGCTGAAGACCTCAACTTGAGCAGCGTCATCGTCGTTGATGACCTGCTGCGCGATCTTCGGGTGAAGAACCGGGGCGTGTATCTGCCGTCATCGATGACCGGCACGAACGTCAAGGTGTTCATACCGCTCAGAAGGGAGTACGAGGTGCCCGCAAAAGCGCACCTCGCCGAAGACCGGGCGTTTCTGATCGACCTTGCCAACCCCGCTCAGGAGGGCGTGCTGCTTAAGCCGCTTGGCTACCACCTGTTTGCGCATACGAGCCGCGATCTTAAGGTGGACTGGAGAGACGCCGAGACGGAAACGGAGGGCGCGGAGGAACATGAGCAGGACCATGAACCGCAGCACACGCTCGCCGAGAAGCTGCAAGACGTCCTCGTACGAGGCCTGGAACTCGCCGACAAGGTCGTTGTCTCACAAAGCGATGGTGAGCTCAGCGTGCGCCTTCAAAATACTCCGTACATCGGAACGTGTCATTCCGTCAAAGAAGAAGCCCCACAGGTCTGCGAGCAGATCGGCTGTCCGCTTTGTAGCATGATCGCATGCATCTACACAGAATATGTCGACAAAGAAGTCGTGATTGAGGCCGCGAAGTGCGACGATGACGCGATCACTATTATATGCAAAACGCGGTCTGCAGCGCTGCCAGTGTCACCTACGGCGGCGCGAGCGGAACCCCAAGCAGCAAAAGGAACGCCTTGACGCCCTCACCCATGGCAAATGGCGTTGGCAAAACACATTTTTGTGGCGCTTTGAGCGTGGCCCCGTTAGCCAAAAAAGAACAATGAGCTCTCCGGAGTGGAACCGGCGACCTCCGCCGTGTGAAGACGGAGGATTCGGCGCTTAAACTGGCCTTTTCGTGTTTACCTGGACTGCTTTTTGAAGTCGACGAGACAACAACGAGAAACGCAAGCGCCCCATTGTGAACCGTTTGATAGATGCGCGTCGACAGTCCTGCAAGCGCTGAGAACGTATGCGGTAGCCGTATCGTTGGGTAGCTATACTCGGTTTTTGCGCGGTGCAGCGAGATTTTGCTGCGGTGAATCTCGAGAAGCTCGTGGTTTGGCACCATCATAATATAGGTAATGCTCAGCAGCTAGCATAGTAAGTGCAAGCCAGCACTACCATTTAGTCGTTATCCTTCGTCTTCCGTGATTAAGCATAAATTAAAGCCAACGTATCCAATCAGGGTAGAAGCGCTATTGCTTCACTCATTGACGTGGCGGAGCTGGCAAACAGCGAATAAAGCCTTAAATCATTATAACTGAATTAGCTACGTTGTCCACTGTGCTTTGACAGCCGCGAGAGGCTTATCCGCGCCTGTGAGTGTTGGCGCGCCGCTTAACCGATCGATTACGATCTTGGTCGGAGTCTTTTTGCTGTCCTTGACGCGGACAAGGAAGAAGGAGCGAGGTTAGTGGTTCGCTTCTCTTTTGCTTGTCCTAGCAGAAACCTACCCGAAAAATCGTCAGTTTGCAGACCGATATGGGTTAGGCTGCGTGTATATTTTCTTCACCTAATGCGGTTTCACGGAATAATCGATTGGAGAGAGCGTGGGACAAGGCTCGAGTTACCATTCGCAATTCCCGGAAGTAGGCTACCCTGCCAGGAACTCTACCGTCCATGTCTGCAGCAGTGGTGCCCGGACGTGGTGAAAATGCATAGCTTTCGGCATAGTCGAAATCTAATTCGTCGAACAGGCTCATGGACTCAGCAAAGTCTTTCGCTGTTTCGGTTGGGAAGTTTACCATAATCTGAGTCTGAATGAACAGGTCCGGATGTGCCTCTTTCAGTCGTCGGATGCTTTCTTTGACATCAGCAATACTATATCCCCGCTTCATCAGCCTTAAGATCCGGTCGCTTCCGGACTCAACAGGGACCCCGGTAAACCATATCTTTCCTGTCGCAAACGCGGGAACTAACTCGTTAATCATCTGTTTTAGAAAGAGGGGATGGATATTACGCAAGCCAATCTTAAAATCGCCGTTTTCACTTACCATTTTGGTGAGAAGGTCTGCCAGGTCATAGTCATAGCCGAGGTCTCGCCCATATGGTCCCAAGTCCGTTCCCAGTAGGCTGAACTCTTTGAACCCACGGCTGAGCCCGGCCTTGAATTCATCCATGATCTCATCAATGGGCTTGCTTTTGATGTTACCACGGGATTTCTTCACCGCACAATACGAACAGTTTCCTAAACAACCGCTCGCTATCTTGATGTAAAAGATTGAGGGGTCATCGCGTCGATACAGGTAATTACCTGCTGTTAGCCTTAGATACAGCAGATAAAGAAGTTTAATAGGTAAACGGTCGAGTTTACGAAGACGATGCCGTGTGCTTGTGTTGTACACCGGCCGGCAAATTTCGTTGGCAGCTACTTCATTTATCGATGTTGTAGCCTTAATTACTTCGTCCAGCTTGCCGACTTCTCGTTCTCCGAAAGAAAGCTCCTGATGCGTCTGGAAAAGCGTTTCAGGGTCTATTTTGGGCAGGCATCCCCACACGATCAATCGCTGATCATCTTTTATTTGTTTCTTAATGTCCTGAATGAGATGAATCGAGTTTAACTCTAAGGGTTGAGTCAACGCACAGGCATTAAAGAGGATAAGATCAGCATCTGTAACGTTATCTGCTATCTGCCACCCATTTCCCTCTAAATACGTCTTCACACGGCCAGAGTCTAACTGGTTCTCCGGACAGCCATTGGTGAGAACGCATGCGTTCTTCAAAGTATTGCCCCTTAATATTTCCAAATATGCCCTAATCAGAGTGATCGACGATGATTAATTACAAACGCCGACCTGAAACAGGTCGGTTTCACCATTGGCTCATCTTTATCCAGGTGACCATCTATAGATAAGGGTTAGCCACGTATCTCATCCAAACAGGAGTCCCCGCCGACGAGACGCAGATTCACTCCTCAAGGGGCGTAACGAAGCAGGATGCCAGTTTGGTGCTAATGAGTTTCTGTTCGTGGAAAAGGCGCGCTGTGAGGTGGAACATGCCTTCTTCACTCGCGTAGAGCTCGCTTACGAATCGCTTCGTGTCGCCTTTTGCGATGAAGTCGATATCGAGCACGTCCATGAGCGTGTGGGATTTCGAGGGGGGAGTTGCGGCGATCTCGAGCCGTAGATTCCGCACATCGCGGTGCGCGTACACGACCGTCTCCGTCTCGATGGTTTCTTCATACGCCCAGTAGGGCCGGTTCACGAAGAAGGTCTGGATCTCGGCGGGATCTTCTACGAGTCGAACCTCATAATAGGGAGAGTACCAGTTCACGAAAGCACCGTCGCGGTACGCCGTGACGTGCAGATAGACCCATCCTGTGTGGTTCGCAAAGACGTGGAAGTTGAGCGCTGCCATGCCGTTAGGGTGCAACTCTTGCACGAAATGAAACGAGCCACTTGACAAAACGTCGAGATCGTGCGAGTTAAAGGTATACAGCGTCGCGCTCACGTCGACGAGGCGTTCCGTTGATGCGTTCCTCAGCTTGACGGTGATCCAGTGGCGCCCCCGGTCGAGCAC
>Ga0247847_1000409_pt1 | contig 10506 bp, 9 predicted proteins | sample PFST25metaG_FD_186002 | JGI IMG/M metagenome (GOLD analysis project Ga0247847, IMG submission 186002) | Peat soil microbial communities from Stordalen Mire, Sweden - P.F.S.T25 | ecosystem: Environmental > Terrestrial > Soil > Wetlands > Peat | place: Sweden: Norrbotten County, Stordalen Mire...
GCGGATAAGAAAGTGTATTGAGCGGCACCCTGGCGTCACTTTTGCCCAACTTGCGTCGCAATCTGAGCTAACAGTTTCAACGTTGCGATATCGTCTCACCACAATGGAACTTGCAGGTGAGATCCTGTGCAAAAAATGGCGTAACCAAAATCAGTACTTTCCTTCTAAAACGAGAAATGACGAATAACGAAAAGCTAAAGGCGGCTTTGAAATATGCTGCGTGCGACTACCCAGTGCTGCCGCTTGTGCCAGGCGCAAAGAATCCACTGACTGATGAGGGCTTTTACAACGCAACCACTGACGAATCGACTATTAAGCAGTGGTGGGCTACAGCTCCAGATGCAAACATAGGCATACGGGTCGGTGTTGACTCTAACGTTTTGGTCATCGATGTCGACAACAAGGGCGGTAAGGACGGGATTGCGCGACTGATAGAACACGAAGCTCGTCTTGGAGCTTTGCCGATCACGTACACTACGTTAACGAAAAACGGCAAGCACTATTATTTTAAGTATCCGAACGCGTGGCTTGACGAACTCATTAAAGCTGAATATGCCCCAGGGCTTGATATTAAGACGAAAGGCTATGTGGTAGCGCCGCCCAGCGTAATCGACGGCTTTGAATACTATGTGATAGAAAGGGGGCCGCTCGTCAAGCTGCCTAAACCGTGGGTTCAAGATGCGATAAAGCCTGAATTGCCTACTGATTGGAAAAAGCTTGCTCGTGAGCGTGGCTCTGATCAGTCGATCTGCGAAGAGTACAACATACGACTAAGTGACGTGCTTACCATTCCGAGAGACGCCAAGAAGACAAGTGAAGGTTACCTGATCAAACACCCGATACACGGCGCTACGGGCAGTGGGAACCTCTCTTTGAATATGTCGCGTGATCTGTGGCATTGTTTTCGGCACAATGCGGGGGGCGACCCTTTAACGTGGATAGCAGTCCGTGAGGGCTTTATTGACTGCGCGAACGCCGGGCCTCTTCACCGCGATATCGTCAATCGTTGCTTACAAGTATTGCGTGATGAGGGTAAGGTCCCTGAAGAGGCCGTGATATGTAAAACAATTACGACCACGGTCGGTGGTACGAAAAAGACAGAAGTACTGCGGCTTCGTAGGCTTGACGCGCTAGCAAATATTGAGCGTTTTTTGTCATATTATGGCTACTGTTTGCGCTGGTGCCTAGAGACGCGTCGCTGGTTCATGTATAACGGTACATGCTGGGCCGAAGTCTCAAACGAGTACGTCAGGGCGTGCGCTCGCAAGGTTGTGTGGATAATCCGCGAAGAAGCGACGCTGATTGACAGTCTAACAAAATTGAGCCATAAAGAAAAGGAGGCGATGGTTAAGAGGTATAACGGCTGGGCACAAAGCACCGCATATAAAAATAGCTTAGACGCGATTGTTGAAAGTGTCAAGGCCGACTTGGAGATAAGCGTTCATAGATTTGACACTGACCCCCTCTTGTACAACGTGGCCCAAGGCACGTTTGATATTCGTACCGGCAAAGTGCGTCCTTTCAATCGAGAGGATTATATCACTCACTTTAACGACGTGCCGTACGAACCTGGGACTCACGATGAGACCTGGGATGCTTTCCTAAAACGCGTGCAGCCCAATGCCGAGGTGCGCGACTTTCTACAACGTGCTGTAGGGTATAGTTTAACTGGACTGACTACCGAAGAGGCGTTATTTTTCGGCTTTGGTGACGGCGCGACTGGAAAAAGCACGTTTATGGCCACGCTGTTAGGCAACGCCTCGTCTTACGGTGACGTGTCCAAGTTTGCCACGTTCTTGGCTGATAGGATGGCAAGCGGCGGAAGCCCACGAGAAGACGTGACGCGACTTATTGGGCTCAGAACTGTCGCCTGCAACGAAGTGAACAAGAACACGAAGTTTAACGGCGCTTTGGTAAAAACGCTCGTCTCAGGAGAGACGTACGTCGCTCGGGTCCCGTACAGCCAGCAATCCATAAGCTTCGATCCCATCCTCAAGCTATGGCTGTTTGCGAATGACCGGCCGAGGATAGAATATGACGACCATGCGGCCTTCAGGCGTTTTTACGTGGTGCCGTTTGACGTCGTTATCCCCCCAGAAGAGCAAGACAAGAACCTTAGAAATTATTTTAAAACCGACCTTGGCGCTCAAAAGGCCCTTTTGGCGTGGGCGCTTGATGGTGCAGTGACCTGGCATAAGCTAAGTAAAGGTGGCAAGTGTGACGGCCTCCGGGCACCGACCGTCATAAGGGCGGCTACCCAGGCGTATCAGCTTGCTATGAGTCCGGTGTATGAGTTCACAGCAGACGCGTGCGCTGTCGGCTGTTATGCAGATGGCACGCCGTTCGAGGAATATACGTCTAGCTTATGGGACGCGTACGACAGCCCGCAAGCGCATTACGATACGCGGCGAGTCCGAAGTGCCAAATCGTTCGGCAAGCACCTGACAGCGTTCGGATTTAAACCCTTCAAAGATCGCGTAGGAGCTCGCAAATGGAGATATATACGCTTGCTTGAGCCCGATGAGGTACTCGAGTGTCCCGCTGGACTGACACCAATCACAGAAACGACGGCATTAAGACCATTTTGTGCCCATTTTCCACAAAACTCCCTACATGAAGCGGATATGTCAATAGTTTGTGATTTTTGTGTACATTTCTACTCAAACGCCGTCACTTCTGCAAACCCTAAGGAACATTCAGAGCACAAATACCCGGCCGAAATTGCTCAACAAGTGAGGGACACTCTTGAAAAGCTTAGCTTCGCTCGAAGGTCTAGCAAAACAGGGCCTATAGAACGCTCAAACCTCATCGGCGCCATAGTGATGCACATCCATCAGCACGACAACGGCGTGGAGGAGCAAGTTGCTGAGAAAACACGGCAATTCGTTGAGCGGCTGTGCTCAGAGGATAAAGAGATAGTGGCGCTTATGACTGATTTGACGAGGTAAACATCACTGGATTATTAAAACGTGATAGGAGGTGAATAGCATGGAAATGGCTGAACTGTGGATACACGATAAGCCGCATGAACCGATACTCGATGAAGGTATGCACGATGTGGAAATCGATACGGTTGAGGACTTAGGCGAAGTGGATACAGGAAGATTCGGTGTTAAAGATATGGTGAAGGTCACCTTCATCGACAAAGAGACGAAAATGGAGCTTCCTAAAAGGTATAACAAGAGCCTCCGTCCAAAGAGCGCCCTTTACGACCTTGTTTACAAGGCCACGGGGGCCGCACCTACACGACCGTTCAACGCCAAAATACTGGAAGGTAAAGAAGTCCAGATTTTGACCGAACAAAGCAAACCGTCCGAAAGTGGTGATGTTTGGGACAACATCGTCAATGTTCTACGTCCCAAGCAGCCGAACTTCAAGGACAACTTCGAAGATGCGGACTAAGTGCACGATTGGAAAGAGGCGGGTACAATGTACCTGTCTCTATTTTTTTATCTTGCGGTTTTCGCGAGCGAAAAACAGTCGTCACTGGCTCGATTGCAGACGAAGATTCCGTACGATATCGCACTGCAAGCGTTTCCAAGAAAGCTAAGCAATCGTAGTATCAGCAACTTGGGACGCTAACGAAGGACAGTTGAAAAGCAGATGAACACGATCCAATATTCCAACGGGGCAACAATGACCTCGAATTATCAAATTGAACTTTGAGAATGAACCGACGCGCAGCAGCCAAAATTGATTGAGTCTGGTTGTCTTGCGCTAAAGAGCACACGTGAAAATGGCTGGCCGTTACTACACTATCGATGGAAAAAAGCTCCCAAGCGTCACCTCCATACTCAACGTTATCAACAAACCTCAACTTATTCCCTGGGCAGTCAGAACCACCCGCGATTACATTAAGCAGGAGCTCTTCGCCTTCAAACGTGCAGACTCATTTAAGGAGTTGGATCTTGATAATCTGCTGGCCAACAGCGCTAAGGAACACGACAACGTAAGAACTGCAGCGGCTGATCGCGGCATCGCTGTCCACAGCTCCATCGCTTCATATATCGGCAATAAAAGCAGTGTCGCTCAGAATGATCCAGTCATAATCGCCTTTCGCACGTGGCAACAAGCTGCCCAATTTGAGCCTATCGCAAGCGAGCGACTCGTGCTCAGTCGTGAACACGGTTACGCGGGAACCGTAGATCTCATTGGCACGTTGAACGGAAGACTAGCTGTGCTCGACATCAAGACGGGGCGCGGTGTATACCCAGAATATAAGCTTCAGCTAGCTGCATATGCGATCGCTTGGGGGGAGATGAATGGCCATTTTCCTGAAATGTGCATGAACTTGCACGTCAGAAGCGACTTCACAATTACAGAGGCGAATACTTTTACGGCCGCTGAGCTGTTTCCGCTCTTTCAAACCTTCCTTGCAGCGAAACGACTTTTTGAATGGCAATCTGAGCAACCTACTTCGAACCAAAGAAGATCAGTGAGCAAGAGTCAGAAAGTTGCGGCTTCGGTGCACCACTGAGGCATACATGACGCAATGCACATTCTGTAATTACCGCGACGCAGCTCTCTTGGAGCAGCAAATCGCCACCAAGCAGTTAACGCAGGCTCAAGCAGCGACGATTATCGGTTGCAACAAATCGACCGTGAGCAGGCATATGGGCAACTGCGTGCCCAAGAAGATGGCTGAATGGGTGAAACCCGAACCAGCAAAGGAAGAGACGCTCAACGTCGTCAATCAGCTCGTCCGCTCACACGAAGACCTTCTCCAGCTCTATCAGGCAGCGCGGGCCAAAGAGGACATCCATGCCGCAATCAAAGTGTTGGAAGCTGAGCGGCGACATCTGGAACTAGTAGCTAAATTGACAGGCCAGCTTCAGGAAGCCACGCAGGTTTCCTTTCTTCTCAATCCCCAATATTTGACGCTAAAACAGACGCTGATTCGAATATTGGAACCCCACCCAGAGCTGCGACAAGAGGTATCAAAAGCACTCATAGACGCAGAGGAGGAACTTAATAATGGCAAGTATAAGTAGCGATTTCGCCACCGCAGTGGATTCCGTCAGGTTTGCTCGATCAGTCGGCATCAATCCAGACCCGTGGCATGAGGACTTGTTGTTTTCCACGGAAAAACGGATCATGCTCTTGTGCAGCAGGCAAAGCGGGAAAACAACAATAGTCGCTATCTTAGCGTTACATCACGCGCTCAACAACCCAAATTCCCTTGTGCTCGTCCTTTCTCCATCGCTGCGACAGAGCTCAGAACTCTTTAAGAAGGTCATAGGGTTTTATCAAGATCTCGGAAGGCCAATCCCATCAGAAACCCAGACAGCACTCACGCTCGAACTCACAAACAAATCTCGGATCGTTTCACTTCCAGGAAAAGAACAAACAGTGCGTGGTTATAGCGGCGTATCCCTTCTGTTGATTGACGAAGCTGCCAGGGTTTCGGATGAGCTATATTACGCCGTAAGGCCGATGTTAGCCGTATCCCAAGGTCGGATCGTCCTCCTTTCAACACCGTGTGGAAAACGAGGCTTCTTCTTTCACGAGTGGGACAAGGGTCAAGACTGGCTGAAAATCAAGATCACGGCGGATCAATGCCCACGTATCACGAAAGCGTTTCTCGATCAAGAGCGGCGTGACCTCGGTGAAAGGTGGTTCGCGCAAGAATACCTCTGCTCATTCGAGGAGAGCGAAGCGGCTCTTTTTGGCTATGACGTGATTCAGCGGGCCCTGTGTGACGATGTAGTGGAGCTAGACATAGATCTTGACAGTGACGCGAACGATCGAAGCAAGGTTGACGATCACAATACTAACGATCTCGAGATCGATCTCGACTGAGTTTAGTCTTGAAAAAGAAGAGGAAGAAGATATGCAGAAAGAAGCGACGAACGACAGAAACGATGATTCAAGCGTTTCAAATGATGACGATCTTTCTGACGACTTCGTCATAGATTTCGACCATAGAGGAGCACCTGTACCGCTGATGCCGCGCCGCGAGCAAACCGTCCGCTACTGCGTGGGAATTGACTTAGGCCAAAAGAGGGATCGCACTGCCATCGCCGTTGTTGAAGTGCCACATGCCCAGCCCCTTGACGATAGACGTTATTCCGTAAAATATCTCAAACGCCTGCAGCAGGGATTGCTTTATACAAAAGTCGCCGGCAAGGTCAAGCGCTTGAACGAACAGTTAAGAGCGGATGCGCAGGAGCGGGGACTGTGGTGTCACGTGACGTACATCCTTGATTCAACGGGAGTCGGTGAAGGGGTTTCAGAAATGATCATAAAGGCGCTGCCGAATGCTGATATCCGCAAATGTTACCTTACCGGAGGCATTAATTCCAGCGACGACGGTATTCAGATAAAGCTACCAAAGACACAGATGGCCTCAACCCTTGTTGCGCTTTTCGACGACGGACGGGTGAAGCTTCCAAGAAGTTCGAAAGAAATTGAAGCGATGGTCGAGGAGCTGCTCAACTACGAAATTCATGTGAGCGAGGAAGGACATGACCAATATGGAGCTTTTAAGATCGGCGCCCACGACGACTTGGTCACCGCCTTAGGCTTGGCGTGTTGGTACGCTGAGTTTTATAAGCGGATGATGTTTTGGTGAACAAATGTTCACGCAGCAAGCTCAAGTTATTGGCGGCGCGTCAAATTTAGCTTTGTTGATAAGACGGATCAACTCTTTTTGTTTATTCCCTCCTAATCTACCATTAGTATGCAGATTCCATACTACTCTTATTAAATCCTTAGAAGTAACTCTAAGGTACTCTAAATCCTCCGATTGTGCGTCATCGTGCTCTAGCTGACCGTGGACTAGCCTACTTCGCACGTTGTAAATTTGTTTTATTTTGTCCTTCCGCGAGTTACGTCCTTGGGCCGACCCGTCCAGCAACATTGCAACGCATTCTGAAATGGACGCCGCTAGAGGTGCTCCGTCCTCAGGAGCAAGGAGGGTCTCTAAAACAATTACCAGACTCAGCAATTCGCTGCCCTTGTCAGGCTGGATCTGTGAAAGTGAGTACCAATGTATGCAGCGCATTAAGAGCCTCTCGAGTGAGTTCAATTGTTTAGGCTCCTTTGTTAGTAGCGCTGCCATCTCAAATATGCCTTCATCTTTCATTGCAGTGACGTGTGTTCGAGTAATTTCGAGCGCCGGATGTTTGGTGGGGGTGCTCGGCATCTCTTGAAAATCAGTAGTCCCTGATTCGATGGCAAAGAATGTTGGGATATCTCGCACTACTTCCCCTTGACGCCCGAACAACACGTTTTCACCGCTCACGTTTGCAACAGCAATCGCATATCGAAGAAAGTCAATAAGAGACGCAGCATCTCTCTCTGCGAATTCCTTTGCCTTTCGCCATTCAGCATTGTAGGAATATTGCAGACACGAGCTATGTTTAAACCGGTTAATTAGCGTCTGGGAGTGCCGGGCACTGGCTATGTCCGCCTTAAGCTGATCGACATGTTCTCTCAGTATATGCGAAGGTTCAGTCTTGTGTGTGGTGACTTGTGCTAATTCCGCCTTGAGGGCTGCAATCCTCTTTTGCGTCACTATTTCTTGACGCTGTGTTAATTCCAATCGAGCGTCTACCTCTGCGAGGTCTTCAAGCAGCTGGTGGAAGTGTCTCTCTTTTTCCTCTGCATCCCGCAATAACAACTCTTGTTCTTTGAGCTCCACATAGCGCGCTTCTTCTTCGAGTTTCATACTCAGCGCTTCGTTTTTAGACACCTGATGTTTAGGCGTATCTCGGCTAGCAACATTGCTGCCCTGTTGCGTCGCGTTTTTTTTCGCGCAATAGTTCTAGGCGCGCGCGAAGCATGGCATTTCTGTCCCGGAGCATTGCCACTTCTCTTTGCACACGTTCAGCCTCTTTAAGTTCGAGTTGCACGGAGGACTTACGCTCGTTAAGCATTCGTATCTCCGTTTCGTAGTCTATGGATCGTCCTTGTGATTCCCGTGCTTCTTCCTCTTTGGCGCTTGACGCCTTTTCTAGGCTCTCAGAGTTTTGTGACGCATTTAGTGCTGTTATTGCGTTTTTTAGCTCCGCGAGAAGGGTTTCAACGTCAGTCTGCTTTCCCAAAGCGTGAAAAAAAATCTTCATCCATTCGCAGTAGCGAAGCATCTCCGAGTTTTAGTTGCCGTACCTCTTTGCTCAGTATGAGACCATGTAAGGGGACGTACACATTGTATGTTTTCGAGTAATCAGATAAGCTCGTTAACATTTCATCGACATGATGGTGTACAACTTCCTCAAAATCGCCATGGCTAGCATCTCGTAAAATGCTTAATAAGAGCTTTTTGGCCTCTTCTCGTAGAGATTCTTTGGAAAATCTTCCTTTTTTCCCACTGATGTTTTTTCCAATGTTTAACAGAGCATCTAACGTCTTATCAACGCAACGAGGAAAGGCTGCCACTATCTCATCATCGCTGTGGGTTAGATTTCCACGCTCTTGCTTTAACGTGGTGGACGCATCGCGAAATACCTCAATTATATTTGCAGTTATATAACCAACTTTTTGTGATTTCGCCGTCGTACTCGAACATTTCGACTTGCGCGATTGCGTCTCATGTGACCAACTCAATAGTCTTAAAAAAATCAAAGATTATGGTTTTGTTCTTTGATTATTTCGTTGCGCCTTACGTTTGAGAAAGAGTAAAAACATCATCGGCGATCGTTCGCGTTTTAGGTATCAAAGACTCTCTGATCAAGATGAAATCTCGCAAGCCGCCCTATCATCTCGCGAGACTCGCTGTGCGAGAATTTAAGAGGCGAGGTTATTCATTCTTTTTAGAATGATTTAAGCTTGGCCAATCCAATCAAACGTGATTGCTACCTGTTACGAACCTGACCATTAACCTGTCAGGGGTAACTTTTGTTTGAGTATACTGTGAGGGATTAAGTTGAAACCATTTCACGCAATCGCTGTGCCTCATCGCGACATTTTGGAAGGGCACCTCACTATGGATGTTTTTGCAGCAGATTTATGGGATGTCTTTAAAGGACAAGGTCCTGATGAGTATAAGGATGACTCTCTGTTTTTTCAAAAAACCTACGAAACAGAAGGATTGACGAATCTGTTATCAATTGTTGAGCGGCGGCTTGAGGGCCGTGGCGGCGATCCGGTCATCCAGCTTCAGACGCCATTCGGCGGCGGGAAGACCCACGCCCTGATAGCAATGTACCACCGAGCTTTGCAATGGGGCGCTAAACCGGTAGTTATTGTGGGAACAGCTATGGACGCGTCAGATACGATTTGGGGCGTGATTGAAAAGCAGTTAACAGATAAAATCGAGCGGTTCTCGGGGTTGACGGCGCCAGGTGGCGACGCTTTCCGAACTTTAATTGAAGAACATCAGCCGGTGCTCATTCTAATGGATGAGGTTCTACAATATGTAACAAAAGCAGCAGGAGTCGTTGTTGGCGGAGGTACGCTGGCAGACCAAACGATCGCTTTCATGCAAGAGTTGACAGAAATGCCCGGAAAAATGGAACGCGCCGCGTTGGTAGTGGCACTTCCGTCAAGTGCGTCCGAACACTTTGGCGCAGACGCCGAGAGACTATTTAAACAGCTTAAAGAGGTCTCTGGCCGAGTTGAGAAGATATATACTCCAGTACAAGACCACGAGATAGCTCGAGTAATTAGGCAGCGACTTTTTTCGAATATCGACATACAAAATGCGAAAGAGGTTGTTAACAGTTTCTTGGATTACGCCTCTAAGGAATCTATCCTTCCACCAGGATCTGAGCTTTCTGAATATAGGAAACGGTTTGAAACGGCGTATCCCTTTTTGCCCGAGGTGGTAGACGTTCTCTATCAACGATGGGGGAGCTTTCCTGAGTTTCAGCGAACAAGAGGGGTTCTGCGACTGCTTTCACTTGTCATATACTCGCTAAAAGACTCTTCAACTCCTTACATCAGTCTAGCAGACTTCGACCTCGACAACCAAGACATAAGCTGGGAGTTAATCAAACATATCGGTCAACCGTTTGACAGTGTAATTGCGATGGACATCACCGGGGTTGAATCGGGGGCCAAGAAGATCGATGTGGCTCTCGGAGATGCGTTTCGCGGCATGCACTTGGGCACTCGCGCAGCAACAACGATATTCCTTTATTCTTTCTCAGGCGGCCTTGAGCAGGGAGCGGATGTGCGTGAGATCAAGCTCAGCGCCACGACAATGGACAATCCCGCCGCCAGCGTGGCTGAAGCCGTAGAACAGCTGCGAGGCAAGTTGAGCCATCTGCAGCACGACGGTAACAAGTACTACTTTACCAACCAGCCAAATCTAAACCAACTCGTGCTCACAAAGATGGAAAACGTCTTCCCGCAGGTGGAAAAATTTGAGAGCCAACTTCTTAAGCAAAATATCGCGAGTGAGTCCCTTGTGTCATACATATGGCCGCGGGCATCATCAGAAATTCCAGACACGGAGGGGTTTAAACTAGTCATCCTCAAGTCGTTTGATGACGAATTTATGCGCCAAATCTTACTGACGAAGGGTGATTCGCCTCGCGTAAATCAAAACACGCTTTTTTTCCT
>Ga0247847_1000410_pt1 | contig 10502 bp, 9 predicted proteins | sample PFST25metaG_FD_186002 | JGI IMG/M metagenome (GOLD analysis project Ga0247847, IMG submission 186002) | Peat soil microbial communities from Stordalen Mire, Sweden - P.F.S.T25 | ecosystem: Environmental > Terrestrial > Soil > Wetlands > Peat | place: Sweden: Norrbotten County, Stordalen Mire...
CAACAGCACGGCAGCGACGTGCGAGACGGCCGCGACGCGCAACGCCGTCTTCGCTCCCAGCGCGACCGCCACCGTGCGGATCCCCTCTCGACGGTCAAAGTCCAGATCGAAGATCGCGTAGATCACGTCGAAGCCGCCGACCCACAGACCGACGGCGAGAAACAGGAGCACGGCCGTCCACGAGGCGCGGCCGGTGACCGCCACCCAGGCGGCGGCCGGCGCCAGGCCGTCGGTGAGACCGAGCACATAGTGGCAGAGGACCGTGAAGCGCTTCGTGTACGGATAGACGACGAAGGCGGCCACGGGGATCGGCCACAGATAGCGACAGGGGGCCGACAAGTTGAAAGCCGCCACGACCAGCACGGCCACCGACACCAAGATGAAGGCGAGCACTTCGCCGCGGCGCAGCAGACCGCTGGGCAGCTCTCGACGGGCGGTGCGCGGGTTGCGAGCGTCGATCTCGGCGTCGATCAGCCGGTTGAGAGCCATGGCGGCGCTGCGCGCACCTACCATGGCGACGGTGATCCAAACGAGCCGGCTCCAGGGGGGCAGGCCGGAGACGGCGAGGAAGGCGCCGGCGTAGGCGAACGGCAGCGCAAAGACGCTGTGCTCGACCTTGATGAGACGAGCCAGGTGCGCGGCCTTGCCGCTACGCAGAGCCGAGGCGCCGTCAGCAGCAGCCATGACGCGCCGCCGCAGCTCTGCGATCGACTCTAGGACCGTTGGTCTCGGCCACAGGACTCTCCTGCTGGTCGGTGAGGACGCCGCGCCTACTTCCGGCCGGGGCTACGTGAACGGCAGCCCGAACTCCCGCCAGCGCGCGGTCACGCGCGCCACCACGTCGGGGTCTTGGGCCAGCTCGTCGGGCCACGGCCGAGGGTGCCCCTCCTCGGGCCACGTCTTGGTGGCGTCGATGCCCATCTTGGCGCCGAAGCGCGGCAGCGGACTCGAGTGGTCGAGCACGTCGAGCGGGCCCGACACGACCACACAGTCACGGGCCGGGTCGACGTTGTTGAAGACTCGCCAGGTCACCTCGCTGGCATCGTGCACGTCAACGTGCTCGTCGACCACGACCACGAACTTGGTGAACATCATCTGGCCCATGCCCCAGATCGCGTTCATCACTTTGCGCGCATGACCGGGGTACGCCTTGCGGATCGAGACGACGGCACAGTTGTGGAAGACGCCCTCGACGGGCAGATCGATGTCGACGATCTCAGGCTGCACGAGCTTGAGCACAGGCAGGAAGAGCCGCTCCGTGGCCTTGCCCAGGTAGCAGTCCTCCATGGGCGGACGGCCGACGACCGTGGCCGGGTACACGGCGTCGCGGCGATGGCTCATCGCCGTGACGTGGAACACGGGATAGTCGTCGGCCAGCGAGTAGTAGCCGGTGTGGTCGCCGAACGGACCCTCGCGACGCAGCTCGCCTTGCTCCACGTAGCCCTCGAGAACGATCTCGGCATCCGCCGGCACCTCGAGGTCCACGCCGGCACAGCGCGCCAGCTCGACCGGCTCGCCGCGCAGGAAGCCGGCGAACATGAACTCGTCGATGCCCGGGGGCAGCGGCGCCGTGGCCGCGTAGGTCACCACGGGGTCGGTGCCCAGGGCCACGGCAGTCTCGAGGCGGCCATCGGCCTCGCGGAAGTTGGCCGCCCCGTCGTGGTGCACATGCCAGTGCATGCCGGTCGTGCGCGCATCGTGCACCTGCAAGCGATAGACACCGGCGTTGCGCCGCCCTTGGCCATCCTTGGTGACGACGACGGGCAACGTGATGAAGGGACCGGCGTCGCCGGGCCAGGTGGTGAGCACCGGCAGACGGCCGAGGTCGGGCGGCTCGACCGTTACCTCGGCGAACGCGCCCGACTTGACGACCTTGGGCGCGAAGGAGGCCAGCTCACGCAGGTGGCCGAGCGCCTTGACCTTGCCGACCAGGCCGTTCGGCAGCTCCAGTTCGAGCAAGGCGCTGAGGCGCGCCGCGAGCTCGTCGAGCGGCGCGCCGAAAGCCAGCTCGAGGCGGCGCGCGGACCCGAACTGGTTCATGAGCACCGGCAGCGATGAGCCCTTGGCATGCCTGAACAGCAGGGCCGGGCCGCGCGCCTTACTGGCGCGATCGGCGATTTCGGCCATCTCGAGGTACGGGTCTACCTCCGCGGCCACCTCCGCAAGCTCTCCCTCGCGCCTGAGAAGCTCGATGAACGCGCGCAGCTCCATGCTCACACCTCCCGACCCGTGGCGACGAGAGCCGCGCCATCCAAGTGTCGCAGCAGCGGCTCGGGGCAGGCGAGCGGCAGAGCCGCGGCGGCCTGACGCACGCTGTGGTGCAGCTTGTCGAGGGCGGCGTCTGCCACCAGCCGCTCGAACTCGCTGAAGAGCGCCAGAGCAGTGGTAGCGCCGGCGCCCTGGCAGAGGGCCGCCAGCGCCGCCACGGTGAACGCCCACAGGTCGTCGTCGGCGGCCAACGGTGCCCCGGCGACGCGCAAGTAGGAGCAGGCCGCCATGAGGCGCGTGAGCAGATCGACCGCCGCCACGTCGCCGCGCACGGCCAAGTAGCGCAGGCCGCGGGCATAGAAGAAGTCGCCGGCAAGCAGGCCGGTCTGGCAGGATACCGGCTCCTTGAGCACCCGCGTGCTGCGATAGTGGAGCAGGTAGCCCTCGTAGATCAGCTCGATCGCCACCGAATACGTGGGGTCGCCGCTGTCGTACAGCTCCGTGAACAGCGGCCCATAGAGCAGATCGGGCTCGCAGTCTGGTCGTGGCTCGACGACGCCCAGCGCCCGAGCCGCGGCCACGAGCTCCTGCCTCACCTCGGCGTCGTTCACCTCACTCGCGCTCCCGGTCGAGGTAGAAGGAGAGAAACATGAGCTCACTCGAGAGGTCGACCTGACGGATGACCACGTCCGCAGGCACGTGGACCTTGACGGGCGCGAAGTTGAGGACCGCCCTGACGCCGGCGGCTACCGCCTTGTCGATCGTCTCCTCCGCCACTGCAGCGGGAACGGTGATCATGGCGATGTCGACCGGCTGCTGCGCGCAGAACTCCTCCAGCTCGGCCACCGAACGCACGCGACCGGCTCCGTAGTTGGCGCCGATCACGTGCTCGGAGTTGTCGAACACGCCGACGACGTTGAACTGGTACTCGGCAAAGCCGCGATACTGCACCAGGGCGCGGCCCAGCTTGCCGGCGCCGAGGATGATCACGCTCCAGGACCGCCACAGACCAAGACACTTGGCGATCTCTTCCTCAAGACGCTGGACCTCGTAGCCCACTCCCCGCGTACCGAACTCGCCGAAGTACGAGAAGTCCTTGCGGATCTGCGCCGGGTTGAGGTCGATGAGCTCTGCCAAGTGCTGCGATGAGATGCGCGCAGTGCCCTGCGCTTTGAGCTCGCGAAGCTTGCGTAGGTAGAGTGCCAGACGGGGCACCGTGACCGCGGGCACGCTGCTCTTGTCCACGTTTCGCGCCATCTATCTCCTTCTCTACGTCGGCAGCTGCTCGAAGAACGCACGCGTCGCCGCGCCGGCCCTGGCGATGTCGGCCTCGCTATGCGCCAGCGATATCATAGTCGACTCGAACTGCGAGGGCGCCAGGTACACCCCCTGCTCGAGCATGTGGCGCCAGTATTGCGCGAAGAGAGCAGTGTCGGCGGTCTTGGCCGCGGCGAAGCTCGTGACGGGACCGCTGCAGAAGAAGAGCGTCATCATAGCGCCCACTTGATTGACGGTGGTCGGCACGGCGCTTGCGGCGGTCGCCGCGCGCACGCCTTCGGCAAACGCATCGGCGGCCGCCTCAAGCCGCTCGTACGTACCCGCCTCAGAGAGCACGCCGAGTGTGGCGACGCCGGCGGCCATGGCCAGCGGATTGCCGGAGAGCGTGCCCGCCTGGTAGGTGGCGCCGAGAGGCGCCACCGTCTCCATGATCTCGCGGCGGCCGCCGAAAGCGCCCACGGGCAGGCCGCCGCCGATGATCTTGCCGAGGGTGGTCATGTCGGGCACGATCCCGAAGCGCTCCTGGGCGCCGCCCCAGGCGACGCGGAAGCCGGTGATCACCTCGTCGAAGATGAGCACGGCGCCATACTTGGTACACAGCGTACGGGCAGCCTCCAGGAAGCCGGGCTGCGGCGGCACCACGCCCATGTTGCCGGCCACCGGCTCGACGATGACGCAGGCCACCTGCTCGCCGCGGGCGGCGAACAGGCTCTCCAAAGCGTCCACGTCGTTGTACTCGCACACCAGCGTGTCGGCCGCGGACGCGCGGGTCACCCCGGGGCTGTCCGGCAGCGCAAGGGTCGCAACACCACTGCCGGCGGCAGCCAGGAACGCATCCGCATGACCGTGGTAGCAGCCGGCGAACTTCACCACCTTGTCGCGCTTGGTGAAGCCGCGCGCGACACGCACGGCGCTCATGGTGGCCTCGGTGCCCGAGTTGACCATGCGCACCAGCTCGACGGAGGGCACAGCCTCACAGATGAGGCGCGCCAGCTCGACCTCAGCGGCGGTGGGCGCGCCGTAGCTCGTGCCCTGGTCCAGTGCGGCATGCAGGCGCTCCAGCACGGCCGGATGACTCCAGCCGAGGATCATGGGACCCCAGGAGCCGACGAAGTCGACGTACTCGTTGCCGTCGACGTCCCAAACGTGAGAGCCCTGGGCGCGAGCGATGAAGAGCGGGCAGGGCATGTCGACGCCCTTCATCGCCCGGACCGGGGAGTTGACCCCGCCGGGGATGTAGCGCTGGGCTTCGGCGAACAGGCGCTGCGACACGTCGATCCTCACACGGTCCTCCAGAAGAGCAGCCGGCCGGCACACACAAGACAGTGCTGTGCGCGGGATACATAATACTTCGATGCGGCCGGCCGTCGCCGGCTTGCGGCACGGCGGCAACACAAGGAGGAGGTTCCGGTGACGATCACGGTGCGCGACGCGAGCGCCGGCGACGAGGAGACGGTCGCCCAACTCATCCGCGAACTCGCGGCTTTCTCTGCTGAGACGAGCGCGGTGAGCGCCGCTTTCGTGGCCGAGTACCTCGCCGTACCGAACGTCGGCGTCCTACTGGCGGAACAAGACGGCGTCGCCGTGGGCCTACTGACCTACAGCCTCTACAGCGGTCTGTACCACGCGGGCCCCTGGGGCCTTCTCGACGAGCTGATAGTGCGCACGGAGGTTCGCCGGCGCGGTGTTGGCGACAAGCTCCTCGACGAGGTCGTGCGCCGCTTCCAGGCCGCCGGCTGCAAAGAGGCGAGCGTCTCGCTGGCCTTCGAAAACGAGGCCGCCAAGGCCCTCTACTGCAAGCACGGCTTCACCGACGAAGCGCTGCTGCTGGAGCGCCACTTCTGAGCGACGACGAGCGGCACCGGGCAAGTCAGCGAGGCGCGCCGGGCCGCACAACGAGCCCGACGCTCAGGCGCCGGCCGGAGTGCACCAGCCCTTCGGCACGTAGGCGCAGTAAGGCTCCTCGGCCATGTAGTCGCCGGTCGCCTCGTAAGCACGCGCCCGGCAGCCGCCGCAGACTTGCTTGAACTCGCAGGCGCCGCACTTGCCCTCCAGCTGCGAGAAGTCGCGCAGACGCTGGAAGAGGGGCGACTCGCGCCAGATGCGGCCGAACGTCTCCTGGCGCACGTCGCCGGCGGCCACGTCGAAGTAGCCGCAGGGCTGCACCTGACCGACGTGCGAGACGAAGGCGAAGCCGAATCCGGCCAGGCAGCCGCGGCTCAGCGTGTTCATGCCGCCGTGCGCGTGCGGGTGCGCCGCGATGGTGTCGTCACCGGCCTTGGCGCGCTGACGCATGACGCGCCAGTAGTGCGGCACGTCGGTGGGCTTCAGGAACAGGGCCGAGCTCTGCTGAGCGTCGAACATCCACTCAAGCGCACGCTCGTATTCCTCCGGCGCCATCTCCTGGTCGCGCAGCTCCTTGCCCCGCCCCGTGGGCACCAGCATAAACGGGTGGAAGCTCACGGCACCCAGGCGCTCCGCGAGCTCGAGTAGAGCAGGAAGCTGCTGCACATTGGCCTTGGTGATGGTCGAGTTGATCTGCACCTCGACGCCGGCCTCGAGCGCGTTGCCGATCCCACGCAGGGCGCCGTCAAAGGCTCCCGGCACGCCCCGGAACCGGTCGTGATCGGCGGCTGTAGGGAAGTCGATGGACACGCTGATGCGGGCGATGCCCACGTCCTTCATGCGCCGTGCCACCGCAAGTGTGACCAATGTGCCGTTGGGAGCCATGACCGCGCGCAGGCCGCGCTCCGTGGCGCGCGCCGCGATGTCAAACACGTCGGCGCGCAACAACGGCTCGCCTCCGGTGAGGATGAGGATCGGGCTCGAGAACGAGGCGATCTGGTCGACGAGAGTGAAGGCCTCGCTGGTGCTCAGCTCGCCCTGGTACGGGCCGTGCCCGGCCGACGCCCGGCAATGCACGCAGGCAAGGTTGCACGAGCGCGTGATCTCCCAGGCAACGACCCGCGGCGGGCCGACGCCGTCCGCGGGCGAGCCGGCGCCGTCCGGGGTCGCCGGGCGCGCGTCGGGTCCTTCAGGGTTGTGTGCATCGTGAGGCATCTGATCTCGACAAGTATGGGAGGGGGCGGGCGCGCCCCGCAACGCCGGCGGCGTTGCTCGGCGCGCCCGCCCCCTACTCTTCGCGGCAGGCCGGCACCGAGCGACTCAAGCGAGCCAGCGCGCCACGTCCTTGGCGTGATAGCTGATGACGATGTCGGCGCCGGCGCGCTTGATGGCCGTGAGCGCCTCCAGCACCACGCGCTCCTCGTCGAGCCAGCCCTTCTCGGCGGCCGCCTTGACCATGGCGTACTCGCCGCTCACGTTGTAGGCGGCGAGCGGGAACTTGGTCTCCTGCTTCACGGCGTGCACCACGTCCAGGTAGGCCAGCGCCGGCTTGACCATGATGATGTCGGCGCCCTCCTCGATGTCGAGCAGAGCTTCGCGCACCGCTTCTTCGCCGTTGGCCGGGTCCATCTGGTAGGTCTTGCGGTCGCCGAAGGCCGGGGTCGAGTCGGCCGCCTCGCGGAACGGCCCGTAGAACGCCGAGGCGAACTTGGCCGAGTAGGCCATGATGGCCGTGTCGGTGAACCCTTCGTCGTCCAGGGCGCCGCGGATGGCCGCCACGCGGCCGTCCATCATGTCGGAAGGAGCGACGATGTCGGCGCCCGCTTCGGCGTGCGTGATCGCCATCTTGGAGAGCAGCTCCAGCGTGATGTCGTTGTTGACTTCGCCGTTCTGGATCACGCCGCAGTGCCCGTGGTCCATGTACTCGCACAGGCAGACGTCGGTGGTGACCACCAGCTCCGGCGTCTCGTCCTTGATGGCCTTGACGGCCATCTGCACCGTGCCCTCGGGGTCATACGCACTGGTGCCCGACGAGTCCTTGTGGGAGGGGATGCCAAAGAGCAACACCGCCGGTATTCCCAGGCTCTGCACCTCGTGCACCTCGGGCAGGAGGTTGCCGATGGAGAGCTGAAAGCAGCCCGGCATGGACTCGATCGGCTTGCGCACGTTCTCGCCGTGGGTGACAAACATCGGGTAGATGAGGTCGTCTGGGGAGAGCGTCGTCTCGCGCAGCATGCGCCTGAGAGTAGGCGTGCGGCGCAGGCGCCTCATGCGATACGTGGGGTAGTACATGCGGCAGATCCTTTCGTTGCGGAGCGAGAGAGCGACGACGCTACGCCAGCAATCTACTACCGGGCGCCGCGCATTGACAACACCGCCGCCTCCGAGAGTAGAGGCTGCGCTCTACGGCGCTGACGGCGGCTGGCCTGAGCCCGGCTGCTCGTCGCCCGACGAGAGCGGCTCGCAGGCCAGCAGCTCGTCGGGCTCCGGATTCTCTGGCAGGCCCACGACGCGCTCGGCGGCGCCGGCGCGCAAAGCGCGCCGGCGCAGCGCGGCCCATGCCGCCAGGCCCGAGAGCACCGTCACCACGCCCTCAGCGCCCAGCGTGACCCGCGGGCCGAACCAGCTGGCAAGAGCGCCGGTGAGCGGCCCGCCGATGGGCGTGCTGCCCAGAAAGACGACCGACCAGAGCGCCATGACACGACCGCGCAACTCCGCCGCCGAGTTGAGCTGCAGGAGAGCGTTGGTCGTGGAGACGAAGACGATCGCGAAGCCGCCCATGGGCACCAGAGCCGCCAAGGCAAGGGGCAGCGTCGGCGCGAGCCCGACGAGCACTGCGCAAGCGCCAAAGGCGAGGGTGGAGCCCACCAGCAGGCGGCGCGTCGGCCGGGCGCGACCGGCGACCACCAGGGCGCCGATCAGCGCGCCGGCGCCCATGGTGCTGGCCAAGGCGCCATACGTGCCGCCGCCGCGCCCGAATGCCTCTCTAGCCATCACCGGCAGGATGACGGAGAAGTTGTAGCCGAACGTGCCCACGGCCGCCATGAGCAGGAGCGGCACTCGCAGCTCGGGAGTGGTCCACGCATAGCGCAGCCCCTCGCGCAGCTGACCTTTGGCACGCCTCACCGGCTGGCCGCGATGCAGCTCCCCGGGACGCATGGCGACCAGCGCCCCGATCACAAAGAGGAACGAAGCGGCGTTGGCGAAGAAACAGGGCGACAGGCCCACGGTGGCGATCAGCAGACCGGCCAGCGCCGGGCCCACGATGCGCGAGGAGTTGATGATGACGCTGTTGAGCCCGACGGCATTGGCCAGGTCTTCGCGCCCGACCATCTCGAAGACGAACGACTGGCGAGACGGATTGTCGATGGCGTTGACGCAGCCTGTGAACACCGCTAGCAGATAGACCATCCAGACCTGCACGACCCCGGTCGCCGTGAGCACGCCCAAGACGAGCGCCAGCATGGTGGCCAGCGACTGCGTGGTCATGAGCAGGCGACGCTTGTCCACACGGTCCGCAAGCAGGCCGCCCCACGCCCCGACAAAGAGCACGGGCCCGAACTGCAGGGCTGCCGTGATACCCAGCGCGAAGGCACTGCCTGTGAGCCTGTAGACCAACCAGCCCTGCGCTACCGACTGCATCCAGGTACCACTCATGGACACGATCTGACCGATGAAGAACAGGCGGTAGTTGCGGGTGTGCAGAGACCGGAAGGTACGCGCCACCGCCGCACGCGGGCGAGCGGTGAGGCTGCGCTCCGTTGCGGGGCGCTCGCTGTAGGGCTCGGGCTGGTCGGTCATGAGGCTTCGCGAGTGGCGCCCCCGCCGGGGATCGCGCCGGCGACACCGGGCTCGGGAACCTGCGGAGACGATGCTGGAGTGTAGCACGGAGCGCGCAGCTGTTGCGTCCCACCAGAAGGGTGGTTGAATAGCAGCGGGGAGCCTGTACGGGAGGGCCACGACGGATCTCGACGATCTCGACCACACGATAATCCGCTTGCTGCAGAAGGACGCCCGTATGTCCTCCCGGGAGATGGCCAAGCGTATCGGCGAGGTCTCGGACAGGGTCGTGCGCTACCGGATCAAGCGCCTGGTCGAGCACAAGGTCATCTTCCTTCAGGCGATCGTCAATCCTGATGCGGTCGGCTACCCGGTGGTCGCCGACATCCTCATCGAGGTGATGCCGGCGAAGCTCGCCGAGACCTGCGCCAAGCTGGCCGCGATGCCGCCGGTGGCCTACGTGAGCGCTGCATATGCCGGGCGCCACGTGAGCATCGAGGTGAACGCCCGCAACGAGCGCGAGCTCATGACCTTCTTGCGCAGCACGCTGCCGCAGCTCGACGGCATAGTCAATGTGCGCACCATGGTGGTCCCGCACCTGATCAAGGACGTCGCTCTCTGGGAGATACCGCGCTAGAGGCGCCGGAATCGCCGGGCGCCGGACTCGCAGCCGACGGCGTTCTCGCCCTGACCAGGGGGCGGGTAATGTCTGCTGTCAACCGTCTTGACACCATGCAATCCCCTTCCCGGCGTTGCCCACATGGCAACTCGCCTCTTGCCCGCCCCCTCCATCCGTCGCAGAGTAGTCATGCACAGACAAGGAAGCGATGAGACCAGACGGTGCGTTGACCGCAGAGCGGACGGCGTGCCGCCGTCGGCACACGACCTCGGACACGAAGGAGACCCCGTATGAAGCGGCACTTCACGAGGCTCAGCGGACGGCACGCTGTGGCGCTGCTCGCGGCCCTACTCGCAGCCGGCATGGCCTGGGGCGTGGTCTCGGCCGTCGCCGCCAGCCCAAGCTCGAGTCCCAGCTCCGGCGGCGGCAAGAAGGTCGTGCTGCAGCTCGGTTTCGAGGACACCGTTGACAACCTCAACCCGTTCGTCGGCTACGCGCTTGTCTCCTACGACGTCTACGACCTCAACTATGACTTTCTGGTCAACTACGATGCGGCCACGCTCAAGCCGATCCCTGGCATCGCCCAGAGCTGGGAGCACTCGCCCGACGGCAAGGTATGGACCTTCCACATCCGCCACGGCGTCAGCTGGCAGGACGGCCAGCCGCTGACCGCCGCCGACGTGGCCTTCACCTTCAACTACATCGTCGACCACCAGATGGCGGCGTTCACGGTCTACACCTCGTGGATCACGCACGTCACGGCCACCGACCC
>Ga0247847_1000412_pt1 | contig 10474 bp, 7 predicted proteins | sample PFST25metaG_FD_186002 | JGI IMG/M metagenome (GOLD analysis project Ga0247847, IMG submission 186002) | Peat soil microbial communities from Stordalen Mire, Sweden - P.F.S.T25 | ecosystem: Environmental > Terrestrial > Soil > Wetlands > Peat | place: Sweden: Norrbotten County, Stordalen Mire...
GGTATTTATCTATATATAAGACACCTACTCAATGACAGTAACCTTTGCTCCACGCATGAAATCTCCCGGATTATTTCCATCTTCAATAGACCATTGATTGATGATTAGTTGCATAGGAACAATACTTGGAATAGCAAATAACTCTTCATTGTTGCATGGAATGACAATACTTACAAGATTATTGTGTTCAATCGACGGTGCTTGATGAGTAATTAATAGTACTTTCCCCCCAAATTTCAGAATATCTTTTGTAAGACTAATATTCTGATAATGAGTATTTCCAGAAGGGTCAAACACTACTGCACGAAAGCCTTCTTTAACCATCTCAAAAGGGCCATGACGGAATTCACCACTAAGGAGTCCTGCAGCTGGATTGCGGGCAGCTTCCATGCACATCAAAGCACTTTGTTTTACAGAAGCAAAAACAGTACCTCTTCCTACTAATTGAACAAAGTTTGTATGAGAAATCGTATCTAATGCGTTTCGAAGCCATTCATTTCGATTGTCCAATAACTCTTGAATTACTTTAATAACATCACCAATTTCGCTGATTGATTGTTCGTTCACTTTTTCATCAAAAGCGAGTGACAGAAGATAAACTACCAGATAAGTGGATATAAAAGTTTTGGTTGATGTCATCTCTTCTTTGCCTGCTTTGCATAGAAGCGACGCTTGTGCTTTCTTTATCAACGTGCTTTCGGCCTCGTTACTGATACCAATGACGGTTATTCCTCGAGGTATTTTTTCCAGAATTCTCACGATCTCATAACTTTCACCTGATTGAGAAATACAAACTAAGAGAGTTTTACTGTTTAACAAAGAGAATTGGTAGTGGAGCAATTCCCCTGCATTAATTACAAACGAAGTCACACCCCGGCGATTCAACAAGCACGTAGCAGCATAGGATATAAAGTAAGAACTACCCATCCCTGTAAAAATAATTTTCTCATATTTTCCACTTTGCCAAAGAGATACAATATAAGATAAACTTATTTTTCCGTGACCTTCAATATAATAACGCAGAGTATCTGCCAGTGCTTTAGGTTGTTCTTCAATTTCCTGTAAAAATTTATTCATAACACATTCTATTATCTTGGGCATTAATATGGGATAAAATTCCGAAAATTAATATTGCATCGGTCTAAATCAAATTGCTCAACAATGAATCCCAGGGAATGTATAGTTATTATACATTTTTGCAGATCATGCCACATATAGTCTGTATATTACTTATATATAGAACAATCCTATTTCAAAATGAAAATTATAAACACCGCACTCCTATTAAGTTTTAAGAAGGAGAGAAGAAACAACAATATCCAGCTCCGTGAATATGCGCATAGGCCTTCTATGTACGCCAGAACCATTTTCGTTTTGAGAAGAATATGGTTATTAATGTAACTAAAGCGGTAATAATGACTCCTTGAAGAAGGCCCCACCAATCATGAGCAAAAATAGTGAAAAAGAAAGACATCACTCCAATAATATTAAATACCGGATAGAGAAACATATCAGCACTAACATAAGCAATCATAGGATTCTGCCCTGATAATATAAGAAAAGATGTTCCCTTATTCCATTCAAAATAATCGCAAGCAATCGAGAAAACAAGTAAAGCCATGAATGCCAATCCTGAGGTTACAAAGAAGTAGCTGAAGGTAGCATCATCCTTTCTGATGCCTCCCTGAAAGGCTTCAAAAAAGAGGCCAAGCATTAGTAAAAAACTACCTGCAATAAAAAGTTTTTTCCACAACAGACTAAAAGGATTTGTAGATTCATGCAATATCCATAATCCTGTTCCGAGTAACACACTTGTCATAACTAGATTTGTAATCAAGTGTCTTGTAAATAATCCATACAAATTGGATATTATCAATCCAACACCAATAATCAATAGTATGATTGCTTTACGGGTGTTATGATTAGTTGATCCAATTTGGGTTGAATGTTGAAGCCAATCCTGTATATATTCTCCTGCAATTGTACCTGGAATAACGATAAACAGATACTTCAAGAAAGTGAATTGATAAAGCCAGGAGAATGGAGTAAAATCAAATATAGCTTTCTGCCATGAACCTGTAAAGGCATCGGTTGACGAAAGCAAAATGGCCATTATAAAGGGAAGAATAGCAATGCGTACCCATGGCTTGTGAATAGTCAACAAATAAATAACAGAGCCAAAAGCAGCCATATTTGCGAGCAATAGAATAATAATATTGCTATAATGAAGATCAAAGTGATGTCCATCTGCATATTTTACCGTCAATAACATTATGACAGCAATCATATAAGCGGTAATTTTCACCAAGGAATGTCCCCAAGCAGGCATTTTCCACGGCAACCTCATAAACATGGGGAAAAGCAACGCAAAAGCACACAAGGTGGTGAACCATGCCCAATAATCCTGAGGATTACTTAGGGAATAAGAATACATGTGTTGAATAAAAATGGCAAAAAACGCCAGTTGTAATCCACGAAAGATGGCACTAAGAGATAGCTGCAAAACTTTTGCTCCATCATCAATCTTTCTTCCCAATGAAAAAGGCATTGCAGCACCCATTGCGAATAAGAAAAAAGGGAAGACTAAATCAACCCAGGTAATCCCATAAATAGAAGGATTAAAGATATGATCCGGTGGAGGTACTTGCGTGTGATACATCCAAGATGGTAAAGTATTGGAAATAGAATCGCATAACACCATAGTTAAAATAGCATATCCACGAAGTGCATCAATGGCTTTCGATCGTTTGATTGTACTCATTTTACTTATGAAGATTAGTGTTTAAAACTAACAAATTGCTTAATATAAAAATTAAATGATAAAAGAAATCACTTTAAATCAATAGGTATAAAACCCAATGGTGTTGGTATACAAGAAGCACCAGGAGGAGAATATGTTAATTTTATAGTCTGCACTTCTCCCTTATTGGAAGGTTTAAATATCTGAATTAAAATAGCATTAGGAATGTGTCCAACTGAAAGAATTTTCATCGGTAATTTTACTATACCGCCCTTAAACTTACCGGCAGATACCACTACTGTATTAGCCATTCCATCACACTGAGGATTCCACGTGATAAGTGCAAGACCTTTCCCATCTGTACTCCTCCATTTCAATTCTATATCATACATGACCCCATAGTTCCCATCCAACTTAACTGAAGTTTTGGTTGTCCCTTCTACGCCAGTGATCCATGGATCCGTCACTCCATCAGCCACGGTGAGAACAGCTGGTTCATTTTGTGTATTCAAAACTTCTTTAGGAGTAATTCTAAAATTACACGTACTAAAAAGTCCACGCCCCCCATTTAGATGTCCAAGAGGAACAATATAATGAATCCGATTTAAGGCATCGACACTATTAACTTGTGGAGAAGTTTGCAAAATAACCACCTCTCCTGGTTGGTCTATGGTAAATTCATAAATGCCATGTACCAAATCATTATAATTTGCCACCAAGCTATCTAATTTTGGATCAAGAGGGACTGCTTCTCCTGGTTTTAAATTTATTATATTTGAATCTGCTTTTGATGCGAAATAATCAGCAAGACCTAGCTTTCCTACCAGAAAATAATTGGAACTCGGCATTTGAGTAGAATGTTTTAACATTCTAAAATGCATTGTTTTATCACCTGTGTTTTTCAACATGGCAACAATTTTTCGCGGCATTTTCTGAGGCTGCACAACACCATTTACATTATATAAATACACCCTAATGCTCCCTGGCGTTATTGCCTCTTTTAGGACGACAGCCTCTGTGTCAGCTATATATTCCGGATCATCTGAAAAAACCAATTGAGGGCTTCGTAATGAAACCTTATCATAGGAAAGATCCTCCATTTTTTCTGAGAAAAACCAAGGTAAAGATACAATATCTCCTTGTTGTGCATTATTAAGTACAGCACTCATTTTCTCACTACTCAGATTCTGACTTTTCCCAAATGGAATCGCCAAAATAAAAGCTACTATAAAAATTACTACACCAATTTTTCTTACCATGATTTATTGTAAATTAAATTTGAAATTGAAATCAAGAAAACAAAAAAATTCTATCAAAAACAGTCTATTAAAAGAGTCTCTTCATATCTCTTCATTTATAAATGATCGCTCTTTCAATCCATACATTTTTCCCAATCGACTTTACATTTTTATCGTTTCTTACCACTAGGCATAAGGTATGATACTTGTCTGAAAGATTAAGCCGATGAAATAAGTGTGCACGGTTGCCAAGATAAATGCCTGCTTCATCACGATAGTAGAAATCAATAGTCTCAGCAAACCTACCGTCAAGATAAACATCTGCTTTTCCCCCATTATTGTTACAATATCCTTCCAAAAGAATCGCTTTTCCCTTAAATTTAAGTTGTAGTTTGTCTCCTGAATTTGCTGAACATTTAAAAATGTCATTATCACCTCGTCCAAGAACAAAATCGTGCCATGTACCATTAAAGGTCCAATCCGATGCTTGAGTAACAGTAGTTTGATAGCTATAATGAATATTTAGAAATGATTGCTCAAAGGGCAAAGAATTTTTTGGCTGCTGAACTTTTATGTAAAGATCAGTATTAGAAAAATTACCTCCATTTTTCTTGATATTTTGTTGGGCGAAATTAAGGCAGCTTTTAATGACTTTATTAAAAGTCAAATTAGTAAAAAGAAAAGGAGTGTCTGCAATTTCCGGAATAGCAGCCTTCCATTTTTGTTCAATGGCATCATATCCTATAATAGTCCCCAATATTCCGGCAGATGTTGCTGCATTACAATCTGTATCTTGTCCACTTCGTACTGCAATTTCCATTGTTCTCCCAAAATCGCCGTTACCATACAACAAGGCCAAAACGACATAAGCTCCATTGTATTTTGCGTCTTCATTAAAAGGATGATTAGGGACACAAATATCAGTGTTGCCCCATTTGTCGGTAAACTCTTTCCATGTTCTTCGCCAATCGTTTGGATGCATCCTATACCCATTGATGATTTCGCGTATACATTGAGCATATTGACTTTTGGCCGGAATAGCCTTCAATGCACTAAGAATAATCTTCTCAATATTGGCTTCAAAAAAAGCTTGCGCATGCATGGCAGCAACAAACGCACCTCCATAAACGCCATCTCCATAACACATGATATGCCCTACCCGGTTACAAAGTATATTTGAACTTATCGGCATGGCTGGAAAGATAAATCCTATAAAATCAGATTCTATTTGAAAATCAATGTCATCAGCATGCATATTGTACTTCGGGTTTCCACTTAAAGGAGGCATAATACCTCGCCAATAATTCCGACGTGCCATCCGGTTAGCATGGCACAACTCAAATTTGGCGTTCGCAACTGCAGCTTCTAAAGCTTCCGTCGAACAATTTAGTCCGAGGCTATCCATCACCATCATATAGCACATCTGCACAAACAAATCATCATTATCCAGCGATTCTTTAACTATTTCGGGATCCCAGGGAATATCCCCCTCGAATAATTCGTTATCATGTTTAAATTCGTAGGGAGCTCCATATTCTACTCCGATCATTTTACCCGCCCATCCACCCGCTACTTTATTTTTATAGGTGGAGATGGAAATTTTTTGTAAGGAAGAACTTTCTCCTAAAACAGTCAGAGAGATTGCCAAGAATGAGCAAAAAAATAAAATTTTCCTCATTGAGTTAATGATTGGTTTATTAGAATCGTTAATTTGAAGTATATGATGACTGTTATGTTGGATTGAAATTTAGTAGGCAATTATGAATAAACTACTTGCATATGAATTTATTAATTAAATTCATAACGCTGCAGACTCAATGTTATATACTACTATGGCTTCTTCTAAAAGCGTCATTTTTTGTCATTGCAAAAGCAATTATATGATTACATCCAATAACGTTGTTGTTTTAGCTGTTTCTTATTCAAATCATAGCTCACTTGCGAGCAGTCTCTTTCCGGATTATACTTTAATTCCGTAATATTCACAATATAGCTTGTAAAGATTCCCAGCTTGAGTATAAGCCGAATTGGGACTCATAAAATGAGAGAACTCAAAGGTGATAGCTTTTTCCATACCTGCATCTTGAGAATATTTCAGTTTCCTGATCAATTTATCCCAACGAATAGGTAAAAAACGAATCGGCATATCACGATCGAACGATTCAACATTGGTCCAGCAATGCATATTGAATTTTGATGCCAATTCGCGATTGGCAATCAAATAATCCTTCAATTCATAATAATCAACTTGCCCGTCCTGAAACGCCATAATGTCTACAGAATTTTTAATGGCAGAAAGAATTTCAGTCCAATCTTTAATATGCTGCTCAACGGTTGTGGACTTGTCCCCATTCATCACTTCATCTGTTTTGACTCCATGAATAAAGGGAGAGATGAGACAAGGTTTATTACCGGAGATTTCTTTGGCATGTAGTCCGATTTCAGCAAACGATTCAATAATTCCCCCAACTCTGCGACTGACTTCCTGGGAGAGATACCACCCATAAAATGATTTATGATGACCATATTTTGCCCATATTTCATCAATAAACAATTTATTGATTTCCACTTCTTTTTTATAATCACCACTCAACCAATAACGTCCCGTGTCAAAAATGCCGCAGTAAAATTTCATACTGTACTTGTCGGCCAAATCCAAAAACATGCCAAGCAGATTCTGAACCGGTTCGTACATATAATTTCCCTCATGCTTCATTAATACATCAGAATGAAAGGTCATATATCGACCAAAAGCGCCACGAATCATCACTACAGTATCAATGCCAACATGTTTCATCGCTGCAAAATCCCTATCCCAAGCTTCTACTCCCCAGTTTTGCGAAGGAATATCCCATGTAATTTCGTCAATAAATGTTCCGGTCAATGGCAGGCCTTCTCCCTTTGGGATGATGAGATATTTATCATCTTTGAAATGGTTGAGCTCCGCTTGCTGCTTCCTTTTTTGAGCATCATGTTGCAGGTTGTACAAAAACTCCATGTCCGGGCTACTCGGTTTGTCAGTAGCACTCAAAAAAGAGGTCCCAATTCCTATAGCAGCTCCCGCTAATGCCGCTTTTTTCATAAATTCACGCCGGGAATTATTTTGTTGTGACATAAAACGACAATGCTATTTACCAATAAAATCACCTTTAAAATCAACGCCTTTAAGAGAGAATGGATGAATGGATTTGTCGATCAAAACAGCCAGTTGCATACGTGTAATAGGATTGTTCTCGTTGAAAGAACCAAATATAGATCTCCATTGACGAGCTACCTCATTGCTGAAACTGTATTCATCAACTTGAGAAATCAAATTACTATAGAGCATCCATGCGTCTTTAATAGCATCTCCAACCGTCAGCAAGGTTTTGTTGGTTGTTGTAGGTAGTATTCCAGGTGCAAAATCATTAATTCCGGCAAAAAATTCAGCTTGAGTTACGGTGGTATCTGGCTTGAACCACATCCGATTTTCCCAATCAAAAGACTCAGGGATTCCTTTAATGATTCCGGTAGCTCCAATACGTTGAACACTTTCCCAATTAGGGTTATCCTTTTGTACATCAAGATAAGGCATGATGTAAGCTTTACTTTGCAACAATTGCGTTTGCCATGAACGAATATCTACTTCCCGGGGTTGTTTTCCGGTTTGTACACACCATGCCGCCAAAGCTCCTGCCGCTTGCCCGAGTTCAATAACAACCGGCTGCAAACGGGTACTGCCATTAACAATATCAGTGACAGAAATTGATTTCTCTGTTACCAACAATCCATCCACATCTTTTGGAATAATAACACCTGCCGGTACGCTAAATGCTGGAATAGAATCCGTACCAATTAGTTTGGGTGGATCCGGACAGCATTTCATGCGATGACAATCGCATGGATAATCCCCCACGGCAATTCCTGTACGATAAAATTTCTCAGGTTGGTCATATGGGTATTTAATATCCTGAAAGCGGAATTGAACCAAACCGTGAATACGCCTTGATTCGCGATAGTAAGGAATGAAAGGGAGTTTATCTGGCGTAGGAAATTCATCATCTGCTAACCCCAAATATCTCAGTCCCAATTTCGTTTGCAGAAAATACACATATCCCAAGGTAAAAAGACGTGCTTTATCATAAGCGATCTTTCGCTCCTTATCACTCATTTCAATGGAGTTGACATAATAATCATTCCCATGGGTAGGCCAGTTAATCATGTACTTATTATTTGGCAACTTACCGTAGGTCATCATCATATCACACGAAACCAACTCTGCGTTTTTCGGATTTGAGTGATCAGAACATGCTTCTTTGCACGTGCAATCGTAGTTATGACTGTTATACCCTTTAGGCCTGGGGATAGTTTTGTCTGCCCCTTTCCCATAGTCTTTCAGAATAGCCACAACTGTCATATCCTGAATGTAGTTGTTCCCATGTTCCAATGCAGGGGCTTCACCGGTGGTTTGGCGTGCATCCATGCCAATGTCGTATTTAACACCACACATTTTTGCTACATCACCCAACTCCGTCCCGTCAATCACAATTTTAGACACGATTGTAGCATCTGTTTTCCCGGTGACTACAGCTGTCCACAAATTATTTTTACGAATCAGAGTTGCCAATTTTGTTTCAAAAAACACGTGAATATTGGGATATTCGCTTACCATTTGTTGCCAAACCTGATTGCCAACAGATGGTTCGAAAAGCGTGTAGCTAACCCATCCGGTTGCTACTGCCTTAGGGCCCCCATAATGGGCATAGATGCGTTCACGGAAATCGCCCCAAAGACCTGAGGGCAACTGATGATTTCCGTCTGTACACGAAACGCCTGCAGCAGTCAGCATACCTCCCAGCCAGGTAGTTTCTTCAACAACAGCGACACTAACTCCGGCGCGTGCCGCCTCAATGGCTGCCGCCGTACCGCTCGCTCCACCTCCCACTACCAATACATCTGTGGATATAACGTTTTGTGCGTAGGAAAAGGAGGAACTTGCAAAGAAAAGAAAAAACAGGAATCGTTTCATTGTATCAGTATAACAAAAAAAATTAAAAGCTCTTGACCTGAGGAATTCCATTTTAAAGTAGTTATCTTGACACCAATCCCTTAGTGATTGCAGTTCCCACATCATTATATAATTGCTTGTTGAATTGATTGACACTTGCATCATCAATAGCTGACAGATCAAACAACATAATGCCTTTGGTTTGTTGCAAAATCATTTCAATTGCATTTTGCATATTCGATAAATCACTCCACGTAGTGTTCCCAATATCAATACCACCATATAAAATGTTGCCATTCATCAATATTCTGTTGGCTCCGTCAATTTCCCCCTGCACTGTCCACCAACCCGATCCTGTTAATGTAGGTGTATAATTCCCCATCATAAACATATCTAACAATTCTGCATATCCGGTGTTTTTGTATGTACTGGTTGCCCAGGAGAATTCTGTTGAAGGATCATAGTTTTTACTCGCCCAATTAACCCCTACATAATAATATGAATCATACCAAGCCCCGGAATAGGAACAAAAAGCCAAGTGTGGTTTAATTGCTTTGACTGCATCTCTTGCTTTAGAGACAAAGTCATGAATGGTCTGGGATCTGAACTCAAGCCATTTTTTGTACTGAGGGCCTGTCACACTGGGTATTACTTCTCCATCAGAGGTTGTCCATGATTGTACAATGTCAGTGGCTTGAATGCTTGATAATCCTGCCCAATCTTTAAAAGCATTGAGAGAATAGTCTGAAAAATCAGCACAAATATCATAGTAACGACAGTAGTCAAGGACAAACCCATCAATATCATAATTACTCACCACCTCTTTAATAAGAGACAGTTCATAGTCTTGAGCAACAGGTTGTATGGGATTAAGCATCCCGTATGAATAAACATCTGTGATGTTACTTACTGTTCCGGAAGCGGTCATTACCTGACTTTGAATGCTGGAAAATGTTGGATCAGTATATACTTTCCCAAGCTTCATCCCATAGTAATTCATGCCCTCTGTAAACACACTCATTGAAACAAATACTTTTAATCCATATTTTCTGGCTTCAGTGATAGCATTCTGCAAATAATCAAAATTAGCTGCTTGTGTATACCCGTTCCATGTTTTTAGTTGCTCTGCTATTGTGGAATTATAGCTAACCAGACCTGGAACCCCTTTCACATCAATTACTATTCCTTTGACGCCCATGTTGGCTATTTTCTGAAATACTGAATCCATTCTAACCGCTGTTCCAAGCCTTGCGAAATTAGCATCAGCCTCAATCCATAAAATAACTGGTGCACCGTTAAAAAGGGTAGTAATCGTTGTATCTGTTGTTGAGACTTTTGTGGAACTATTTGGAGGAAGAACGTTTTCATTCTTACTGCATGAAATGACCAATAATTGAATGGATAATAAAAGTGCCACACAGCATAAAATTTTCTGCCCCATTCGAGGAATACATGTTTTAGGGTTTATAGAATTCATTCGTGCCATATATTTTTGTCTGATAATTGTAT
>Ga0247847_1000413_pt1 | contig 10458 bp, 6 predicted proteins | sample PFST25metaG_FD_186002 | JGI IMG/M metagenome (GOLD analysis project Ga0247847, IMG submission 186002) | Peat soil microbial communities from Stordalen Mire, Sweden - P.F.S.T25 | ecosystem: Environmental > Terrestrial > Soil > Wetlands > Peat | place: Sweden: Norrbotten County, Stordalen Mire...
CGTTTACTGATTATGATATTAAGTTTCCCTCTTTTTCGAAAGAGTATATTGTGTTTGAGAATGGCGGGTACATTTATTCGTTTAATGTAAAAACACGCCAGCTATCCAAAGTGAACATTCAATTAACGGATGATGATATCTATGCGCGGCCTCAATTTGTGGATGCATCTAAACGCATTTTTGATGTTGATCTTTCTCCAAATGGCGAACGAGTTTTGTTTAGTGCACGTGGTGATGTCTTTTCTGTACCGGCTACTGAAGGAATTACGCGTGATCTTACGCCTACATCGAATGCTTTTGAACGCAATGCGACATGGTCGCCTGATGGGAAGTGGGTTGCTTATCTGTCGGATATAAGCGGAGAATACGAAATTTACCGTGCTCCATCTGATGGTTCCGGGAAAGCTGAAGCGCTTACTTCCGGCGCTGATACATATAAGTTTTCCATTGGTTGGAGTCCTGACAGTAAATATATCATCTGGAACGATGAAAAAGGACGATTACAAATGGTCAATGTGGATACGAAAAAGGTGATTCTGATACGTCACAGTGAGTTTAGTAGGTTGTTCGATTTTTCGTGGAGTCCAGACAGCAAGTGGATTGCCTTTGCCGATGCAGCTGCAAATGAAATGGGAAAGGTTTATTTGTATCAAGTGGCAACGGCTCAAACTTATCCTGTCACTGATGGTTGGTATTCATCATATAGTCCTCAATTTTCGAATGATGGCAAGTATTTACTCTTTACTTCCGATCGTGATTTTAATCCGATTTATAGCAATACGGAATGGAATCATGCCTATGTTGATATGTCGCGCATTTACTTGTTGTTGCTTTCAAAGAATACCCCATCTCCTTTTGCCCCTGAAGACAACGAAGTAAAATCCGTTGAGGCTGCTTCTGTTGCAAATCAAGGTGTTGCAGCTAAATCAAAAAAGGATGAGAAAAAGAACATTGCAGCAGATAGTACGGCTGTTCCAACAGTACAAATTGATGTGGATGACATGGCATCCCGTATTGTGCAAATACCTATTGAGCCGGCAAATTATTACAATGTAAATTGTGTGAATGGAATCGTATATTATGATATGACTTCTCAGCAAACGAAGAATGTTACGATGAAATATTTTGACTTGAAAAAGAAAAAAGAAACTTCGCTGGGGGAATATCAATATGCGTTATCGGCCAATAACAACAAGATGCTAATTGCACAAAAAGACAACTATCAAATCATCGATTTGCCAATGGCTTCTGTTACAATTGATAAACCGATGGATCTTTCAGGTATGAAAATGTGGGTGGATTATCATCAGGAATGGAAGCAGATTTTTGATGAAAGCTGGCGTCAGATGCGTGACTTTTTCTATGTGCCAAATATGCATGGGCTAGATTGGAAAGCAGTGCACGACAAATATGCCGTTCTTGTCCCTTATGTCAACCAGCGTGCTGATCTTACCTATATTATTGGGGAGATGATTGGCGAGTTGAATATTGGTCACTCTTATGTAAATAGTGGCGATATGCCAACGCCAAGACGAATTCAAATGGGCTTGTTGGGTGCACAATTAAATCGTTCTGATAATGGTTTTTATCGTATCGATAAAATTTTAGATGGAGCTACATGGAGCAAGGAATTACGTTCGCCTTTGACGGAGCCGGGTGTGAATGTGTCGACAGGTAATTATATTGTTGCCGTAAACAAAGTTCCTACAAATACGGTTGATGATATCTATCAATTGTTAGTTGGTAAAGCTGAGAAGGAGGTGGAACTGATGGTTAATACGAAGCCTGAGCTTGAAGGTGCCCGTCGCGTGATTGTAGTTCCTGTTGCTTCCGAAACTGCTTTATATTATTACGATTGGGTACAAAATAACATTCGTAAAGTAAGTGAAGCAACAAATGGCGAAGTGGGTTATGTTCATATTCCCGATATGGGAGTGGAAGGCTTAAATGAGTTTGCCAAGTATTTCTATCCTCAATTGGATAAGCAAGCGTTGATTATTGATGATCGGGGTAATGGTGGTGGTAATGTTTCTCCAATGATTTTAGAACGTCTCAGCCGTGTTGCTTACCGTGCAACCATGCGTCGTAATTCAACTGAAGTAAATCCTGTGCCGGATAAAACGTTAGTCGGCCCAAAGGTATTGTTGATTAATAAATACTCCGCTTCGGATGGTGATTTATTCCCTTATGGTTTTCGTGAATTAGGTCTTGGTACCATTGTCGGAACGCGTAGCTGGGGTGGGGTAGTAGGTATTGAAGGGTCGCTACCTTATGTTGATGGTGCTGAACTAAGGACACCGGAGTTTACTTCTATTTCGGTTAAAACAGGCAAATGGATTATCGAAGGTCATGGCGTTGATCCTGATGTGGTGGTTGAAAATGATCCGGCTACAGAATATCAAGGTGACGATCAACAACTTGATAAAGCCATCGAAATCATCAAAGAACAGTTGAAAGACCGTAAGGGGTTACCTACCATTCCATCTGCACCGGTAAAAGCGCATTAGTCAGTTTCTCAGTGCTTTTTATAGTTTGAAAATCAATTATTAAAAGAGGCTGTCTTGCGTTTCGAAGTAAGATAGTCTCTTTCTGTAAGAAAGGGTTGAAATGACTGGGAATTGGTGCTGAGTCATTCGATGAGTAATGGGCAATAACAGGGATGATTTTTTCAAAAGATAAATGGAAAAATAACTTTTCGTTTTTTCGGGTAATCGGGAAACCGTTTAAGATACCAATCGTGATGATTTTTTGCACGGGGGACAAGGTTGGCGAAAGTCCAGACCATAAACGTTAAGGCGGGTAGGTTCCATGCCATAATGGCAAATCCTGTCCATTCAACAATTTCACCAAATAAGTTGGGCGATGAGATAAACTCAAATAAAAATCCATGTGGTATTTTATAGCCTGTTTCGCCGGGCTTTCGTAGATGGATCAGTATGTTGTCTGACTTCCAGTTTATTACCATTCCTGTAATGAACAAAGTAATCCCGATAAGAAAGTGAGGGCTGTAAAGCCAATTTACATTATAATCTTTTACGGGAGCAAACATTGCCAGATAATATCCATTTAATCCTGCATTTACAAAGTTGAAGAAAACGGCGCTTAACACAATGAGCAGAGGCATTTCCTTGAGGGTAGATTTGATTCGTAAAGGATAAATCAACGTTCTGTTGATATAATGTGTAATCCACAAAGCAAATAGAATCCAAATAAAAGAATGGAACGAATGAGTTCCCCAAAACAAAAAGTAACCCATCAGGAAAAGAGATGGAAATTCCATCACTACCCAACCTAATTTATTGTTTACTAAAATTCCCCATTTATCGGAAGTATGTCTGCCAAACGGTGCAGTTACATAAAACATCGTTATATGTATCACAACCGCAATGGCAAGCCAGACATACGCTATAAAATAAAGTATTTGCAGAGACATAAGATTCGTATAAATAAGATTATATCACGTTTCGACTTTTTTGCCATTCATAAAAATCAGCAATACTCTCTTTCAAAGGACGGCAGTGATGATCTAATTCTCTTTGGGCTTTTTCGCTTATCATGTTGTGATGCCCACTGCGAAGTGCATCTAAAGTCTCTTGGGTGAATACGGGTGTGGTGTTTGTTATTTTGCTTTGAAGCCGGATTAACGGTATCAGTATTTTCAACAACCGAAAGGACAATACAGTTATCGGAACTTTTTTGCCGGTTACTGTTTTTACAATCTGAACAAAATCTTTTAAGGTGCTGTAATGTCCTGTCAGGTTATATATTTCACCGTTTCTCCCATTCTCCAATGCATCAACGACAGAGGTTGCCACATCACGAACATCCACGAAATCGTATCCTCCCGCACAAATAACGGGGAGTTTCTCGTGATATAAAGTAAGCATTGCTTTCCCAATTTCAGAAGGCTTAAAATCATAAGGACCAAGAATCGAACTGGGACGAATCACTACAATCTGAGTGTCACTATTCTTTAGCGTTTCAAAAACCACTTGTTCTCCCAATGCCTTAGAATAATCGTAAACGTGAGCGCCTACCGGTTTATAGTGTCTCGTTTCATCGAACGGTTTATCAAAAGGCTTTTCTACTACCGCATGAACACTGCTGATGTGAATCATCTTTTTCAGCCCAAATCGTTTTGTAACTTCCGCAACATTTCTGGCGCCTTCAGTATTTGTTTGGTGTACGATACCTGTAGGATCGCCGTTTAAGCTGATCAGAGCGGCACAATGAATCACTGCATCACAATCTTGAAATAATATCTCAAGGTCATTTTGATTAAGAACATTACCCTGGACACGATTTAAGTTCAATCCTTCTAATGCTTTGTTGTTGGAATGAAAAAATGCATTCACTGAAAAATTACGCTCCAATAAAACACGGCAAATCATGTTTCCAAGATGCCCGTTTGCTCCTGTAACAGCAATCTTATGCAATGATGTCATGATGATATGTTTGTAGAAATAAACCTGTATGGTGTTTGTGCGGTGACAAAGTTAATCTATTTTAGTGTGTTATGGTTCGGGTGACTGGCAACATGTTATGACATAAAAAGAAAGTCTGTGCTTTTTATAATTGTTTAGTCTCAGTATAAGCAGGTCTTTTTTATATAAACTTTATAGCTACCCTGAGATTTAAAGAAACTGTGAACCAAATAAATAAAATCACCATTAAAATTATTGGAATCTCAATATTATCTTGTTACTTTGTACAAAATCTTTTTTCTTTACTTGATTATCAATGAGAGAGATTGTAGCTTGATCCTTCGGGCAATCGGTGCTACTATTAGTTTGCGTTGTTTGCTTGTCTAATGTAACGTGAGGAAATGTTGCTTCATGCTTTATAAATAAATTAATTATTACACCAGAATAAATGCACATTGTGTATTTGTCTAAAAATGAGAGGGAATTGCTATGAATTTTCTGTATTTAATTGTACTAGTCGTACTTATTTTCTTTTGGGGAGTTAGAATTATTCGACCAACTCAGCGTGGATTAATTGAGCGATTGGGAAAGTATCATCATTTTGCAAAACCGGGATTTCATTGGGTTGTTCCGATTATTGAACGGATGTACATTGTGAATATCACTGAACAAATGGTTAATGCTGATCCGCAGGAAATCATCACAAACGATAATTTGAATGCGAGTGTTGATGCTCAAGTTTATTTTAAAGTAAAAGAAGATGAGGAGAGTGTAAAAGGGTCACTGTATAACGTGAATAACTACAAGTGGCAAATTGTTAACCTTGCCCGCACCACGTTACGGAACATTATTGGCACATTAACGCTGAAATCAGCTAATAGCGAGCGAGGGAAAATAAATTCTGAATTGCACAGAACATTGCTTCTGGAAACCCAAACATGGGGAATTGAAATCGTTCGTACTGAATTGAAAGAAATTGATCCGCCACGTGATGTGCAAGAAACCATGAATAAAGTGGTAAAGGCTGAAAACGAAAAAATTGCAGCTATTGACTTTGCTTCTGCACGCGAAACAGTTGCAGATGGAGAGAAACGTGCTAAGATTAAAGAAGCAGAAGGATATAAGCAATCACAAATATTACATGCCGAAGGTGAAGCTGAAGCTATTAGATTGGTAAATGAGGCCGCCGACAAATATTTTATTGGCAATGCTCAGTTATTGAAAAAATTGGATACACTTCAAGCATCTTTGGAGAATAATGCCAAGATTGTGATTCCGACTGGAAGTGAATTAGTCAATATTATCGGAGAAATGGCAGGAGTTGTGCCATTGGATCGTAAAAAGAAAGAATCGTAACGAAGTTAGGATATTGAAAACATACCGAAAAACAAAAAACCACTTGCAAGTTTATTTGTAAGTGGTTTTTATTTTTTTGAGCGGAAAACGGGACTCGAACCCGCGACCCTCAGCTTGGGAAGCTGATGCTCTACCAACTGAGCTACTTCCGCGTTGGCAATAAAAGTGATGCAAAGATAGCAGTTTTTTTGACACTGATGGTCTATCAGACTGTTTTTTTTTGAAACAAAAACCGAGCCTCTGATAGTGTCGAGGCTCGGTTTTGAAATCAACAGGATATCCTCATTACGGGATAATTCCTAACAGACGTGCATTCTGGGTAATCTTTTCAGTTGCTTCGTCAATCTGTTCAAATGTATGTGTTGCCATTAATGAAAAACGAATCAACGTATCTTCAGGTGGAACAGCCGGAGATACAACGGGATTTACAAAGACACCATCATCCATCAACATTTTTGTTAACAAGAAAGTTTTATCGTTGTCACGCACAAATAAGGGAATGATTGGGGTTTGTGTGTGCCCGGTGTCGAAGCCTGCTTTTTTGAAGCTATCTAAAGCATGTTTAGTATTAGCCCACAATTGATCTCTTCGCCAGGTTTCATCAGCCATAACATCCAATGCTGCCAGAACACACCCTGTAGATGCAGGAGTAATGCTGGCGCTAAAGATTAAGGTACGGGAATTGTGTTTCAAATAGTTGATAATACTCTTATCAGCCGCAACAAATCCTCCGATTGTAGCTAATGATTTGCTAAAAGTACCCATAATGACGTCTACATCATCAGAGATGCCATATTCTTCACAAATTCCGGCACCTGTTTTACCAAAGAATCCCAGCGTGTGAGCTTCGTCCACCATGATGGAGGCATTGTACTTTTTTGCTAAATCAACTATTTCAGGCAGTTTGGCAATGTCTCCTTCCATACTAAAAACGCCATCTGTAACGATCAATTTGAGTTTATCCGACTCACAGCGTTTCAGTTGGCGTTCTAACGACTCCATGTCGTTATGTTTGTATTTAAGCTGGTTAGAAAAAGAGAGCCGGCGTCCTTCAATAATGGAGGCATGGTCAAGTTCATCATACAACAGATAGTCGTCTTTGCCTGTTAAACAAGGAATAACGCCTGAATTGACAGTAAATCCTGTTGCATAGACTAAAGCTTCTTCCTTGTGAACTAATTTAGCTAAACGTTCTTCCAATTCGAGGTGAATGTCAAGTGTTCCGTTCAAAAAACGAGAACCGGCACATCCTGTACCATATTTTTCGACTGCTTTAATGGCAGCTTCTTTGATGCGAGGATGGTTGGTAAGGCCAAGATAACTGTTTGATCCAAACATTAAAACGTGTTTGCCATGGATGGTAACAACTGTGTCCTGATCGGATTCTATCGCACGAAAGTAGGGATAAACCCCAGCAGCTTGATACTTCTGTGGAGCATCAAACAAAGACATTTTTTCGCTAAGTAAACTCACGATAATGGTTGTTTTTGGTTAGTGGTGCAAAGGTATAAAAATTAATTTAGCATCTATAGCAATGGATATAAAAAAAGCGTTTTGAAAATGAGAATAGATATTTGCTTTTTAAATATGAATAGCTTATGAAGAAATGTCAGTTGTAATTGAGCTTTTATTAGAAGAAAAGGAGACTGAAATGGTACTGTGGATGATTCTTGTTAAGCATATTGCTGCTTGTGTCCCCAAATGATGTCCTTATTGATAGTGTTAGAAACACAAGAATAGCGATCCAATATAATGGTGGTCTGATATATTCAGCCTACTAAAATCCCTTTGAAACAAGTAATTGGTATGATAATCAGAATTAGATATTCAATCAGAAACCAGTGCGTTATGTTTCGCTATCATCGTCGTCGGAGCCGTCAGTAAGCATTAGTTTCGTTTCAGCATCGGTGAGCGACTCCACACTGCGAAGCTTTCGTTGGATGGCTTTTGTGCGTTTGCCTATTACATCATCCAATTGATCAAGTCCGGTTTGGATGTTTTTTTGTGCTTTTTGCATTAAGCCGCCAAAATTTTCAAATTCTTTTTTCACTGCTCCCAAAATTTTCCATACTTCACTGCTTCGTTGTTGAATAGCTAATGTACGAAAACCCATTTGAAGGCTATTGAGAATGGCAGCCAAAGTGGTTGGCCCTGTAACGATGACTTTATATGTTCGTTGTAATTCTTCCAGCAGACTAGCTTTGCGTACTACTTCAGCATAAATACCTTCGAATGGCAAAAACATGATACCAAAATCGGTTGTGTTTGGAGGATCTAGGTATTTGTCGCTGATGTCTTTAGCCATTTTTTTGATAGTAGTTTCTAAATTTTTTTGTGCTGCTTCTATTTGTAACACATCACCTACATCATAAGCCGTTTGCAGTTGTTCATATACATCTTTGGGAAATTTGGCATCAACAGGTAACCAAACCTGGTTGTTGTTGTCGTCCCGTCCGGGTAATTTAATGGCGAATTCCACCAAATCGCTGCTGTTTGCTTTTGTTTTGACATTCGCTTCGTATTGATCAGGTGCTAAAATTTGCTCCAACAACATGGATAACTGTACTTCGCCTATGCCTCCTCTCATTTTGACATTACTCAATACTTTTTTCAGACCTCCGACGTCTTGTGCCAGGGTTTGCATCTCACCTAATCCTTTTTGTACTTCAATAAGTTGCTTGCCAACTGTTTCAAAGCTTTGTCCTAAGCGGTCACTCAATGTCTTTTCCAGTTTTTCTTCTACAGTGATGCGTATGGTTTCTAATTTCGTTTCAGTGCTTTTTACCAGTTCTGTTTGTTTGATTTCCATCTGCTCAAATTTCTCTTTTTGTAGCGTGTTGAATGAGTTGATATTTTTCTCTAAGGTTTCCTGGAAACGTGTAAATATATTTTCCATTGTATTGCGCATAACAGTATTGTCTTCTTTTGCCTGATTTTGAAGTGCTGTAATTTTCTCTTCAACTTTATTAGTGATTTTCTCCAACTGGTCAACTGTTTTGGTGGTAAGTTCTTGTTGTTCTTTTTTAAGTTCATCAATTTTAGTACGTTGCTCAACGGAAAATTCTTTCAGTGCATCATGAATTTGCTCAGTGATGAGTTTTAAGGTTTGGGCTTGCTCAGCTCTGAAATTTTTTAATGTCTCATTTAGTTCTGAGCGATTGTCTTTTGCTATGAAAGAATTCTCCTCACGATTTGTTTTGAACTCTTCCTTCAGATTTGATTCGATGCGGATTAGGTTGTTTTGCAACTCGATGATTTTGTTTTTTAGTTCATCATTCGATTTTGGGAGAAGTGCTACTTGTAGAATGAGGATAAGTATCACAACAACAAGAAGAAAAATCAATAAAATGGTAGTTACCATGTAAAACAATTAATTTATGGATGAATGGAATCTGATAATTAGTTGTTCAGAGTAATAAGCCCGTTCATGGCGGCATACATGGTGAATCCGGCAACCGTTTTGATGCCTAATTTAGCAGCAATGTTTTTACGATGAGAAATGACTGTGTGAAGACTGATATTCAATGAATCAGCGATTTCTTTATTAAGTAATCCTTGCGCAACTAAGGTTAATACTTCTATTTCACGTGATGTGAGGCCATCATTGTTATCATGATGAAATGTATTTGGTAGTAGTTCATCAATTTGAGCCTTTAGAAATTCTTCATTGGCACTGGTGTTTACGAATGGAAGCATAACTGTTTGTCTTGCATTCCATAAAGTTGCACCAAAAATGATAACTTTGTTTTTGCGCAAAAGAAAATAGTCATAAAACAGCACAAAAAGGTCAGAAGAAACAAAAAACAAATCACATTGACTGTTTTCAGTCTCGCCTATGGATTGAGGTGATGAATGCACAACCACTTTCTCTGGATGATATTCATCGTACAAGAAAGATTTCAGGCCTCGTCCTTCAAGCGGGTGAGTCGATAGAATGATGATGTGCTTATTGGTGAGCATCGTGTTGTTTGGTCATTGCTTTTACTGCTGGTGTTAAAAGAGCATGGCACACGTTGTTGTATTGACGAATGTCATTCTCGAGTGTATAGAGTGCAAAGAAAACAGCATAACAAAGATTCTCATCAGCTTCACCGGTCAGGTATTTCATCAATAAACTTCGCAAATCGAAAATCTTTTCATCTAACGATTCCTGATGTTCGTGAAAGGTTGTTTCTTGTTGAATCACCTGAAGAATAGCAGAGGACACTGTATGATCCGCTAGTGCTAAAATAGCAGGAAATCGTTTGTCATTGTCATGCTCAATGCGTTGTTGCAGTTCGGTTTTGATTTCGGTGAAAAAATTAGTAATCAATCCGAGCGCTTTGTTTTTTGCAAAACTATAATGCACTAATGCTTGAAGGTGACGCTCAACATTGGGTAATTGCGATTCATGAATCAATGTATTTGTATGTTTCAGATATGAAACCGTTGCAACCAATTGCGATGGTGAAAGTGTCAAGTCAGGCGTGTAAGTCGGATGTACATACAAATTGAGAATTGAAGCTACTAAATCTGCATCCAAACTATATTCTTGACATATCTTCAAAATGGTTTTTTCTCCAAACCCAAGATGAATGCCAAAGCGACGAATAACCGGCATCAACACGTAATGTTGAAGGATCACCTCGCTCAATTTCATGTCTGTTGTGATAAGTGCCATGTTGTTGCTATAAGAAAG
>Ga0247847_1000414_pt1 | contig 10435 bp, 16 predicted proteins | sample PFST25metaG_FD_186002 | JGI IMG/M metagenome (GOLD analysis project Ga0247847, IMG submission 186002) | Peat soil microbial communities from Stordalen Mire, Sweden - P.F.S.T25 | ecosystem: Environmental > Terrestrial > Soil > Wetlands > Peat | place: Sweden: Norrbotten County, Stordalen Mire...
ATGCAGAAGGGCGTACGCTGTGCCGGGATGGTACACAGACCGCATACTCATTGTTGGGCCGAACCGAAGGAGGTAGCGGTGATTCTCCCCAGGTCAATGTTCCGCCGATGGCGTGAACTCGCGGGCGTCTGGCTCCTGCTAGCGGCTCTTGTGCTGGCCTCTGCCTGTGGTGGCTCCGGCAAGGCCATGCCGACGCCGAGCGCGTCATCTCTCGATAGCCAAGCCGCCGAACAGGCTCTGCGGGACTACATCGCCGCGTCGATACCGCAGACACGCTCGAATTCGGTCGACTTCAGCCTCCGGCTGCGTTCGCTGGCGTTTGCGGAGCAGCGCTCTTCGACAAGGCTCGTCTACCGTGCGACCTTCCGCACCCAGCCGGGTATGACGTCGAGCGTGCTGCCCGCGACGGTCCACGCCGTCTTCTCTGTGCTCTGGGACCAGGCGAGCGGCAGATGGCAGGTTCGGCCGCAGACCGCTTGGGTGCGCGCTCTTGTGCGGTGATCAACCACGGTCGGTTCGGCCCAACAAGGCGTTCGAGCAGACGCCCGGACGGTCTGCGAAAGACCTCCTCGTCCGCGGGCACCGCTCAACGCCTAGTTAGACGCGGCACCCGGCATGGCGTCCCACCACCTCCGAGCAAGGTAGGCCAGAGATGAATGAACCGCCCGTCGCAGCTGCCCCTTCGTCGGTCACGAGCCGGCCCCGCCATCGTGTGGTATGGGCGGTCGTTGGCGCGGTTCTTGGCGCCATCGTTGGTGTGATCGTCGGTGCCTTGTTCTTCGGCGGCGCTGCCGGCATGGGCCTGGGCGCTCTGTTCGGCGCCGCGATTGTTGGGATCCTGGCGTGGTCCTTCGGTGGCGGCAAGGCCAACACCGTCCCGAAGTAGCTGGGTCGGCATGTGCGCGTCTAACCAGCGCATCGAGCAGACCGGCCCGCACGGTATGATGAACCTCACAGCGCAGTGGGCCGGCAGCTCACGCGCCCAGCGTTAGATGCACGTCATAGGAGCGCTTCAATTGAGCAACCTCGCGACCCTACAACGCTTCCTTGACGCGGAGAACGCTCGCGACTGGCCGACGTGGTCATCGTGCTTGCACCCGGATGTCGCCTACCACGCCGTCGGGTCTGACATCGTGATATCCGGTGTCGACGCCTACGCCCGTCACATGCAGGCGGTATACGCGGAACTGTCCGATTGGTCTTTCAGCGCGCGCAACACCGCCGAGAGCGGCGCTCTCATCTTCGTAGAGTTCGACGGCTCGGGCCACTACACGGGCACGCATCGTTCGCGAATGGTGTCAGGCGCACGGCTTCGCCTACAGGCAGTCTGCGTCTTCGAGTTCGCGGACGGCCGTATCCTCCGCGTGCGTGAGTACCTGGATCGGGATGGGTTCGACCGGCAGATCGATGAGTTCTTGTCGGGCTCGTCCGGCATCTAACAAGCGCATCAACCTGATGCACCGAAGCGCTCAGATACACTGGAAGCGCACGGCGCACAGGTTATGCGCCCAACGTTAGGCCGAACCACGCAAACCTCCCGCGAAGGAGCTCGTGTCTGCCGTGAGGATGCACGCCGACGAGGTGGACACCGATGCAGCACTCGTGAGCCTGCTGCTGTCGGAGCAGTTCCCGCAGTGGGCGGGCTTGCCCATCCGGCCGGTCATCTCGGCCGGCACGGACAACGCGCTCTACCGGCTCGGCGACGACATGGTTGTCAGGCTCCCTCGCATCGAAGGGGCCGCTGCAGAAGTCGACAAGGAGCAGCGCTGGCTGCCAACACTCGCGCCATGCCTTCCACTCGTCGTTCCTGTTCCGCTCGCCCAAGGGGAGCCCGGCCACGGCTATCCATGGCTCTGGTCCATATGCCGCTGGGTCGAAGGCCAGGACGCGACCGTCGCGCCTGTCGCGGATTCGCGCGAGGCGGCAGTCTCATTGGGTAGCTTCGTGACCGCGCTTCAGACCATCGATGCCTCCGGTGGCCCTGCCCCAGGACAGCACAACTCCTTCCGAGGCGAGCCGCTGGCCGCGAGAGATTCCGAGACTCGCGCGGCGATCGCCCAGCTTCACGCTCTCGTTGATGCCGACGCCGCGACAGCCGTGTGGGAAGCCGCCCTCGAAGCTCCAGTGTGGGATGGGCAGGCCGTCTGGCTGCACGGGGATCTCCTCGCCACGAACCTTCTCGTTCGCAATGGGCGCCTGAGCGGCGTGATCGACTTCGGCTGCCTGGGCGTCGGCGATCCCGCGTGCGACGTGATGGTCGCCTGGACCTACCTTCTGCCCGACACGCGCCGTGTCTTCCGCGACGCCATCCAGGTCGACCACGCGACCTGGCATCGCGGTCGCGGTTGGGCACTGTCCTTCGGGCTGATCGCTTTGCCCTACTACCAGACCACCAATCCCGTGCTGGCGGGTATCGCTCGACGTGCCGTCGATGAGGCCATCGCGGACTTTCGAGGGGTAGCATGAATGGCTGAGGGCGGGACGCGAAGGCTGTCAGGTGAACCGCCCGACAAGGCGTTCGAGCAGACTCGCCCAAGCGCAGTCCAAGACCTCGGCGTGAGCGCTCGCAGCTCAACGCCCAGACGTTGGACCAAACTCAGGCTGGGGGAGGCCACGTGAGACCAACGGCAAGAGCGCGGTGGCTGTCGGCACTCGGTGTCGTGTGGCTGGCACTGGCATTCTCCGCCTGTGCGACGTCGAGTTCGCCCTCCCCGGCCGCCCCATCTGCGTCGGCGACCAGCGCGCCTCCGTCTCGAAAAGAGGTTGTCCGGGCCGTGAGAGCCCTGGGCTACAGGGTCTGGGGGGCCGAGAGGGTCCTCATCAGCTCGCTGGCCCGAGATGGAAGCGGGCGTTGGCAGGCAACCGTCCTTGTCGTGCCGCCTCCTACTGCCTCCTATGCCGCCGGTCCCTTCTTCATTGACATCACCATTGCCAAGCGCAGCCGCCACTGGCGCGCGATCCGGCCGACGCCGGGCACGCCCATCATCCCGCTTTCCCTGTCTGAGGCGCCCTAGCCCATTCACCATGGCGAGTTGGCCTCGCAGGCGCATCAACCTGGCGCGTCAAGGCGCCGCGGTTGTATCCTCCAGCCGTAGCCCGCGGCGAGCGGGGCGATCGAGGGGGGAGAGATGAAGCGCTGTCCGAGCTGCGGCTTCGATGTGCACGACGACGCGACCGGCTGTCCCGATTGCGGCGGACGGTGGGCCGCCGACGGATCCTTCACCCTGCCGGCACGGTCGGTCACGCGGCCACCCGAGACACGGCTGAGTGAGATGACGACCGGCGAGCTGGAGCGAATGGTGCGCAAGACGGTCATAGATATCGCCGCCATCGCCACGCTCGTTGCGGTCGTCGTCATCGCGATCGCCATGATCGTCCTCTACTACGCTCTCAGCAGCGTCATTCAGGCTGGCTACCCGTGAGAGAGCTACGCCGGCAGTCGGCCCTTCATCACGGATCGAAAGGGGATAGATGACTAGCGTCAGAGAGCTCGACGTGCAAGAGATCACGGCGGCCGTGAAGACGATGTGCATCACGGCCAACTACGACCTGCCCGAGGACGTGTACGCGGCGCTCGAGAAGGGCGGGCAGGCCGAAGAGTCGCCGGTCGGCAAGGCCGTGTTCGGCCAGCTCGTGGAGAACGCCGACATCGCCCGCCGCGACCGGGTGCCTATTTGCCAGGACACCGGCTTCGCCGTCATCTTCGCCGAGATCGGCCAAGAGGTGCACCTGGTGGGCGGCGACTTCGAGGCGGCCGTCAACGAGGGCGTGCGCCAGGGCTACACCGACGGCTATCTGCGCAAGTCCATCGCCGAGGAGCCGGCCCAGGCGCGGCGCAACACCAAAGACAACACGCCGGCCGTGATCCACACCCGGCTCGTGCCCGGCGACAGAGTCGAGCTGTGGATGATGGCCAAGGGCGGCGGCGCCGAGAACATGAGCAGCCTCAACATGCTCAAGCCGTCGCAAGGCTGGGCGGGTATGGTGCAGGCCGTGCTGGACACCGTCTCCAGAGCCGGCTCCAACCCGTGCCCGCCGATCATCATCGGCGTGGGCATAGGCGGCACCATCGACAAGGTCACGCAGCTCGCCAAGAAGGCGCTGCTGCGCGACTTGGGCAGCACGCACGCGGACGAGCGCCTCGCCGCCATGGAGGCCGAGCTGCTCGCGAAGATCAACGCCCTGGGCATCGGGCCGCAGGGCCTGGGCGGCACGCAGACGTGCCTGGGCGTGTTCATCGAGGAGATGCCCTGTCATATCGCCAGCATGCCGATGGCCGTGAACGTGCAGTGTCACGCGCAGCGCCACAAGCACGTGGTTCTCTGAGAGGGAGGGGAGGAGCGATGGCTGCCAAGAAGATCGTGACGCCGCTCACCACCGAGATCGTCGAGAGCCTGCGTGCCGGCGACGAGGTGCAGATCAGCGGCGTCATCTACCAGGCGCGCGACGCGGCGCACAAGCGCCTCGTGGCGCTCATCGAGAGCGGCGCGCCGCTGCCCTTCGAGCTCGAGGGCGCGGTCGTGTACTACATGGGCCCGAGCCCGGCCAAGCCCGGCCACGTCATAGGCTCGGCCGGGCCCACCACGAGCGGGCGCATGGACGCCTACGCGCCCACGCTCATGGCGCACGGGCTCAAGGGCATGATCGGCAAGGGCCTGCGCACGCCCGAGGTCAAGCAGGCGATGATCGAGCACAAGGCTGTGTACATGGCCGCCACCGGCGGCGCCGGCGCCCTGCTGGCGCAGCGCATCGTCGGCAACGAGACCATCGCTTACCCCGAGCTGGGCGCCGAGGCCATCGCGCGGCTCGAGGTCAAGGACTTCCCGGCCATCGTCGTCAACGACTGCTACGGCGCCGACCTATACGAGGAAGGCCGCAAGAAGTACGCCAAGGCCTGAGACTGCGAGGGTGACGGGCGGGCGGCGGCGCTCAGGCGCCGCCCGCCCGTCGTATACAATCACCGCGTGAGCACCATGACCGCGACCGTAGTGAAGGGACGCCTGTGATCGGTTGGGTCTTCGCCCTCGGCCGCATGGTCGGCTTCGGCACCGCGGCCGGCGTGCGCGCCTCACTCACGCTGGTCACCATCGGCGTGCTCTCGCGTCTGGAGTGGGGCGCCCATCTCTCGCCCAGGTTCATGTGGCTGCAGAGCTGGGTCGCCATCATGGTGTTCATCCTGCTGCTGATCTTCGAGGCGACCTTCGACAAGGTGCCCTCTCTCGACCGGCTACAGGACACGCTCATCATGCCCTACCGCATCGTCGTCGGCGCCCTGGCCGGCGCAGCCACGGTCGGCCATGGCTGGCTGGGCTTCGTCATCGGCATGGCGGTCGGGGCCGTAGCCGGCTGGTTGGGACAGTCGGTCAAGCACGGCATCCGCCCGCGTTCCACGTCGAGCGGGCTTACGGTGGCCCTCATCAGCATGATCGAGGACATGTTCGCCTTCTTCGGCGCCGCGCTCACCTCCGTGTTCTCTCTGGTGGGCTATGCGGTGTTCGCCGCCAACCTTTGGCTGTTCGGCCGTCTCTCGCGCCGGCGCCGGGTCAAGTACAAGGGCCTGCGCGTCCTGCGCTAGGGCGAGCGCGAGGCGGCGAGTCCCCTGAGAGGAGTCACGTGACGGGCGACGAGGCTGCCGCAGTCCTGGCTGAGCGCCGCCGCCGTATGGTCACGGAGCAGATCGCCGGCCGGGGTGTGGACGACCGCGAGGTGCTGGCCGCTCTGCGGGCGGTGCCGCGGCACTTGTTCGTGCCCGAGAACCTGGTGCACGACGCCTACCGCGACTGCGCCCTGCCCATAGGTTACGGCCAGACCATCTCGCAGCCCTACATCGTCGCCCTCATGACCTCGCTGCTGCGCGTGGACGTGCGCTCCCGTGTGCTCGAGGTCGGCTCCGGCTCCGGCTACCAGACGGCGGTGCTCGCCGAGCTGGCCGGCGAGGTGTTCACCATCGAGCGCGTGCCCGAGCTCGCGGCCCGCGCCCAGGTGGCGCTGCGCGGGCTCGGCTACCGCAACGTGACCACGCGGGTGGGCGACGGCAGCGTCGGCTTGCCCGAGCACCAGCCCTACGACGGCATCATGGTCACCGCCGCGGCGCCGGAGCCTCCCAAGGCGTTGCTTCGGCAGATGGCGGACGGCGGCCGCCTGGTGCTGCCCATAGGCGAACCGGGTAGAGACCAGATGCTCGTGCTCCTGGTGCGCCAGGGTGACTCCTACACGGAGAGGGAGCAGATCGGCGTGCGCTTCGTGCCCCTGGTGGGCGAGCAGGGGTTTGCGGAAAGCGCCTGAGAGACGGAGAGGTGACGGCATGAAAGCGGTGGATGTGCGCGTCAACGGCAGCGTGCAGGGCGTGTTCTACCGCTCTGCGGCTCGGGCGGAGGCGCAACGCCTTGGTGTGAGCGGCTGGGCGATGAACATGAGCGACGGCACCGTGGCCCTGCATCTGCAGGGCGACGACGAACAGATCAGAGCCATGCTCGCCTGGTGCGAGGTCGGCAGCCCCGGGGCGGAGGTGGGCTGGCTGGACACCAAGGAAGGCGTGCTCGACGAGAGCCTGCACGAGTTCGCGGTCAGGTAGCGGGATGGCGCCGAAGGCAAACCAGCTCGACCCCCAGCGGGTCACCCTCGACCGTGTGCGCAAAGACGACGAGGTGCAGGCCCTCATCAAGAAGGCCGACGAGAACCTGGCCCAGCTCGGCTATACGGAGCACGGGCCGCGGCACGCGAGTCTGGTGGCGAGCATCGCCGAGAACATCCTGTTGCGCCTGGGGCGGCCGCGCCGCGAAGCCGAGCTGGCCGCCATCGCCGGCTACCTGCACGACATGGGCAACGGCATCAGCCGTCTCGACCACGGCATCGCCGCCGCTCTGCTCACGCGCGACGTGCTGTACCGGCTCGGCATGCCGGTGAGCGAGTACGTCGAGGTCATGTGCGCCGTCGGCAACCACGAGGAGGAGTACGGCGAGGCGGTGAGCAACCTGGCGGCAGCGCTCATCATCGGCGACAAGTCCGACGTGCACCGCAGCCGGGTGCGCGCCATAGACCCGGCCACCTACGACATCCACGACCGCGTGAACAGCGCTGCCACCAAGTCGTTCGTGACCGTCGACGCCAAGGCCGAGACCATCACCCTGGAGCTCGAGATCGACACGTCCATCAGCCCCATGATGGAGTACTTCGAGATCTTCCTCAGCCGCATGGTCATGTGCCGGCGCGCGGCCCGGTACCTGGGCTGCAGCTTCAACCTGGTCGTGAACGGCACGCGGCTGGAGTAGGTGAGTGGGGCGGGCGCGACGGCGTCGCCGGCCCGCCCTGATAGGATTGGGGCAGCGAGCAGTGGAGGTGAGCGCGATGGCCAGAGACAAAGGCAAGAAGAAGCGCCGCGGTTTTGTGGCCGGGGCCGTGATCGGCGCCGTCGCCGGCGTGTTGCTGGCGCCACGAGCCGGCAAGGAGACGCGCGAGAAGTACTTTGGCGGCGGCTTCGATCTGCAGGGGCAGGGCGAACGCTTTGGCGACGTCATGGACGCCGAAGGTCAGTCGGCGGCCGACCGCGCCGCCACCCTCAAGGAGAAGATCGAAGACACCCGCGACCGTCTGCGCAAGCGGGTGGGCGCCGACGCGGAGTGACGACCTGCTAGTACGCCGGCGGTGGCCGTGAAGCGTGTTGCGGCGAGGGCGAGGGCGGCGCTGAGCGCCGCCCTCGCCCTCGCCTTCCCCTATATGTTCTTCGAGGCGCAGTGGCTGCGTCGCGTGGACTGCACGGTCGTGCTGCCCGACCTCGCCGAGCAGCTCGACGGCCTGGTCATCGTCCAGCTCTCCGACATGCACGTCGGCTTCCAGCCCAGTCTCAACCTGCGGGCCACCCGCAAGGCTGTCGCCGTCGCCCGCGAGGTGGCGCCCGACCTGATCGTCATCACCGGCGACCTGGTGTGTGGCACAGGTCGGCTTGACCAGCTCAAGGCCGAGCTCGCCACGCTCTCGGCGCCGCTGGGTGTGTACGCCGTGTTCGGCAACCACGACCACGGCGAGACCAAGACGCCGGGTGTGCCGCCGGTCGACTTCGGCGACTTGAGCCAAGTGGGCGTGCGCATGCTGGTCAACGAGGCGGTCACCGTCGAGCGCCAGGGGGCCGCCGTACAGCTCTGCGGCCTCGACGACTGGGAGCACGGCTACGCCGACTTGCCGGCGGTGCTGGCGCAGCTCGACCGCCGGCCCACCACCCTCCGTCTGCTCCTGAGCCACTACGCCGAGGCCGCCTTGGCGGCCTCACCGGGCGACTTCGCGCTCACGCTCTCGGGCGACACCCACGGCGGTCAGATCTGCCTGCCCTGGTTCGGCGGGCGCGTCATGCTCAGCGAGCCGCTGGCGCAGTTCCGTGACGGGCTGTATCAGATCGACGGGCGCCGCCTGTACGTGACGCGCGGCATCGGCACCAGCTTCTTGCCTTTGCGCTTCCTGTGCCGCCCCGAGGTGGTCGTCTTCCACCTGACTCGAGGCTAGCGGCGGCGCATCCGGTTGACGGCCCGCATGAGCGGCGGCGTGACCTCGCTGATGGCCGCCGTGGGGCAGATCTCCGTGCAGGCGAAGCAACGTACGCACTTCTCGTCGTCGTACACCGGTGTGGGCGCCAGGGTGATGGCCTGCACGCCGCAGATGGCGGCGCAGTCGCCGCAGCGCGTGCACACCGACTCGTCCACCAGTCGCGGGCGCGCCGTGAGCAAGCGCCGCCCTAGCCGGCCGGCCAGGGCGCCGGGCACGGTCAGCTCAGAGTCGTGGCCAGCGGCCACGAAGTCGTGCTGCGGCTCGATGGCGTCGCCGGCGAGCTCGTACGGCCGGTGCAGGTCGATGAGACGGCGGCGCTCGGCGGCAGCCAGTACGTACACGTCCTCGTAGCGGTGCGCCGTGCGGTCGGCGATGGCGGCGTCCAGCGCCACACAGTCGCGCGCCGCGAACAGCGAGCCCAGGGCGCGCGGCGTGCCGTTGCCTGGGCCTTTGCCCTCCATGGCGATGATGCCGTCGATGATGGTGAAGCGCGGGCCTATCGCCTCGTACAGATCCAGCAGCATGTCGGCGAAGTCCATGCGGCGCTGGGCGCGCACGTGCAGCTGCGCCTTGGTCAAGCCTGGTACGCAGCCAAAGGCCAGTTTGACGCCGCCCGTGAGACGCATGAGCTGGTGCGTCTTGAGGATGCCGACCTGGATCACGGCGTCGGCCTCCACAAAGCAGCGACAGATGGGGAAGCTGCGGAAGAGCTTGGCGCGCGGCGCCGCCAGCTCGGTGACCTGCTCGTCGGCGACAAGCGCCTCCACGTCCTCCTGCTCGCAGACGTCGCCGATGCCGCTGACGCGCAGGGTGCGGCGCACCAGGGCGGAGGTGCCGGGGCCGCCGGGGCTGTCGGCCACAAAGGGCTGCGCGCCGACGCTCTTGAGGGCGCGCAGCACCAGGCGCAGCGTCTCGGGGTTGGTGCACACGGCGCGCTCCGGCGCCGAGGCGCGCAACAGGTTGACCTTGACGGCGATGCGCTCGCCAGGCTGGGCGAGCGCCTTCCAGCCCCCGAAGGGGGCCACGGCGCGCTCCAAGGCTGCGGCGAGCCCCTCGTCGTGGTGCGCCTGCGTGACGTGCGCCACGAGGCCCGGCCGCCGCCGTTCCTGCGGCTGCTGCTCCTGTGGCGGCGGCGAGGCGCTCACGCCGGCTTCTCAGCTCCGCTCACGCCGGCTCGCGATTGGACGAGGCGCTCACGCCGGCTTCTCGCTGACGATGGCCAGGTGATAGCGCAGCAATGTGCCCGGCTCGTGCACGGCGAGCTCGCGCAGGCCCAAGCCGGCGAGCACGGCGCGCGCCGCCGCAGTGGTGAGCACGTGATCCTTGGGCGGCCCCACGGGGCGGTCCATGTGGCCGAAGTCGATGCACACCAGGAGGCCGCCGGGCCGGAGCAGGCGCACGACTTCGTTCAGCGCCTGGGGCTCGTCGTGGATGTGGTGCAGCACGGTGATGAGCAGCACGCGGTCGGCAGCGCCGTCGGCCAGCGGTACGCGGTCGGCCTCGGTATGCACCACCTGCACGCGGGCGCGCAGCGCGTCGTCGAGCTTGGCCTGTAGGCGCTGCAGCAGCTCGGCGTAGGCGTCCACGGCCACCACGTGACCGTGCGGCAGTGCCCGGGCCAAGGGGACGGAGTACATGCCGGTGCCGGCGCCGTAGTCGACTACGGTCTCGGCGCCCTCGAGCTGCAGCAGGTCGACGACTGTAGCAGGAGGCAGTTCGACGAGCCGCTGCGGGTCCTCGAGCTTGTGGGCGTTGCCGGGGTCGAACTTCTCAGCCATCACGTGACTATACCTCGGGGCGCATCTGTGCGGCGCGCTGCTTGAGCTCGGCCAGGACGCTGTCCGGGATGGGCGCCCCGCCGGGCCCCGCGCCGAGCTCAAGCAGCGCGCCGCACAGA
>Ga0247847_1000415_pt1 | contig 10399 bp, 8 predicted proteins | sample PFST25metaG_FD_186002 | JGI IMG/M metagenome (GOLD analysis project Ga0247847, IMG submission 186002) | Peat soil microbial communities from Stordalen Mire, Sweden - P.F.S.T25 | ecosystem: Environmental > Terrestrial > Soil > Wetlands > Peat | place: Sweden: Norrbotten County, Stordalen Mire...
ATGTATTGCTTGGTTGTTTTCTCTTTATTGCATTGCCACTTTTCAGCCAATATTTGCCTGAAGATATAAGTTACACTTCAGTGTATGATTTCTTAGACGAAATGGCAAATGATGGACTTATATCGATTAATTCGGCGATCAAACCATATAGTCGGGTTTTCATTGCTGAAAAATTACAGGAGATTGCTAAGCAGACCGATCAATTGAGTAGAAGGCAACGACAAGAGGTTGTTTTCTATCTGAATGATTATGCGTTGGAACATGGTACATTGCCCAACAACTGGAACGTGGCAAAGAGTTCAACTGGAACGATTTCTTTATGGCCTCCGGGTGTTTTCTATCAAGCGGACACCATGCATATTCGTATTACTCCTATCGTAGGATATGAACTAATGCATAACCAAAGTGGGTCAGTTTCTATTCGATCTATCGGTGCTGATTTTCAGGGAACTTTTGGTAAGCATGTAACTATCTATGCAAGTTTAAGAGATCACTCGCAATTAGGAGATTTGTTATCGAAAGGGGAACAGCTATTTTCAAAGCAACAAAGCCCTTACACGGGTGTTGATACACTTATGCGTATTCCCTCTTATTTAACACAGTTCCCCGGAGGGGCTTATAAAGTGGATAATGGCACCAATGCCGGTGGTGACTACAGCGAAATGAGAGGAGGTATTTATTATTCGTGGGGCTGGGGAAATGTTGGCTTAGCCAAAGATTATATTGAATGGGGAGATAACTATCATGGTTCGAATATTTTGTCAGGGAACACGCCTTCATTTCCATTTATTGCATTTAATATTAAGCCGGCAAAATGGTTTGAATTGAATTATTTTCATGGTTGGCTTACCTCTGATGTATTGGACTCAACGAATTATTACACCTATAACAGCGGAGAAAAGGAGTATCGTTATACCAATAAATTTATTGCGGCCAGCATGATTACCTTTCGACCTATGCAACAACTTTATCTTTCGTTTGGTAATTCGATTATTTATGGAGAACGTAATATTCAACCTGCATATTTAATTCCATTGGCTTTTTATAAATCGATTGATCACTCCCTTACTATGGGATCAGAGAATCAAAACTCACAAATGTTTTTTAATTTCAGCTCTCGAAATATCCGCCATCTCCATCTTTATATTTCAACTTATATCGATGAGTTTTCGGTGCAAAGGCTTAGTCCTTCTAATCTGCAAAAAAATCCTATCTCATGGAAAATCGGTGGTGAGCTGAGTGATTATCCTTTTTCCGACTTTTCATTTATAGGTGAGTTTACCCGTAATTATGCCCTGACCTATAAACACTTTATTCCGGGCCTTGACTTTACGTCAAGTGGTTACAGTCTGGGTAGTTACTTATGGGATAATGCACAAGAAATTTATTTGGCGGCCACTTACAAACCCATACGGGGTTTGCTTCTGCAAGGCTCTCTCACTGATGCCGTTCATGGTAATGAATACGATTATGTCCATGCTGTGGCAGATGATATATTAGCACAACCATTCATGAAAGATGAAGTGTGGCAAAACAGAACGCTTTCTTTTCATTCAACGTATGAAGCCGTGAACAATGTTTTTTTGACCTTCAATGTAGACTATAGCGACATTACAGGTTATACGCCTACTGATCCGAAAGGGCCTGGTGAATATCGAACTAATGCTCAGGGATATTTAGATATCTATACGCCTTTATTCTTGCAAGGCAAAAAATTTACTGTTACCTTTGGCGTAAATGTTGGGTTATAGACATTATTAGTTAATCAAATATCATGAGAACCATACAAATGGTTGACTTAAAGAGTCAATACGATAAAATCAGGGATGAGGTCAACGCTCAAATGCAGCAAGTGATTGATACTACATCGTTCATCAGAGGCGAAAAGGTGGCGCTGTTTCAACATCACTTAGAAGATTACCTAAATGTGAAACATGTCATTCCGGTGGGAAATGGCACTGACGCATTGCAGATAGCTTTGATGTCTTTAGATCTTCGCCCCGGTGATGAAGTCATTACGCCGACTTTCACTTTTATTGCTGCAGTTGAGGTCATTGCTTTGTTAGGATTAACTCCTGTGCTGGTAGATATTGATCCCTCCACCTTTTGTATGTCACCGAATGCTGTTCGTAAGGCTATTACTGAAAAGACAAAAGTAATTTTGCCGGTGCATCTTTTTGGGCAACATGTTGATATGGAACCACTGAAAGCTATTGCACAAGAGTATCAGCTGTATATTGTGGAAGATGCCTGTCAATCTATAGGCGCGAGTTATACATTCCAAAACGGAGAAACTTATGCTTCAGGGTGTATGGGAAATATTGGGTGCACTTCGTTTTTTCCTTCCAAGAATTTAGGGTGTTTTGGTGATGGAGGTGCGCTTTTTACGAATGACGATACACTGGCCGAAACGATACGTTCCATTGCAAATCATGGTATGCAAGTGCGTTATCATCATGATCGGATTGGTGTCAATTCCCGGTTAGATAGCTTGCAGGCCGCTGTGTTGGATGTGAAGCTAGCTCATCTGAATGAATATATAGCAGCACGTCAGGCAGCGGCAGCTTTTTACAATTATGCGTTGGAAGTTTGTGACAATGTGTCAATTCCTGCTCATCAACCTCAATCAACTCATATGTTTCATCAATACACCTTGCTTTTGCATGGTGTTGACAGGAATATGGTGCAGGCAAAGTTGGCTGCAAAAGATATTCCAAGTATGATTTATTATCCCATTCCAATTCATTTGCAAAAAGCATATACCTATCTGGGTTATAAAGCGGGCGATTTCCCGGTTGCGGAACAATTGTCAAAACAAGTACTGTCATTACCCATGCACACAGAGTTGGATGAAGAACAACTAAATTATATTGTCACTTCATTGAAAGATGTATTGCAATAGATAATTCAATAATTTCTTAACGCACTCATTTAATTATATTCCAATGTCTTATTTTGCTCACGAAACAGCAGTTATTGATCAGCCATGCAGCATTGGTGATGAAACAAAAATCTGGCATTTCTCTCATATTATGCAGCATTGTGTGATTGGTGAACATTGTAACATTGGTCAAAACGTGGTAGTTTCACCTGAGGTGATACTCGGACGTAATGTGAAAGTACAGAATAATGTTTCGATCTATTCGGGTGTGATTTGTGAAGATGATGTGTTTTTAGGACCATCAATGGTTTTTACAAACGTTATAAATCCTCGTAGTGCGGTGAATCGTCAGGCAGAGTATATAAAAACATTCGTTCGTCGGGGAGTTTCCATTGGAGCAAATGCCACCATTGTTTGTGGAATTAATATAGGTGAATATGCCATGATTGGCGCTGGCGCTGTCGTGACAAGAGATGTGAGACCTTATGCTTTGCTTGTTGGGAATCCTGCACGTCAGATGGGTTGGGTGAGCGCTTATGGTATGAAATTGCACTTTGATGAACAAGGTCTTGCAACTTGTTCTGAAACAGGAGAAATATATCGGTTGCAAGGTGTAGACGTAACAAAATTAACTACTTCAAAATGAGTCGTATAATTAAATTTGCCGTAGTTGGACAGGGGCATATCGGGAAACGACATGCCGAAATGATTCGACAGGATCCAAATGCTGAATTGGTAGCCGTGTGTGATATATTGTCGAAAGACCAGTTGGGATTGGTTGATTTACAGGAACGCTTCTTTACTTCGATTGAAGAGTTGCTGAATGCAAATCTGGATATTGATGTGGTGAATATCTGCACACCCAATGGCTATCATACAGACTATGCGATTCGCGCTTTGGAAAAACATTACCATGTGGTTCTCGAAAAGCCGGTTGCACTAACTCGTGCTGATGCAGAGAGAATCTTACATGCATCTTTAACTTCCTCGCGCGATGTCTTTTGTGTCATGCAAAACCGTTTTTCTCCACCTTCTGTTTGGCTGAAAGAATTAATTATGAACAAGACGTTGGGAGATATCTTTATGGTGCAGCTCAATTGTTATTGGAATCGTGATGCTCGTTATTATAAAGCTGGTAATTGGCATGGCAATCAGCAATTGGATGGTGGTACTTTGTTCACACAGTTCTCGCATTTTGTTGATATTATGTATTGGCTTTTTGGAGATATCACCAATATCCATGGAAATTTCAAAGACTTCAATCATCAACACCTGACTGATTTTGAAGATAGCGGTTCTGTTACATTTGATTTTCTGAAAGGCGGCATGGGTGTTCTAAACTATTCAACTGCTATTTGGGATACTAACTATGAAAGTAGCATTACCATTATTGGATCACTGGGCACAGTACAAGTGGCAGGACAATATATGAACGAAGTTACTTATTGTCATGTAAAGGATTATGAAATGCCTGCATTGCCGGCTTCAAATCCTCCAAACAATTATGGATTGTACAAAGGTTCTGCACAAAATCATCATTACATTATCCGTAATGTCATTGAAAAGCTCTCAGGCAATAGTCCTATAACTACAAATTTACTTGAAGGAATGAAGGTTACAGACATTATTGAGAGAATTTATCATGTTCGTGATCAACAGTGGAAGAAAAAGAAATAATATTTTTATAAATCACTCTATTATGATTCAACGTATTCAAACTGTTTATCTATTTCTTGTTGGGGTATTATCAATTATCGTTTTCTTTTCGCCTGTAGCTGCCATTATCACGAAAGCAAACGTTTTTGAGCTTTCTTATCATGGCTTCACTTCGTCACCTCCTATTGATGCGCTGCACTCTTCAACATGGGCGTTTACTATAGTGGGTACATTGATTCCTGCTATTGCCTTTCTAACTATATTCTTGTTCAAAAACAGGAGGCTGCAATTAACAATGTGTTATATCAATTTTCTGTTGATAGATGCTTATTACATCATTGTGATTGCTTCCTTATGGTTTGCCGATAAACAACTGGCTTTGCCATCAAGATGGGCGTACCATTATGCTATTATTTTACCGGTTGTTAATATGGTGTTGACTTTCATGGCCATTCGCGCTATTAACAAAGATGAAGCGTTGGTACGTTCTCTCGATCGATTGCGATAAAGATATCTATTTGCTTTTCCCAATTTTAGCTATCAAGTCTTTGATCGGAATGTCTTTCTGATATAAAGATATCATGTTTCTATCTTTATCATATAATGCAGCAAAAGGAATTTGCTTTATTCTGTAATAATTCATCACCAACAACGAATGCTCTTCAGTGCCAATGACAATATTCTTATAGTTGTCAATGTGATACTTATGGATAAACTCTGCTGCCTCCTCTATTGGCAAATAGGTAATCATGACGATGGAAACGTCATTAAAATCAGTGATATGATGAAAAAAAACATCCATGAAAGCAAGGCAATCATCACACTCCGGCGAAAAATAGAGAATGAGAATTGGTCTATCCATCGCTAAATTGCTATTCTGAAATGTTTCGCCATTAGATTGCACGATTTGAAAAGGTGGCATTTTGTCCATTTGAGCCTTTAATTCAGGATTAGAGAAACATAACAGACTCAATGTCAGTAAAACAATAAAATGTAACTTGAACTTCATACATGAAGGTTTGATTGAGAAAGAAGTGTCATTTAAGGATTGCTTTTCTTTTGAAGGCCAGAAATCTCCATTACCGACAAAAAGCATTTCTGGTCATCGCCGGTTACTACGCCTTCCATATATACCAAACCTAAAGGTTTAGTGTCATAACCAAGCATTATTTCGCACGATTCTTTTGAGTCACTGGTATAAATTTTTTTGAAAAAATCATCAAATTGAGACCGGGACTCTTCAGAAACAAATAGTTTAAAGTTGCTGTTTACCAAACTAAAGCGTCTCTCGCCAAGCATATAGGCACCAGTGAAATTCAATTCGCAGATAGTTCCATCAGAATCGAGAATAAAATAACCGATTGGGGCTAAATCGTACAACATCGTGTACTTTTTAAGCGCTGTTTCGGCTGTTTCATAAGCCTGTTTCAACTCTTCATTCTGCATTTCTAATTCAATCTGATGCACTTGTAGTTCGTGTAGAAGCTTTTCAATATCAGCTTCTATCATCGGCTTATCTGTTTTCTTTTGCCTCTCTTTGAGCTGCTTTTCAGCTTTCATGCGTAACATGTTGGCATCTGTAAAATCAAGTTCATCGTTATTCATGACTTTTTTATTTTAGTTCGTATTAATAGTGAAAATTTCATGGAGTCAGTTATTGGAAGTTTCCGTCTTCTGTCTGTTTTTTGCAAACATCATCAATCCAATAGGGTTTTTCAAGCTATTGCATATTGCATTTACCGACCATTCAACAACTTGCACATTTCCTCCGGCTGCTGTAATCTCCATTTTATAGTTGGTGGTATCAATGGCTTCGTTTAGCAGCTTGCGCAATCCTTTTTCTACCTTTTTTTGCTCTTGTTCGGGAATAAATAGCTGAAGAAAATTCTGATTTAATACCTCCTTCTGTTTTTTTGCAAAAAACTTTTCGGCTTCTGAATTAAAGTCTACTATTTTCCAGTCGATTGATAACTGAACGATTACATCAGAAGATAAATTTATGAGCAAACGGTGTATTTTCTCTGTTTCGAGTAATTCTACTTCCATCTGTTTGGAATCGGATGTGTTGATAAACGTGATGACCAAACCGTCTATTCTGTCGTCGTAGGTGCGATACGGCATTATGCGAATGGAAAACCATCGCCCGTCTTTTGTGGGTATTTGTTTTTGTATAAATATAAGTGTGCGTAAAACTTCACGCGCATCGGCAGCCAGTTCAGGGTATATAAGGTCGGAAACCTGATCGGTAAAAGGACGCCCTATGTCGCTTTTTATCAGTTTAAATATTTTGGTTGCCTGATCGGTATATCGACGTATATTCAATTCTTTGTCGAGAAATAATGTAGCAATATCAGTACTGTTTAGCAGGTTTTTCATATCATTATTCACCCGTGAGAACTCATTCACTTTCGATTGCAATTCAGCATTCACCGTGGTAAGTTCTTCATTCAGACTTTGCATTTCTTCTTTTGACGTGGTAAGTTCTTCATTGGTCGATTGCAATTCTTCATTGGTCGATTGCAATTCTTCGTTAGTCGATTTCAGTTCTTCTTGCGAAGTCTGCATTTCTTCGAGTGTACTTTGCATTTCTTCACGTGCACGCTGCAATTCTTGCTCCAACTCCGATTGCCTCGCATTCGCTAATCCCTTCTCACCATTTTCGCCCGACTCTTTGTGATCAGGGGTTTTAGGAACATCCGAAAAGATGATCATTACCATGCCACTCAAAGGCTCCGGCTTGTCGATCCATTGAATAGTGACATTGACTATTTGTGCATCACCGTTTGTGCCTATTTTGATATGGTGCAAAATCACCAGTTCTTTCTTCATTAACGATTGCCGGAAGGCTGACGGGAATTCATTGCGTAACCCTTCGCGCAGCATGGCAAAAATGTTCATGTTCGCTTTACCAACTGCCGGCTCTAAGTATTTTCCCGTGCGTCCGCTAATATAAATGATATCGCCCTTTTCGTTCACCAAAACGCCGGGGGGTGAAAAATGCTGCAACAACAGTTGGTCGGCAAGCGTTTGAATGTTTGACAGTGATTTAACTGGCGCCGGCACTTCAATATTTGGTTGTTTAGTGCGCGAAAAGGAAGAAGGGAAATCAAATAATTCAGGGATTTGATTCGTAACGGAACGTTTATATATTTTCAATTTGACATCAACGGATGTGAAAAAATGACTCTGAGAACCCAGTGTTTCAGCGCTTCCAAGCACCATATATCCTTCTGGATTAATACTATAATAGAACAAGCCAAGCAATTTTTTTTGCAACTCCGAATCCATGTAAATCAAAAGGTTGCGACAAGTAAGGATATCAATTTTGGTAAAAGGAGGATGTAATATAATATTGTGTTTTGCAAAAACAACCATTTCCCTTATTTCAGTATTAACGCGATAGCCGTCGTCTGTTTGAATAAAGAAACGGCCTAACCGCTTTTTTGATACGTTGGCAGCAATATTTGCAGAAAAAAGACCTTTTCTGGCTGTTTCAATCGCTTCATGGTCGAGATCGGTAGCAAATATCTGTAATGAAATTCCTCCGTGAGGGTTTATTCTTTCGAGCGCTTCTTTGAACACGATGGCTAAAGAATAGGCCTCTTCGCCGGTAGAACAGCCCGGAACCCATGCCCGCAATATTGAACCCTCTTGCTGGTTGGCAATCATAGATGGGATAACCGTCTCTTCCAACTTTTCCCATACCGCAGTATCGCGAAAAAAAGTAGTTACGCCAATCAATAATTCTTTGAAAAGAATATCTACTTCTTTCGGATTTTCCTGTAAAAAGTGGACGTAGGAAGGTATTTTGTCAATCTTGTGAATGCTCATACGTCTTTCGATGCGGCGATATATCGTATTTTTTTTATACATGGAAAAGTCGTTGCCTGTATGGATTCGCAATAGAATAATAATTTTTTCAAGTGAGTTTTGGTCTTTAATCTCAATCTCCATATTTGATTTAACTACAGGTATATGTTTTAGGAAAGCGATGAGTTTTGCAGGCAACTCGCTGGCCGGAGCCACAATATCTACCAAAACAGAATCAATAGCATTACGGGGCATGCTATCGTATTTAGCGTCAGTAGGTTCCTGTACCATTACAATTCCGTTTTTTTCTTTCAAAGCACGAATCCCCGCACTGCCATCAGAACCCATACCCGAAAGAATAACTCCCACGCCATGTTCTTGCTGGTCGTCGGCAAGCGAGCATAAGAAAAAATCTATCGGAAGGCGTAGCCCTCTTATTTCCAAGGGTTGAAACAGATATAACACTCTTTTTAATATGGACATGCTCTTGTTTGGAGGGATCACATAGACGCAGTTTGGCTCTACCGCTGTTCGGTCTTTAACCTGAAAAACCTGCATCTTGGTAATCCGCTGCAGTAACTCCGGCAACATGCCTTTTTGTGTCGGATCCAGATGTTGAATCACAATGTATGCCATCCCGCTGTTTGCAGGCACATTATCTAAAAACTGCTCCAATGCTTCCAAACCACCGGCCGATGCTCCGATGCAGACAATAGGAAACTTATTGATCTCCGAATCAGCAGTTTTCGCTTTTGAAGATTCTGTCGATCTTGCTTTTTGAGGTTTCACTTGCATAAAATTTTAATTACCACATTCAAATCATTCTTCATTACACAGATGTCTTTTGAGTTGACAAATTTATAAAAAAAATCACGCTCTATGACTTTCTATATCTTTATAATGTGTCAAGTGGTTTTTTGCTCTTCTTTTTCCGCAAGAATTCGATGTACACAATTTCAAAAGCCGGTAAGTAAGTGAATATTAAGGATCATCGTGGTTTTTTTGTAGGGATGATGAAAAGCGGAATAGTCGTATGATGTAAAACCTTTTCCGTTACACTTCCCATGAGTACCTCATCCAACCATCTCCGGCTATGCGATCCCATCACAATGACATCAGCATGCAAGTCTTTTGCGGCCTTTAATATACACTCGGCAAAATCACCTTCTTTCACGAGCGTTTGAATGGCCTCATCACCAAGATGGTGTTTTGATTTATCAAGAAATTGTTGAGCTGCCTTATTTACGTCTTCAATACTACACTTTTGCGATGGAGTTATAAGCATATTTCCCGCATATCCCATCATCGGAGCCGATTCCATGGAAGAATAGAAAATTGGATCTACGATTACATGCAGCAAAATAATTTCAGCTCCCATCGTTGTTGCTAATGAAAAACCTTCTTCTGCTACTTTTTTAGCGGTTGGATTAAAATCCAGTGCAATCAATACTTTCGTCATTTTAATTGTTTTCATACGGGAATAATTTATTTTTAAAGGACGTATGGAACTCGCATGTCAACCATTCTCATACTCTTGGATGTAAAGAATTTACATGCTCGTTTCATTTGTTTATTTTTAATTTTTTGATATAAAACTGTCTTGACATCTTCCCATGGGAAATAACAATAACGATGACTTCGCTGACTTTCAGTTTATTTCCATTTGTGCAGTCCCCATTAGAAGAAAATCTTTAGTGTTATGAAAATGTCATTAACCTTTGTCTTCTTCCAGCTCATTCGAATCATCTCCTCCTAAACTATAATAATTATTCTCTTCATCTTCACTTCCGATATTTTCTTGCTGATCATCCAATTCTGAGCCAGGTACATCTAAGTCGCTTCCGGACATGTCGTCTGTGAAATCTTTCTCGTTTGGTGTTCCAACTTTATCAATTTCATTCGATTCTTTCATCTTGGAGATATTCGCCGGATTTATCTCCTTCTCTTCCTGAAAGATACTATAAACATCTTCATCAGAAGGATAAAGTGGATATCCCTGAAGATTATTTTTCTCATCGTTGTCTGCATGTTTATTCTTTAGTGACATAGTAG
>Ga0247847_1000418_pt1 | contig 10337 bp, 10 predicted proteins | sample PFST25metaG_FD_186002 | JGI IMG/M metagenome (GOLD analysis project Ga0247847, IMG submission 186002) | Peat soil microbial communities from Stordalen Mire, Sweden - P.F.S.T25 | ecosystem: Environmental > Terrestrial > Soil > Wetlands > Peat | place: Sweden: Norrbotten County, Stordalen Mire...
CTATCGATCAAGCACCGCGAAGGAGGTGAGCTAACGGGATAGGCCCCCAAGCGTCGGCCGCTGCGCGGCCTCCGACGCCCGCGTCCGAAAACGTCGGACTGGGTGTACGGAATCATCGGAATACGCACTGTGATCGAGTGACGGGGATGCGACGGGAGGGGCCCAGTGCTCTCTCGCTCGTGGGTGGGGGAGTTCGGAGGGGGGAACAAGGCATTCGGCGATAGGTGTCGGTAGCAGCGCCCGTCCCGCATCAGAAGGGAGTGGGTGCCCTCACTCGGGTTGTCAGACCGATGCTCCCGCTAAGAGGCCTTCCGTTTGTCGCTGAGGATCTGAGAGATGCGCTGGAAGGAAACGTCGAGCAAGCTGCCGATGTCGCGGACGCTAAGTCCACCGACTTCTTTGATCTGTTCGGCGGCGAGCCGCAACTTCTCCTGGGCGACTCGCTGGTAAGTATCAAAGTCCTGGCGGGCGGCCTTCGCTTCGTCGAGCGCGTGCTCGATCCGAGGATCGAGTCTTACGGACAGCGAAACCTCGAATGAGTCGGGCTCGGCGTCGAGCATCATCGAGATGACGTCTCGCGCTTGGTCTCTGACCTGTTCGAGTCGCCTGGCTTGTCCATGGGCACCGGGGATCTCCGGAACTGAGAATGCCCACCAATTGTCCGATCGTTCAGTAGTTACCGTGTATGTCTTCACTTCCACCACCCCTCACCCAACTCCGACTCGGTGGATCTCAAGATTGCTTGCGCCGTGATTTCGTTGATCTCGCTGTGGCGAGGAATGGAGACTTGCACTGACGCGCCGAGTCTCCACTTCTCGTGATTCCCTTTGCTTGCCACCTGAGTCCATGTGAGGCCGCTCGCCTTCGCTGCACCGGAGATCCGCTTCATCAGGGCCGCCCGTTTCACAAAGTTAAGTCTACATTCCTAGACTGCATCAAGTCTAGTGCTCTAGACAGAGTCCGTCACGAAAGTCTTGACCGGGTCCAGTGAGCTGATCCATTCGTTGTGCGAGCCCGATATCCCAAGACGGCCGCGTCATGACCTGAAGGGCGCGGATGGCAAGCCAGAAAGTCAAAGAGCGCTCGGGAGCGGGCGGTCGAAGCACCAGAGATAGTGCGGGCGCTTAGGGCCTACGGCCTAACTCAACAGGAAGTCGGTACGATCGCAGGTGTCTCCGACAGGGCCGTCCGTCAGTGGAGGCGGGCTGGGATCAAGCAAGACCGGTACGACCGGCTCAGCGAGGTTCGCGAGATCGCCCTCCTGCTGTCCGACTCGCTCTCGCCTCGAGGCGTCGGCCAGTGGCTGCACGCGAAGAACCGACTGTTGCATGGTAAGCGTGCCATCGACCTTCTTGCCCATGGCAAAGGCGATGAGGTACGCGTGGCTGCCCAGGCGTTTCTCGACGGCGCCTACGTTTGACGACTGACGATCTCGCCACTGCGGTAACGAGCGCGCACGGCTTCGGAAAGTGCGTCCGTGAGAACCGCCGTGAGAACCATAGCTCCGCTAAAGCCGGAAAATGGAGGTAACTGGTGGTCGTTGGCGGTCGTGTCGGTTCGAGTGAAGTCCCTGGTTGAGGGCACTATTGGTAACGAATGGTCACGACCGGTGTCGGAGGGAAAATGCCCCGGGCAGAACTGGGGGTCAAGAGGTCGCCGGTTCAAATCCGGCCAGCCCGACTGGGGTTGACCTGCGGTTTCTCTCTGACAGCTGATTTCGATCCGCCGCATCGGCCTGGGAGGCGGGCTTCGCTACCTGAAGGGGTAGGGGATGACGGGCTCTTTGAGGAACGGCACCGGACGACTGCCGCGTCCCGTTCGGGATCGTGGAAGAGGGGCGGAGCGTCTACCCAGGTTCTCATTGCTCGCTCGAGAAAGCCGGGCCGAAGGCTCTGGTCTCGTCGGGGTTCATCTGTCCGCGGTGGAGCAGCGCGAGGCGCTCAACGGGCGTGGCAGGGAAACGTGGCACGCACCCAGGTCTGCTGGGCCGAGAGCGATGTCATCGTCCAGGCAGGAGAAGGCCAGCAACACAACTCCGCCATGCGCCGGCCGACTCCGGCCAGCGTCTCCACCGCCACTCGGATCGTGGAGCCGTCAGACATTCCGGCGACTCGAAGATTGCTGATCTATCATCAGGATCTCAGATGATAGGCAAGTCGCATCTGTCGGAACGTGATCGTTGCGTCGACCTATGCTCCGCTCTTGGTCTTCTTCGGTCTGCGCATGACGACGAAACCGGGCGGCCTGGCCGCCGCCTTCCTTTCGATCGCCATCACGGTGGCTGCTCGTCTCGGCACAGGCCTTCTGTACGCAGTGAACCCCTTTGCCTTCGAATGTCTCTTTGCCGGCCAGCTCTGCATCGTGCTCGGCTATGCGCTCATGCCGCTCGGCGTGAGGGCGCTCCTCGACGCGGGATCGAACCGCCGCCACATCCCTCATCCGGCGCTCTGAGCAACAGTTCTCGTGGCGTGTGGCTCCCACTTTCTATTGATCCTGGCGTCCATTGCGGGGTCGGTGGTCGTAGTCGCCTCGGGAAGGCTGCGAGCGAGGCCATGTCTCGCCGTGACCGGACTCCCCGCTGCCGCGCCCAGCGCCAACCTGCTTGTTCCAGGGCTCCTCGTCCATACCAAGGCGGCGGACACGAATGTACAGCTGGCTGCCTACCGGATGTAAGGCGACCTGGGCATCGAGCTGTACGTCAACGTCGCAGCGCCGCACGGCTTTGTCCCATCCGTCCCGGTGGAGCCAAAGAGCCTGCTCTCGGGTTGGTCGGTTGTGCTGCTGGTAGTGGTGCTCGCCAGCCTCGTGGTCGTCGTTCTGAACTCCGCTCGACGCCGGAGGAGCCAAGAACCTGCGGCACAGAGGACGCGATCGAGCAGGCCGTAGGCGATGTCGACCGGGAGTTCTCCGATCGGCCCGCGGTTCAGCCCATAGGCGGTCGACGCGAGCATCGGCGCGAGTCGATGGCGGGAGCCTCGCTCGGCCACTGCGGACAGTTCCAGAGTCTGCGTCATGCCGTCGGGGTCGATGTAGAGGGGTGTGCTCCGTGAGCTCGGACGTCCGGGCGATCGCCGTCGCTGTCGACGACGTCGTGCAGGCACCCGAGTTGAGTACAGGACGTAGCCGAGGGCGATGGCTCGCGTCCGGGCTGCTCGGACGCGGCGCATGGTTCTACATCCTGGCTATGGCCGCCATCAGCGCCTTCAACTTCGTTTTCCATGTCGTGATGAGCCGACTGTTGGGTCCGGGGCACTATGGCGCGCTCGGTGCGATCCTCAACCTGATCACGATCTTGGCGGTTCCCCTCGGGGCCATCCAGCTCGCTGTGACCCAGGGTGTCGTCGCACGGCTGAAGAGCGGAGGCGCGTCGCTGCGAGCCCTGGCGGGGAAGTCGATCGTCGGCGGACTCGTTGCCACGGCAGTCTTCTGGTGCGTGACCCCTCTGCTCGATAGCTTCTTGAGGCTCGGATCACCGGCGCCTCTCCTTTTTCTCGGGCTCTGGCTTCCCCTGGGCATCATGGCCGCAGTGGTGCAGGGCGCGTTGATTGCCGAGCTCCGCTTCATGCCCGTGGCCGTGGCGACGTTCCTCGGGGGTGGCCTTCTTCGCCTCGCCGTCGGCAGCGGTCTCGTCCTCGCCGGACTCGGGTTGGTCGGTGCCGTCGCGGCGACGGTCATCGGTCAAGCGGTCACGACTGGCATGCTGCTCTTCGTCGCCCGCAAGGAGATCCGTCTCGTCTCTGACGACCCGGTCCGGATAACTATTCGCGACGCCACGCTGTCGATCGCCGCACTCGCCGGGTTAACGATGTTCACCGGCATTGACACCATTCTTGCCCGTCACTTCCTCGATCCGGTGCCTGCCGGTCTCTATGCCGCCGCAGCCGTTGCGGGCCACATCGCCATGTTCCTGCCTGGCGCTCTCGTCATGGTTGTGTTCCCTCGCCTGGTCGCTGACGGGGGAGTCGGTCCTAAGAGCAGGAAGACCCTCGCCGAGGCGTTCGGGCTCATGACGGTGATCGGACTTGGGGCCACGGCGGTGCTTGCCGGTGTCCCGAAGCTTGTCGTCCGGCTGCTCTTTGGTGCCGCCTACGCGCATGCCGCCGAAGCGGTGGGCGTACTCGCACTTGCGTCCGCCCTCTTCGGCCTGATCACGCTCCTGACCTACCTCCACATCGCCCGGAGGTCGCTGGTGGCGCTGATGAGCTGGATCGGTGTCATCCTGGCGACGGTCCTCATCTCTATCTTCCACGGCGACATCAAGGCGATCGCCCTTTCCATGCTGGTTGTCAGTGTGGCGGTGCTTCCTCTCTGCCTCGTGCCCGCGGCAAGAGCGCTGTTTCGTGCCAGGTCAGAGGAGGGAGCGCGAAGCATCGAGCCGATCGACCTCCCCGACCCAGAAGTCGATATCACACTGGTGGTCCCCTTCTACAACCCCGGTAGGCGTCTTGGCACCCACGTAGGCGAGGTCGTGGAAACTCTCCGCGCCAAGGACGTGACCTTCGAGGTCATCGCGGTCTCCGACGGCTCGACCGACGGGAGTGAGGCGTTGCTCGTCGACCGCGAGCACGTTCGAGTCCTCCGGCTCCCGAAGAACCAGGGCAAGGGGGCAGCGCTCCGGCTTGGCCTGACGCAGGGGAGAGGCCGGTACCTGGGCTTCATCGATGGTGACGGTGACATCCCAGCGGGCCAGTTGAAGGACTTCATTGCAGCGATTCGCGACGCGAAGCCAGATATCGTGCTCGGCAGCAAGCTCCATCCGGACTCGGAGGTCGTCTACCCGCTGCTGCGACACCTCTACTCCTTCGCCTACCAGCAGCTCAACCGCGTGCTGTTCGGTCTGTCCGTCCGGGACACGCAGACCGGCGTCAAGCTGATCCGTCGAGACGTGCTCGTAGCGGTCCTGCCGAGGATGCTGGAGAAGCGCTTCGCGTTCGACCTGGAGCTGCTCGTGGTAGCCAGGCGGGTTGGCTACCGGCGCTTCGTCGAACTACCCGTGCAGATCCGGGAGCGGTTTGCGAGCACGATCTCGCCGAAGACCGTCTATGGCATGCTCGTGGACACTGCGGCCATCTTCTACCGGCTCAGGGTGCTCCGCTACTACGGGCCGTCGCAGACAGAGCCAGTTGCGGGCAGCGATGGGCCCCTTGTTGCTCAGGTGGACAGCCCGGCACTAATCCAGTTCCCCTCATCGGGTCTTCCCGTGAGCAGCAACCCTGACCTTCGCACAGAGCTGGCGGACTGATGCGGATACTGGCTTACAACTGGCGTGATCTGACACACCCTCAGGCAGGTGGGGCGGAGGTCTATCTCCAGTCGGTGGCGGCCGAATGGGTGAGGAGTGGTCACGACGTCACGATCTTCTGTGCCACGGTGGCCGAACGCGCACAAAGCGAGTCGTGGGAAAGTGTCACACGGTGAGTTCTACCGGCCCTTGCGACGGTCCGGGCATGATGGCCGGGTTACGCCGAAGCAACGACCGGCGGAGGGCTCAACATGCCAGACAGGGCGCCCGATGCGGAAGCACGTGAGAAGATTCGCGTCGCGACGCCTTCCGCTCAGTAATCGTGGGCCGTGTCCCACAGGCCAACTCCTGCTGCTCCTGACTGTAGTATGCCTACTGGTAAGTCTGCTGCAGATGAGCCGCTCAGGACCCCTTGTACAGAACTCGTCCAAACCTGAAAGTGGACCCTTGCAAGGTGGGCCAGTAACAACTACAAATGCGCAGTCGCCGAACAAGAATCCCGCAAGTCTATCAGGGCCGATACCCCACAATAGCGTAATCATTGAGAGTAAGCCCCTTCAAGGGTACCCGGACCTAACTGAGGCTCCCACGATCACCTCCTGGATGCCCAGCCCCCGCAGATGGCATCCTGGTGACAACTATCTCACCTACCATCTCCTCCTGAATACAAGGCGAAGCTACCTACTTGGCGTTCTAGGACACCCAGGGCTCTATAAGCCCACCAGTAAAGGCATCAACTCCTCGGCCTTCCGTTCTGAACTCGAGACCCTGCCCCATCATCTCACAGTCCTTACGTTGAATACCACAGTAAGCCTGGTGCCACTGTGGATGAGCACCGACGAGACACTCGGTGCGCTGGCGCTGACATTAGCAAACTGCCAGGCAGGGGCAGCACGCCAGGCTGCAGGCACGCAATATCTGATGCACGATGGTCACAGGGTTGGCATAATTCTAAGTGCGAAGGCTGGCACCGGATGCGTGTACTTACCTCTAAAAACGAGAAAGCCTGATGTTTGGATTGAGTTCGACGAGCGGCGAGTCCGTGGCGCGCCGTGGAACCTCTGTATATGGGACTCGGCTGCCCAGCTATGCGATGCGACACAGACATGGCAGACTCCCGAAGGGAACGGCTGGACCCGAGTTGTGATACTTGCAGGCATACGGTCGCCTGCGTTTCTGTACTTCTACGCCGATGCCGCAGGGAGCTTGGCCACGGTGGTTCAATATGCTCATCTCCTCATAGAGTCCTTTGCCGAGCCCCCAGCACCTATCATCCTTGGCGTGCCCCGATGACAACGCGGCTAACGCCAGAGCCGGAGGGAGAGCGCCGCGGCAGAAGTAGGCGATTCACCGAGACAGACCTCCCCGCACTACTACTTTTTGCGGTTCTTTCGCTGGAGGTGACGACGTGGTTCAGCGGGCAGAAGCCACTTGGATGGGGCGACAGCGGCTTGGGGGCCTTCTTCTATATGCCGGGGACGCTTCTGCACGTCTATAACGGAGCTTGGAATCCGATGTCGGGTGTTGGCGAGCCATCGGGCCAACTTGTAACAATGCTACCGGCTGCTCTGTTTTTCGCGGTGATGCAGTCTTTGCACGTGTCAGCGTGGGTTGCGCAAGCGATTTTCTACTGGCTTATCCAGGTAGGCGCTTCATGGTGGGCGTACCTCTTTGCAAAGGAGCTCCTTGGAGAGATTGGTGGTATCAGCGTTCCAGCGGTGGCGGCCGGCCTGTTCCTGAATTTCTCTACACTCGTTATGGTTAGCTATTGGTACTTGGGGGCCCCAAACGTTGAGATGGTTGCGTTCATTCCCCTGGTAGCGCTATTAGCAGTCCGCGCGGGTCGGGGCCAGTATACAATACTTGGGTTTGCGCTCCGGGGATTGCTTGTCGCCGACGTGTTCTCGTGTTGCTTCTGGAATCCTGCATACGGCGTGTCCGTGGTGCTGGTTGGCTTAGCCGTCTACTGTGCCGCTGCGCTGTCAGTGAGAGGCTCGATGCTGCGGGCCGGACGACGACTTGCAGTGGCGGCAGTGTTGTGGGTTCCCGGCACCGCGTGGTTTGCTGTGCCGCTACTGGGAGCGGTTTCCACGGCATATGCAAGCGCTTCCGTGCAAGAGCCGCCATTGCAGACCCTACGGGCTGCGGCGCTCAACAACGATCTGGCGTCCATCTTGACATTTCAGGCACTGAGGGTTGGCACTCCGGCGTGGGCTTATTTTGAGCCCGCATGGCGTTTTCTCTATATTTCTCCGGAGTTCACCCTGATCGCCGACCTGACGCTCGCTATCCTGGTGTTGGGACTGATCGGGCGCTGCCATAGATTGCGACGCATCTTTTTGGGTGTGGGATGGTGTGCCGGCGTTCTGTTGTGTCTGGGTACTCGTGGCCCTACCGGTGATGCCTACCTGTGGGCGTTCAACCACGTTCCGTATTTCCATGCTTTCCGGAACCCAATGAATAAGTTCGTTCCCGTGTTGCTTGTCAGCACCATGGGTTTGTATGCTTTCGGCATCGGCGATGTGCTTGCGTTTGTGAGGAGGCGAGTCCGTCATAGCTGGTCTGCACTCGCGCTGCTCCCGATAGTGGCCCTGACAGTTGTCGTATACTCGTGGCCCATGTGGACGGGCGCGGTGGTTAACAACAGCGTCGTGATTCACGGATCTTCGGAGCCAGAGACTTCGACAATTCAGGTGCCAGAGAGCTACACGCTGGTGAGGCGCTTCCTGCAGTTGCAGCACGGGTACTTTCGGGTCTTGTCCCTCCCGTTGTCGAACACGGCCTATATCACCTTGCGATGGCGGTACGGGTACGACGGAGTGAATTACGACTGGCTCCTCTACGGGGAGCCGACAATCGATTCGACTGAGAGCGAGGATCCAGAGGTGTCTGCGGTGCTGAATGCGGCCCTGCAGGAGTCCGGGCTGCGCGGGCTATTGCTTTTGGCAGGGGAGATGAGCGTTCGGTACGTGGTCCTACAGCGGGACGTGCTGTTCGTGGGGCCAGGGTGGACGGAGCGGGCACGGTACTCTACTGCTCAGGAGGTTCAAGCGCTAGAGAAGATACAGGCGGCTCGAGCATTTACTGCGGGCTCGTTAATAGTCTACCGGCTTCCGACGGCGATGGTGGTTCCAATGGTCTCTGTCGTCAGCACCGGTGGCGGGACAAAGGCGGCGGGCAGCTACTCCTTCAGGCAGAGTGGCGCGGAGAGTTGGCAGGTGACGTTACCGGAGGGGCGGCGATCGCGTCTGGTTGTGCTATCCGCCGGATACGCCCAGGGTTGGACTGCGTCGGAGACAGCGTGCGCTCGCGGCATTCCGGGGCTGCAGGGCACTCATCTGCTGGTGGATGGCTTTGCGAACGGCTGGATTGTAGGGGCGACGCAGTGTCGGGGACAAGTGGACGTGTCGATCCACTTCGCTCCCAGCGAAGACTACCAGCGGGCTCTGCTGATCGCGATAGTGTGGACTCTACTTTTACTCGCGTGGGCCGTAGCGTTTGGACGGTGGCGGAACAAGAAGGGCCGGTACGTAATTGGGAGGTGTACCGCAACTGCGGCGTCCTCAAGTAACGGGGTGGTCGATGGGCACAGAGTGGCGGCTATACAGGAAGGAGCGTGACCGGGCATGGGAGACAGAACACGATCCGTGAACGCGGGGTCTGTGTGCGTGGTTTCGCCGCTGCCAGCGCGGAACGTGGCGCGTCCGGAAAGTGGCGTGGCTCAGTATGTGGCGTTGTTGGCGGGGCAGCTGCAAGCCGACGGCGAGGTTCGAATTCTAGGCCAAAAGGGATGCTGCGTTGCAGCCCTGCCGGCTGACGTTACGGCTGAGGAATGCTGGCGGCCGGGACTGTGGGCGGCTCGCGACGTCGACCGGAGATTGGAAGAGCTAAGGCCGAGCGTGATACACCTCCAGCATGAGTATTCGTTGTTTGGCGGGTTGGTGGCTACCGCCCGGATGACGTCAGTTGTTGGCCGGCGGTCAAAGGAATGTCAGGTGGTCACTACGTTACATAGTGTGGTGTCGCCTGGAATGGCTGACGCATCGTTTCTGAGACGAAATGGTTTTCCGCCAATCGCTGTGCTAGGACGGCTGGCACTACGCGTGTCGTTAAGGAGGATCCGGTCGGCGAGTTCCGTGGTGGTAGTCCATCATGAGTACTTCCGGGGAATTCTGGTGGAGGCGTATGGGTTTGATCCTGGACGGGTACGGGTAATTCCGATGGGGAGTGGAGAGGCGAGGAAGGAATCTGATGGTGCGAGATTGCTCGGGCATGGGGAGAACACGGGGGCGGTGAGTTCGAGTAGCGGCAGCGGCCGGTTGCCGGTCGCTCTCGTTTTCGGCTTCCTCGCTAGCTATAAACTGCCGGAATTAGTGGTTGCGGCTGCCCGCCGGATGAAAGATTGCGACGTGCGATTTGCATTTTGTGTGGGGTTTAATCGGCGTGCTCGGACAAGACGGTATAGGCGGCGATACGAGGCGCTTCATAGGGCAGTGGCGGAGCTGGGGGAACAGGCTTCATGGTGTGGCTATATTCCGGATGAGGCGGTGGCAAAAGTGTTTGCTCGCTCCGACGTGCTGGTATTGCCGTATACGGATTGTGTTTCCGTTAGTGCTGTAGCGGGGTTGGCGGCGTCATACGGAGTAGCGGTGTGCTATAGCTCGGTGTTGGAGCCGGTTCTGGGTGTGGGTGGCTGTCGATTTGCGTTGACTGCGGAGTCACTGGAGGATGCTATTAGACGTGCGTTGGCTGGTGGGGCCGGGAAGTCGTCGACGGTCGAGATTGTTCCGTGGACGGAGGTTGCGCAAGAGACGGTGATGGCGTGGCGAGCCGCTGTGGGCGCGACTTCGGTCAGCGGATAGGGGAAGTAGTGTTTTGGCTCTACGTGAGCAGGTGGATGGGCGTGTTTGGATTGGCGGGGCGGGATGAGGCAGTCCATTCGGCGGCTGAATTTTGCTCGGGGAACAGGAGGGTTGGGGGAATTCGAGTCAAGGTTAGCCCGGATCCACCGAAAGACATCGGTCGCTCGCCGCTACGGCGCTGAACGGGCTCGGGTGAGCCGAAGCAGCCCTCAAGGGCTTCGGATGTGTTCTTC
>Ga0247847_1000422_pt1 | contig 10284 bp, 8 predicted proteins | sample PFST25metaG_FD_186002 | JGI IMG/M metagenome (GOLD analysis project Ga0247847, IMG submission 186002) | Peat soil microbial communities from Stordalen Mire, Sweden - P.F.S.T25 | ecosystem: Environmental > Terrestrial > Soil > Wetlands > Peat | place: Sweden: Norrbotten County, Stordalen Mire...
CGGCATGCCCACGACCACCGACAATCTGGCCGCCATCACGGCCTGGGAGATGGCTGAAGGCGGACACTGGCACAACGGCGCCCACTTCAACCCGCTCAACACGACGCAGCCGGAGCCCGGCGCCGCGGCCATGAACTCAGTCGGCGTCAAGGCCTATGTGAACTGGGCCCAGGGCTTCCGCGCTACCATCGCTACACTTCGCAACGGGCTGTACGGGGGCATCCTCGCGGCCTTGAGCAGGGGCAACGACGCGCTGGCGGTCGCTCACGCGGTGGCTGCCTCCCCGTGGGGCACGGGCGACTTCGGCCACCTGCTCGGCGGCACCTGACCCAGCCTGGCCGCCCGCGGCGGCACGCCTGGGCCGAGACGGGCTACGTGATCGCCAACCGGTGCGCGAGATCGAAGTACTTCTCGTGCACACCCTCGAGGATCTCCTCCCACTCGACCGACTCGAAGGCTCGGGCAAGCTCCTCGTGGTCACGCTGTGTCAACACGTGGCACACCATCGGGAAGAGAAGCTCCTCCTCCTTGGCCATGTGCGCGCGCATGAGCGTGACATAGGCGTCACTGTCGTCGAGAAAGACACTCACGGCCTTGCGTCCGCCGCTGCGTGCCTTGCCCACGTGACCCTCCATCGACTTCAGGTGTTCGCCCAGGCCGCGGTGCTCCTGGATGAGCTCGGCCAGCAGGCCGTCCTCGGTGCTCACACCTCGCTGGGCCAGCTTGCCAAACAGCAGCTGCCCTTCCTTGGGCTCGTGGCACTCGGTGGTGAAGAAGTGGAAGAAGTCAACCAGCCCGTCGATGTTCTCGACGTTCACGTGGCCGGTCACCCGGCTCGATTCGACCTCACGCTCCGCCGCATCGAGGACCAACCTGCAGATCTTGTGCTCCTTGAGCAGTGTCTCCGTGGGGCGGCCGGCCAAGAGGCGGACGAGCTCGGAATACTTCTCGTGTATGCCCTCCGCGACCTCCTCGGACTCGACCGCCTCGAAGGCGCGCTCGAGCTCCTCCTGGTCCTCGTCGGTGAGCATGCCGTCCGCCAGGGCGAACAGGTGCTCGCTCTCGCGGGCGACATGTGAACGCATGAGATTGAGGTATGCGTCGAGCTGCTCGGCGAGCTCGGCCACCGGCAGAGGGCCTTCCTTCTGGTCTTTGCGCAACCAGCGCTCGATGTCCCGCAGGCGTGTAGTGAACTCCTCGTGCTCACGGTAGAACTGCGCCAAGATGCCGGTGTCTCGGCTCAGGCCCCGCTTGCAGAGACGCGCAAAGAGGATGCGCTCCTCTTTGGGGTCGTGGCAGGCCTCGGTGAAGAACTCGAAGAAGTCGACCAGCTCGCCGACCTCCTCCTTGCGGTACTCGCTCGTGTCGCGCATGTACCGGACCTCTTGCTCCGCCTCCTTGGTCACAAGGATCACCAAGGCGTGCTCTCGGGAGAGAGTCTCCGTCGGTCGCATGGTCGCCTCCTTCGCGCGAAGACGTGTGTGGCGCTGACCCAACGAAGCATAGCGCAGATGCAACAGCGAGACGAGATGTGAGTTGTGGCGGAAAGTGTGTGGCCCGGCGCCGACACCCCTTCGTGTCGGCGCCGGGCCACTTGAGGAGAGGGGACCTCCTCTGGGGGGCTCTGTCGTTCTCTTCGCCGTCTTCTTCGCTACCTCCTGCCCGCGTCCTGCTAACTCGCAGAGGCATGGCTACGGGCTCGGGGGCGCCTCTTCCCGAAGAAAGACGGAGCGACGCTCCAGGGGGTTCTAGACGACCGTCCGATGCGAGACGGCGCGCACCAACCCGGAGAGCCCGGCTATGCCGCCCGCCGCAACAACGTAGAGTCCCGCCCCAGCGGAGACGCCGCTGTGAGGGCCTGTCGTGAAATAGGTGACCAGGTTCCAGACGCCACCCACGAGAGCGCACACCGCGAGCAGCAGGACCAGCGCGGCCAGCACCGGATTGACATCACGTTTCCTCGTCTGACCGGTAGCAGCCTGGGAAGCCGGCAAGGCCAGAATCATGAGGGCGAGCACCACGATGGCGATGCCGACGATGAGCGTCGTCAGGCCGGTCAGCAATGGGCTGGTCTTGGTGAACATGCTGCCGGCGGTCATGAAGACGCCCGCGTGCATCTGCGACTGCATGCGGTAGTAGTCCCAGCCCGTGGCCCTGATGCCGACGCTGGCGGAGACCCAGGTCAAGTAGGTGCCCGCGATCATGGCCGCGCCGCCGGCCGCGGCAATCACGCAGCCGGCGACTCGATTGGCCGAGCGACCGGGGCGCGGTGTCGCCGGGACGACCGCAGCCGGAGCGGCCGAGGCCGTTTGAGCGGCCTGCCCAGTCGCCACCGGCGGGCCGCTCACCGGATCTGTGCCTTGCGTGGTACCGTCCACGATGTGGTCCGTCCAAGCCGCGCCGTCCCAGTAGCGCCTCTCGTGACGGCCGAGAGGATCCGCATACCAACCCGCCGCTGCGCTCGGAGTCATGTCAGAGTGCTCGCTCATCGCCGCTGTCGCCTCCTTCTGCAGACCACCGACCCCAGCAGACAGTACCATCACGGTGCCGTGCCGGGCAAAGGTGGACGCGAGAGGCCAGCGCCGCGGCACCCATGAAGACTCCTCCGACGCTCAAGCCCGAGCAGTCCGGGCGACTGCGGCGGGCCGGCTCATCGCACTCATGCGCCCGAGCGGCGCGGCGCTCAGCCTTGCGCAGCGTGAGCGCCGCGGGTGAGCGAGGCGACGGCGCCCACCAGCGCCAGACCGGCGCCCGTCACCATGGCCATCCTATAGCCCTGTGCGTAGTGGGTCGCGGCCAAGAGCGCGAGCGCGTGACTGCCGGCGCCATGGCCGCCCGAGTACAAGACGCGGCCGCCGAGCCGGCCGAGCTTGCTGGCGGCGATGCCGGCGAGCACGGCCACGCTCAGTGCCTGGCCGGTCACGCGCATCGTGCCCAAAAACGCGCTCGCCACACTCAGCTGGCTGCGCCCCACACTGCCCATGATGGCCGATGTGTTGGGGGCGCTGAAGGCGGCCAAACCGAGGCCGACGAGGGCCAGGCTCGCTACCACGCGGGGGATCCCGACTCCGGCGGGCATCGTCGCCAACAGCACCATGCCCGCGGCAATGATCACCATGCCGCTCGTGCTGAGCAGGCGTGAGCCGACCCTGTCGCTCAGACGACCGCTCAGCGGGCTGAGCAGGGCCTGCACACCGGGTTGGCCGAGCATGATCCAGCCGGTAAGACCGGCCGACTTGCCCTGCACGACCTCCAGGAACACAGCGGTGAGGATGCTGATGGCGTACAGCGCCATGTAGTTGAGCAACGCCGCCAGGTTAGCGCTGGCGAACAGCCGGTTGTGCAGCAGCAGGTCCAGGTCGAGCACCGGGTCCTTCACGCGCACCTCGGTGAACACAAACGCCGCCAGGCTCGCAGCCGAGAGCACAAGGAGGCTGACCGTGCGCGACGCCGCCCAGCCCCACTCGGACGCGAACGTCAGTGGCACGAGCAAGCAGATGAGGGCGGCGCCCAGCAACACCGTGCCGAAGACGTCCGGGCGCGGCGCCGCCGCCTCTTGTCTTTCGCCGCGCGGCAGCAGCAGCCATCCCCATATGAGCCCGGCGACGCCGATCGGCAGGTTGACGAGGAAGATCGAGCGCCAGCCGAAGTGGTCGACCAGCTGCCCGCCGAGCACCGGTCCCACGCTGAGCCCCACGTACACAGCCATCACGTTGATGCCCAGCGCGCGACCTCGTTCGCGGGGTGGAAAGACGGCCGTGACGATGGCGGCTGCAGTGGCGCTCATCAGGGCGCCGCCGGCGCCCTGGATGGTGCGGCTCACGATGAGCCAGGGACCGTTCATGCTCAGCGCGGCCAACAGCGAGCCGAACGTGAAGACGACGATGCCCGCGAGGTAGAAGTGGACGCGCCCGCGATGGTCGGCCAGCCGGCCCAGCGGGATGAGGAGCACCGCCATCGCCAGCAAGTAGGCAGCCTGCACCCAGATCGACGCACTGAAGCTCAGATGAAGATCGGGGCTTATCGCCGGCAGAGCCACAGCAGCGATGGACCCGTCAAGCGGCGCCATGAAGGCGCCTACCGAGCTGAGAGCGAGCAGCTCCCAGCGACGCTCGTGCAACTCATCAAGTGTGATGCGATGAAGAGCCGGCATCGTGAGAGTGTACTCCACTCGCGCCTGCCGGCTCACCAGTGTCACCGCGGCGCATGATGTCAGGCCGCCGCTTCGAGGCTCCTCGGCGGTCCGGCACTTGACAGCTGCTGCTGCCGTGCCCTACCGTGCTCATACGCCCGCTCGGTCGGGCATCTGGTGACGACGTTGGCCTGAGTGCTCACTTGGAGGTGTGACATGGTTGGCCCGTGGCGCGGAACATATGCGTCACACCGCAGCTAGCTGAGGCGCAACGCCTCGCACTAGCTCATAACGTCGTACCCGTAACCCATTCCTTCGTCTCCGATCTCGAGACCCCCGTCTCGGCCTTCCTCAAGCTTGGCGCGCCCAAGCGCGCCTTCCTGCTGGAGAGCGCCGAGCAGGGGCAGCGGCTGGGGCGCTACTCGTTCCTCGGCGTTGGGGCCCGCGCCGTCGCCAGCTACCAAGTGGGCCGCCTCACAGTAGAGGAGAACGGCGACCGGCTGGAGATGGAGCACGCCGACCCGTTCGTTGCCGCCGCCGAACTCCTCAGCAGCTACCGGCCGCCGGCGATGAGCGGCTTGCCGCCTCTGGCCGGCGGCCTCGTGGGCTACTTCGGCTACGATTTGGTGCGCCACCTGGAGCATCTGCCCGACGCGCCGCCCGACGACCTCGGCCTGCCCGAGATGGCCTTCCTGCTCGCCGACACCGTGCTCGTGTTCGACCACCTCAAACACACGATCACCGTGATCGCCAACGCCTTCACGGCAGGACGTGACGTGCAGGAGCCCTACGAGCACGCCGTGCGGCGCGTGGCCGAGGTGCGCGCCGCGCTGGCTCGGCCGCTGCCGGCCGCCGGCGGCGGGGAGACCGCCACCGCAGGCGAGCGGCGCGTCACGTCGTCCATGCCGCGTGCCGACTACGAGGCCGGCGTGGAGCGCATCCGTGACTACATCTACGCCGGTGACGCCTTCCAGGTAGTCCTCAGCCAGCGCTTCAGCACCCCGGTGAGCGTGTCGCCGTTCGCCATCTACCGCGGCCTGCGCGCCGTGAACCCGTCGCCGTATATGTACTTCATCGCCTTCGACGACTTCGCCCTGGTCGGCTCCAGCCCCGAGCCGCTCGTGACCGTGCAAGGCAGCAAGGTCGAGACGCGGCCCATCGCCGGCACGCGCCGGCGGGGCGCCGACGACGCCGAGGATCGGCGGCTCATGGACGACCTGCGCGCCGACGAGAAGGAGTGCGCCGAGCACGTGATGCTCGTCGACCTGGGCCGCAACGACTTGGGCCGCGTCTGTGCCCCCGGCAGCGTGCAGGTCGACGAGCTCATGGGCATGGAGCTCTACTCGCACGTCATCCACATGGTCTCGTCGGTGAGCGGCACCCTGGCCGAGGGGCGCACGCCCATCGAGGCCCTCAAGGCGACCTTTCCGGCCGGCACCGTCAGCGGCGCGCCCAAGGTGCGCGCCATGCAGATCATCGACGAGCTGGAGACGGTGCGCCGTGGCCCGTACGCGGGCGCCATCGGCTACCTGAGCTATGGCGGCGACCTGGACACCTGCATCTGCATCCGCACGCTGCTGATCAAAGACGGCGTCGCTCATGTGCAGGCGGGCGCCGGCATCGTGGCCGACTCAGACCCGGCGCGCGAGTTCGCAGAGACCGAGAATAAGGCCGCGGCTCTACTGCGCGCCGTGGAACTGGCCCACGAAGAGTTCGCCGACACTCCCTCTCCCGGCGAGGAGTGACCGATGTCCCTCGTGTTCGTCATCGACAACTACGACTCGTTCACCTACAACCTGGTGCAGCTCCTGGAGTCGCTCGGCGCCACCACCGTCGTGGCCCGCAACGACCGTGTGACGCTCGACGAGATCGAGGCCGCCGAGCCCACCCATCTGCTCGTCTCGCCGGGGCCGGGCGCGCCGGCGCAGGCAGGTATCTCAACGGCGGCGATCAGGCGCTTCGGCGAGCGCATGCCGGTCCTTGGCGTCTGCCTCGGGCATCAATGCGTCGGCACGGCGTTCGGTGGCACCGTGTCCCGCGCCGACGCACCGGTGCACGGCAAGACCAGCCGCGTGCACCACGCCGGGCGCACCATCTTCCGCGGCCTCCCGGACCCGTTCACGGCCACGCGCTACCACTCTCTCGTGCTCGAGCACGACCTGCCGCCCGACCTCGAGCTCAGCGCCTGGAACGACGACGGCGTGGTGATGGGCGTGCGCCACCGCGAGCTGCCCATCGAAGGCGTGCAGTTCCACCCCGAGAGCGTGCTCACCGAGAGCGGCGCCGAGCTCATGCGCAACTTCCTCGACGCCTCCATCACCGACAGAAGGGAGGGTCACGATGCCCAATGACACGCTGACCGCCGCCCTCACCAAGCTCACGGCAAGCCAGGACCTGACGCAGGACGAGGCCCGCGGCGTGCTGCTCGAGATCATGGGCGGCCGTGTAGGCGAGACCCAGACGGCCGCCTTCCTGAGCGCCCTGCGCATGAAAGGCGAGACCGCCGAGGAGATCGTCGGCATGGCGCAAGCCATGAGAGAGCTGGCCGAGAAGGTCGACGTCGCCGCCGACGTGATCCTCGACACCTGCGGCACCGGCGGCGACGGCGCCCACACGTTCAACATCAGCACGGCGGCGGCGCTGGTGGCGGCCAGCGCCGGCGCGACGGTGGCCAAGCACGGCAACCGTTCGGCCACCAGCAAGTGCGGCAGCGCCGACGTGCTCGAGGCGCTGGGCGTGGCCATCGACATCGCGCCTGAGCAGGTGAGCCGCTGCATCGACAAGGTGGGCATCGGCTTCATGTTCGCGCCCCGCCACCACCTGGCCATGAAGCACGTGGCGCCCGTGCGTCGCGACCTGGGCCTACCGACCACGTTCAACATCATCGGGCCGCTCACCAATCCGGCAGGTGCTCGCCACCAGCTCATCGGCGTGGCCGACGCGCGCGACGTGGACCGCATCGCCTGCGCCGTCAGGATGATGGGATCCGCCCGCAACCTGATCGTGCACAGCGACGACGGGCTCGACGAGATCTCCACAACGTGCCCGACCGCGGTCGTCGAAGTGTTCGCCGGCCAGGGCTACGACCGCCGCTACGAGCTCACTCCAGAGCAGTTCACCCTCACACGGGCGCGACTGCAGGACCTGCGCGGCGGCGACGCCCGCGAGAACGCAGGCTACATACACGAGGTGCTGGCCAACATACCCGGGCCGCGCCTGGACGTGGTGCTGCTCAACGCCGGCGCGGCCCTTTTCATCGCCGAGGCGGCCGAGAGCATCGCCGAGGGCGTCGAGCAGGCGCGCGCGGCCGTCGCCTCCGGCGCCGCGCGCGCCAAACTCGACGCGCTCGTCACCGTGACAAACCGGCTCAAGTCCGAGGTGGCATGACACCCGAACACCCATACCCGACGCTCGACGGACGTGGCGGCGACTTCCTCGCCCACATGATCGCGGCGGCGCGCGCGCGCGTGGCTCAGGCGCGGGCTAAGCGGCCGCTCAGCCGGGCCGCCCGCGCCGCCTACCCCGGTCGCCTCCGTACCGCCTTGGAGCACCCGCGCGCGGGCGGCCTGGCGGTGATCGCCGAGATCAAGCGCGCCTCGCCCTCCAAAGGCGCCATCGCTCCTGCCCTCGACGCCGCCGCACGAGCGCGGGCCTACGAGCGTGCCGGGGCCGACGCGGTCTCGGTGCTCACCGAGCCGACGCGCTTCGCCGGCTCGCTCGCAGACCTCGAAGCGGTCGCCGGCTCCGTGACGCTGCCCGTGCTGCGCAAGGACTTCATCGTCGACCCATACCAGATCTGGGAGGCGGCCGCGGCTGGGGCGGCCGCGGTGCTGCTCATCGCCGCGGCGCTGGACGGTGACGAGTTGGCCGCGCTGCTCGGCGAGTGCGCGGCGATCGGCCTGGACGCCCTGGTGGAGGTGCACGACGAGGACGACCTCCTCCGCGCCGAGCTCGCCGGCGCCCGGCTCGTGGGCGTCAACAACCGTGATCTGCGTACGCTCGCCGTCGACCTGGCGACGACCGAGCGGCTGGCGCCGCTCGCCTCGGCCGGCACGCTCCTGGTAGCCGAGAGCGGCATCACCACGGCCGCCGACGCCGAACGCGCGGCCCGAGCGGGCGCGAGAGCGCTGCTTGTGGGCGAAGCACTGGTCCGCGCGCCGCAGCCCGAGCTAGCGACGCTGATCGCCGCGCTTCGTAGCGCCGGCCGCACCGATTCCTCTGCCGGCAGCGCCCACGTCTCGGCCGAAAGCGAGGCCGCGCAATGACTCTGGTGAAGATCTGCGGTTTGACGCGAGACCACGACGTGCGTCGCGCCGCCCGGCTGGGGGCCTGGGCCTGCGGCTTCGTCCTCAGCCCCAGCCCGCGACAGGTCACTCCCGAGCGCGCTGCCCGGCTCGCCGGCGAGGCCGGCGACGCTCTGACCGTCGCCGTCGTGACCACCGAGCCGCCGGACTGGATAGCCGACGCGCTCGCCCAGACCGGGCTACTGGCTGTACAGCTTTCGGCCGGCGTCGATGGAACCTCGGTGGGCGCACTACGCGAGGCGGCGGCGCGGCGCGGCCTGCGGCCGTTCATCATCGCCGCCGCCGATACGTCAGATGCCGCCGCGGCCGACCTCACGCTGCTCGACGCACGCACAGGCCAGGCATACGGCGGCACCGGGAAAACGCTCGACTGGGCAGCGCTCGCGCAGTCTGAGTGGGCGGACGGGGTCGGCGGTGCGAACGCCCCCGTCTTGCACACCCGCGAACGTCTCGTCCTGGCCGGCGGCCTCACACCTGCAAACGTGACGCAGGCCATCACGATGCTGCGACCCCGCGCCGTCGATGTCTCGGGCGGCGTCGAGTCGGCGCCCGGTGTCAAAGACCCGGCTCTGATGGACGCGTTCTTTGCCGCCGTCGCGGCCGCCGACGCCTCTTCCCCTGGCCCTACTGCCCCGGAGGCCCTCGCCCATGAGCACTGAGACTCACTTCGGCCCCTTTGGCGGCCGGTACGTACCGGAGACGCTGATCCCGGCGCTCGACGAGTTGACGGCAGCCTACGAGGAGGCGCGCGCCGACACGGCCTTCCAGGCCGAGCTCGCGCGCCTCCTCGCCGACTACGCCGGCCGGCCCACGCCCCTTTATCACGCTGCACGTCTCTCCGAGCGCTGCGGCGCCACGGTGCTCCTCAAGCGCGAGGACCTGTGCCACACGGGCGCCCACAAGATCAACAACGTCCTCGGCCAAGCGCTGCTGGCCAAACGCATGGGCAAGCAGCGCGTGATCGCCGAGACCGGCGCCGGCCAGCACGGCGTTGCCACGGCCACCGCCTGCGCCCTGCTCGACCTGGAGTGTGCCGTGTACATGGGCAGCGAGGACGTCCGTCGTCAGGAGTTGAACGTCGTGCGCATGCGTCTGCTGGGCGCCACGGTCGTGCCGGTCGAGAGCGGTTCACGCACGCTCAAAGACGCCCTGAACGAGGCTTTACGCGACTGGGTCGCAAACGTGCGCGACACCTACTACGCCATCGGCTCGGTCGCCGGCCCGGCGCCGTACCCTGCCATGGTGCGCGACTTCCAGGCGGTGATCGGCCAGGAGGCGCTGAGTCAGGTGCGCGAACGCTACGAGCGTCTGCCGGACGAAGTCGTGGCCTGCGTCGGCGGCGGCTCCAACGCCATCGGCATCTTCCACGCCTTCCGCGAGCACCCGGTGCGACTCACCGGCGTCGAAGCCGCCGGCGAAGGCCTCGACGCACGCCACGGCGCCTCGCTCACCCGCGGCCGCCCCGGCGTGCTGCACGGCTCGTTCTCATACCTGTTGCAGGACGCCTGGGGACAGATCGCCGAGGCGCACTCGGTCTCGGCCGGGCTCGACTACCCCGGGGTGGGACCCGAGCACTCCTGGCTCATGGAGAGCGGCCGCGCTGCGTACGCCGCCGCCACGGACACGGAGGCACTGGCGGCGTTCCAGAGCCTGGCCGAATTGGAAGGCATCATCCCCGCGCTGGAGAGCGCCCACGCCGTCGCCTACGTCCTGCGTGGGCCCGCCACCGCGGGCGGCGCTGCTCGCGACGGCACGGTGCCCGACACCCGCGCGCCCGCCGCCACCGCCTTCGACCCGTTGGCGACCCGCTTCCACGCCGGCGACCTCATCGTCGTCAACCTCTCGGGC
>Ga0247847_1000428_pt1 | contig 10210 bp, 7 predicted proteins | sample PFST25metaG_FD_186002 | JGI IMG/M metagenome (GOLD analysis project Ga0247847, IMG submission 186002) | Peat soil microbial communities from Stordalen Mire, Sweden - P.F.S.T25 | ecosystem: Environmental > Terrestrial > Soil > Wetlands > Peat | place: Sweden: Norrbotten County, Stordalen Mire...
CGATAGGTTGACGCTAATGTGTTGGAACAAAAAGAGCAAATAAAATAGCCATTTTATGTAGTTTATCCAAACTTGTTTTGTACCTTTGCGCAAAATAAAAAAGAATCGAATGAGTGATAAAAAAAAGATTAAAACTGCCTTTGTTTCGGTCTATCAGAAAGGGAATCTGGATGATATTATTCTTACTCTTCATGCTCAGGGAGTCTCATTTATTTCTACCGGAGGAACTCAAACTTTCATCGAATCGCTGGGCGTTCCATGTCAAGCTGTTGAGAGTTTAACAGGATATCCTTCTATTTTTGGTGGACGGGTAAAAACTTTACATCCCAAAGTTTTTGGAGGTATTCTTTATCGACGTGATGTTGAGGAGGATCTTGCACAAGTTGCTCAATATGAAATTCCAACAGTTGATCTGGTGATTGTTGATTTGTATCCGTTTGTAGAAACTGTAGCCTCAGGAGCCTCTGATGAGGCGATTGTAGAAAAAATTGATATTGGAGGGATTTCCTTGATTCGTGCTGCAGCCAAGAATTTTCGTGATGTGGTCATTGTGGCTTCGCAAGATCAATATCAACCATTTCTTGATATTATTCATGAAAATGGCGCTGTCACTACGCTTGAAGAACGAACTTATTTTGCTAAGGAAGCGTTTGCTGTTTCCTCAGGTTACGATACAGCTATCTTTAACTATTTTGATGGCAACGAAGGTAGCAAGTTTAGAGTTGCTGAAGACAATGCCAAAGTGTTGCGTTATGGTGAAAATCCTCACCAACAAGGTGTTTTCTACGGCGAGTTGCATGAGATATTTCAACAACTGCAAGGCAAAGAAATTTCATACAATAACTTACTGGATATTGATGCCGCCATTCGTTTAATAAGCGATTTTGATGAGATGACGTTTGCTATTCTGAAGCACAACAATGCTTGCGGACTTGCATCACGAAACAGCTTATTGGAAGCCTGGAAAGCTGCCCTTGAAGGTGACCCTGTATCAGCCTTTGGTGGGGTTTTGATTACCAATGCTATTGTCGATAAAGCCACTGCAGAGGAGATTAATAAGATTTTCTTCGAAGTAATTCTTGCTCCTGACTATGATGTGGAAGCACTTGAAATATTAACGCAGAAAAAAAATCGCATTATATTAGTACTCCAAGAGGGTAACTCATCTTCTAAGCAATTCCGTTCGGCACTCAATGGTATTTTAGTACAAGATCAGGATCAGCGCGTAGAAAATGCTTCCGATTTGAAGGTAGTAACACAGAAGGCACCTTCAGAGATCGAAATTGAGGATATGCTTTTTGCTAATAAAATTGTGAAGCACAGTAAGTCAAATGCAATTGTGTTGGCAAAGAACAAGCAGTTATGCGGAAGTGGCGTTGGTCAGACATCGCGTGTTGATGCGTTGCGTCATGCAGTAGAGAAAGCACATGCATTCAATCTTTCATTACAAGGTGCCGTGATGGCTTCTGATGCTTATTTTCCATTCTCTGACAGCGTCGAAATTGCACATCAGGAAGGTATCACAGCTATCATTCAACCAGGTGGATCCATTCGAGATCAAGATTCAGTTGACGTGTGCAATGCAAATCAACAATCGATGGTAACCACAGGAATTCGTCACTTTAAACATTAAAACATACAACCAAATCATTTAACCAAAAAGATATGGGATTATTTTCATTAACTCAGGAAATAGCTATCGATTTAGGAACTGCCAATACAATCATTATTCATAATGATAAAATTGTGGTTGATCAGCCTTCAGTAGTAGCTTTGGATCGTCGTACCGATAAATTGATCGCTATCGGAGAACGTGCTCGCCAAATGCAAGGCAAAGTGCATGAAGACATTCGTACTGTTCGCCCTTTGCGTGATGGTGTGATTGCCGACTTCTTTGCAGCCGAATTGATGATTCGTGGAATGATTAAAATGATGCAAACACAAAAAACTTTTTTCACACCTTCGTTGAAAATGGTTGTTTGCATTCCGTCAGGCAGTACTGAGGTTGAAATCAGGGCAGTACGTGATTCATCGGAACATGCTGGTGGGCGCGAGGTTTACATGATTTATGAACCTATGGCTGCTGCTATTGGTATCGGACTAGATGTTGAGGCGCCTGATGGAAATATGGTTGTGGATATCGGGGGAGGTACGACTGAAATTGCCGTTATTTCTCTGGGTGGTATCGTAACTAATAAGTCAATTCGTATTGCAGGTGATGATTTGACAGACGATATCGTGGAATACATGGGTCGTCAGCATAATATGAAAGTGGGTGAACATACGGCAGAAATGATTAAAATCAATGTTGGAGCCGCATTGACATCTTTGGATGATGCTCCTGAAGATTTCATCGTACGGGGACCAAATCGTATGACATCTTTGCCAATGGAAATACCTATCTCATATCAGGAAATCGCTCATGCATTGGATAAAACTATTTCAAAAATTGAAACAGCTGTATTGAGTGCATTGGAACAAACGCCTCCTGAATTGTATGCTGATATTGTACATAATGGTATTTATCTGGCAGGTGGCGGCGCTTTGTTGAAAGGCTTGGACAAGCGTCTGGAAAGTAAAATGAATATACCTTTTCACATCGCTGATGATCCATTACATGCTGTGGCTCGTGGTACCGGGGTAGCATTGAAAAATGTAAATCGTTTCTCATTCTTATTGCGATAATTCGCATTGGTAAAGAATAAGCATGGAACAACTGCTTCGGTTTTTGATGCGTTATGGAGGAACTTTTCTGTTTATCATCTTAGAAGTTCTCTCTCTTATTATAGTTGTCAACCAAAACAGTTTTCAACATGCTTCTTTTTTATCTTCAAGTAATCAGGCTGCTGCATTGCTTTTGAAGGCAGAGGGTTCAGTGGTTTCTTACTTTGGTTTAGTTGAGACTAACCAACAATTGGCAACAGAAAACACCGCACTTCAAAATCGTGTGGCTCAGTTGCAAGGTAAATTGGAATCATTGAATGATTCGACACATGGTGAATTGCAGATTGCCCCAGATCAGGCGTACCACTATGTATCTGCAAAAGTAATCGGGAACAGCATTAATAGGTTGCAGAATTACATTACCCTTGACAAAGGGAACCTAGATGGCATTAAACCCGAAATGGGGGTAGTTGATAATCGGGGAGTAGTTGGTATAGTGACAGCAGTGAGTGATCATTTTGCTGTGGTGATGTCTTTACTTAATTCAAAATCACAATTAAGTTGTAAGGTTAAGCGTACCAATGACTTTGGTAGTTTAGTCTGGAACGGGGTGGATAGTGATTACGCCAATTTGTTAGAAGTTCCAAGACATGCAGATGTGCGGGTAAATGACACCTTGATTACAAGTGGATTTTCCGCTATTTTTCCTGAAGGAATTCCTGTAGCCATAGTCACACAATCAGAAAAATCACCCTCTTCTTCATATTATTATATAGTTGGGAAGTTGACTGCCAATTTTAGAACACTTACTTATGTCAATGTAATTCAATATCAAAATCTGGAAGAGTTGCAAACTGTACAAAAGGAGGGTGAACAATGAGTGGCAACCTGTTTATGAGGCATTTCATCCGCTTTGTACTCCTGATGATACTGCAAGTGGTGATTTTTGATAACATTCGTTTTTTAGGGTATATTAATCCGTTGTTTTATATTTGGTTCATTCTTGGATTACCGACTTCAATCAATCGTTCTTTGTTGTTAATCCTTGCTTTCTTGACAGGTGTTATCTTGGATGTGTTTGCAAATACTCTGGGGATGTATGCTTTTGCAACTGTTTTTGTTGCTTACTTTCGTTCTCCTTTACTCAAGTTAGTTGAGCCACGCGATCATGCGTCATCAGCTTATGAACCTTCCATAAGAACTTTAGGGTTTCCTATTTTTCTGAAATATGCTGCTTCTTTAATTGTTTTCTTACATTTGTTGTTGTTTTCACTCGAAGCATTTTCGTTTGAACACTATGAATTGGTATTGATTAAAACGATTATAAACTCTTCTTTGACACTATTGTTGGTGTTAAGTGTTCAAAAATCAAAAACATAATGATCAATGACAAACTAGAAAGCCGAAAATTTATTATCGGTGGTTTGATCGTTTTAGTGGTAATTATTTATTCAATTCGACTGCTTACTTTGCAAGTGTTTACTCCTTCATACAAAGTATTGGCGGATGATAATGCCTTTTACAAACATATTCTCTACCCTTCACGCGGATTAATTTTTGATCGCAATGGGAAGTTGTTAGTTTACAACCGACCTGCATACGACATCATGGTTACGATGAAAGAGGTAAAGCAATTAGATACGATAGATTTTTGTAATACGTTGGGAATTACCAAAGATTGGTTTGATCAACGTATGAACGATATAAAAGACCGACATTTTAACCAAGGATATACTCCATATACCCCTCAGATATTTATTACGCAAGTGCTGCCAGATGATTATGCACGTTTGATGGAGAAATTATTTCATTTTCAGGGTTTCACTGTTCAGAAACGTTCTGTGCGTGATTATGCTTATAATGCTGCTGCTCATGCTTTAGGGGCTATTAGTGAAGTTACGCGTTTAAATATTGAAGACGATTCATATTATAAACCAGGTGATTTTGTTGGAATTACTGGTGTGGAAAAAAGTTATGAATCGGTTTTACGAGGTGTGAAGGGAGTTCAAATAATGTTGCGTGATTCGCGTGGCCGCATAAAAGGAAGTTATGATGATGGGAAGTATGATCAACAACCTGTCACAGGTAAAGATATTACATTAGGGTTAGATATTGATCTGCAATTATTAGGCCAGACATTGATGCAAGGAAAGCGGGGAAGTATTGTTGCCATAGAACCTTCGACTGGACAAATTTTAGCAATAATTTCATCGCCAAGTTATGATCCAAAGTTAATGGTAGGACGACAACGTTCCGAGTTATTTCAACAACTCAATTCAGATCCGCAAAAACCGCTTTTAGATCGATCCATCATGGCTCGTTACCCGCCTGGGTCTACCTTCAAGGTCGCAAATGCATTGGTTTTTCAACAAGAGGGTATTATCACAAAAGATACTCGCTATCCTTGTCATGGGGGCTATGTTGTGGGCCATTTCAGGGTGGCTTGTCATATTCACCCTTCGCCACTCGATTTGGAAGGAGCCATTGCTTATTCGTGTAATGCTTACTTTTGTGCTGCATTTCGTGCTATGCTTGATCATCCGAAATATAAGAATATTGAACAAGCTTTCAATATATGGCGGAAGGATATCATGTCATTTGGCTTTGGCAAAAAGTTAGGTGTTGATTTACCAAATGAAAATGAGGGCAATATTCCCACCACAAGAACTTATGACCGGATTCACGGCAGAAGGCGATGGAGGTCGCTCAATTTAGTGTCTGATGCTATTGGTCAAGGTGAAGTTATAGCAACACCATTGCAAATAGCTAATTTAGCAGCATTAGTTGCCAATCGGGGTTATTGGATTACGCCTCATATTGTACGTTCTATTGTGGGTGGGTCTATTAATCCTTGCTATGAAGTGAAACATGTGCCACCAATCGATAAGCACTATTATGATATTGTGGTTGCCGGAATGCAGCAATCTGTCATTTATGGAACCTCTCGAATTGCTAACTTTGGCGACAACATTGTGGTTTGTGGTAAAACAGGAACATCGCAAAATCCACCACATACAGATCACTCTATTTTTATGGGGTTTGCCCCCAAAGATCATCCAAGAATTGCCATTATGTGTATTGTGGAAAATAGTGGTTTCGGTGCCACGTATGCAGCACCGATTGCCAGTTTGATGATGGAGTTTTATTTAACCAGAAAGATTTCACCGGCGCGAGAAGGACTTGCGACGTCATTGGAGAATACTATCTTGATTCCAACTTATGGATCGAAACAATCAACTGTCCCATCTACTAGATAAGTGGGTTATTCTTATTTTCTTGCTCATGATCATCTTTGGATGGTTCAATGTATATGGGGCAAGTTATGGATTTCATCAAACTGATTTCTGGAGCTTTGATTATCGTTCCGGGAAACAATTGGTTTGGATGGGGTGTGCTTTGGTGATTGCAGGTGTCATTTTGTTGCTTGATGACAAATATTACGAACAATTAGCCTATATCTTTTATGTAGGTGTTCTTGTTCTTTTAGCTGTAACTATTGTGGTTGCCCCTAATATTAAAGGGTCTCATTCGTGGTTGGTTTTTGGTCCTGTTAGCTTTCAGCCTGCTGAGTTGGCTAAGTTAGCAACGGCTATGGCATTAGCGAAATATATCAGTCATCCGGGATTTTTGATTTCAAAACGACAGGATCTCTGGTGGGTTTTTGCCATCATTCTCACTCCTTTTGTGCTTATTGTGATGCAAGCAGAAACCGGCTCTGCATTAGTTTTCTTAGCTTTCTTCCTGATGCTCTATCGCGAAGGATTGCCCGGTATTTTTTTATTGATTTTCACTTGTTTAATCATGCTCTTTCTCATAGTGCTGCCATTGAGTGAAGTCCCGATATATGGTAACGTAGGGTCAATTGGCTTTTTGATCGCGTTATCCATCATTTATTTGATTGAGATCGTTGCAACAGTTGTTTATGAACATGATTGGAAAACAGCACGCTATTTACTCATAGGTGGCGTTTTATTGTTTGGCATTGGATTTTTGTTGCAAATTTGGTTTGATGTGTTGTTCGATAAAATTGCCCTGATTTTAGTCGTTGCCTCATCCCTTTATCTGTTGTTTATGTTTATCTATAAACGTAAACGGACTTATCTTTGGATTGCTTTGTTTTCCATTGGGGCTACATTAGTCAGTTTTTCGGGTGATTATTTTTTCGATCATGTATTAGAACAGCATCAACGAACGCGGATTGAAGTTGTTTTAGGGATGAAAAATGATCCTCAGGGTGTTGGCTATAATGTTAATCAATCGAAGATTGCTATTGGCTCAGGTGGTTTTTGGGGTAAAGGTTTTTTGCAAGGAACCCAAACCAAACTAAAGTATGTACCTGAACAAGATACTGATTTCATTTTTTGCACAGTTGGAGAAGAATATGGATTTGTTGGATCTGTGCTGGTCTTAATTCTTTATGCCTTGTTGTTATTTCGTATGATTTATATTGCCGAAAGTCATCGGGACATATTTTTTAGAGTTTATACTTATAGTATTATTAGTATCATATTGTTTCACGTGATGATCAATGTTGGGATGGTACTTGGTTTAACACCCGTCATAGGTATTCCGCTTCCCTTCTTTAGTTATGGAGGCTCTTCTCTTTGGTCATTTACCGTTATGTTATTTATCATGTTGCGGTTAGATGTATCCCAAAAGATGCGTTTTCGATAGTCTGAGTTAGTCGTTTTTTATCGAATATTGGCAATGCTAATGATATCGGCAAAGACACCGGCAGCAGTTACATCTGCACCTGCTCCATATCCTTTAATAATCATTGGATAATCATTGTAACGTTCAGTTGTGAGCATCAGAATGTTATTGCTCCCTTCCAAATCGTATAATGGATGATGCAATCCAACTTCTTGAAGTCCGACACTGCATTTTCCTTCTTCCATCGTAGCGACAAAACGTAGTCGTTTATGTTCGGCATCCAATCGTTGGCGGCGTTGATCAAATTCGGCATCCAACTCTTCTATTGCCTTCCAGAAATATTCCAATGAGCCTTGGAAATAACTATCCGGGATAAACAAATTACACGTTACATCAGACTGTTCAACTTTGTATCCCGCTTCACGACTTAGAATAATAAGTTTGCGAATGACATCTTTGCCACTTAAATCGATGCGTGGATCCGGTTCAGAATATCCAGCTTCTTTGGCCATTTTGATAGTCTTACTGAGGGTATTTTCGGCGCTTAATGTGTTAAAGATATAATTCAAAGTGCCTGAAAGCACGGCTTCCATTTTTAAGATGCGATCACCTGAATTAATCAAGTTGTTGATGGTGTTCATAATCGGCAATCCAGCACCCACATTGGTCTCAAATAAGAATTTAATACCTCTCTTGTTAGCTATAGACTTTAGTTCAGAATATATTGCATATTCTGATGAAGCCGCAATTTTGTTAGCCGCAACCACCGACACATTGTTAGAAAGCAATTCTTTATAAATTGATGCCACTTGCGGGCTGGCAGTGCAATCAACAAAAACAGAGTTGAAAATGTTCATTCCCAAAATCTCATCCCGAAGTAATTCAGGCGAAGTAGGCTGTCCGTTAGTCAAAAGCATCTCCTGATAATGATCGAGTTGAATCCCGTCTCTGTCAAATAGGGCGTTGTCGGCGTTAGCAATGCCAACTACATTCATTTTTAATCCTTTTTGAATCATCAATTTGTTTTGCTGTTGACGAATTTGTTCAAGCAAACTACCTCCAACTGTCCCTGTACCGATAAGAAAAACATTTAACACTTGATAATCGGACAAGAAAAAAGAGTCGTGAATAACATTCAACGCTTTTCTTAATGATTTAGAGTCTGTGACGAATGAGATATTGGTTTCCGAAGCTCCTTGTGCACACGCAATAACATTAATACCATTTCGACCAAGCGTTCCGAAAAGTTTCCCTGCGATACCAGGAGTCCGTTTCATGGTTTCACCTACGATCGCTACTGTAGCTAAATCCTTCTCGGCAATGGCATGATTCATTTCGCCTTGTTCAATTTCCTTGGCAAACTCTTCGTCGAGTACTTTAACAGCTAAATCGGCATCGCTGTTACGAACAGCAAACGAGGTATTGTTTTCAGATGATGCCTGGGAAACCAAAAACACGCTGATGCCAGCTTTTGCTAATGCTCTAAAAATACGGTAATTCACCCCGATTACTCCCACCATACCCAAGCCTTGAACGGTAATCAAACAAGTATCGTTAATGGATGATATGCCTTTGATTGATTTTCCGATATCGTTTGACCGTTCGCATGAAATATAGGTGCCAGGTGCTGTTGGGTTGAAAGTGTTTTTAATGCGAATAGGTATGTTCTTATGATATGCCGGATAGATGGTAGGAGGATAAATGACTTTTGCTCCGAAATTGCATAACTCCATTGCTTCTTTGAAGGTGAGTCTTTCAATAACGTAAGTGTTGTTGATGATGCGTGGATCAGCTGTCATAAACCCATCAACATCTGTCCAAATTTCTAAGCTGGTTGCATTCAAAGCTGCAGCCAAAATAGCTGCTGTGTAATCAGATCCTCCACGTCCTAAATTGGTGATATTGCCTGTCTCTTTGTCAGTGGAAATAAATCCGCCACAAACAACCACTGGCATCTCTTTACTGAAATAATGATGTATGAGCGTATTTGTAGTATCAAAATCAACAATGTGTTTCGTAAATTGTGGCATGGTTTTGATAAATTGACGAGAATCATAGGTGACTGCGTTGTCAATAACTTGGCCAACGATCAAAGCAGATACCCGTTCGCCATAACTGGTAATGGTATCTGTTATTTTAGGCGTAAGGTCTTGAATGAGATAAATGCCACGCAAAATGTTGGATAATTCTTCCATTAATTGTGTCACTTTGGCTGTCACTGAAGCCCGTGTGTCAACAGGTACGACATGTTCAATAATGGATAGGTGGCGCTGCTCTAATGTTATAAATGCATGTTGGTAAGAAGCATCGCCTTGCGAAGCCAATTGAGCTAAATGGTAGAGCTGATCTGTTACTCCTTTGAATGCGGAAATAACCACTACTACAGCTTCTTGTTGAGATTCAACAATCTTTTTTACCTCTTGAATACTTTCGATGGAACCTACGGATGTGCCACCAAACTTTAAGACCTTCATGTTCTATCTATTTTAAAGTGAGTACAAATAAAAAAACGCAAATCGCGTTTCTATTACTTTACAAAGATACATTTTTAGAAGAATGTAACAAAATGGGGCTTAATGGCAATAAAAATAAGCAATTAAAGTCGTATAAGCGATTATTTTCAATCACAGTTTCTTTTCATTTCGGTATTTGATGACTCACGATGTTTCTTTATGCAGTCAATCATTGGCTTTTGTCAATAGATCAGTTTTTCTTTTGCATTGTGCCTTTGTTTGAACATTCAGTATTTTTACCGATGTTTGCAAAATACTGCTGTTGCGTTAACTTTTAACATATGCGTATATTATACTGATATACATTTAATTAAAAGAGTTCTTTGATTTTTTGATTTGAATTGACTACTCGTACTTTTGCATCAAAAACGTGAAAGTAT
>Ga0247847_1000432_pt1 | contig 10141 bp, 10 predicted proteins | sample PFST25metaG_FD_186002 | JGI IMG/M metagenome (GOLD analysis project Ga0247847, IMG submission 186002) | Peat soil microbial communities from Stordalen Mire, Sweden - P.F.S.T25 | ecosystem: Environmental > Terrestrial > Soil > Wetlands > Peat | place: Sweden: Norrbotten County, Stordalen Mire...
CGCCGAGTACCCGTTCGCTTTGCGCTCGTAGCTCAATTGGACAGAGCATCTGACTACGGATCAGAAGGTTGGGGATTCGAGTTCCTCCGAGCGCGCTGACCAGGGATTATGTAAGGCGAGAGAATCTAATTAGGGTGGCACAGCGCAGGCTAAGCGTCTAATATGTACCCTCAGGCAGGGCCGTTAGTGGCCCTGACCAGGAGGGTCGGGCAATGAGTAAGGCGCTTGACATCGAGGGGCTGGACACGATCGAAGCCGTGCTTCCGGACTTCTCACTCTCGCTGCGAGCACGCAACCGCTCGCCTCGCACGGTCCAGAGCTACTGCGAGGCCGCGAAGCTGTTCGACACCTACTTGACCGAACGTGGCATGCCGCGGAAGCTTCGGAACATCGGTCGCGAACATGTCGAGGCATTTATTGACGACCAGTTGACTCGGCGCAGTCACGCGTCGGCCGCTGTCCGCTTTCGCTCGCTTCAGCAATTCTTCCGCTGGGCGAAGGAAGACGGACAGATCACCGCGTCGCCGATGGCGAACATGTCGCCGCCGTCCGTCACCGCTCCCCCGGTCCCGGTCGTGAAGGACGACCACTTCAGGCTCTTGCTCAAGACCTGCGAGGGCAAGACGTTCGAGGACTACCGCGACGCCGCGATCCTGTCACTGCTCTTTGACACTGGCGCTCGGCTGAGTGAGATCACCAACCTCCGACTCTCAGACGTGGACAACGGCGAGATGCCGCAGATTCGCGTCATTGGTAAGGGTCGGCGCGCTCGGTCGGTTGACTACGGCGTCAAGACGCGCAAGGCACTTCGCAACTACGAGAAGGCGAGATCACTGCATCCGCTCGCAAACCTCGATTGGCTGTGGCTCGGCAGTCGCGGCAAGCAACTCACGCAATCGGGCATCGCTCAGATGTTGCGCCGTCGTTGCCGCGCGGCTGGCATCCCCGAACTTCACCCGCACATGTTCAGACACAGCTTTGCTCATTCGTGGCTCGCCAGCGGTCGCGAAGAGGGCGACCTGATGCGACTCGCCGGCTGGTCGTCGCGTGACATGCTGCAGCGCTACGGTGCCAGTGCCGCTGTTGAGCGTGCACACGACGCCTACCGCCGTGGTGGGTCGCCGGTGGACCGGCTATAGGCAGGCCCTGTGGTGCAAGCGCAGGAAGTTCCCGCTGCAGTCGTGCACGCGGCCACAATCATCGTCGGCAGGACTGTCGCGACTACGGCGATATTGCGTACCGCTCTCCAGACAACCCACCCGAGGAACGACCCTCCTGCGCCCGTTCCAGACGACCGATAAACGGTCCTTCCGGATCAGGAGCTCCTGGAGGCTTAGGTACCGGCGATACTCAGCAGCGATAGCGATGGTGGCCGACTCAGCGAACACCTGTTTGGTATCATGCGGAGGGTGAAGAGCTGGGGACCCGCTCCGACGAGTGTGTCATGTTCCTGGGGCCGAGACCGATGTCCCTCCCAGCCGGAGCCGGCGTCGTTTCCACTCGCGACGCGACTGGCACCAGGCAGACTGGTCCCGTGCCAACCGTAAGGGTCACCGCCGCGGACGACCACCTCGCGCGGATCACCGGATCGAACCCGGTGATGGGTGTCGCCGAACTCGTCTGGAACTCGCTCGACGCAGAATCGAGCGTCGTGTCGGTCGACGTAATCACCAACGCGATGGACTCGGTTGACGAGGTCGTCATAACTGACGACGGACATGGCTTCTCGACTGCTGAGGCGGAGAGTCTGTTCGACCACGTTGGCGGTTCGTGGAAGCGGAAGCAGCCGAATCGGCGGACGCTCAATCAGCGTCGCATGCTCCACGGGGACAAGGGAGAGGGCCGTTGGCGGTCGTTCTCGATAGGCGATCGGACGGTCTGGGAGTCCATCACCAGCTCGGGGGATGGCAACCGACTGGTCACCGTTTCAATCGCGGCGGCTCGACTCGACCAGTTCGAGTGGAGGGGTCCGGATCCCACGGAGCGACCAGTCGGAACTCGCGTCACTGTGTCGGCTGGCTCAAGACGCCCCAGCCGGTTGCTACGAGACGACACGGCCGACCTGCTATGCGCTGTCTTCGCCCTGTACCTCAAGGCCTATCCAGACGTGGAGGTCAGCTACCGCGGAAATCGTCTCGAACCCGACCAGTTGATCTTGAGCTCCGTGGAAATACCCCTGGACCTCCCGGAAGAGTTCGGTGAAGCGACACTCACAGTACTGGAGTGGGTCAAGCCCATCGAACGTGGGCTCTACCTTTGCGACGCCGAGGGTGCCACGCTTCACGTCATCGAGCCGGGGATTCACGCTCCGGCCTTCGATTTCACTGCCTACATCTCCTGGGACGGTTTCCGAACTCACGAGTCACTTCTCCTTATGGCCGACTGGGAGAGCGAGGAAATCGGCCCGGTACTCGACGCTGCACGCCAAGCGCTCCGCACTCACTTCAGGCAGAGGCGCGACGAACAGCGCAGGGATGTCGTCCAGCAATGGAAGGAGGAGGCGGTCTATCCGTACAGCTCAGACCCGGACACCGCCGTCCAGCAGGCCAACCAAGCGATCTTCAACTACGTCGCCGTTTCGGCAGAGCACGCTCTGAACTCGATATCGGACCCGACGGCCAAGCGATTCAGCCTCAACGCGATCAAGGTAGCAGTCGAGGCAGACCCATCCTCGCTGGAGCTAGTCATGAAGGAGGTATTGGCGCTACCGGTCGAGAAGTTGGACGAGTTTCGGGAGATCCTGGAGCGAACCTCGCTCGCGTCGGTCATCGCTGCGGTCAAGACGGTTACCGATCGGCTGGAATTTCTCGCTGGACTGGAAACGTTGATATTTGATCCAACGGTTGCCGTCGAGACGCTCGAGAGGGCGCACTTACATCGGATTCTTGAGAATGAACCGTGGCTTTTCGGGGAGGAACTCGCACTCCACGTCTCCGATCGATCGCTCACCTCACTGCTCGAAGCGCATCTGCAGGCGCTCGGACGTGACGACCTCGTGGCCAATCAGGTTCTGGACGAAAAGGGTCGACACCGCCGCATCGACTTCATGTTCGGGCGAGCGCTGGAACTCAACCGCAACCGCCGCGAGCACTTGGTGGTTGAGATAAAGCGACCTGAGGTCGTCATCGGCCGTCAGGAAGTCAGCCAAATAGAGGATTACGCCCAGGCGGTCGCCACTGATGCGCGCTTCGACAAGACAACCACCGACTGGGATTTCGTTGTCGTGTCTCGGGAGTTGGACAGCTACGCGTCGGGTCGAGCAAATCAAAAGGGTCGCCCTCACGGTCTCATATCGCAACCGGATGACTCCAACCTGCGGATTTGGGCTTGGACATGGGGCGAGATCGTCGAAGAATGCAAACATCGCCTGAAGTTCGTTCGTAACCAGCTCGAGTTCGATCCAACTGGTGATCAGGCGGTGGCCTACCTCAGGTCTAGTTATCCCGACTTTCTCCCGGATCGCCTGGCTCGCCACAGAGGCGAGAAGGCGGAAACCGACGGACGGACCCCGACTGGTGACCCGTAGAAGCGACCTCCTTTGAACAGAGGCTCAGCTACGTAGCGCTATAACAGGCAGCGAGTCGGTCCGCATCGCAAGCCACCCACACAAGGTGCATCTCATGAGAAGCACACCGCATCATGATTGACGACATGACCGACCAACCCATCACAGTGCCGTCAGGTCCTTACTTCCACGGGACGCGACGACGACTGGAGATTGGGCAAGAACTCCTGGGAGGCACCGTCGATCCTGCGCTTGGCGACGACCGCCTGATGGTCTGGGCGAATACCGATGTTCGTTCAGCATTCCAGTGGGCTGAGAAACGCTATCGAGAGCTCGGACCCACTTTGTACGTCTATGAGGTGGAGCTAGATGAGCCGACGATCGACGTCAACCAAGAACAGGTGGTCACATCAGTGATGGCACCGCGGGGCCGCGTTGTTCGACTAGTTGCCACGATGAGTGAGACGCCGTGGAAGGAACGGTCTAGTGAGAATCCGCGAACTGGTTAATGACCCCGTTGCCAGCGTCCCCCACCTCGCCAACCGAGCGCCCGGCCGTAGTGCTTGCGGTTTGGAGTCTCGCCACGTTACCTGATCACGCCATGGCAGCTGTCAGATGTCACATCGGCGAGATCACGGTCTTGTCGAGATGACGCTGCAGCGCGTCTTTCTCGACCGCAACATGTGGATCCACCTCGCCCGTGCCTCAAAGGGTCGCCGAGACGGGCTGCCGTATGAGGACGTGCTCGCTGTGGTCTGCTACGCCGCTGAGCGTGGCCTGGCGTCGTTCCCGCTGTGCCCCGCCACGTACCTTGAGCAACACGGTATCGATAACGCGCGGCGACGGACCGAGCTCGGTGCGGTCATGCTGAAGATCTCTCGCGGTCATACGATGGCGTCTCCCGGTGAAGGCCTCGCAAACCACGAGGTTGATATGGCGCTACAGAAGCGGTTCGGCGTGCCGACGCAGCCGCGACCGTTCCAGCCCTTCGGCATAGGTACTCGGCACGCTTTCGGTGTCGACGTTCGGAAGCACATCGGTGTGTTCAATAAGGCCCCTTGGTCGAACATGGACCAGGAAACCACGTCCCGTCTAACGGACTTACTCGTCAATGACTTTGAAGCCTACGCCCTCTGCGGACCCGCGCTTGGAGAAGACGATGCTCGCGGCCCTCGCACGTATGAGCGATACGCCCAAGACTTTCTCGAAGCAGAAGAGGATCAGGCCGCACGGTTCCGCAGTCACGGCGCCGACGCCGAGATGCAGCAACGCACCCTCCTAGCCCGAGAGTCCATTCGGCTTCTCCCATACGTGTACGAAGCCTGTGACCGAGCGGATCTCAATCCGGCGAAGGTCGTCGAGCAGGGTGCGGAGTTTCTGACCGACTTCATCATGGATCTTCCGGTCATTTCCTCCCAGATGGAGATGATCCGCATGCAACACCAGAACCCGGAGCGCAGATGGAAGACCAACGATCATCACGATATCGCCGCGTTCTCAGTCGCCGTTGTCTACTGCGATGTGATCGTGATCGAGAAGCATTGGGCTGCTCTCATGCGACGGGCGAAGCTCCACGAGAAGCACAAGACCGTGATCCTCAATGACCTACGACAATTGCCCTTCGAGATGCTCTCCGCAGTTTGAGCTCACGGGCTTGCGAGTCCGTTAGACGTCACTGTCGAGGGCCGACACTGACATACCCAGATCGTAGCCGAAGTCCTGTCACGGTAATCGTCTCAGCGGACAGCCGTGATGCCGCGGAAACACTGCTCCTCGACCATTCGATCTGATCCGCGCGATGACGTCAACTCTGTGCTGTGCTAAGTGCGTGACCCGGATGGACTGGACGCTTGCACTGTTGGTTGTCTCGTTTCTCGGTGAACTTGTTGGTACGGCAACGGTAGCTGTCAACTACTTCATTGCTGCGCAGACAGCGCGTGAGATGCAACAGTGGCGCTCGCCAGAGAGAGTGCCGAGTATCAACGGAACCCTCTTATGGCGGAGCTGAAAGGCGAAGGACCTGCTTACTTCGAGCACATCGAAGTCAAGCAACAGTTGCACGCGACGCGGGAGCGACTCGCAAGTCAGCTCTCTCCAAAGTGGTACCTGACAATTGGGCTGATTGCGCTCGCCGTCGGCTCGATCGCAGGGTTCCTCGCTGGCCTCATCAACGTTGTGTGAAGGACGTTGAGTGTCGCCGCGGCCCCGTAGCGCGCCTCCCTGGTCCTGATGACCACGCGGTCGCTCAGGTGCAACGTGGGCGAACGCAAGGACTCCGATCCGACACCCGTTTTGAGTACAGATTGTCATCTCTGCGCTCGCAACGACGTACCAGCAGAGCCAGGCGAACAGCACGGAACGCCTGGATTGCGCACCCAAGTGCGTGTCACACGGCGCGGCGAGGCCATCTGGTCAGATGGTCGGAGGGGTGGCCTGGACAATCGCCTTCGCCTCGGCCGCAGCCTCCTTCAGAAACGTCCGGGTGTCGAGCAGGATGCTTGGCACATTCTTCAACTCGAGGCGACTCCCCGCGTATGTGATGGCATCGTCTTGGAACAGCGACGACCAGTCGAATATGGTCAGCGCCTGCGGGTCAGGCTGCATCCGTACTCGGCCTTGTGCCCGATCTTCGATGTGCTCGTAGGCGTTCCTAAGTTCCGTAAGAGTCACGACGGCGGAAACAACACTCGTTGGCACGGAGGTCGAGATCGGCGCAAGCTCGCTTAGCTTGATCGCCATGTCGATGGCCCGGCTGAGGGCAACGACGGTGAGTTCTATATCGCCCACGATCTCAAAGACCGCCTGTCGGGCATGGGGCCCTGGTGCCGCTGGGTCAAAATCGTCCAGTTGTTGGCGAACGCGCTGGAACCACCTGTGAGCAGTGTCTAATCGCCTTGCTGCGGCAAGGAAGTATCGGGTCACAGTTTCCGAGTTTGGTGCTGGACCGATGTTCATCCAGGTCCAGATCGTGTTCGTCAGCGGCGAGTAACCATCGTCTCCGGCGGGGAACATCTGGTCGATCCATTCGATCTCAACGACGACATCGCCCGGTCCAAAAGTCACCTTGTACCCCCACGGAACTCTCACCCGAGCAGACGGCTCTGGTTCGCCAAGTCGTCGGGTGCGAATCCGGACCTCTCGCTGAGCGTCGTCTCTGCGGACCTCGACGACCGGAATGCCGAGCATGAAGCCAGTCGTGTCGCCAACGGTTGCGTTCGTGTTGATGCCCGTTGAGTGGATCGGTACGAAGGGCACGATGATGTCCCCGGGACGAGCGTTAATTGGCTCCGACGGTTCGGACTCGTCGCTGTCCAGCGGACGTACCCAAAGCAGCCTGCCTACGCGTTCCTCAAGCTTGACTCTCACCTTCTCTCCGTCGCGATCCAAGTGCGTGAACGTCCTTGGTGCAGCTGGGCTTAGGTGAGAGAAGTTTCTAGCCAGGTCGTCGTCTTCCACAGCGCTATGCAAGCACTCAGTGGCTGTCGGCGGAAATCGGCCCGGGGTCGACGTCAAGACGGTGATTCAGAGTCCTGCACAGATCGTCCTTGCTCGATATCTCACAAATCGAGTCGCGCCGGCGGGGGGTTGATCACCTGCCACACGCGACCATCCGCTACCCAGAGCCCGCGCGCCAAGACATCGCGGTCGTCGGGGCCAGTCGCTGCCCAGACGCGAGTTAGCTGAGGTGGAAGCGCTGGGCCATCCTTCGGATAAACACTGGCCTGCCCCGGGAAGAGGCGCGGCGCGACAAGTGCCATGCCGCCGTTCCCGTCGTCGAGCCAGACAAAGAGCTCACGTCGTGGGTTCCACGTCCTCGGACTCTCGAGACGTGATTTGTCTGGCTGTTGGAAGCCCGAGCTGGGCAAGGCCCCAATCCCACCAGCTCGGTTCGTTCTCGTAGATCTCTTGCCACAAGGGCAGGCGTCGAAAGCCATCCTTGCTTAGCGGCACGACGACGGTCTGTCGCGCTCGGTGTGGTTCGATCGGGCGACAGATACCGACGGCACCGTTGTCAAGGACTCGCGACTCGGCAGGGAACTCGCCTTGGCGCATGATGGCACCCGAAGACACGACAACTCCGTCGAGAGTGTGGCCACGACCGACGGCTCGTTTCACCTTCTTGCTGATGACGTGCGCTTTGCCGACAATCGGAAGAGGCCACCACTCGCTCAGCTGCCACGAGAGATCCATGTAGTCGACGCGGATCCATTTGGAACCGTTCGCGCGAGCCTGCGCGATCTTCTCCTTGAGGCTCGACTCGAACCGCCGCGGATCGAGGGCGGCGTCAAACGGGGTCGTGAAGGTGTCATCGACACCGTCGCTAATGGGCGATACGAGCACCGACCCGCCCCGGAAGCTGAGCGTTCGTTGCACACCGTCTGCAGACACGGCTCTGATCGCCTCCATCAGCTGCGCCCTGCAGTTGTCGACGTCGTACGTGGTCGGATCATCGGAGAGGTGACCGGTAACGCGCACCCTGTGCATAGTTGCCATCAAGCCGAGGTCCATCCCGAAGATGCGCCGGTTCTGGTCGAAGCTCGACTTGGTGCGATCCCCCTCCAGCAACGCGCACACTTCGACGTCCAGCACCTCGCCGTCGCGGGTCAATCGAACATCGATGCCGGAACTTGGGTGGATGTTGAGCTTCTCAAGCTCCGCTGACCAGCCGAGCGGGGCGCCGAGCGTCGCGACCTCGAGTTGGAGGTCGGTGTGTCGTATCCGTTCACTCGTGAGGTCTCCCGAGAGCAAGGGCTGTAGTGCCTTACGGCGACCAGGGCAATCCCGGATAAGGCGAAGCCGAATAGCGAACTCGATGAGCCGGGCACGGTCGATGGTGCTACCGACGGCGGAGAGGAGATGCATTGCCACGTGTCGCTCGACCGCCCGCTTCGGCCAGTCCTCTCCGAGTTCCGCTGCGAGTACGTCGAGCGCCCACGAAGACACCTCACGACGTTCCGGAGAGGAGGGCACCCCAGCCATCATTTCGTGAAGCAGAACCCAAGAGAGCAGGTCTTCAGCTGACGCCTGTTGCGGACTCACAGCACCCAGCATCGCGCCCCGCTATGACAGTTAGGGCCGACGTGGGAGCCCCCTACCGCGACCATGCGCTCCGACGTTCGCGCTCGGTTTATGAGACCTCTCCAACGAAGCCGACCAGTGGCGAGACAAAGGTCATCGACCAGATCGGTGACAGATCTCGGCCGACAACAGACCAATGTCGCCCTGCGTCGGCAGTTGAGAGAAGAACGTGGCACGGGTGCAACAGGCCGCCGGTCCCGCACGCTGGGCTCGATGCCAGGTTGCCAAGGAGGAAGCCGTCGGACGCAGAAGGAAACTCGAGCGTCGTACCGAGAACCGCTCCCGTCGACCCGACGCGCCACTGGGCTCCGCCGTCAGTCGTTCTCGCAAAGACCCCCGCGCACTTTGGCGAGCAAGATGAACCGGCGACAAACCCGTCGTCCGTGCCCGCTGCGGCTACCGCGGAGTAGTTCGTGTCTTGGTCCTGCACCGTCGCCGGCGAGAACTCCGCGTGCATCACTTTCGTCACGCAGAGGGTCCCGTTCGGGTGAGCTGCGCATGTCTGCCCCGTTGTCGAGGCGGATGTGGCGGTGTTAGTTGCCGCAGCTACGCCAATTGCCGCCAAGACGACTGCTGCGGTGACGAGATAGCGATGCGTGCCGTTCACACTCTCATAGCGCTTGAGGCAATTGTTGTCGCCTCCAGGCAGTTGCAAAGCCTCTCAAATCCCCCTGGAGGCTCGCTCTCATGCTCCGGTAGCGCGTTCCAAAGTTGGACCAATCTGGGTTGACGGAGGTATGACCTGAAGTGGATCACCCACTCGTCCGGAGGCGCGACGTACCTTCCTCGTTGAGATCCAAGACGAGAGCCGGCGTTAGCGCGCCGGCGAGGAAGGGACGCCGATGTTGAGCGTAGTGAACAACGACGAGGCTGGCGCGGAAGGGCGCTGCATCACCGGGTCGCGCGTCATTCTGTCGCGACCCGGTGATGAACGGCATCGAATTGGACCGAGACCGGCGACGCCGGTTCATCTCCAAGCATGCGCCTGAGTGCGGCACCGGCCCCCTCAAGGCCACGCGATCCCGTCGTCACCGGAATGGCTCTGGGATTGCTCTACGGGCCTTGACCGGGCCTCCTGTCCGAGCCTGACAGCCGACAGGCTCGCCGTGCAGTTTGCAGGTGCTGTTACAGGGCACGCACCTGGCCCTTGTGCGACCTCTCCTTCCCTAATGCCATAGGTTGCCACGGCGTCCAACCGGCACCGAGTTGGCGACATGACAAGGGTCGTCGTCCGATGGATCATGGCCCCATGGCGTTCCACGGTCCAAAGTAGGAACGGAAGGAGAGAACATGGGCGAGACTCGTGCAACCACAGCAGTTGGGGCTGCATCCGTATGGAGGTTGCCCCGATGCTGCTCGAAGATCGCGCTCTTGCTCATGAGTGTGGTCGCGGTGGCTCTTGGTGCTGCCCAATTGACAGGCCAAGCGTCAGCCTCGCTCGCTGGCAGGTCAGCTGCGACTACGGTCGCCAAGGTGCCGTGCTCGCCCGCAGGGACCGGCAACGGGGCCGTAGTCGACCTCGACAGCCACCGGTCATTCGCCCGTCTCCGGACTGTA
>Ga0247847_1000433_pt1 | contig 10136 bp, 7 predicted proteins | sample PFST25metaG_FD_186002 | JGI IMG/M metagenome (GOLD analysis project Ga0247847, IMG submission 186002) | Peat soil microbial communities from Stordalen Mire, Sweden - P.F.S.T25 | ecosystem: Environmental > Terrestrial > Soil > Wetlands > Peat | place: Sweden: Norrbotten County, Stordalen Mire...
GAGAAAAACAACCGGTGTAGCTAATAGGAGGCTATCAAACCGATCGAGCATTCCACCATGACCCGGAAGGATTTTGCCAGAATCTTTAATTTGCAAAGTACGTTTCATCAATGATTCTATCAAATCACCCAATGTGCCTACGATGGCTGTGATCGTTGCAAAACCCAACCATTCAACAGGAGATAATGCAGATACAAAATGTGCAAAAACCAGTGATATGCCACACGTGACTAACAGTCCCCCAATAGCTCCTTCCCACGATTTGTTTGGTGATACACGTTCCAGAAGATGATGTTTCCCAAACGTAACGCCTACCAAATAGGCTCCTGAATCATAAGCCCATATCAATACAAAAAAAGCTAATAGAAAACTCCTGTCAGCAAAAAGCGTGTTCATCGCATTGAGTAGTGTGAGGGGAATTACGATGTAAGCTTGTCCGATTATAAATAATGACCAACTGTGAATTGGACTACTTTTAGATGAAAATAGTTCACTACTGATGATGGCGATACTTCCGAGCGTATATAACCCCATTGAAGCGACCACCCAGTAAAATGATAATTTAAGTGCAAGTGGAGCAACAAACATGGCAATGCTTACGATGAAGGCGGCAGTTGGCGTTACAAAATTTCTTTCGCCATGATTTGCAACGGAATAAAACTCCCACAACGTTAATGCCAAAATGATGAGAAATAGACCGGCAAAGAATAAATATCCGCCGAGGATTGCGCCTACTATAATGGCAACAAACAAAACCCCGGTAATTGTTCTTTTTATTAAATCTTTCATTTTTCAGTAAGAAAATACATTGTTACAGGGTTAGGTTTGGTCATCAACAAGAATGACCCATAATTTCTTTGGTCCATGTGCTCCGAGAACTAAGGTTTTCTCAATGTCGGCAGTCCTGCTTGGTCCCGTAATTAGCGAAATCATTGATGGCAAATGTGTTTTGTATTTTGCCTGTATAGCTACGTACGCGTCTTCAACATAAGAAACGAGTTGCGATACGTTTGCCAGTATAATATGTATGGGGGGGAAGACATTCATCCTTCTTCCTGAGACATGAGCTGAGGACACCATAACACTTCCGGTGCGCGCAACAAGGTATTCACATCGAGTAATACCTACTTGCATATCTGCAAAATCATCTGGATCGGAACGAAATGGGATACAATGTGCTTGCAGTAAGTTTTGTAAGCTTGCATCGAGACAAAAGAGTGAGGTGATTTGTTCTTCTTCTACCATGTGTGCTATGATACTCATGGCTTCTTCTTTAGAATGAACTATAGAACATTGCCCATTAACAGCTTCCAACTCTTTAGCAAAACATCTGGATAGAGGCAAAACAGGCTCTTTATAGATGTTTGATGTCCAATCTGGTTCCGGTGGAAGAGTAACAGGTTGATGTTGCTTCGCTTGCCGGATTCGTGTTAGGATTTCGTCGCGTGAATTCGCAGTGATCATGCTATTTCGTCGTTCGTTGTCTGATCGTCAGCGGTGTTATTTTCTTCTAATGGTTTCGATTCTTCGACGTTCGATATTTTATTTTCTTTTCCAACCTGAACATTAGCGTCAAGTTCAGACATAAGTTCATCAGCACGCGACGTCCAAGGTCGTTTACCGAAAATATGCTCCATATCTTCCATGAAGATTACCTCTCTATCAATCAATTGTTGAGCCAATTGGTGATGTCCTTCTATATGTTCTTTTAGAATTTTCTTGGCGCGTTCAAACTGTTCGGCGATAATACGTTTTGATTCAGCATCAATCAAATTAGCTGTTATATCGCTATATGGCTTTGCAAAGCCGAATTCGTAACTTCCGGATGAGTCATAATAGCTGATATTAGGCAATTTGTCGCTCATTCCGTAATAAGCTACCATAGCGTATGCTTGTTTTGTCACTTGTTCCAGATCATTTAAAGCCCCGGTTGAAGGTGAGCCGAAAAAGAGTTCTTCAGCAGCACGCCCTCCTAATGTTGCGCAAATCTGGTCTAAGATGTGTCCTGCTGTTGTTAATTTTCTCTCTTCAGGCAAATACCAGGCAGCCCCCAAAGCTTCGCCGCGTGGAACAATAGTGACTTTAACCAATGGATTGGCAAACTGCAACATCCAGCTTACGGTTGCGTGACCGGCCTCGTGATAAGCAATCGATTTCTTCTCAGAGATAGTCGTTAATGTTGTTTTCCGTTCCAGACCTCCTACGATGCGATCTACTGCATCTATGAAGTCTTGTTTCTCAACTGACTTTTTACCTTTACGGGCTGCAATAAGAGCCGCTTCATTGCACACATTGGCAATGTCAGCTCCTGAAAAGCCAGGCGTTTGGCGTGCTAAAAAGTCAATATCGAGATGTTCGTCAATTTTAATAGGGCGAAGATGTACCTTGAAAATATCAATTCGCTCGTGAAGATCAGGGAGTTCTACATGTATTTGTCGGTCGAAACGGCCTGCACGTAGAAGCGCTTTGTCTAAAATGTCTGCACGATTAGTAGCTCCTAATATGATGACACCACTGTTTGAACCAAACCCATCCATTTCAGTAAGTAATTGATTGAGCGTGTTTTCTCGTTCGTCATTGGCTCCCATGTTCGGGTTTCGTCCGCGTGCCCGTCCTACGGCATCAATTTCATCAATGAAAATGATGCAAGGCGCTTTCTCTTTGGCTTGACGAAACAAATCACGTACGCGTGAAGCACCAACGCCCACAAACATTTCGACAAAATCAGATCCTGACATGGAAAAGAAGGGTACATCAGCTTCGCCGGCAACGGCTTTAGCTAACAGGGTTTTCCCGGTACCCGGAGGGCCAACTAATAGAGCACCTTTGGGAATTTTTCCACCTAATTCGGTATAACGGGAAGGGTTTCGCAAAAAGGATACGATCTCTTCCACTTCTTGTTTTGCGCCATCTAAACCGGCAACGTCTTTAAATGTAACTTTGATGTCGCTTGCTGTTTTGTCAAAAAGTTGTGCCTTTGATTTTCCAACGGAGAAAATGCTGCCAGCTCCACCGCCCCCGCTGCTCATTCTACGGGATATGAACATGAAGAAAGCAATCATTAAGATGACAGGAAGTATAAAATCGAGAAAGGTGTTTAAATAATCACTCTCTTTTTGGTAAAAAACTTCTCCGGTAAATTGTTTGTTAACCCGTGAATCTGATAGAAATTTTTGCATTTCCTGTGCAGAACCAAAACGAACGGTGATTTGAGGGCTTTGTGCATATTTTGCTGAGTCTTCTCCAAATACAGTGGTCAACTCTCCTTTTTTGATGGTTGCAGTGGCATAGTTTTGATTGGAGGTAACGGTGATTTTGCTCACGTAATTGTTTGTCACATACGCTTGAAAATCAGAAAATGATACTTCTTTCGAACTGGTTGACTGTGAAAAGAAGGTCATAGCTATCAACCCAATTCCAATGAGTGCATAGAATGCATACAAAAGGGTTTGACGGTTTGGTTGTCGTTTATTTGGAGTGTTTAATTTGTTATTTGGTGACCGTCCGAGATTGTTGTTATTTGGTTCCATAAAAAGTTATTTCAAAATATGATGCTTTTTCACTGTCGCGAATAGCGGCGGCAAGAATTTACGCTATATCCGCAATGTTAGTAATCTCTGCATCAGCCCATAAATGTTCAATATCATAAAAATGACGAGGTTCGCGTTGAAAAATATGTACAATGGCTTGCAGATAGTCCATCGCTACCCATTGTGCATTTTCCATCCCATCAATAGCTATTGGTTTGGTTTCTGCCTTTTCGCGCACATAATCTTTCACGGCACGGGTAATTGCACTAATGTGTGTATTGGAATCACCTTCGCAGATAACAAAAAAACTACAAGCGGCATTTTCGAACTTGGTTAAATCCACTATTACAATGTTTTTGCCTTTTTTTTCTTGAATTCCTTCAACAATCGAATTGACTAAATATTTGTTATCCATTCGGTAACTATAGAGTAAAATGTAAATAAAATAAAGATGCTTGAAAATGCGCCTTTCTCGCGTAAGTACACAACGCTTATTCTATCAGAATAGGTGTAAAGCACTATTTGCTTGATCGTTGCTTGTGATTGAGACGGTCGGCAGTTGGAGCATATCAATGTGCAAAGATAATGCTAAATTGCAACATTACATAATCCTATTATTGTTGCATTTGTATCTTGAATCTACCCATTCTGGTTATCAACTATTAATCGCCAAGTTATGGAAATATATAGCTACCTTTGCAGTAATTTTAAAACAGTAAAAATGACATTTGAAGAGTTGGGTATTGATGCTAACATTATGAAGGCTATCAATGAGTTAGGATACGAAACGCCCATGCCTATCCAAGAAAAAGTAATTCCGGTTCTACTACAAAGCGCTCACGATGTGATTGGGCTTGCTCAAACCGGCACCGGAAAGACGGCTGCTTTTGGTATACCGATCATTCAAAAGACCGATATTCCCTTTCGCCATCCGCAAACATTAATCCTTTGTCCTACGCGTGAGTTGTGCTTACAAATTGCTGACGATCTGATTGACTATTCTAAATATGTTGATGGATTAAAAATCTTACCTGTCTATGGTGGTTCGAGTATTGACAGTCAGATTCGTTCGTTAAAGAAAGGTGTGCATGTGGTGGTAGCCACTCCGGGTCGATTGCTCGACTTGATGAAACGTGGAACCATGAAGCTTGATGCCATCCGCAATGTTGTGATGGACGAAGCGGATGAGATGTTAAACATGGGCTTCACCGAAAGCATTAATGCAATATTGGCTGCTGTGCCAAAAGATCGCACCACCTTGTTGTTTTCAGCCACCATGCCCAACGAGATTTCGCGTATTGCAAAAACCTATATGCATGATCCGCAAGAAATCGTGGTAGGCAATCGAAACGAAAGCACCAACAACGTGAAACACCGTTTTTATATGGTGCATGCCAAAGATAAATATTTGGCTTTGAAACGCATTGCCGATTTTTACCCAAACTTCTACGGGATTGTGTTTTGCCGTACGCGTAAAGATACGCAGGATATTGCCGATGCCTTGATACGTGATGGTTACAATGCCGATTCTCTGCATGGTGATTTGTCTCAGCAACAGCGTGATTTGGTGATGCAGAAGTTTCGCATTCGCAACCTGCAAATTTTAGTTGCTACTGATGTTGCTGCACGTGGTTTAGATGTAGACGATTTGACACACGTGATCAACTATGGATTGCCTGATGATCTTGAAACCTATACCCATCGTAGCGGGCGTACAGGACGTGCCGGTAAAACAGGAATCTCCATCGCCATTGTGCACAGTAGAGAGAAGAACCATTTACGTGATATTGAGCGCTTGATTAACAAAAAATTTGAACCAGGAGTTATTCCCACCGGCAAAGCTATTTGTGAAAAGCAATTGATCAATTTGGTCGATAAGCTCGAAAAAGTTGAAGTCAACGAAACGGAAATTGTCGATCTGTTGCCTGTTGCTTATCGTAAACTTGAATGGTTGACGAAAGAGGATGTCATCAAACGATTGATTTCACTCGAGTTTAACCGCATGTTGGAATATTACCGCGATGCTGAAGAATTGGATGTGCCTGATGAAAGAGGGGGAGGTCGAACGGATCGTGGTCGCAGTATTAGCAGCAGTAAAGGTTTTGCACGTTTGTTTGTCAACTATGGAAAAGTGGACGGCATGATTCCTCCTCATTTTATTGAAATCATCAATCAATATGTTCCCAAGAGGGTAGAAATCGGGAAGATTGATATTTTGCCCAATTTTTCTTTTGTGGAAGTGGATGAAGCCGATGCCGAATTAGTGATTCAGTCCTTGAATAAGATTAAAAATTTAGACCGTAAGATGGTAGTCGATCGTGCTCAGCCAGAAGGCACCCAAGGGTTCAAAAAACAACCACGCTACGGGCAAACACCCCGTTCGTATGGCAATAAGCCTCGTCGCCGATAGCCAATCTGATCGTTTGCATATTGCTGAATAGAGCAATTTACTTAAGAAGCTACTTTTGAAGATAAAGTGGCTTTTTTTTTGTGGCTATTTCAAACTAAGTAATAAACAAAAATAGTGACGTAAAATCAGATAGAGAAGCTCAGCAAACTACTTTTACATCTCCCTCTATTACAAAGAAGTTTGAGCAGAGGTCAAAATGTCATCCTCCACCGATTGAAGCTAATCCTGTTCCTGTTTTGTCTCTTTCGGGTTATTCCCGTTCTTCTTTTGCTTATCTTCTTCCTGGTTTCTTCATAGATATAACTCATATATGGCATATATATCGCTCATATATGGCTCATATATGGCTCCTCTTTAAAGAAGAGTAATATGTCTGCTTTATATGTAGTATATCTGTCTTTTTAATCAGTTATAAACAGGAATGAAGTATAATAGGGATACGTAGAAGGAATGTGCCGGGATGCGGATGAATGAATTCGGGTTAAGGCATTAAGAAAGAAGAAATTTGGGAATGAGAAAACGAAACCCTGTATATCTTTCGTATGTAGGGTCAATGGGTAGCTATTTTAAGAGATAGCTTATTGATAAGGCTGTTAAGCCTTCAACTGCTTATTATCTACCCGCTATTTTTTTATGTACGGACAGGTCGCGAACTGTCCCTTCTTTTTTAACTTCTAAATTTCCATGTAGATAGCATTCAACTGTTGTAAATGTGACTGAATGCTATATCGTTGACGTGCCCATGCAGCAGCTTGTATCGCTTTTTGCTTATAACCTTCAGGGTTGGATATGAAATTATTGAACTTTTGCAGCAAATCATCCTCGTTCCTTGTTTCATACAGATTGGTAAAACGACCTTCATTGGTGATTTCGCGCATCACTTCCCAATCATTTACAAACACAGGAATACCACTAGCCATTGCTTCTATCACTGCAATACCAAACGTGTCGTGGTCACTGGCATAGAGGAATGCATCCAACTGATTTAAAATGGAGGGAACATCTTTTCGTGAACCTAAGAAAATAACGCGTGAGCTAAGTTCGTTGTCATTGCAAAACTGCACACAAGCATCGTACCTTTCAGGTTCAGCCTGGCTTTTTGCCCCGACAAACAGGAAACGAAAATCGAAATTAGTGGCGCGTAGTAATCTCAGAAAGCGACAAAGAATCATCTGATCTCTCACAGCAACAAAGTTGCCGACACTACCTAAAAGTAACGTATTGGATGGGAGATGCAGTTCCTGGCGAATGTCTGTTCGTTCTGCTATGTCTAATTTCTCGAAGGATATGCCGTTATAGAGTGTTCTTGTTTTGTTCGTTACAAGGGAATATTTTTGTTGGTAATAGACTTTTTGCGTGTTGCTGACAAAAATCGTTACATCTGCCACCCGCATTGCCGTCCGAAGTATGACTTTATCCATCTTGCCCAAATACACATCATATCCATGAAGAGTGAGCGCTACTTTCACACGGGTACACAGGCAAGCTAAACGGGCATACAGTGCATCCAACGGTTGTTGTGCATGAACAATGGTACAATTTTGTTGTTTAATGAGTTTTCGTAGCCGGAACAAATACCTGATATCCAACTTGTATTTAGGAAAGAGTTTGAATACAGGAGCCGATCCTGTTTGAAATGCTGTTGAAAGTTGCCCTTCTTTACGATAAATACCAATAAACGAGAATTCAGCCTGAGCGCTATTCCGGAAATAATCAAGCAGAAGGTTTTCTGTTCCACCCCGATTGAGCGACCCGAGCATATAAGCAACTTTCATGGTATAATTATTTTACGAAAACAAATGAATATGTTGCACATTTAACGCATCAATTGCTTAAGCTTCTGCTTTATTGTTGACCCTGTTTGTATAGCATGGGAATAAGCCTGAAGCAACAACAAAGGGCTTCGATAGCGAATGCGTTCACGCATCGGTTGCTTTTCCCAATTTACTTTTTCTAATTCGTGTACAGCGGCAATTCGCGTTTCATAGTTCAAGTAATAAGGAAACAGCACGTAAACGCGTAAAGCATCGAGCAACGTCTTGAAAGCTTCATTGTGTATTTCGACAGTATGTAAATAATCGAGGTTGAAAATGTAATGTTCATCAGGCTGGTATAACTCTATCCTTTTTACGGCTCTGTTTTCCATCTCTACATCGTGATTGTAGAAGGCTAATGGTTTATTTAATAATGCCACTTTGCGCTTTAACGCTACCCTGATCCATAAGTCAAAATCTTCACCCAATTTTAATTGTGGCTTAAACCCATTTTCTTCGAGAAAGATCTTTTTGGTAATTATGGCAGCGCTTGTCCATACCGGCATACATAGTGTCCTGGCATATACTTCGCAATAATTGATGTACCCGGCTTTGAAATCAGGCTCAACACCAATGGAAGCTTTCACATGTTGGCCGTTTTTCACCTGATAGTAAGATGAACCATACAGTGCTGCATCAGGGAATTGTTCAATCAATCTTTTCATCTCAGCCAAATAGTGCTTATGCCACCAGTCATCGGCATCTAAAAATGCGATATAGTCGTATCTTGCAGCTTTCACTCCGTTGTTGCGGGCGGCAGATACACCTGCATTTCCCTGATTTATAATGCGTACATGGTTGTTCACAGAGGTGTTTCCTCCCTGTTTCTGGGTGCGCAGATAATGCTCCACGATGTGCAGACTGTTATCTGTCGAACCATCATTCACCACGATCAGTTCAAATTCGTGAAAAGATTGGTTCAAGACCGATTGTATCGCCTTCTCGATATGGGCGGCTTTGTTGTAAAGGGGAATGATAACTGAAAACATGATACTTAGTGCTTAATGATGAGTTTTAAGTAAACTTATTCTTAAAATGGAATATGCACAAAGATAAAGAATGTTGAGGGAAACTTATTCAGATACACTTATTTTTTTTACGAAAACAAAGCGAGCGGAGGATTTTAGCTGTCACTGGCTGAATCAAACCCAAAGGTCACTGACCAAAAGGAGGTAATGAACAGAATTCAAGAATGAACAGAATGACGAATAGGATTAAAGATCAGTTTATATTGTCCTCTATGGTCTAATTCTTTTTGAGTGATTCAATGATAACATAGCTTTGAGAAATATAGGTTTCCGGAATTTGAACTCCTATAAAATCTTCTCCCGGGCATAATGCTTTTAATTTTCCTGAGAACAAGATTGAAGCTCCCCGGAATTTATTTGTAAGCGTATCTGTAATAGTGCTAATGGCGCGCAAGTCAACATTGCATATTTTCAAGAGCGCTTCTTGCGGTACTCCTCCAACCAAAAAGGAATCCGGAAAATTTACCGATATGAACCATGCATTATTGTGTTGCAATGTATCAAAAAACAATTGAGCATGATATACGCGACCGCTAAAATTATCATAGGTTACATTAGACAGAACTGTGCTATTATTGCATCCGCAATCTTTTTTACCGGCATCTTGTTCACATCCCATTGTTATTATCATAAACAACAGAGTCAATAGAATTATTTTTGTTTCCATATGTAAATAATTTTTAAGTTTCGAGTCGTAAAAACGTATTATAAACTGTTTCTATTTCCAGCATTTTTTTAGTTTTTTAGTGAGGCCTTCACTCCGAGTGAAGGCTTCACTTTATACCTTGTGCTAAAAGAGTTTATTTATTCTTTCTGACTTGGACACCAATATTGTTCTACCTCCCAGAAATACTCAAACTTTAACAATCTAATTTTATCAATCACATCGAAATATTCAGTTTCTGTAAGTTGTGTCCACTTGATGCCTTTTAATCCAAGTTCGTGGTGATCATTATTGATATTTGTAAGAAGAATATGATCTATCGGTGGATGTATAAATTTTGATAATTCACTTTTGCCTGATGTACGAATAATGACAGAGGTCTTTAGGTAAATGGCTATAATTTTTGCAGCCTGCCCATATGTTAAGCCAAAATCCTTAAGCTCCTCTATCAATTTCTTTGCTGTTTCACGATGAAACTTATCAAATTCTACTTCTGACATAACTAAATCCGAATCTAAGAATCGATTCAGACCAGTCTTGTCTATCGCGGCTTGAATATTCTTCGTTGATGTTAGTCCACATTGGACAGCCCTGGCCGCAGTCCATACTGCATATCTATGTAAATGCTCTGAGAAGTTATATTTTCCCATATACTTTAAGGTTATGCCCAATTGATGCAAGATTATATTT
>Ga0247847_1000435_pt1 | contig 10115 bp, 4 predicted proteins | sample PFST25metaG_FD_186002 | JGI IMG/M metagenome (GOLD analysis project Ga0247847, IMG submission 186002) | Peat soil microbial communities from Stordalen Mire, Sweden - P.F.S.T25 | ecosystem: Environmental > Terrestrial > Soil > Wetlands > Peat | place: Sweden: Norrbotten County, Stordalen Mire...
AATTTATACCACTATGTTCACACGTAGAACTTTTATCAAATCGTCTGCTTTAATTGCTGCAGGTTCACTAATAAATCCGGCTTCTATGTTTGCTCAAAATGATAAGATTGCAAAAATTGGCGGAGGTAATAGCCGCATGCAATTAACATTTCGTTCTTTTGACGCTAAGTTGACTCATCCTTTCACGGTATCTGGATATACACGAACGACAACTCCGATTGTTCTTACAGAAATAGCTTATGATGGGTTGATTGGTTATGGTGAAGCTGCTATGCCTCCATATCTTGGTGAGTCACAAGCATCCGTGATCTCTTTTTTACAAAAAGTGAATCTACTACAGTTCAAAAATCCATTTGAGCTGGATGATATTTTAGCGTATGTAGATCATATTGCTATTAATAATACAGCCGCTAAAGCTTCAGTAGATATTGCATTGCATGATTTGGTCGGTAAATTAATGGGGCAACCCTGGCATGCAATTTTTGGCTATACGGCATCAAAAGCTCCGGTTACAACTTTTACCATTGGCATTGACACAGAAGCTGTTATTCGTCAAAAAACAATAGAAGCAGCTCCTTATAAAGTGCTGAAAGTGAAGTTAGGAGAGGATGAAGCATCTGATAAGATGATAATTACAACGGTAAGATCGGTTACGGACAAACCGATTCGTGTGGATGCCAACCAAGGGTGGAAAGACAAGCATTATGCCTTGAAAATGATTGAGTGGCTTTCGGAACGAAATGTTGAATTTGTTGAACAACCGATGCCAAAAGATGATTTAGATGATATGGCCTGGCTTACAGAACAAAGTCCTCTGCCAACGATAGGGGATGAATCATGCCAAAGGCTGGAGGATATTCCGAGATTAAAAGGCGTATTTGATGGAATTAACATTAAATTAATGAAATGTACCGGTATGCGTGAAGCCAATAAGATGATCAGTATGGCTGAAACTTTTGGTATGAAACTGATGATTGGTTGTATGACTGAAACGTCATGTGCCATTTCTGCAGCGGCTCAGTTAGCCCCTAAAATGGATTATGCAGATTTAGATGGTAACCTGTTGCTTTCAAATGATTGCTTTACCGGCATGAAAGTTGTTGACGGAAAAATTACGCTGAATAATGAACCGGGTATTGGTGTACGAAAATTATAAGTGATTCTTATTCAAGAAATATATTAATCTTGCATTCCGCTAAATCATGAAAAAAAACAAGTTTAGATTGAGCTTTTTCTGGGTGTTTGTCCTGATGTGTTTGTGTTCACAAGCAGAAGTGATCACTAATCGTGACTTGAAAAAAGCCATTTCTGATTCATTGACTGTTTATTATCAAAAACAGCTTGCCGGTCAGACTTTAGTAAACCAGCTTGATGTGGATAAAAAGTCGCACACACTCACTGTAACAATGGATGAGAGTTTGGCGTACTTGCCATTGAAAGAAGATGAGGTGAAAAAGATGTATCAATGTGTTCAATCTCTTTTGCCTGATTCTTTAACCCGCTTCAAACTAAGTATTGTTTCTGAAGGACAACCTATTGAGGAGCTTGTTCCCAATGTGTATAGAGCCACAATTCTTAAGGATAAAAGTCGGATTTTTTCTAACAATAAAAATCGAGTGGCGTTGGTAACTTTGCTTTCGAAGCCTTTTGTCATTAAAAATGGATTACAGAATAAACATTTGGCAATGTGGCAAAGTCATGGCCTTTATTTTAATCAGGAGTTAGATCGCTGGGAGTGGCAGCGAGCACGCATCTTACAAACAGTTGAGGACTTATATACTCAAAGCTATGTCTTGCCTTATCTGGTCCCCATGTTAGAAAATGCAGGCGCCAATGTGTTATTGCCACGCGAACGTGATTACCACAGCATTGAAGTAATTGTGGATAACGATACATCTGATTATCATTCACAATACCATGAATTAGCAGGTAAAGAGAATTGGATTACAGGCGATAGTTGTGGTTTTGCGCATCGACAATCCATCTATGTTGATGGAGAGAACCCTTTTCGTGCAGGTACATATCGACAGGTGAAAACAATTCGTAAAGGGGAAAAAAGCGTTGCCGAATGGATTCCTGATATGCCAAAAGCTGGAAGGTATGCTGTTTATGTGTCATATAAAACGCTACCGAAAAGCACTGATGATGCTCTTTATACGGTCTATCATACGGGTGGAAAGACTTTGTTCAAAGTCAATCAGCAGATGGGTGGTGGAACCTGGATCTTTCTTGGCTTCTTTTCATTCGACAAAGGTATTACGGAAAAATGCAAAATCACGCTTTCCAACATAAGTCATATGAAGGGAGCCATTGTTACAGCCGATGCCGTGAAAATTGGTGGAGGCATGGGTAATATTGCCCGTATTCCTAACGAAAAGGAAGGAGCGACTGAAGCGATGAAGAGCGCCGACGTCACAAATAGTCAGCTTATTGCACCACAACAACCTATTCACTATGCATTGCATACCAGTGGGTATCCCCGATATACTGAAGGAGCCCGTTATTGGTTACAGTGGGCAGGAGTTCCGGATAGCATTTATAATAAAAGTGATGGGAAGAATGATTATACGGATGATTACCAAAGCAGGGGCTTTTGGGTGAATTATTTGGCAGGAGGTTCTCAGGTTTTGCCAAAAGTAAACGGATTGCATATCCCGATTGATTTGGCTTTTGCTTTTCATTCTGATGCCGGCGCCACGATGAATGATTCCATAGTGGGAACGTTAGGAATTTACATGACAAAAATTAATCAGGCTAAGTTTGAGAATGGATATTCCCGTTGGGCATCACGTGATTTAGTGGAGTTGGTTATGGATCAGGTGGTGCATGATATACGTTGTGTGTATGAGCCGAAATGGACTCGCCGTCAGATGTGGGATAGATCTTACAGTGAAGCACGTGTTCCTGAAGTACCTACAATGCTGCTAGAGCTTCTTGCTCATCAAAACTTTGCCGATATGCGCTATGGGTTGGATCCTCGCTTCCAATTTACGGTGAGTCGTGCCATTTATAAAGGGATGTTGAAATTTATTGCGGGACAATACGGCTATCGTTATGTAGTGCAACCGCTTCCTGTTTCTGATTTTAGCACTCAATTTGCAGGGAAGAATCAAGTACAACTCAAATGGAAAGCGGTTGACGATTCGTTAGAAGCAACAGCAAAACCAACATCGTATGTGGTCTACACAAGAATCAATCATGAAGGCTTTGATAATGGTCAATTGGTTCATGATACTACGGTTACGTTGAGGATTCCGGATGATTCGATTTATAGTTTTAAAGTGACTGCTGTGAATGATGGTGGCGAGAGTTTTCCATCTGAAATACTTTCTGTTTGTCGCAAATCAAATGAACGGGGTGTAGTGATGATCGTGAATGGATTTGATCGTATCAGTGCTCCGGCAAGTTTTGAAACAAAGGATAGTACTGCTGGCTTTGAAGATAGTGTAGATCATGGTGTGCCCGACAAAGTGCAATACAATTATGTGGGCAGCATGACTGAATTTCGCCGTCAGATTCCTTGGATAAGCAATGATTCTCCGGGGTTTGGTGCAAGTAATGCCAATTATGAAACACAAGTGATTGCAGGAAATAGCTTTGATTATCCTTTTGTTCATGGTGAAGCGATTGATTCGGCAGGCTATTCTTTTGTTTCATGTAGCAAAGCTTCACTTTGTAATGGAGAAGTATCATTGTTGTCATATCCTGTTGCAGATTTAATTTTGGGGAAAGAGAAAGAGACCGTCATGGCGCGTGGAGCAAGACCTCCTGCTTTCAAGACATTCCCAAAGAAGATGCAGGATGCTCTTTCTGCTTATTGTCATACAGGTGGAAATTTTCTTGTCTCAGGCGCTTACGTTGGTACCGATCTTTGGGACAATCCATTTGCAACCGATTCCGACCGTAGATGGGCAGAAAAAACATTGAAGTTCAGGTGGGTAACCGATTGTGGTGCTGTTACCGGTCGATTTAATGCCGTGCCTTCTCCTTTTAATGAATTTAATGGGAAATATAATTATTACAACGAGTTGAATAGCGTATCGTATGTGGTAGAACAGCCTAATGCCATTGAACCTTCCGGGTCGGATGCATATACTATTTTGCGTTATTCTGAAAATAGGATAAGTGCAGGCGTTGCCTATCAAGGTTCTTATTCTACATGTATTTTGGGAATTCCTTTTGAAGCAATTCTTCCAGAGGAAAGAGTGCCTTTGATGCGACAAATCCTGACGTTTTTCAATGACAAAAAAAACAATAATCTATCAAAGTGAAACGAGCATGTATATTCTTTACATCCAAGAGGATGAGAATGGTTGACATGCGAGTTCCATACGACCTTTAAAACAAAATTATTATCGTGTGAAAGGTAAGCTTTGATCTGAAACTGCTGTCCTTTTGATGTGTATATCACTATTATCATTAAAAATAAGTTACTATGAGACAAATCGGATTCCTTCTTGGATTGTTATTCATTCCTTTTTTAGGATTGGCAAACTCACCTTCCCTGGATCAATTAACCAAAGCTGAACAACAAGTTACATTGGTTCTTAATCGTGGAAATCTTCTTCCGCTTCAAACATTGGATACCCTTCGTATCATCTCTGTGTCAATTGGTACTTCGTCTGATAATCCCTTTAACGATATGATGCGTCGTTATATGACGTTTGAAAAAGTAACTTTTGATGCGGGTGCGACAGATTCGATTAACCACCTTGTTTCGGGATCAAATCTTTGTGTCATTTCTCTTTTCAAATCACAGTTAACGCCCGAAGAGCAGGCTTGGCTGGCTTTCGTAATGACTCATCAAAAGGTTATTATCTGCTCTTTCGTTACACCGGATACTTGGATGTCTAAAAAATTGCCGGCATCAGCCTGGATTGAGTCTTATGATTCTCAGGAGGCTTCACAGCAAATGACAGCACAATTGATTTTTGGTGGCATTCAGGCACAAGGAAAGCTTCCTCACTCAGTAGGCAAATTTCCGAAAGGATTTGGGTTATCTGCCGGCAAGGCCATTCGCTTAAAATATACCGTGCCTGAAGAAGTCGGAATAAACGGTGCTTATTTGAACCATACCATCGATTCCCTCGTTAACGATGCCATTGCACAACAGACATTCCCAGGTTGTGTGATTTTAGTGGCAAAGAATGGAAAAGTGGTTTTCAACAAAGCGTATGGATATCATACCTATTTTACCTCTGAAACGAAGCGATATCCAAACGATCCTCTTAATCGACACGAAGATGTGTATGATCTTTTTGATCTGGCTTCCATGACAAAGATTACCGGAGGTGCACCTGCTTATTTGAAATTGGTGGATGAGGGTAAAATCAATTTGGATGAGAAATTCAGTTATTATTTTCCACCCTTTCGGGGAACAAATAAAAAAGATATTACAGTAAAAGAATTGTTATGTCATGTGGGTGGGTTACAGCCTTATGTTCCTTTTTATAAGAAAATGGTCAATCACGATGGCTCTTTGAATTCTGCGTATATTCGTTCTTACGCTTCCGATTCTTTCCCTGTTCGTATTAGTCCTACGCTGTTTATTCGAAAAGACATTGAAGCTTGGGTGTACGATTCTATTGCGCAATCTCCTTTGCTGAAATCAACTAAAAAACATCAATATGTATATTCCGATTGGCCTTTTGTTATTACGCCGCCGGTAGTTGAAGCGATAGTTCATCTTCCTTTTGAGACATATTTACAACAAACATTCTATAAACCATTAGGTGCAACTGAGATTATGTATAATCCATGGAAAAGATTACCGTTGTCGCGTGTTGTTCCCACTGAACAAGATAATTTTTTTCGCCAAACGTTAATACATGGATTTGTGCATGATGAAACCTCCGCCATTTTGGGTGGGCATTCTGCTAATGCCGGCTTATTTGCCAATGCCAACGATTTAGCCAAATTATTCCAGCTTTATTTACAAAAAGGGGTATATGGTGGCAAACGATATTTTAGCGAAGCTGTTTTTGATCTGTTTAATTCCACCCCTTTTGCAGCTGATGGAGTTTATCGTGGCATCTGCTTTGAAAAACCGGAAATGAAAGATGGCAAAGTTGAAGGAACTTCCTATTTGTCAACCAAAGTAAGCCCTGAGAGTTTTGGACATACCGGATATACCGGTACCATGTTTTGGGTCGATCCGAAATATAATTTAGTCTATATCTTTCTGTCGAATCATGTTTATCCAACACGAAACAATGATAAAATGTTCACGACACGCATTCGAGCCAAAGTGCAAACTGCTATTTATGATGCAATGCAGTAATCTTTTCAAAAAGCAATTGATTCCATGATGACTTCTATCTAATCAAAATGTGCAAAAATAAAATAAAAACAGATGAATAGAATGGTAATTTTCTTGGCGTTTTGCTTGGCTTTTCTGCCCATGCAAGCCCGTCAGCCTCAAAAAATCATTGTAGGAGCAGAGCGTGTGAATCTCTATTTACCCATGCTGGCAGGGAAACGGGTAGCTGTGTTAACCAATCAAACGGGCAGAATAGGGAATGAAAATATTGTCGATTTTCTACACGGCAAGAAAGTGCATATCGTTACAATTTTTTCTCCTGAACATGGGTTCCGTGGAAATGCAGATGCCGGAGAAAATGTAGCTAACTCAATTGATACCAAGACTGGCATTCCCATTTGTTCTCTCTATGGAAGCAATGCAGGAAAAGCTCTTGATTCAATGATGAAATCGATTGATGTTGTGATCTTGGATCTGCAAGATGTGGGGTTACGATATTATACCTATTTGACAACCATGGTTCATGTAATGAATGCGTGTGCTGTTCATCATGTAAGATTAATTGTTCTGGATCGTCCCAATCCCAATGGGTTTTATGTAGATGGACCAATCCTGGATATGAGGTATAAGTCTGGTGTCGGAAGTGTTCCGGTTCCTGTAGTACATGGAATGACTTTAGGTGAATTAGCCCGAATGATAAATGGTGAGAGATGGCTTTCCAACGGAGCCCAATGCGATTTGACTATCATTCCGTGCTTGTACTATACCCATGCAATGCATTATCAATTACCTATGCCGCCTTCACCCAATTTGCCTAACATGCGTTCAGTTTATCTTTATCCATCACTTTGTTATTTCGAAGCGACTCCTATTAGTGTAGGAAGAGGTACTGATGCGCCTTTTCAGCAGTTTGGAAATCCAAAAATGACGGGTTATTCCTATTCATTCACACCACGTAGCATGACTGGTGCAAAAAATCCACCTCAATTGAATCAATGTTGTTATGGAGTGAATTTACAAGTATCACCGTCTGACAATGTGTTGTTTAGTCATGGAGTTGATTTATCGTATTTGGTTGAGGCGTATAAAAATCTACACATCGGAGATGCTTTCTTTTCTTCTTTTTTTGAAAGGTTGATAGGAGTACAGTATGTGAGGCAAATGATTGAAGCGGGTAAAAGTGCTGCTGAAATCAAAGCGTGTTGGAAGAGCGATGATGAGAAATTTAAGAAAGAACGGAACCCATATTTGCTTTACCCCGAAAAATAGAGCACATAATGAATAATATATCAACTAAATATACTATGAGAAAGATGTTATTCCTGTTAGGAAGTTGGCTCTTGGTGGGAACATTGACAGCTCAATCGAACCTCGATTTAATTCCAAAACCGGTTCATGTGCAAATAGAACAAGGCCAATTTGATCTTACGTCATCAACCGTTATTGCTTCGAACCATGCATGTCGGGATTTAGCAGGATATTTGAGTCAGAAATTGCATCATTCAACCGGATTTCCATGCCGACTTTCATCCAACATACATGTTTCAAACGGAATTATGTTGATGGTCAATTCTTTGTTGCCACTGCCCGAGGAAGGTTATCGTTTGACGGTGAATGAAAATGGCGTATTGATTGTCGGGAAAGATCGTGGTGGTCTTTTCAATGGTATTCAAACTCTGTTACAGTTGTTGCCTCCACAAGTTTATGCTGATACTTTGGTTCATGGAGTAATTTGGCAAATGCCGGATGTGCAAATCAGTGATTATCCCCGCTTTCGTTATCGCGGAATGATGCTTGATGTGTCTCGTAATTTTTTTGATGTGCCTACTGTCGAAAAATACATCGATTGGCTTTCCATGCATAAAATTAATCGCTTTCATTGGCATTTGTCGGATGATCAGGGTTGGCGTATCGAAATCAAACATTATCCACGATTGACATCTGTCGGAGCTTGGCGAGGTCCTCATGAACTGTTGCTTCCGGCTTATGGATCTGGAGATAAACAATATGGAGGTTTTTATACACAAAAAGAGATCAAAGCTGTGGTGCGCTACGCTGCGTTGCGCAACGTGGAAATTATTCCTGAGATTGATATTCCCGGTCACAGTCGCGCCGCTGCTGTTGCATATCCTCAGATTTTGTGCAAACTGGATAGTTCGGCTTTGCGAAAAGCATCGCTTTCTGCTGACAATTGGGATTGGCATGATCCAAATGTATGGTGTGTAGGCAATGAACAGAATTATAAAATGTTGGCAGTGATATTCAAAGAAATTGCTGGTTTATTTCCATCAAAGTATATTCATATCGGCGGTGATGAGGTAAATCCTTATTTCTGGGATCATTGTTCGCGTTGTCAAGCATTAATGAAAAAAGAAAATATGAACAGTGCGGTCGAGTTGCAGCATTATTTTATTCATCGTGTGGAAACTATTCTGCATAGCTTGGGTAAACGAATGGCTGGTTGGGATGAAATCATGGACGGTGGTTCGCTTGACACGACAACCACAGTATATGCTTGGCATTCGACGGAAAAAGCTGCTGAAGCTGCAACGAAACATTATCCGACAGTGCTGGTAATGGGGAGCTATTTCTATTTCGATATGGCGCAGTCAATCAACGATCGGGGGCATGATTGGGCAGGAATTGTTCCGCTCGAAAAGGTCTATTCATTTAATCCTTTAGAGGATAATCTGTTCCCTGATAAGTCATTCCATTATGTGAAAGGGGTACAGGGGGCTTTGTGGTCGGAATTGTTGAATAAACCGCCACGTTTCCTTGAATACCAATCCTATCCACGTATTGTCGCTTTAGCGGAGGTAGGTTGGACGCCACAATCCGAACGGAATTGGAATGATTTTAATACCCGTTTGACACGTACCCATTTTCAGCGCATGGAGTATATGAACATCGCTTTTCGGGTGCCGCCACCCGAAGCTTTTTATCGGTCTGGCTTCGTTTCTGTTGTACCTCCATTTGAGGGTGCTGTGATCCATTATACAACGGATGCCGGTTTGCCTGTTGAGCAATCGCCTGTTTATCGTGATTCCATTCGTACCAACATGCCTGATTCCCTGCGATTCAGAACGTTTTATTCCCAATCATTAGCAAGCATTGCGATAACACCCATCCGGGTTCCTATAGGGACATGGAATGTTCGGGGTCAATCTGCTGTGATTCAAAACACATGGAATCTTGCACCGGTTTTCAATCAGGCAGGTAGTTGGGATATTACGTTTACTCCTGACTCTCTGAATAATGCTTTTTGCATTGAACAGGTAACATTATTAGAGAATGGCTATACGGTTGCTTCAGCTCATATTCAATATGTTGTTGATGGTAATTGGCATTATCGTTTGGAAGTTCCGGCGTATGATGCAACAAAAGTGTATTCTATTCGTGCTGAAATAAAGACAGCGTCTCCTTCAGGTGGATCCGTGCAAATGCAGCTGTTGCCTTATCTGACACCTACTACAGGCGTAATCGTTAATATGCCACTTGAGAATCATAATACCTTGTCTTTGACGGATTACAATTTCAGCACTACGGTTTCTTGTCGTGGTAATGCAAAAGCCGGAGATGCATTGACCTTTGTCTTTGCCTCTCCTTTGACGTGTAAAAGAATTACATCAGTGACCGGAATGCCTATGTTGAGTTTGTTCCCAATCAAACACGGACATCTTGAAGTCTCGTATGATGGGATTCGTTTTGAGTATGTTTCGGCATATCAGGACGGATCGGCTTCTATTGAGCCTGTTCATCCTGTGAAAGCTGTTCGCATTGTTATCGATGCCCCGACGGAAGATCCAATGATGGTTATTCAGGATTTACGGATTGAATAAAGCATGAATATATAAAT
>Ga0247847_1000437_pt1 | contig 10088 bp, 7 predicted proteins | sample PFST25metaG_FD_186002 | JGI IMG/M metagenome (GOLD analysis project Ga0247847, IMG submission 186002) | Peat soil microbial communities from Stordalen Mire, Sweden - P.F.S.T25 | ecosystem: Environmental > Terrestrial > Soil > Wetlands > Peat | place: Sweden: Norrbotten County, Stordalen Mire...
GTCTGATTCGTGCGATAGAGATTTTTCTCTTGATTGCATCATAGTTCACTTTTTAGGATCGGTTAATTCCTTCTTTTATACAACAAAAGTAAGAAACTAACCACATATAAATTTCAAACTACAAACTAAGGGATTGCATAGTGTGGTCTTACTTAATAACAAAAACAGCATCTAAGAGTCCGTTCCCTCCGGCGTAATCACAAGCACTGCTATACATATAATCTTCAGATTGATAAATCAATCCTTCTTCAACTGCATGTCTGCCTCTGTCTTCACAGTTTCCTGTGCCTTTGCCTATACCTGTTCCTTCCAAGGATAGTATAGATTGTTGAATCATATCTACATCCCCCCTTTCGGTTTCTGTCCGCGGGTCTTGGGATGTTTGTATTTAATTTTCATCAGCTCGCTGTAGCGAACCTTGTGATTCACCTTCTTGTTTTTCTCTGACTTTTCATGAAACGCAGGGCCTGATATTTCGCGTGAAGGGAGTTTCACCCGAATGTTTTTTGTAATCAACTGAGGCTTTTCATCCTCGGTGAGCAAGGTCGAAATTTGAAGATCATCAGGCAAAGGCATTTCCTGAATGACACTGTTCATCAACAATTCGATTCTCTCCTTGTTCTCCTTTTCCGCTTCGGTAACAAACGTGATGGCAATTCCTTTGCAGTCGGCACGCCCCGTACGCCCGATGCGATGGATATAATTCTCAGGTTCTTCGGGTGTATCGAAGTTGATCACATGACTTACTTCCGAAATGTCGATTCCACGAGCCACAACGTCGGTGGCAATAAGGATGCGCATTTCGCCCGTACGGAACTGATTCACGGAATTGAAACGGTAATTCTGCGATTTGTTGGAGTGAATCACCGCTATTTGCTCAGGGAACGAACTGTCAAGCACGTCGAACAACAGATCGGCAAGCTTCTTGGTAGCTGTGAAGATAAGCACCTTCCGGTATTCCTCATCCTGAGCAAGCAACAACTTCACCATGTTGACTTTGGTATAGAAATTCGGGAGGGAGTAACATGTCTGTTCGATATTTTCGAGGGGAGTTCCCATCGGCGCCGCTTCGACCCATTGCGGGTTGTTGAAGAAGTCGTGAATCAACCCCTCCACATCTTCTGTCAGGGTAGCCGAAAACATCAGGTTCTGGCGCCTCGAAGGCAACAGATCGAAAACACGGATCAACTGCGGACGAAAACCAAGATTGAGCATCTCGTCCACTTCATCTATGACCAATCGTTTGATCGATTTCAGTTTCACCGCACCATTGAGCACAAGGTCGAGCAACCTGCCCGGAGTAGCCACGAGGACATCCATTCCTTTGCTCACTAACAATGTATGTTGTTTGATGTTGACACCTCCATAAACGCCTGCCACGGTCACGTTCATGTAGGCTGTGAGCTTTTGCACCTCTTCAACCACTTGTGTCACCAGTTCATGCGTAGGTACCACGATGAGAATCTGGGGGTGTTTCTCTTTCGAAAACTTCCACAACCGCAGACAAGGGAGCAAATAAGCAAACGTTTTCCCCGTTCCGGTTTGCGCGATACCCATCACATCGCGTCCTGACATGACAGCCGGGAAAGCCCTGCTCTGAATCGTGGTGGGGGTGGTATATCCTAAATCTCCGAGGGCATTCAACAACGGAGCTTGAAGGTTCAAATCTGTAAAAGTCATACAATCCAATAAATTAGACTGCAAAGATAGTGTTAATCAGCCATAAAACAGCGATCTCTCATTCCCCGATTTCCACTGTTCAGGGTTGACCGATCTTCCGGTTCACTATTTCCAGAATCTGACGTTCCAGTTCAATGACGTTATTTTCCAGTTTAGTTACTTGTTGCAGCAGTTGAGTGACAAATGGTTTGTCGGTTAAGCTGCCGGCGTTAATGCGTACGTTGAGTGCCGCACCCAACACCGCGGAACGTGCCGCCAGAGCGCCTACTCCGGCATCGGAAACCGAGTTTGGATTTCCTGTTTGAGCCATCTCCATCAGTACCTCCATTGAATCGTAACTTACCTGCATCACGCGGAACGGGATTTCCATGGCGTTGCGGGTGGTACGTTGAATGGCTTCTTTGCGTTGCCGTTTTTCATCCTCATTTTTCTGTGGCAACCCGTAGGCAGTCATAATGCCGTTGAAAGCCCGCGTGTCTTCATCAACCAGCCGGAGTAATTCGTCGTGACAGGCTTTCCCCTTTTCAGCCCAAGCGGAGAATTCTTCCCAGCGCTCTTCCCACCCTTTTTTGTGTGCCGATAAGTTCGCCACCATGGTTCCTAACGCGGCACCCATCGCACCCATGCAAGCAGCAACAGAGCCTCCTCCCGGTGCAGCTGATTCGGAAGCCGTTTCGTGCGTGAATTGTTTTACGGTGAAGTCAATCAACTTCTTTTGTGTTGAATCTTCCATCAGGTACTCGATAATTTTCTTTTTCGGATCGAAAGGGGTTAACTCATCCAACCCGAGTGATTTGATAGCAATCTTCAGTATTTCATCATCCGGAATTCCGGTGGAACGATGCTGTTTCTGCAAGAAATATCTCCCCGCATCAAGCATTGCCTGCAACGGAACCACACCCACCAGTTCCGAACCTGTTACCCGAATCCCCCGCATAGCCGCCCGTTCGCAAGCCAGTTCAAAAACCTGATGCATGGGCACGGAGTTGGTGTCGGTGATGTTGAATGATAACTGTGCGATACCATATTCTTCTATATACCAGCCTATCCCCTTTACCCCTTTAAGCAGTCCTGGTTCATAAACCGGATTTCCCTGTTCGTCTTTCACTATTTTTCCTGTCAGCGAGTTTCCTTCGCGTTTCACGCGTCCTTTCTCCCTGATATCAAAAGCAATGGCGTTAGCCCAGCGAGTGGAAGTGGTATTCAGATTCACATTGTAGGCAATCAGAAAATTACGGGCACTAACTGCTGTGGCTCCGGTTTTACGAACCTGTTCGTTAAATTCAGCGGGTCCGAAATCAGGTTTCCAGGCAGGATCAGTGAGTTTTTGAGGCAACCCTTCATATTCACCCGCACGGCAATTAGCCAGGTTACGACGTTTGTCTTCTGTTGCTGCAAATTCGTAACAATAAACCGGGATTCCCAACTCATCCCCGATACGTTTCCCTAATTTTCGGGCATATTCAGCAGTTTCTTCCATGCTGATTCCTTTAACCGGAATAAGCGGCAGCACATCGGTCGCCCCAAAACGCGGATGTTCTCCGTGGTGCTTGCTCATATCAATGATTTCAGCAGCCATCTTTACCGCCCGAAAAGCGGCTTCACAAACTGCTGCCGGTTCGCCCACGAAGGTTACAACAGTGCGATTGGTCGCTTTCCCCGGGTCAACATCAATGAGTTTTACACCTTCCACCGATTTTATCTCATCGAGAATCCGGTTGATAATTCCCATGTCGTTTCCCTCACTAAAGTTGGGAACACATTCAATGATTTTGTTCATATCTTTAATTAACTCCGTTTTTCCAGATTATCTCAGGTTTTAATGCTCCCTGTTGATACAGGATTTCCTGATAATCATTGGTTTTGAATGCAATGAAATCGGCTATTTTACCCACTTTTAAAACCCCTCTGTCTGTTTTGTTTAATGCACGTGCAGCCCGGCAAGTCAGTGCAGCCCAAACTTCAGCCATGGTTAGTTTTTCATAAACGCCCAAAATGACCGCTTCTGTCAATAAGTTGCCCATTGACGCTGAACCCGGGTTCCAGTCGGAAGCAATGACTAATGAAGTCCCTGCATCCAACAATTTACGGGCAGGAGCAAAAGGATCGCCCAACCCGATCGAAGCACCGGGAAGTACTACCGGAATGACATCCCCTTTTGCCAACATGGTAATTTCTGACTCTGTTGCAGCTTCGAGGTGATCGATACTGATGGCTTCTACTTCGTTTGCCAATGCAGCTACACCCACACTAAACTGGTCGCCATGAATGGTTAACTTAAATCCCATATCTTTAGCCTTCAACAAATAGGGTTTCGCTCCCTGAATAGAGAATGCACTCTTCTCAACAAAGATATCAACCCGATTGGACAATTGTCTGCTCTTTATTTCGGGCAATAGCTTTTCAATCATAAGTTGAAGGTACCCGGTTTCATTTCCCTCAAAATCTTTGGGTAAAATATGAGCCGCCAGACAAGTGGAAACCAAATCAGCTTTCGTGTTTCTATCTGCTAACCAAATAGCTTCAAGCAGTTTCAACTCCTGTTCAACCGATAACCCGTACCCGCTCTTTACTTCGATAGTGGTTACACCATCTTTAAGCAATTTGGCAGCTCGTTGTGAGGTTAGCTCAGCCAGTTCTACAACAGAAGCTTCACGTGTTTCCCTGACCGTATGCCAAATGCCCCCACCTGCTTCAGCAATTTCGAGGTAAGTCTTCCCCGACAAACGCATGGCATAATCGGTTGCCCGGGAACCTGCCCAGCAAATATGTGTATGAACATCCATCATTCCCGGCAAGGCAACAAAATCTCCATCCAATAATTCTATTATTGTTTTGAAGTGTTGTTTCAACTCGTGAAAATTACCCACAGCAACAATTTTCCCTTCATGATGCACGATTCCTCCATCCGGAACTATTTCCAGTTGTTCATCGGATAAATGCCCTTTCCACGGCAAGTTATCCATTGTCAGGATTTGTTTGAATGGTCCGGTAAGAGTCATATTTTTATCGGGTGATCCGTTTCAAAAGTTCAAATCAATTTTTTTCTGTTCTCAATCGCCGTTTCATACCCTGCATCGGCATGGCGATAAATCCCCATAGCCGGATCGTTGAATAAAACCCTACTCAGGCATTCTGCCCCCCGTTCTGTACCATCAGCCACAACTACCATCCCTGCATGTTGCGAATAACCAATACCAACACCTCCGCCATGATGAAACGAAACCCACGTTGCACCACCGCTTGTGTTTGCCATTAAATTTAATAATGGCCAGTCGGAAACGGCATCGCTACCGTCCAGCATGCCTTCCGTTTCACGGTTGGGTGAAGCCACGGAGCCACAATCAAGATGATCGCGACCAATAACAATCGGGGCTTTAACTTTTCCTTCTTTTACCAACCGGTTGAACATCAAACCGGCTTTTTCGCGCTCGCCCATTCCCAGCCAGCAAATGCGGCTTGGCAAACCCTGAAAAGCAACTTTTTGTTGTGCTTCGATAAGCCATTTTATCAGATGTTTGTTTTCAGGAAATAATTCCATCAACGCACGATCGGTGGTATAAATATCTTCGGGATCACCCGACAGCGCAGCCCATCTAAACGGGCCTTTACCGTCGCAGAAAAGGGGACGAATAAATTTAGGTACAAACCCATCATAATCGAACGCATGCTCTTCCCCACCCTGACGGGCAAATTCACGCAAATTGTTTCCATAATCAAACGTAATGCTACCCCGTTTTTGCATTTCGAGCATAAAACCAACATGCCGCGCCATGCTTTTCAACGAACGTTCTTTATAAACCGCAGGATTGCTTTTTCGTAATTCAAATGCTTCTTCCAAAGTCATCCCGTTTGGGACATACCCGTTTAACGGATCGTGAGCCGAAGTCTGATCGGTCAAAATTTCCGGTATAATGTTATCGTTCAATAGCTTTTCGAGCACATCCCCAATATCACCAACTAACCCGATTGAAATCGCTTCCCCTTTCGTTTTTGCTTCGAGTGTCCATCTTACCGCTTCGTTATAATCAAACGTCATTTTGTCTATATAGCGTGTTGCGAGCCTTTTTTTGATGCGTTCAGGATCCACATCCACGCCCAGATAGGTTGCTCCCGCCATCGTTGCAGCTAAGGGTTGTGCACCGCTCATGCCCCCTATCCCACCGGAGACAATCAGTTTGTGCTTCAAATCACCTTTGAAATAGTTGCGGCCACATTCAACAAATGTTTCGTAAGTCCCCTGCAAGATACCCTGCGAACCAATGTAAATCCAGCTTCCTGCGGTCATTTGCCCGAACATCATCAATCCCCGCGATTTCAACGCTTCGAAATGTTCCCAGGTTGCCCATGCCGGAACCAGATTGCTATTGGCAATCAGCACACGTGGAGCCTGAGGGTGAGAACGGACTAAACCAATCGGCTTCCCTGATTGAACAAGTAACGAATGATTTTCGTCCATTTCAAGCAAAATGCGGATAATTTCTTTCACTGCTTCGGGATTACGTGCAGCTTGTCCTGTTCCGCCGTATACGATCAGATTGGCAGGATCTTCGGCCACTTCGGCATCCAGATTGTTCAACAGCATGCGTAACGGGGCTTCCGTTTGCCATGACTTTGCATGCAATTGAGACCCCCTTGGAGCTTTGTAATGTGGATGGGTTGCGTACTTCTCAATAAATTCCGAATAATTCATGATCTTCGTTTTTAAAATCAATATGATGTTTCTTTGCAACCTGATTAAGTTGCCTGATAATCGTTTTCGATTGAATCAGTTCAATCGCATGTTGAATGTCATCGGAGAAAATACGATCGCTTTCAGCAAACGTAATTTGTTCTCGAATGATTTTATGGGCCTCCTCAACTAAAATACCTGATTTCATTGGTTTACGGAAATCAAATCCTTGTGCGGCTGTCAGCAGTTCAATGGCAAGTATTTTCTCCAGGTTATCCACAATGCGTAAACTTTTCCGAACACCTACGGCCCCCATGCTCACATGATCTTCCTGCCCGAGGGAAGTGGGAATGCTGTCGGCACTGGCAGGGAAACAAAGCGTTTTATTCTCGCTGACCAACGCAGCAGTGCTGTATTGCAAAATCATAAAACCGGAATTCAGACCGGTATGTCCCATCAGCAATTTTGGTAAGCCGGGCACACTTTCTATCATGGACAAATACACGCGACGATCAGCAATATTACCAAGTTCGGCAGCAGCTAATCCGGCGTAATCGATTGGCATGGCAATGGGTTGTCCGTGAAAATGGCCTCCACTAATGGTTTTGTCTTCCGAAAAAATTATGGGATTGTCGGTTACCGAATTAATTTCGATCAGAATGGTTTCTTTTAAGTGCAACCAGGCATTGCGCGAAGCACCGTGAACCTGGGGAATACAGCGCATGGAATAAGGATCCTGTACCCGATGGCAATTCTTATGTGATACTACAATTTCAGAATTATGAAGTAGCTTGCGCATCCGTTTTGCAACGTACATGCTGCCTGAATAGGGGCGAAGAGTATGCAATTCTTCATCAAAACAGGCAACGGAACCCATCATGGCTTCGTGGTCTATTGCAGCAATAATATCAGCATGATCCAAACAATTCTGGAATTTTTCCAATAGAACTACTGCATGAGCACTCATAAACTGGGTGCCGTTTATCAATGCCAATCCCTCTTTCGGTCCCAGCTCGGCAGGCTTAATGTTCAGCTCCCTCAATACATCCGCCGCATTTCTTTGTTCATTTTTGTACCACACTTTCCCCATCCCGATTAGTGGAAGAAACAAATGAGAAAGAGGGGCCAGATCGCCCGAAGCTCCGACTGATCCCTGTTCAGGAACACACGGAATTATTTCATTCTCGATGTGCCACAAAATACGTTCAACAGTTTCAAGGGCTATTCCCGAATACCCTTTGCATAACGCGTGAACTTTGAGAATCATCATCAGTTTGGCAATCTCTTTATCAATCGGATTCCCAACTCCGACGCTGTGACTCATCAACAAATTATATTGCAGTTTTTTGGTGTCTTCTTCTCCAATCAGCGTAGTACATAACGGTCCAAAACCGGTATTGATACCATACACAACCTTTTGTTTATGAACTATTTGTTCAACTACTTCACGGTTTTTATTGACTCTTGCACGAACTTCAGCGGTTAAAACTCCTTTATCTATTCCGCGTGCTAAGTTGAGTGCTCTGCCAATGGTCATTTCATCTTCACCGTAATGAAATTCTCTGTGGGAATGATCGGCTTTCATATTGTATTTTGTTCTGATTTAAGGTTTTGTATTGTTCCTTGCAAACCGGATAATTCAATCCTTCCCGATTTTCAGGTTATTTGGTATATTTATTCGATTTTATTACAAAGATAGAGATTGATACTAATAAACCATTCGATATTTATCAAATTTAATACCAAAAACAGGATGATCAATGAGAGCTGCTTTCCCATTGGCTTTTATAGCCTCTTATCCCCAAAAATAGATCTTTAAGATAGGGTCTAAAGACTCTGAAAGAGTTTAATACTAAATGACTATCTGATGTTTTACCTAAGAACTCGAAGAATTAAATGTGCATATGGTACATTCCGACTTGACGGAAACCTCCAATGTAATTGGAGGACAATGAACAGCGTCAGTCATCAACCCCGTAGTAGGTCGAATATTACTAAAGTGTTATTATTGAAACCTTTCAGGATTTCTCATGATACCATTAAAAATGAAGTACAAGGGAAATGAAACGAATCCCTATGTTTTGGACGAGTTCCATGCGCCCTTGGTGTAAAATAATAGAAATAAACGCATGAATGATTATGTTTGATTTGTGTGCTACCCTTCCAGTTTATACCTCACACGATGTAATCGCGCGGGAAAATGAGGTTTTATCTTCTTTACCATTGTAAATCTAAAAAACAAGCTGTTTTTCTGTCGATATTATTTATCAAGACATTACACAGCCACTTTCTTTAAAGTAGATGATACTTTACTAAAATCAATTTCCTCAAAATCTCGCTTTGCTTTTTCTTGAACATTTACATCTTTAGTTGAAAGAATATTAGACATATATTTAAGTTTGCGCTTGAGATTTTCAAGAAGATCAGACCATTTCATAACCCAAACCTCTATATTTCCATTCGCATTTTTATGATATAGATATGGATTATCTACGACTTTTTGTCGTCCTTCAATGTCATATTTTGCTTGTTTGCTTATCTCAGAACTAATCAGTAAAACTTTATAGTGCAATCGATCTGGAAAAACTCCCATTTCTTCAATTTCCTGAGCATATTTCATAACCTGTCCCAGTTCTTTCGGACTAATTTTTACTTTTGGAGCTTTCAATTCAACAATCAAAACTTCCCTGACGTTCATATCAAGAATACGTTCACTATACAAAAACAAATCGGTTATTGATTTGATATTAGTTTCTTTTATATCAGCAATATTATCATCATTCTTGGATGCTTTATATACAAGTGTTTTGTCTCTTAATTCTAATAAATTCCCCTCTAGTCCTTTATCAGACATAAGGTGAGTCGACTCATTATACTCTTCACCAAACACCCAAAGCATTTTTTCAAGAAACTTGTGCAATTGCTTTCTTTCTTTTACATTTTTTGAAATATCTGAGTAAACTAATTTTTCCAGAAATTCAAGTTCTTCTGTTTTCTTTGCTACCTTATCCGAAAACTCAATAATATCTTCCATATCCGATCTTTCAAGCAGTTCAGAAAATTTAGTTACCATTTTGTTGTTTAGTTTCAACATATTTCTGAGTACATTCTCAAATTCTCCATTTGAAATACTTCGGTCAATCAATGGATAGATTATCTCTCTGATTTTATTGTCTTCTTTAAGAATTTGGAATCTGTCTTCAACTATATAAGCAACTTTATCAAACAACAATATCTTTGATTGTGAACTTGACTTTTCCTTATATGGATAATACTCGTCTTTTTTAAGTTTATCCATAAAATTATCAAATTCTTTATTTCTCTCCTTGAAAAAATCGTTTAATTGCTGTTTAAGGAACTCCTTATAATGTTTAATATTTTCATCCATGCCATCCAAATCAATATTCCGATACATATCTGATGGCAATGAGTTTGATTGAATATAGATAAACCAACCTCCAATCTTGGGGCTTAACCAGTTTGCTTCAAATTCAAAACCGGTAGCAATTGTTTGTATTCCGGCGTTCTTTGTGGTAAGGAATACTTTTATCTTAGGCATCTTTTTGATATTCATGTAATCAAAAAGCACTTTGTGTGATTTACCTTTCTTATCTTCGTAATCAACGACTTTTGTTATTGGACTTTCAACAAGAAAGTCTGAAGGATCAATTTTGCTATTATTGATAAAGACATTTATCTCCTTATTAAAAATTTTCAAAGGATAACGTTCGAATAT
>Ga0247847_1000439_pt1 | contig 10054 bp, 9 predicted proteins | sample PFST25metaG_FD_186002 | JGI IMG/M metagenome (GOLD analysis project Ga0247847, IMG submission 186002) | Peat soil microbial communities from Stordalen Mire, Sweden - P.F.S.T25 | ecosystem: Environmental > Terrestrial > Soil > Wetlands > Peat | place: Sweden: Norrbotten County, Stordalen Mire...
GGGAAGTCGTTGAGAACGATCGAAAAAGAGATCGGAACAAATAGAGGCACGTTGGCAAAATGGGAGCGAGAGCATCTAGAAGAGCTCAAAAACCTAAAGGCCGTCGAGCGTGACGCTATGCGTGAGAAGTACTTGTTGACCAACCACGCACAGCTGGAACTCTTTGGGACGCAGTTCACGCGCCTGAAAAAGGAGCTAGAAGGGCGCGATCTGTCAGACATTCCTACGCCCAAACTCTTTGAGTTGGTCTTAAAGTACAGCACAAGGCTTACAGAGGATTTTCCCATGGAGTCGATTCACACCGAAGAGCAGATTGCCGAAAATAAAGCTTTTGAAGAAGAAATCTCTGAGCGGCGCTCACTGATGATGAGAAGCTTCCAATAGCTTCGCCCCTCCCCGGAGGTATCGTCAATTCAAGGCGGTAGAGTTGGAAGGCGCTCATGTTGCGCGGAATTTAGCTCGAAGCTGTGTTCAGAATAGATCAATGCTGCCTGATTTCGCCGGTCGATCATATGGCCGGTAGGTAGCTACAGCACTAGCAAGCATAAAGAGCGCAGTTTTCCCTAAAAGAGGCGGATGACGTCTTGAGGTACACAACACACGATCGTGAACGCCTCACGATAGAATATAGGGGCGCTGAATCCTTCAAGGAAGGAACGCATAGCGGTGACGCTTTGTATCTCGCAGGAATATGTAGCCTCAAGAGTATTTTATGGCCCATTTATCCCTGTAGCTGTTTATTCCGGCCGGCTAGCACAACACCCGCTTTCGTGTCCTATATATAGCTTAGGTCACGACTCACACGCTGTTGAGAAGGGGATTCAAATATCTTTTATCGAGCACAATTTGCCAGGGCTCCAAGCACGCGTCCATCCTGCGTTCGCATCTTTAGTCGACGAGGCTAACGAGACGCGGACGGACTGGTCTCGCCCGATCGCGGAACTGCGAGACGAGTTTCATCGATGGTTCGAGAGAGACCGTCTGCCGTTGATGGCTGACGTACCCGCAATCAAATCCTTGCGCGATGAGAGGATACCGTTTGGAGACGAGCAAATCTGCGTTCGCGTCTATACGCCGAACGGGGCTGCGCCTTTCCCGGGTCACTTCTACATCCACGGCGGCGCCTTCTGGCTGTTGCACCCTCGCCACTTTGATAAGGTCTGTCAAGACGTTGCTGCTCGGGCCCAGTGCGTCGTCGTGTCAGTCGATTACGGGCTAGCGCCCCAAACACGGTGGCCCACGCAGGTCAAACAATGCTACGCCGCGCTGTGTTGGATGACCGAGCACGCAGCAGACCTTGGCATCGACGCCGCACGGATCTCGATCGAAGGCGAAAGCGCCGGGGGCAACCTTGCCGCGACGACAACGTTGATGGCGCGGGATCTTGACGGTCCCAAGATTATTTTTCAGGTTCTTGTCGATCCGGAACTGGATATGGCGCTCATTTTCCCCTCGGTGCAAGAGTTCGGCCACGGGTGGGGGACGGAATCAACTGACTTGAAAGAAGCGAACAAGCTCTACTTCCGCAATATTGAGGACGCGACCACCAAATACGGGTCGCCGTTGTACGCGGAAGATCTGTCGAATTTGCCCCCTGCGCTCATCTTCACGGCTGAGTGCGATCCCCTGCGTGATGCTGGCGAGGCGTACGGTCGTCGGCTCTGGGACGCAGGCGTTGAAGCATCTGTCCTGCGGTGCGTGGGGCATCCGCACGGCGCAGGAAAGTTTTCAAAGCTGACTACTGCGGCGTATCAGCGAACGTTGAAGATCGCGGCGCTATTGCAGGCGTATGGCGTCGAAGCGTTCAAGCCGTTGGAATAGGCCGGTTCCACGTTCTTCCTTGTCGAAGGCAAGTATGAAGGCCTTTTCGAATCACAGTGTTGGAAGTTCCCGAAGCCAGGAGAGGTGCTCGGTCAAGCTCGAGTCCGCTGCGATCAGTAGCCGAGGCCCAGGTGACGGGCCACCACTCGTTTCATATATCTTCGTACCGACACGTCTTACGGTACGAGTATCTTCTGGATCAAGCGACACGGTAACGAAACCGGGGAGTACGAAGCTGTGACGCTAGTCGCGCGCTCGGAAAGCCACTGTTGCACGGGGAACGGCTCCCGAAGACGCAATGATTGATTGATCGGACTCTGAACCTCACGGACAAGCGAAAAGTACCGACAATGTAACGAGGAATGAATTGATATGAGTAATAAGAAGGTGTATGAGACGACGCTGCGGCTCCGTGACATCAACCACCTCTTTGACGAACCGGATATTTCGCCTTTTTCTGACTACTACGAACCGTACAGTTTCAAGGCAGGTATGGACTACGTCGTCGATGAGTTGTACAGCCACCCGTCGGCAGAGCAGATTAAACTAACAGTGCTGCTTCCTGCCGAGCAGATAACCCCGGATCTGGAGGCGAAGACGCTGAAAGCGGTTCGTAAATACTCTGAAGCCTGGGCACAGAACGCGCGACAGGGACAGGACATCGCGCGATACAAAGGCCTGCGGACGCTCCGAGTGGGGATTCTCGCCTTTATAGTGTTGAATGGGCTCGCGCTGTGGTTCGACGCATATACGGGTTTTGGAATCAGGCTGCTGAGCGAAGGTCTGATTATTGGGGCATGGGTACTCTTGTGGTGGCCGCTTGACGCCTTGGCCTTCGGCGTGTGGGAGAACCGGCTGGAAGAGAGCGCATATAAAGCGTTAAGAAACCTGCGCCTCACGATCAGTGCAGAGTGATACCGAATCGTGATTGGTCTGTTAATTGGTTGGCCGCCTTCGAAAAGAGCTCCGCCATGTCAAGGCGGGGAGAGTTTGCTCTTGAAGCGGCGTTCCCGCGTCCTGCAGAAGAGACGACAACAAGGAACGCAAGCGCTCCTTCATGTACGGTTTGATAGATGCGGGTCGATAGCCCTATGAGCCTCGAAAACGCGAACGGAAGGCGAATCGTAGGGTAGTCATAACCAGCCCTAGCACGTGTGAGTGAGATCTTGCTGCGGTGGATCTCCAGCGGTTGCGTCACGTGGTTGGGATAGAGATAGGGTTGAGTGGCAGTGGCTAACATAAAAAACGCAAAGTCGGCGCTGCCATTTAGTCGTTATGATTCGCCTTCAGCGACTGAGGGCAAATGAAGACGCAACGTGTCCGTTATTCCGAAACGGTAGTCTTACTGCTTCGCTCACGGCAGGTGAGAGAGGATCCGCCGTCGTGCTAGAGGGCAATCCCGGTGGTTTGCTAGACTGCTCATGATTGCATAAAGCATCGATAGCAGAAAGAACTGTAGGGTACTAAGGAATTCAGATGTCGATGCGCGGTCAGTTAGCTTTTGCGCGTTTCATTACTCCAAATAATCAATTCTGGCAACAGCTTTCATAGCAGCTTCGCGGACATTTGGGTCCTCATCTTCTCTAGCCCTCATCAGAAAGGGTACTGCGGGTTTACCAACTTGTTCGAGAATAACCGCTATGCTTGATCTTACACGGCCAATTGGGTCTTTCAGAGCTTCTATTAGGAGAGATAAGGCAGGTTCTCCGATTTCTGTCACAATTTCCACGAGAGTTGACATAACGCTCTTCTCGATTGTCTCTTCTTCTGTTCGTATTGTTCGTAGTATCTGTATCAATGGTTGGACTGCTGGCTCGCCTAATCTCACTATTTCAGGGAACCGCAGTGCTGCGATATAATAAAAAGCTCTGTCCGTGTCAGTATCTGGAATCCAATGTAGTTCGTCAAGCGAATTGGCAGCTTCCATTCGCACAGATGAATTCTGATCTGCCAACGCTTGTGTGAGAGGCTTTATAGCTTTCGCAAAACGCAACTTGCCGAGTGACTGTGCTGCGCTCTGCCTGACGAACCGATTCTCATCATTTAGGGCGTTAATCAAAGGCTCTAAAGCTCTTTGATCTCTGATCTTTCCCAAGGAAGCCGCCGCGGCCTGTCTTAGAAACCAGTCTTGATCGCCCAAAGTTTGAATGAGAGCCTCACAAGCTACTGAACCTCCGATATCGCCCAATGTCTCAGCCGCTTTTCCGTGTTCATCAGAATAGAAGTCGAAGTTCAGCGCTTTTATCAGCGGTTTGACAGCAGGCTCACCTAATATTATCAATTCACTCCAATCTGATTGCGCAATCAAGTAATACGCCCGTTGGACGTCGTTTTTGGGCGTCCAGCCGTGACTGCGGAGAATGCCAGCCACGTCCTTGCGTACTTTAGGCTCGCGGTCACATAAGGCCTGTTTCAGCGCGTCCACAGCTTCATCAGTTTTAACGTCACTAAGCGCTTTAATCGCTTTCATGCGAACATAAATGTCATCATTTCCTAATGCTAACTTAAGAGCTGCCGCGGTATCTTCGTTTCTCATTTTTCCTTGAGCCTCAATTGCGCTGCTCCCAGCGAAGCGTTGCTCTTGCAATTTTGCCTGCTCATCATTCACGTTGCGATCGTCAATTCTGTCCTCAAATGGTTTCTTAGGCGCTTCGTAGCTGTCCTTGCTAGGCTTGTCTTGCTGCGCAAAGTGTCTGCTCAAGCGCAAAACGAGAACGCCGATGATAATGAGGGCGACGATAATCAAGAAGAAGAGTACCGCTGGAACATATGCCGAAACGCCAAGGGCAGAATAGCTCTCAGCGATGCCAAGTGCAGCACCGATAAATGCTAGGACAAGTAAAATGTCCGCAAGCCAGTCTCGAAGCATAGCGTCTCTCAGGTCGCGCAGACAGCAAATAATTCTAGTTTAAAACAGTTCTTACCAGCTTAAGCGTTTTCTTTGGGTCGTTGACAATAAATGAGCGCCTCGACTTTAGTGTACTTCTGTAAGCTTCGTCGACTATCGCCACGCAGCTTACGATGGGCGTATTTCTCGCACCTTTGGCAGTTCATCATGCTTGCACTTCATGAATAGCAGCGTAAAGGGGCGTATCCGAGCGGGGGAAACTAACCGCAGCCAATTTTTTGCGGTTTGACCTTAGTCAATAAACTGAACATAAACTAAATAAAAACTTAAGAAATGTAACTAAAGAAAATAACTATTACAAAATTAACATAGCTATATATAATCATAAAAACATTAAGAACCGATACGAAATGATAGATGAACTCTACACACCACTCGAAGTCGCAAAGATGTTGCGGGTTACACGAACCACAATATATGAGCATATCAAGAACGGACAGTTGAAAGCGATTCGGATAGGAAACCGGTACCGTATCTCAAAAGCCCATCTTGAGGAGTACATACAGCAGAACGCGGTCAACGGGACAGAGAGTTATGTTGACCCAAAGGGGGACGGAGAACGAACTATCATTTGAACGGAGTTGTAAACTATGGCACTATTTGGAAAAAAAGGAACGGACTTCTCATACAAAGCAAAATATCTTGGTGGGCATTCTGGGTATCCAAAGGAAATGGATGTGAATTTGGCGCTCAATCCAGATTATCTGGAAATACCTGAGTTTCCGACCATGATACCTTACCTTAACATAACAAACGTTTCGAGCATGTCGCAAGACAAGCTAACGAAGACACGATTGCTGTTGACAGGTCTTTTCGCATTTGCGTGGAAGAAGAAACAGATGTTCATGCTGCTAACGTACGAAGACGACCTCGGTATCACACAAAATCCCGTATTTCATATTGCGAAGGACAAAATCAACGAGGTTCAGCCCACCATTTATCAGCGGATGATGAATCAGAGAATGTTGCAAAAGCGGGATCAACAACAACCGCAGCCGGCTCTATAGATTTAGACCGGCATCTTTTTTTCTTTTTCTTGAACACATATAACGGAGCATATACAAGACGACTTATCGCGGGTCGTCGCTGTCATCGCTCGCTGTCCGCTGCGCTGTTGCTATACTCACCGCTTGCCGCTATCGCTATCGCTTACCGACGCCACTCCATTGCTATCGCCTCGGTCGCTATCGCTTGAGCTATCGGCTATCGCTGCAGAGCCAAACGACAACATTTAAGCTGTAACACACCATTGCCGCAACCAATGGTTTTGTGCCGTGCTAGTTAGGCACATAGTCACAGTCTCAACCCAAGGGGGGAATATATGGGCAGAGCATTTTGGATAGCAATAATTGGAGGAATCTTAGGAATCCTCGTAGCCATGGGTGTGTATTTAATCGCGTTCAATTACGTGTCATCGTACTACACAAACGCAGCAGCAGCATTCGTCTTTTCTATAGTCGGAATCGCTGGAGGGATATTCGAAGAACGGAAAATCCTCGGCGCAGTTCTAATGTTCATAGGAGCGATTGGAATCATCTTTTCACTTGGGTTTTACGGCATTCTTACCTTCATATTGTTTCTTGTCGGAGCTATCGTCATTCTACTGCAGAAGAAGGAGCAGGCCATTCCGTCAAGAGGAGCCGATACACAAATGGACGAACGCAAACGATACTGTAAGAATTGTGGCGCCGAAATTGTACCAGACTCTAAGTATTGTTCTCGTTGTGGCACAGGGCAGCTAAAAGATAACATTTAAGCTATTACGCACCTTTTCTACAACCCAATGTTTTGCGTCGCACTTGTGGCGTAGAGTCACAGCTTGAGCAAAACAGGGGGGAAGAATATGAATCCAATAGTTAGGATGATGAAACGGTACATCAAGACGCCGCTCAAATATGCATTGCCTTTGCTTTTTATCGGCTCTCTTGTTCTTGTATCTATTAGTGGTTGCACATCGAGCACTACGCAGAATGCAAATAGTAGTGGAGGCAGTGGGAGCATAGGAGTTAAGATCAATTCGCAGACGACAGTGGCTCAGATCAGTAGCACTTTCGGCACTATGACAACGCCGCAAGCGGGTAACGTATTTGTGGTGTTTAACGTGACGTGCACGAATAACAACCAGAAGAATCAGGCGCTTGGCGATCCGCTTTTCTTTAAGCTGACGACCAAAGACGGAACAGCGTACGAGGCAAGCGGGGTATGGACGACCGATCCTAGCGCGATAAAGACGGTATCAAACTCGAATCCGGGAGAACACGTAACGGGAAATGTCGCGTTTGAGATTCCACAGAGTGCGGTTCCGCAGACCTTGACATACAGCGACGGTTTAAATCAAGTCATAACGAACTTGTGAGGGTCAAAGTAGCCCCTCCTTTTTTTAATTTTAGCGTAACAGCTTCGGGAACTGTACGCTCATTTGGATACAGCGCCCCGCTGAAAATTGCTTGCGTGATGATTTTAGGGCCGTGAATCATACTTTAATGTCACGCGGTCAACTGGCCGCGCTGTGTGATTCTAGGCCCGTTTTAACATTGTGAAAATGCCGCTAATGTCGTCAATAGCTGACATAAAAAAACAAAATATGAACGGAAAAGGGTGAGGGGCGAGAAAGCATGCCCCTCGACATGGCCCTGTTCGTTTTGGGACCGCGCTTAAGAGTACATGAAACGCGGTCCCGTTGTTATCAGAGCGCGGGGCGACGAAGGTAACTTTAACTCCGCGCTCTCGATACGCCTCGACCGAAATGGAAAAATCGAGGCCCAAAATTTCATTGCCCTCCATTCGACGCCTTCCGCCGTAGGTCAAATATCCTTATTACAGGCTGCTGAGATAGTAGCACCAGAGGCGATCGGGATCATCGCACGTATTCTCATAACGGGATGCAGAGGGGGCATAGGGCTTGATGTAGCGTGCAGGCTACTCAAGAGAGGACATAGTGTCTATGCAACCGTTCACAGAGAGACCTCAGTTGATGAATTGCGATCTGTTTTGACCTCTTTTGGCGAGAACTTCGTAGTGGACAAGCTCGACGTCACCGAAGCCAACGACGTCAACAAAGTCGACGATTGGGACATCGATGTCTTAATCAACAACGCCGCTATCGGCGACTCCGGACCGTTGGCCGAAATAGACCCTCAGCGAATAAGCGCCGTGTTTGAGACAAACGTGTTTTCAGCACTGCGACTGACGCAGAAAGTATTGCCTCAGATGATCGCAAAGGGTGGAGGGCGCATTGTGTTCATGGGCTCAATGGCAGGCCTTATTCCCATGCCATTTTACGCACCCTATGCCATGACAAAATCTACCCTCGAATGTGTCGCTTCCTCCTTGCGAACGGAACTGAAACCATTTGGCATCAAAGTGATTACCATCAACCCCGGGGGCTATAACACAGGCTTCAATCAGAAAAACCTGGCGAAAAAATACGAGTGGATGGACGTAAACGGTCTGTATAAAGATCACATGAGATACGTTCGCGAATCGGAAGAGCGACTCGTGAAGCGCGAGGTGCAAGACACGCAGAGCATTGCAAAACAAGTCGTTAAGGCGGTCGAAGCCCGGCGACCAAAGCGCAGGTACGTCGCTCCAAAATGGGAATGGATTTTTCTTCCACTCGTTCGCAGGTTTGGTTGAGTTCCAGATCACACGGCATTCTGGCGCACGGTCTGCGATGCTCTCTCGCATGACGGAGGGTGCCAATCACCACCGGCTGGCGAAAGCGGCGTGTCCGTGCGCATGCTAACCAGCAATAAAGAAATAGTTATCACTCCTGACGGCAGTTTCTAACACGTAATGAGCATACTATCAGATCTTCTCGTAGTAGTACTGATCCTTATTATTGTGCTCTTGGTGATCACGGTGGTCATCCACTTGCTTCCCTTGTTGATACTTGTCGCGCTGGTGTTCTTTATCGTGTGGCTCTTGTTTTTCCGAAATCCTCGAAGACCGGTTTCGTATGCTTCGCGCTAGTTTCTTGGAGCCGCAAAGGAGGCATCATAACGGCACTTTGCGCAGAGCACTGTGGAGATTCCGCGAACGGGCTGTGGTGAGGGCGGACAAGCGATTCGACATAGGCGATAAAGGCATATTGAAGAAGAACAAGACAGCCCAGCAGAGATACGATGGTCTATCTAGCGGAACTATTCCCGACGACAACTGCGGCATCAATATTCTTTGTCGTGTACGCCTTTTGGCTGCTCAGCGAACTTGTTATTGGGGGTATTATCCCGCGCTCGCGTCGCCACGGCACCCCGATCAGATACGAAGACCGCAGTTCCCGCCTACTGATATCACTGAGCATGTTCCTGTCCCTTATGATCGCCTTTCTTTTTGCCGCTTTTGGTATCGCATCGTTGCCGAGCGGGGCTTTCTACCTCGGGATCGGCCTCATGATCGCCGGCATTCTTCTCCGACAGTGGTCCATTGCCGTGCTGGGGCGTTATTTCTCGCGGACTGTTGGCGTTCAAGAGGGCCAGGCGGTGGTGGACCGCGGGCCGTATCGTCTGGTGCGCCATCCCGCGTATACCGGATCGCTCCTCACGATGGTCGGACTGGGGTTCGTGCTCCAGTCGTGGGGGGCGGTACTCGTGCTCATAGCTTTTTTCGGCGTAGCGTTCGGGTATAGGATTCACGTGGAGGAGGCGGTTTTAACGTCGAAGCTTGGCGACGAATACGTCGCGTACGCAAAAAAAACAAAACGGCTTATTCCATACGTTCTCTGAAACGTTTGTACAGCCGCTAGTCTTTTTTTGAATAATCACTGCCCTCGTGCTTCTGCCGAGCAGCTAGAGGGAGATAGAATTAATGACGTCATGCATCGCTGTCGTGGTCACGACGACGCAGCTCGCAACAACGGCAGGTGCTCCAGAAGGAACGGGCGGAAATTAGGGACGCTCTAAGATTACCTCCGCTCGCAGTATCTGAAAAAGCGGCGGATAACCCATGCACTGCCCCGCCGCCTCTTGGGAGGTGATACCACGAGAAAGTATCTGCGATACCCCTCATTGGCGTCAAGGCGGTCGGGTACTTAGCGATGTCGGTTTGGTTCGGCATGACCCAGTCAGACGAGGAAGGGCACGATTGCAGCGCCTGCAGTGTAAGTGGTGACGCTCACCACGCGTTCGCTGACGTGCGCACGCGCTCCGCAATTAGGTGAGGTTCGCGCCCAAGAAAGTACACACCTTCGCCCACGCGTCGTCTCTCGCGGCGGCATTTGCGCCCTCAGTGCCGCCAACGGCCATGTCGCCGGCACCGATCGAGCGGGCCGGCGCGAGTCGGCTCGGCCCCGCAAGCAGGTGCCCCGCGCCGTCGTAAGGGAAATGT
>Ga0247847_1000443_pt1 | contig 10029 bp, 9 predicted proteins | sample PFST25metaG_FD_186002 | JGI IMG/M metagenome (GOLD analysis project Ga0247847, IMG submission 186002) | Peat soil microbial communities from Stordalen Mire, Sweden - P.F.S.T25 | ecosystem: Environmental > Terrestrial > Soil > Wetlands > Peat | place: Sweden: Norrbotten County, Stordalen Mire...
GTGGTAGCCGGTGTCCGGGACGGCGGTCACCGCGGTGCCGCTGCCGCCGTAGTCGACCGTCTGCGATGTACTGCCGGTGAGCGTGCCATGGGCGCCATGGGTGTAGCTGAGTGCGTACGTGTTGATGGCGAAATGCGCGGTGACGGTGATGCTCGCGTTGATCGGGCTCAGCGTCAGCGGGTTGTTGGTCGACGACGACGAGCCGTACGTCCAGTTGACGAAATGGTGACCGACGGGGGCGTTGGCGGTGACGCCGGTGCTGCTGCCGCCGCTGGGCACGCTCTGGGTCACGGTGCCCGTGAGTGAGGCGCCGGCAGTGCCGTCGGTGACGAAGCTCACCGTGAAGGTTGTAGTGAACGTGCGGTCGCTGCCATACGAGGTGCCGGCCCCGTTAGTCGCATAGGCACGGACGTGGTACGTCGTGTTCTCGGTCAGTCCGGTGAGTGAGCTCGTGAAGACCCCGGTGCCGATCCCGTCCGTGGTGTGGCTGTTGGCGACCGTCGGGTTCGCTGACGTGCTCCAGCAGACGCCGCGCGCGGTGACCGCGCCGCCGCCGTCCGACGTGACGTTGCCGCCGCCGGCCGCGGTCGCGGCGGTCACCGACGACGGCACCGTCGTCGTAACCGTCGGCGTTGTGTAGATGCCGGCGGCGGTCGTGGCCGAGTACGACGTGAGCATGTACTTGCCGGCGTCGGCGCCGGTCAAGCTCAGCCCGGAGGCCGTGACCGTCTTGCCGGTCCCCACGGCGGCGGTGTCGAAGGTGGCCGTGCCGCCGGTGAGGCTGACGTCGTCACCCGGCCTCACGCCAGTGAGCGAACGAGTGGCGATAGTGGCGGCGGTGGTGCCGTCGAAGGGCTTGTCGTTGGCCGTGATGACCGGCGTCACGGGGTAGAACGAGCCGAAGCGGTCGACGTACAGGTAGCCCCAGTGGCCGCCCAGGCTGCACCCCGCGGCCACGGCCTCGATCTTGACCGTGTCGCCGACTGTGACCATCGAGGAGTCGCACGGGATGTCGATGATCTGCCAGTCGGTGTACTGAACGAGGGGGTTGGATGCGGGGACGTTGTGCCAGACGGCGCTTGTGCCGGCGAAGTTGAACGTCTCATACAGCAGCGTGCCCTTGGTCACGTCCGTCAAGGCGATGTAGATGTACGGTTGCTCTGTGTCTGTGTGCACCGGGTTCTGCACCACACCGGCCCAGGTGAACATGACGTGGATTCTGCCGTCCGGCGCCACGTCACTGGCCGAGGTGACGTCCTGCTGCGCCAGGGAGTTGGCGTTCTGGTTCTTGCCCTGGAAGTTGATGACGGCGCAGTAGTTGCCTGAGAGCGGAAAGTGCAGGGCATCGCCGGTGTTGGCGTCAGTCTGGCTCATGGTGGCGAAGGGGCCGAGGCGCAGCGTCAGGTCCGAGCCACCGGCGTTGCGCTGGATGTCGGCCCCGCTGAACGGAGCGGCGCCCAGGAGCCCGGGATTGATGAAGTTGGTCTTGACCCACGGTGCCGCGATGTTGCCGCTCTCGAAATCGCCGTTCGTGAACAGAGCAAGCGCGTTGGGGGCGAACGACATGAGAACGCCGAGGACAAGCAGTGCCAGCGAGAACGTCCTGAACGTGACCTTCAAGAAACTTCTTGACTTCATGTGAGCCCCTCCTGGGATGAATCTAGCTGCGAGCTGCTCCGCCGAGGTGAAAGACGCCTCGCGGGAACCCTCGTCTCTCGGTTCGCCGCCGTCAGCTCCGACCCTGCGGCACGGCCGGCAGATCTTCCCTGGTATCGACAGCAGCGCGCCGAGCTGTAGCAGGGGTTGAGCGTGCGTGGCCCGTGGTGTATGAAGAAGGTACGCGATGAGGCTCGCGAACATGCGCGGTGAGGCGCTGATGGCTTCTGGCAGGTTCGTTCGGCCAGGGGCCTTTCTCTTTGGGAGGCCATATGGGATTGCTCGACTTCGAGAAGTACGCGCCGCAGCGACGAACGTCGGGCGATCCCCACGGCGTCAAGTTGCGCGAGGCAGTGCGCACCGCCGCGCGCGGCCAGTGCCCCCTGTGCACCGTGCTCGAAGATCAGGAGCGGGCGCGCGTGCACTGGCTCGCCTACGAAGGCCTGAGCGACATCGGGCTGCGCAAGCGTCTCGCGCGCGCCAAGGGCCTCTGTCGCGCGCACTTCCGCCTGCTCTACGGTGTGGTGACGACGCAGACCTACAACGTGAGCGGTGTGGCCGACGTGATGCGGGACTTGCTGCAGGCAGACCGGGAGGCGCTGACGAGGGCGCTGGCCGAGACCAGGCGGGGAAGGCGGGCGCGCAAGGCCCTGGCAGTGCTGCGCTCGAGGGCCCGCTGCCCGTTGTGCGAGGCGGCGACCGAGTCCGCCGAGAGCAAGGTGGACACACTCCTCGAGGAGCTCACGAACGATTCGTTCCTCGACGAATACGTCTCGTCGCCGGGCCTGCTCTGTCGGCCTCATCTTCTTCTAGCGCTGACGAAGGACCCCGCCGAGGCCATCGTCGGGCCGCTGCTGGAGAAGCATCTGCGGGTGCTCGACGCCGACGCCCGCGAGCTCGACGAGTACCTGCGCAAGAAGGACTACCGCTTCTCCGACGAGCCCAAAGGCGCCGAGCAGCAGGCGCCACTGCGCAGCATCGAGACCTACGTCGGCACCTGGCCCGCCTGAGTCACCGTTGCCGACCGGCACGTTTGCGGATGCCTTTAGTGCGGTACGACCCACTATTGTTTGCGGGCAAGCGCGCGACTCCGGAGAGGAGCGGCGTTCCCGACTAGAGTGTGAGGCGATCATGGTTCTCATCGTGCAGCACAAAGTACGCGACTACGACACGTGGAAGCCCGCGTTCGAAGAGCACGGAGACATTCGCAGGCGTCACGGCGCCACCGGCCATGAGCTGTACCGGGGGCTCGACGATCTCAACGAGATCACCATCGTCAACCATTTCCCCTCCAGGGAGCAGGCCGAGGCGTTCGCGTCCGACCCCTCGCTGAAGGCGGCGATGGAGCAGGGTGGCGTGGTCAGCGAGCCGCGCATCACCTGGGCGGAGGAGCCTGAGTCCGTGGACTACCGGGCGAAGGCGGCCTAGGAAGCACTTTGTGGGCCGGCGGGGTGGGCGGCGCAGCCGCCGGTCCCGCCGGCCTCGTCATAGCACCCGCCGCCCAGGGACCGAGCGCCGCCGAGCACACGAGCGGCAGGCGCACGAGCGCCAAGTGACGTCCGAAAGGGGACTCACATGCAGAAGATCACTCCCTGCCTCTGGTTCGACGGCAGGGCCGAGGAGGCCGCCGACTTCTACGTCTCCGTCTTCAAGAACTCGAGAATCGTCAGCACGACCTACTTCCCGGAGGGGTCGCCGCGCCCCGCCGGATCGGTCATGACGGTGGAGTTCGTGCTCGACGGCGAGGAGTATCTGGCACTGGATGGCGGTCCGGAGTTCACCTTCTCTCCCGCCGTGTCGTTCATGGCCCACTGCGACACCCAGGAAGAGGTGGATGAGCTATGGGAGAAGCTCACCGATGGTGGGCAAGAAGGCCAGTGCGGCTGGCTGACCGACAAGTTCGGGGTCTCGTGGCAGGTCGTGCCCAGGGCGCTGAACGGGCTGCTCGGCGGCAGCGATGCCGCGGCAGCTAGGCGAGCCGTCACGGCCATGCTCGGCATGAAGAAGCTCGACATCGGCGAGCTGCAGCGAGCCTACGACAACGCCTGATTCGCGGGTTCGCAAGCTGTCCACCACCATCATCCAGGGACCAGGCCTTGCGCGGCCGCGGCCGGTCAGTTAGCCTGCCGCCATGGGATATACGATCTTCAGACTCGACGAGTGCGAGTTCCGGCCGCCCAAGGGCGGCGACATGAGCCGCAGCATCGCGCCTCTCTCGGACGCTCTGCACAACTCGCGCGCCAACATCTGGCGTCTGCCGCCCGGCTCACGCGGCGGCCGCCACATCGAGCACGCGCAGGAAGAGATGTTCGTCGTGCTCGCAGGCACCCTGACGCTCCTCCTTGGCGACCCGCCCGAGCGCGTCGAACTGCCGTGCGGCTCGGTCGCCGTGGTGGAGACCGACACCGGCCAGCAACTCCGCAACGAGAGCGATGTCGAGGCAGTCGTCCTGATCGTCGGCGCGCCGCCGGAGCAGGGCAAGGCCGAGCACTTGCCCGACGTTGACTAGCTCGCGCCGGCTCTCGCTGCACTCCAGCCACAACTCAGACCTCGCCCGCGTGTTGGCTGATAACGCCTATCCAGGACGCGGCATCCTCTGCGCGCGCACCGGCGGCGGCGGCGTGGTGGGCAGCTACTTTGTCACGGGGCGCAGCGAGGCCTCTCGTGAGCGTGAGATACGTCTGACCGACGCGGGGGAGCTGGCGGTGGCCGCCAAGAGCGACGTCGGCTTTGACCCTCTGCGTCACTACATCGCTGCCACGGCATCGCCCGAGTGGCTGGTGTTCGGCAACGGAGCGCAAGTCGCGGCCGTGGCGGCACGGCTTGCTCGCGGAGAGCAGCCATCTACGGCGCTCGACAACCTCGAGCACGAGCCGGATGCCCCCATCAACACCGACCGCATCACGGCGATCATGCAGCGTCCTTTGGGGCACCTGGCCGTCATGGGCGTTGCCCGGTGTAGCACCGGAGCCCGGCGGGCCAGCAACATCGTCACCATGACCGTGCGTGATCTCGAGCCACGCGAGGCGGTGCTTCTGACCACCTATCGCTCCAACGGACAGACCATCGCCGGCGGCCAGCCCTTCATCGAGACGGGCTGTGCCGCGCGGGACGGCGCCGAGTTGCTCGACGAGGTCTGGTCGGCGCTCAACCCCGCCTACCGAGTCGCAGCGATGGTGCTCCCCGTGGCGGCCGGGCTGGACGGCGCGCTCGTGCGCAACTCCTAGTCTGCGGCGGCCCGCGGGTGGCAGCCTTCCTCTTCATCTTCGGTGCGGTCCTCAGTCTCGGCGCCAGCGTGCTCCTGGTGACCAGGCTGGAGCGGCTGGGCGCGCGTTTCGGGGCGCCGGAAGCGATGCTGGGCATCGCCGCCGCCCTGGCGGCCGATTCGCCCGAGATAGCGACGGCCGTCACGGCCCTCGCCCGCGGGCAGCGAGACGTGAGCGTGGGTGTGCTGCTGGGCTCCAATGTGTTCAACCTCGCGGCGCTTCTCGGCCTGAGCGCCCTCGTCGCCGGCAGCATCGCGCTGCACCGGAGGGTCGTGGCCTTCGAAGGGGTGGTGGCCGTCTGGGTGGCGGCGATGGCCCTCGTGTTGGTGGCGGGCTGGCTCACGCCGGCGGTGGGTCTGGGGCTGACCCTGATCCTCTTTGTGCCGTACCTCTTCGTCTCGGCTCTGCCGCCGGCGCGCCGACGTGGTCTTCCGCTCCCATCAAGCTGGCGGACCTGGCTCGCCTCAGCGGTCAGAGAAGAGGAGCTCGAGCTCTCCGCGGCCATCCACCCTCGCGCCGGCGGCTGGAGGGACGCCGGCGCTGCCCTGGTGGCGCTGGCCACCGTGGTGGGCGCGAGCGTGGCCATGGAACGGGGCGCGACCACGCTCGGAGCCAGCCTTGGTCTCTCGAGCATCCTGCTCGGCGGCGTCGTGCTGGCCGCGACCACAAGCCTTCCGAACGCGGTCGCGGCCGTCTACTTCGCCTCGCGCGGCCGGGGATCTGCCACCTTGGCTGAGGCGATGAACAGCAACACGCTCAACGTGATCGTCGGGCTGTTCATCCCTGCCGTGATCCTGGGCGCCGGCACCATGTCGGGTGGCGCCCTGACGGTGGCTGGGTGGTACGGCGGCCTCACGCTGGTCGCGTTGGGCCTGGCGTTCAGGGGCCGTGGCCTCGACCGACGGGCGGGCGCCGTTATCGTCGGCCTCTATGTGGCGTTCGTCGTTCTGCTGACGGTATCGTAGCCCTGCCGCCTTCACCGTCGTAGAAGACACGGGGAAGCATGACCAGACACGGATCAGACGCGGGGGTTGCCTCGACAGAAGTCGGACCTGTTTGCGCAAGTTTGGAAGCTGTCTGGCCAGATTCGCCACTCCAGCTCTAACGCCGCCGGGCTCGACCGTCTATCCGGGAGCCTCATTATCACACGCCCGAAGTGGTAGTATGCGTCTATGGCCGCGCGAAGGTCGCCACAGAGCATCCTTGCCGAGGTGGGCGCCACGTTGGCGTCGAGCCTGACGCGAGAAGGCATCCACACGATCGCCCGCCAGATCTGCGAAGCCATGGACGTCTTCTCCTGCGACATCTGGGAGTACGAGCCGGGCGCGCGGCGCGTCACGTTCATGGCCACCTGGTGCACCGCTGAGGAGAATCCCTACGGCGACAGCGTCGGCGACACCGCGGAGCTCGACGACTGGGAGGGCATGCGCACCGTCGTCGAGGACCGGCAGACCGTCGAGCTGCACGGCGACGACCACGACCTGCCGCTCACCGACCGAGCGTCCTTCGAGAAGTGGGGCTTCCAGACCACGATCGACACGCCACTCGTCTACGACGACCGCGTCATCGGTGTGCTCGGCCTCGTGGAGACGCGCAAGCCGCGGCATTTCACGCAGGCCGAGCGCACACTCCTCGGGCAGCTCGCCGTGCACGCGGCGATCGCCATCAGCAACGCTGGGGTACTCCGGCGGCTGGAGGAGCAGAATCGCCAGCTCCAGGCGCTGCGCGAGATCGGGGCCGCTCTCACCTCCACCCTCGTGTTCGAAGAGGCCCTCGACGTGATGGCACGAGAGGCGGCCGAGGCCCTGCTCGTGTCGCGCTGCATCATCAACGAGTACACGGAAGACAACGACATGCTGACGCCGCTGGTGGCCTACGAACGGGAGGAAGTGAGCGGCGGCCGTCGCGGCCGCACCGGCCGACTCCCGAACCCACGTCCTTCCGGCCGTGTTGTCCTCGAGCGCGGCGCGGAGGTCGAGCAGACCTCGGACCCCGACCTCGACGCAGCCATGCGCTCAGAGATGACCGACCGTGGCGAACGCTCGAGCCTGAACGTGCCGCTAATCTACAAAGGTCTGCCTCAGGGCCTCATGCGCCTCATCGAGACACGCGAGGAGCGACGCTTCACCGCCGAGGACATCGAGCTGGCGCGCGGCATCGGCGAGCTGGCGGCGCTCGCCTTCCAGAACGTGCGCCTGTACCGGTCACTGCAGGAAAAGGCCGACAACGACGGACTGACCGGCCTGTGCAACCACCGCCGGTTTCAGGAACGTCTGTACGATGAGTTCGTCCGGGCGAGCCGCTACAACCTGCCGCTCACACTTCTGATGATCGACATCGACGGCTTCAAGGCCTTCAACGACGATTTTGGCCACGTGACCGGCGACAGAGTCCTGTGCATCGTCGCCGAAGTCCTGCAGGCAGGGCTGCGCCAACACATCGACCTGGCGGCGCGCTACGGCGGTGATGAGTTCGCCGTGATGCTGCCCAACACGCCGCCGGACGGTGCCGAGTCGAAGGGCGACCTGCAGGTGCGGCCGGGTGACGAAGGTGTTGCCCGCGCCGGAGCTCACGGCGGTGGCGCCGTGGGCGTCGCCAAGCGCATCTGCCACGAGGTCGAGGTCACCGCCGGAAAGGCCGATGATGTGCCGCGGGGCATCACGGCGTGCATCGGCGTCGCCCTGCTCACGCCCGCGATGAAAGACGGCGGCGCGCTCGTGCGAGCCGCCGACGCCGCGCTCTACGAAGCCAAGCACACCGGCAGGAACATGGTGGTGGTCGCCGGCTGACACGGCGGCGAAGACTGCGGCCATCCATGGTTCAGAACGCCCGGAGCCTCACGACCTTGGGCTGGCGCTCACCCGGATCGTCCGCGTCGGGCCGGTCGCCTGCCGTCTACCCAGCTTTCCCGTCCTCGCGTAAAGTGGCCGCAACGGGAACGGGAGGAGGCGCACATGGAGAGGCCGAGCACTTCCTATATCGACGTGGAGTGGGTGCAGCGGCTCGAAGACTACGTGGCGGAGGTGCTCAGCAGCAGGGCGAGCCGCGACGTCAACGCCCTGCACCAGGAGCGCACGACCTTCGGCCAGCACGCCGCCGACGTGCTGGCCAGCAAGGCGGGTAGCTGGACCTTCATCTTGAGCTTCATCGGGGTGCTCGGCCTGTGGATCCTGGTGAACGTCGTCGTGCTCGTGCGCCACTGGGATCCCTACCCGTTCATCCTGCTCAACCTGGTGCTCTCCTGCCTGGCGGCCATCCAGGCGCCGGTCATCATGATGAGCCAGCAGCGGCAAGCGACCCGTGACCGCCTGCAGGCCGACAGCGACTTCCAGGTGAACGTCAAGGCCGAGATCCTGCTCGAGCACCTGACCAAAGAGGTCGAGGAGATCAAGTTGCTTCTGGCGCCCGAGGGCGGACCCCAGCCCGAGGGTCGTGCAACGTGACCACACAATCCACCGAGCGGAGGCCCCATGTCCGGCATCTTTGAGTACGTCGAGCACCCGCACATAGAGCAGCGCAAGGCGGCGGGGCCGCCTACGGTCGCCGCCGCCGTGGCCCAGGTCCACGGGCCCAGCATGATGGGGCGCCTCAACGCCAAGGTCGGGCTGAAGATCACCCTCGTCGTCGGCACCATGTGGTGCGCCTACTTGTTCACGGTGCTCGCCCTGATCAGCGCTCCGTCGGCGTTCAAGACCGGCAACACGATCATCATGGTCGCCTGGATCGCCCAGACGTTCCTGCAGTTGGTGCTGCTGCCCATCATCATCGTCGGCCAGAACGTGCAAGCCACCGCCGCCGACGCCCGTGCCGAGGCTACCTACAACGACGCGGCCGCCGTGCTCGAAGAGGCCAAGCAGATCCAGGCCCATCTGGCCGCGCAGGACGCCGAGATCGAGAAGATCGTGGCGGCACTGAGCGCGGCCAAGGCTGGGTGAGGAGGCCGGGGGCGCTAGTCTGAGCCGGCGGCCCCGGCGCCCCCGGCGGTCGCGGCGGTGCCGTCGCCCTCGCGGTTGGCCTTGCCCAGGTAGCTGCTTTCGGGCGGCAGGCGCCCTCCGAGCAGCAGGCCCGGCCCAATGGCCAGAAGGGCGGCGATGGCGGCCACGAACAGCGGCCAGTCGAAGGCGTCCACCACCCAGCTCCGGAAGATGTACTTGAGACGGTCGGTGGCGAGGTCCATCACGTAGGCCTCCAGGGTGCCGGGTGGCGGTTGCGGCGCCCCCGCCGTGGGGTTGCCCAGCTTGCTGATCTCGGTGATGCCTTTGGAGACGTCTATCTTGCCGGCCGCGTCCACGCGCAAGAGCATCGCCTGCTTGAGATCCTGCGGCAGCAGCGTCTGGCCTTTGACCATGAGTGTGGCCTCGGCGGCGGCGCCGTGGGCGGCCGTGGTGGCGGTGTGCGAGAACACGGCCACCAGGATGGCCACGCCGAATACGAAGCCGAGCTGGCGCGCCGTGTTCAGGGCGCCGGAGCCGACGCCGCGCATGTGCTCCGGCAGCGTGCTCATGCCGGCGGCCATCAGCGAAGGCAGCGAGAGGCCAAAGCCGGCGCCCACAAGGGCCATGCGCCAGGCGACGTCGCCGGCGGTGGTGGTCAGACCGATGGAGGCGAGGCTGTAGAGGCCGCCGGCCGAGGCCAGCGCGCCGAGTATCACCAGCGGCCGCGGGCCCACTCGGTCAACCAGCCGCCCGACGAACGGCGCCAGCAGCAAGCCGGTCAGCGGCATGGGGGTGATGGCGAAGGCGGCCCGCAGCTCGGTCCAGTCGAGCACGCCGACGAGGAAGATGACTAGCAGAAAGGCGGCGCCCATCATGGCGATGTCCACCGTGGCCACGGCCACGTTGGCGGCCGCGAACGTGCGCCGCCGGAACAGGCGCAGCTCCAGCATCGGCGTGGGCACGCGCAGCTCCCAGAACGTGAACCCGGTGAGGGTCACGACGGCCACCGCGAACAAGCCCAGCACGCGCAGCGAGGTCCAGCCCCACTCGTTGGCTTGGATGATGGCCAGGGTGAGACAGAAGAGGCCCGCGGCTACCAGGATGATGCCGGCGTAGTCGAGGGCGGTCTCGGTGGCGCGGCGGCCGCCGCGCCACCGAGACCGCCCTCGACT
>Ga0247847_1000446_pt1 | contig 9958 bp, 11 predicted proteins | sample PFST25metaG_FD_186002 | JGI IMG/M metagenome (GOLD analysis project Ga0247847, IMG submission 186002) | Peat soil microbial communities from Stordalen Mire, Sweden - P.F.S.T25 | ecosystem: Environmental > Terrestrial > Soil > Wetlands > Peat | place: Sweden: Norrbotten County, Stordalen Mire...
CCTTGACGAGATGTACATCGCCGCCCAGCTCAATGTGAACAGGCGATGCCGCGACCGTGGTCAGCCTTTGATGTCAGCGGACCTAGGACCTGTCGGCGGTAGGGCCTGCGACTTCGACAAGGTTCTCACTGGGGCGTAGGCATGAGTGGCGAGAGTGCGTCGAAGATCGCCCAGACTTCGCCGATGATTTCGTTGCGGCGGCTGTCCAGATCCCTGAGCGGACCATTCGGAACCCTCTGGTGGGGGCGTAGGTCGCTCGGAGCCTTGTGACCACGGCATTGAGGTGTCGAGTCGTGCTCGTCGCCCTCACGACGCGTTCGAGGACTTCGTCAGAGAACGCCGAAGCGCGACGGATCGACTCGTCGAGCACCGACGTGTCGAATTCCCAGAAGGTTTCCGTGCCGGGCTTGTTGTCATAGAGCTTGATGTTGCGGTAGCACTCGAAGTGAAGCGCTCGCCGCCAGCCCTGTTCCTCGCTCTCAGTGACGCGGGTGAATTCATCGAGTGCTGCGTGCCGTGCCTGTCGACCTTCGATGAGCGCACAGACGATGCGCTCGCAGCACCGATACCCGCGACAACAAGGTCATCGACCCAATGGACTTCCACGACGCAATCGTAGGAGACCGCTTTCGGCGTCGACGTAGGCAAGCACCGTGACCGCGTGAGCAGTGGGACGATTGCGGAGTGGGCGAAGACGAGGCTGGACCGGAGGACGTCGACGCGCTTGTCGCTCTCCGCAAGTTCGCTTGGCAGATCGCGAAAGGACTCCTGCCGTACCCTGACGCCGCGCGACGACGCAGGATCCGACGACAGGCGAAGGCGCTCGTCCGATTTGCCCGATGGCCGGGGAACGACGCGACTCCGATCGACATCGCCCAGCTCTGCCTAGTTCGGAGCCTTGCTCTTCAAAAGGCGACTCATCGGGCGGTCCGATGGCGCCAGCCGGAGGCTGCGGCTTTGCTTGCTCGCTCCTCGGTCGAGAACACCATCCTTGGCCTCTGGGTGCTCTTCGCCGACTCGCCGATGGATCGGCTGCGAGGCAGTACAGGGCAGGCGATGAAGGGAGCTTTCAGATACCTGACGGACGGCGACGTCTTGAAGACGGAGTTGATCGACCTGCTTGTCGAAGAGATCGGCGGGGATGGATCGCTGCCGCACATCAACGTGATGGCAGATGCCGTCCAGACGAAGGCCGATTCCAGCCTTACGACCGACCTCTACCGCCGTCTTTACGTCCCGCTCTCTTCGTTCTTCACGCACGCCAACGGCCTTGCGTTGATGCGACAGCTGAAGTCTGACGGTTCGGCTCGCTTCCGCCCGTCGTACCCATGGCATCGCCGCGGACCCGTCCGGGCGGCGGACGCGTGTCTCGGCATCATGGCCTTTGTCATCTGCGGACGTCTCGATCAGCCGGCTGAGCTCACCAAGGCGTTCATCGACTACGCGAATGCCCACCTCTCTCGTTCCTTGGCACCGCTAGTCGTAGTAGCTGGACGCGGGTCGCGCAGATCAATCAAGTGGTCCCGGGTACCCCTTGCGATTCAGCGTCTGCGTGAGGGGACGAGGTATTACCACTCGACGCAAGCCGCGCTCGATCCGTGGGAGGTTCGCGCGGCGCGGATTCGCGCGGATCTGATCGCGATGTTGTCGGTTTACGAACCGCAGGAACCTGTGGAGTCGTTTCCGCGCATTGTTGAATTGCTTGTGCGGATGCTGGTCGGTGAGCCTCCGACTCCAGATACAGGGGGCGAGGACTCGCTCGGCGTTTCATAGGTGCGTGATGCGGCTCCTCGAACGACGATGACGGTGGCCGGGCGCACGACCGCAGGGGAAACTTCCGTCTGAATTGTCGCTTGCAATACTCCACTCTCCGATATATCGTGATTGGAGAGCCGCGTCGAAGGGGAGGTCCACATGACGGTCGAAGGGATTCGCGGGTCGTCAGATCGCAGCGTCCTCGTCCTCACGAGTCTTGCCGGTGGCCCAAAGCATGGCTATGGCCTCATCAAGGACATCGAAGGCTTTGCAGGCGTGAAGCTCGGTCCGGGGACGCTGTACGGATGCCTCGCCAAGCTGGAACAGGCGGGACTCGTCGAAGCTCTGCCCGCAGAGGACCGTCGCCATCCCTATCGCATCACCGCATCAGGTCTGCAAGCTGTGAGGGAGCGACTCGTCGAGTCCGCGCGCATCGCCGAACTCGGCTTGGGCAGAGTTGCAGGAGCCATGTCATGAACAGTTGGTTGTTCCGCTCACTGGTGGTGCTCTACCCCAAGGCTTGGCGGGAGCGCTACAGCAAGGAGGTAGGGGACCTGTCCGCAGAGCTTCTCGCAGCCGGAGAGACGACACGACTGCACCTCGCGCTCGGGCTAGCAATGTCGGCGCTCGCCGAGCGAGTCCGCTCTTTGCACAGGGCGCGCCTTGTCGCGGTGCTGTCGGGCGGTGCGGCTCTCGCTGTTGTGGTGGCCGCCCTCCTGGTGACGAACGGCTTCGGACCAGGCGGATCGACCGGTCCGAGGGTGACGCCGGTCGGATGGTCGCCGAGCAGTTACGGCGATGCACAGGTGTCGGCTCCCCCGTCACCGCCGGTGCTCGTGAGTCTCGGCTCGGGAAGAACGGGCCTCGAACAGGTGATCGCGACAGCCGCGTCGACCGCCTCAGGTCAGCTCTGCCTGGCGGCTCCCGGCGGTACCGTCGTTTGCTTGCTTCCCATGGGCATGGTCCCTCCGGCCTACGCCGGTGAGAAGCCCACCGTCATCAACGGCGTGCCGGTCTACTTCGGACCGAAGGGCGACTTCTACGCGCCGTCCCTCGGCGTGGAGGTCACAGCCAGTGGCCCCCTGGCGCGCCGGATCGTCGACACATTGACCCGCAATCGGATTCCAGGCTGTTTGCAGACCAGCCCCCGGCCTCCCGCGTGCGTGACTGGCGTGGCCGAGACGGTCAAAGTGAAAGTGAGCACGATCACTCCCGCGAAGTGACGTAAATGCCAGTGGTGCGTCAGACCGCTGCCTGGAGCGTCCGCACCGTCGAACGTGACTCGGTCGAACGTGACTCGATAGGGCATATGTATCTCACGGCAAGGTAGTTCCGGGACGTGGTCACGCTCGATGGCGGACGACCCGGACTGTCGCGAGGGCCAGGAGCGCGGCGAGGCCGATCAGGACCGCTCCCTCGATGCCCTGAAAGATGCAGAAACGGCTCGCCGGCTGATAGCTCACCCAGAACGTGTAGTGGTGGAGCGACAGCCACCGTGACGCGGCAGTGTTCCCGGGCACGATGATGCCCCGGATCTTTGCCTGGAGCGTCAAGAGCATTCGAAGGTCGACCCTGGCCGACGCGCTGGGGCTGAGCACCTGCCCACCCGGCCCGGTGAACCAGCTGCGGACGAGCCAATTGCTTAGGGGACCTTCGCCGGGTGACTGCGGAGGACGGTTGACGCCGCCGACGCTGATGCTGATTGCCGAGAAATGCGACGAGGCGAGCGCCCCGATAGCAAGCATGCGAGGCAGGAGCACCGATGCACCGACCACCAGCCCTCCGACGACAACCGTCGTGGCGGCCATCGCGGCCACGACGCGCTTGATCACCGCGCCGAGGAAGATCCCGAGTACCAGCGCGAACAGTGACCACACCGCGAGCATCCACCACGTCGTGGTGAAGAGCCCCGCCAGCCACTGGCTCCCGACAGGGCCGAACACGACCTCGAAGTAATGCGCATACCAGCCGCCGAACATGAGCCCGAGCACAACGGCCATCGCCGTCACTACGATGGCTATTGCCGCGAGGGTGATGAGCACGAACCGGTCCCGGCCAGCGCCCTGAGTCCAAGCAAAGCGGAAGGTCCCGGACTCGAACTCACGTGACACCACCGGCGCGCCGACGAAGACGCCGAGGACGACCAGGAGCACGCGAAGCGAGATGGCGAACGACTTGAAGGCGGTGCCCGAGAGGGGGAACGCTCCGCATTGCTGGCGCCCAATCGTGTCGTAGCGGTGCCGGACGCACCCATCGGCGACGTAGACGGCGTAGCTAGCGTGCGCGCTGTGCTGTTCGAGGATGATCGCGACCACGAAGACGACGACCACAGCAAACGCGCTGATCAACACCGGTCGGTGCAGCGTCCAGGTGACTCGCGCTAGTCGTCGCCACGGTACGCGACGGCTGCGCATCACGCGGAGGTGATCGTCATCGCGACATCGTCTCGTTCGCGCGATTCGTTGCGATGGTGAGCGGCCGGGAGGGCGCCGAAGCCGATAGCTCTCGGTCTCTCGCCCGAGCAGCGACCAGAGTGTCCTCTCTGGTCATGCTCGCGCGCGTCCCCGGATGCACCGGACGGTCGCGAAGCTGAACAGGACCGCGAGGCCGATCAGGACCACTGCCTCGACTCCCTGAAAGATCCAGAAGCGGCTCGCCGGCTGGTAGCTCATCCAAAAGGCGTCGTGATGGAGCGACAGCCACCTCGTGGGGTCGGTGAGTCCGTGTATTACCGCGGTCTGCACGTGGTCCATAACGTTGTACGCCGCAAGGCGGTTCAGCTCGCGTCCGCCGGTTCCAGTCACCCAACCGCGCACGAGCCAGCCGCCCGAAAGTGTTCCGCCGGCGTACGAAGTCGAATTGAGTGTGCCGATCGCCATGCTCATTGGTGGTATCCGCGATGTAACGAGCGGAGCGACGCCGAGCAGCCGGTGGACGAGGTCCAGGTTTGACGCGGCGACGAGGGCCACGCCCCCGACTGCAGTCGCGGCCATCGCTGTCACGGTTCGTCCGATCAACGCTCCGAGAAAGGTGCCGAGGACGAGGGCAAACAAAGCCCATGCAGCAAGCGTGACGGGCGTCGCATTGAAGAGCCCGGACTGCCACTGGCTCTGGACACCGACGACTTCGAACGAATGGATGTACCAACCAAGCAGGGCGCCGAGCACGCAGGCTGACGTCACCGTGAAACCAGCAAGCACGACGAGCGTCGTGATCACAAAGCGGGTCCGGCCGACTCCCTGGGTCCAGGTGAAGCGGAAGGCACCCGACTCGAGCTCGCGGGAGATCAATGGCGCACCGACGAAAACGCCGATCACCACCGGAAACAGCTGAATAACAGACACGAGGAGCGTGAAAGCGTCGGGGCTCGCGAACCTAATCAGGAGGGAGCTGGCGTGAGAAGGCGCGGTGAACCGCTCCAGGACGATCGCAAGCGCACAGGCACAGAACAGCGCCAACACGCCCATCAGGCCCCCTCGGTGTTGCAGCCAGGTCACTCGCGCCATCGGGCGCCAAGGTACGGGGTGCTCGTGTACCTGAGGCAGCACAGGAACTGGGGCCAGCACGGTCATAGCACCACCTCGGTCGTGCAGTTACCCATGAAGTTGAGCGGCCCCGGCAGCGTCGACGCGGACGGTTCCCGAAGGTACGCGAGGACGAGCTCTTCGAGCGAGACATCGTCGGACTCCCAGCCGGCCGGTGGGTCCGATCTCCCGTTCGTCCGGACGAGCAACTGTGCGTGACGACCGGCCAGCTGAGACTGCACGACCGGAAACCGCTCGGTGACGGCGCCGGACTCCTCCGCGGGCCCGCTCAGTACCGTGTGGCCGGCAAGAAGCTCGTCGATCTCTCCTGCCATCTGGACCTGACCGTGGGTGAGGAGGATCAGATAGTCGGCCACCCGCTCGAGCTCGGAGATGACATGCGAGGAGAAGAGCACCGAAAGGCCGTCCTCGGCGACGGCGGTCACGACGAGCGCCATGAAATCGTGGCGTGCGAGCGGGTCGAGGCGAGCGACAGGCTCGTCGAGCACGAGCAGGTCGGGATGACGTGCGAGCGCCAAGGTGAGTGCGAGCTGGGCTTGCTGGCCACCGGAGAGCTTGCCGACCTTGCGGTCCGGGGGGATGTCGAGAGTATGAAGGCGCCGTTCGGCTTGTTCCTCGTCGAAGCGCCGGTTCAAGTTGCGCGCCACACCGAGCATCGCCTGGACGGAGAGGTGCCGGTACAAGGGTGCGTCCTGGGCGACGAAGGCCACGCGCTCGAGGGCGTCGAACGAGCCAGCCTCGAGGTCGCCGAGCACCGTCACCTTCCCGGTGGTCGCGGTGAGAAGTCCGACCGCACAGTGGAGCAGCGTCGTCTTGCCGGCCCCGTTCGGCCCGACGAGGGCGACGACGTGGCCGGCTGGTATGGCGAGGGTGCAGTCCCTAAGCGCCCAGGTGCTGTGGTAGCGCTTCCCGAGCCCCGACGTCTCGACGACGTTCACGCCACTCCCTCCCCCCTGCGCCGCCCGTCGCGGCGCGAGGGACGACGCTCGGCGGGACGGTCATGAAAATCCCGCAGCGCGCTCATGAACAGGGCGACGATCCCGTCCTCGTCGAGGCCTGCCGCTGCTGCATCACGGAGCCAGCCGGCGACGAGAGTCCTCCGGAGCTCGGTCAGCTCCGGGAGGCCGACGGTGTCGGGGGCGACCTTGACGAAGGTGCCCTGGCCCGGGCGGCTTCCGATGAACCCCTTCTGCTCGAGGTCGCGGTAGGCCTTGAGCACGGTGTTCGGGTTGATCGAGAGTGATGCGACGACGTCCTTCACCCGAGGCAGTTGGTCTCCCTGGGTCAAGTAGCCGAGCCGCAGAGCGTGCTCGACTTGATGGACGAGCTGCAGGTAGGTCGGCACCCCCGAGCGCGGGTCGAGCCGGAACACCATCGAGGAAACTGGCGCCGACCGGTCGATCGAGTCTTCCCGTGTATCTAACGTCATAGATAAACCGTACCATAGGTACTCAGACGCGTCTTGCACCGCGTCCCCCGCTCGGGATTTGGCGGATGTGGGCTGGCCCGCATGCCCTGGAGAACACGGTCCAGGAGATGCTCGGCACGGCTGAACAACTGCTCACCGATGACGAGTGCGTAGCCGTCATCAGGGCCATCAAGAGTCGACGGGTCACGGTCCACGAGCTGGGCGATGGTGGCGATGGTGGGCAGCTCACAGCCGAGTGAGGGTTTCCGACGACCCAGGGTGGAAAGCGCTGGTGCCCGGTGAAGCGGTTGATGGCGTCATCGGTGTCTTGCAGGCCGGTCCCGTTGAGCCGGAGCGCGAGTCTGATTTCGCCCCATGCAACCTTTCTGGGAGGCTAAGCGTCATAGAGAGTGTGAGCATCGCCAGCGGAAGAACTGTCGGGGCCTCACCTGCCAGCGTCCGTGGGGGAGTCTCTGCGGAGGACCTGGAAGCGCTGTACAGGTCGGAGCGCGACCGGATGGTGCGGTTGGCTCTGCTGCTGGTCGGCTCCGCGGCCGACGCCGAGGAACTGGTGCAGGAGTCTTTTGTCCGCATCGCCAGAGCGCGACGACCTCTGGAGAACCCCCCCGCCTACCTCAGAACCACGGTGGTCAACCTAAGTCGTAGTCACCTTCGTCATCTTCGGGTGCAGCGTCGCCAACCTGCGATTATCCCTGGTCTTGTCGAGAACCCTGACCTCGATGAAACCTGGGGCGCTGTCTGTCGGCTGCCTTTCCGCCAACGCGCCGTCGTCGTCCTCCGTTACTACGAGGACCTCCCGGAAGCAGAGACAGCGAGGCTCCTTGGTTGCCGGGCGGGCACCGTCAAGTCGAATCTCCACCACGCGTTGGCGAGGTTGAAAAAGGAGTTGTCATGACGCAACTAGACGATGAGGTTCTAGAGAGAAAGTTGCGGAATACGCTCCGCGCGGTCGCGGCAAGCCCAATCGGCCCAGGCCGAACACCGGAAGTAGCCGCCCTACCCAGACCTCGCGTCCGCAGGACGGTGACGGCTGCACTTGTGGCTGCCGCCATCCTGGTGGTGTTCTTCGTCCCTCTGCCACACGTAAGCCTGTTCAGGCATCTTGTCACTCCTGGCAGCAGGCTCACGACACCGACCAGCGTGGTGCCTGCCACGGTCACACCTACCTCCGAGGGGCTTCCAAGAGATGTGAAAGGAGTCGAACAGTCCTTGCGTGCGGTGCCGGTCCCCTCCTGGTTCGTGAACACCGTGGAGAAAGCGGCCATCCAGCGGCAACCCGGTCGGATGGGCTGCCTCACGATGGTCGGTCAGCCCTTGGCCTTCAGCGTCGGGAATAGTCCTACCTTCATCGTGTGGAACGGGTCTCTCACCGCATTCAAGCCGGTGTGCCCAAGCCATCCACACGTAGCCGCGTACTTAGAGTACGAGGGCAACGGGTTGGCTGGAACGGGATACGACGGAATCTCGGGAAGCCGTGGCAAGGTTGAAGGGACTGCCACCACTCTGTTGCTCATTCCCGACTGGCCCGTCGCGGGACGGCAGGTGTACGTCTGGGCCGACCTCCCGTCCGACGTGGCGTACGTGACCTACTCGTACGAGGGCAGGGACTTGACCTGGGTACGACCTCAGAGGGGGGTAGCGGCCTTCCTTGTGCCACGACCCGCCGTGTTCGATGGGTCCTACGCGGTCTATTACACCGCCCCATTCCCCCTCGTCACCGCCTATAACGCTGATGGGGTCCAGTTGGCACGAGAGAAGGCACCGCGTGTCGATGGGGACGACTTTGGTAGGTCTCCCAGTGGCGTTGTGACGGGGGTTGCCTCGGTTTGCCATGGACCTCGTGTCCCTGCCGGTGAGGTTCTCCATGTGAAGGTGAGCCTCTACTCGGGATCGATTCTCCTCGCCTCCGAGTCGGTCCGCTCAGGTGCCAAGTACAGGTTCTCAGTCATACCTGGGTCGTACCGTCTGACGGGCTGGTGGGGTTCCAGGACTGTGACCATCCGGGCCGGTCACATTGTCGTCGCCAACTTCATGATCCCGAAGACGTGCATCTAGGGGTCGCGCCAACGGTATGCGAACCCCTGGTCGCCTGCCCGCCGACACATCCGATCCCGCGACCCCGCGGCCACGATGGTCGGTGTCATGATGCCGATGGTGCGCAAGCTCGGCGCGATCGCGGCAGTGGCCATGACGCTGATACTCGCTGGCTGCACCACTAGCGCCCAGACCACAAGCCCGAACAAGCCGACATCGACGGTGCTGATGACGATTCCTCCACTGGGCGGCTACAGCACGACCACGACGCTTGCCTCGCAGTCCACGACTCCACCTCCAACTCTGTCGAGCACCATGTTGCAGCCTCCGGTCACGATTCAATACGAGCCGGGACCGGTCGTGCCCGTGCCTTCAGTGCCATGCACCGATGGCGAGCTTCGCGCGACGGACTTCGGCAGCGGCCCTTTCACCGACATGGCCGAAAGCGAGGACATCATCACGATTTCGTCCTCGGTTCCGTGCAGGCTCTACGGATACCCGACTGTGGAGTTCGGTGACCTGTCACACCCCTTGGCCGTCGGGGTGCAACGCACCGGAGTCGTGGGACACCAGGCGTCTCCCAGGCCAGTCGCAGTGGGCACCGGGACGCCAGCGTCGTTCCTGTTGCAAACCGCCGAGGGACCAATAGCCCCGGATTGCAAGGAAACCGGGCTTTTGAGCATCGGGGTGTCCGGCAGCGCACCCAGCGTCTCGGTGTCTCTCCCGGCGGCGAGCTTCCGTTCGGCGTGGTACGTCTGCGGCCAGGTGCAGGTGACACCGTTCGAGCAGGGAGACACCGTTGACCAGTACGCGTGAGTCCACTGGCATGAGGCCGGGCAGGCTCGTCGTTCTCGCGATGGTGACTATGACGCTCGCCGCATGTACGAGTTCGATGGCGTCCCGACCCACGAGCCGGACGGCGAGTTCCTCAGGTCGACACTCGGACCTTTTGTCTGCCACAACAGTCCCAACGGTCCCGTACTTGGGGCCGTGCCCGTTGCAGCCGGTAAGCCTCCCGGCAACGCACGTGCCGGCGAGCGGACTTGTGGAGGTCGATGTCGGAACTCACCAGCGATTCCATCCCATCCGGGTAGTACCTCTGGACAATCCGCAGGCCGCGATATTCGCGGGCGGTGACCTCTACGTCTCCTACTCGCCCTCGGGACCAGAGAGTGGCTTTCGGGTGGAGCGCATC
>Ga0247847_1000448_pt1 | contig 9917 bp, 4 predicted proteins | sample PFST25metaG_FD_186002 | JGI IMG/M metagenome (GOLD analysis project Ga0247847, IMG submission 186002) | Peat soil microbial communities from Stordalen Mire, Sweden - P.F.S.T25 | ecosystem: Environmental > Terrestrial > Soil > Wetlands > Peat | place: Sweden: Norrbotten County, Stordalen Mire...
ACCGTCTGGGCTCTCTCGGTCTCGGGCTCGACCATCTACGCCGGCGGGGAGTTCACGTCCATCGGCGGCCAGACCCGCAACCACATCGCCGCCCTGGATGCGGCCAGCGGTGCGGCCACCGCCTGGGATCCCGATGCGAACGGTGCCCTCTGGGCGCTCCTGGTCTCGGGCTCGACCATCTACGCCGGCGGGGAGTTCACTTCCATCGGTGGCCAGAGCCGCAACAACATCGCCGCCCTGGATGCGGCCAGCGGTCTGGCCACGGGTTGGGACGCCAATGCTGACGACGCGGTCTGGAGCCTCGCCATCTCGGGGTCGACCGTCTATGCCGGCGGGTACTTCACCTCCATCGGCGGCCAGAACCGCAACAGCATCGCTGCTCTGGATGCTCGCACCGGCACCGCCACGGCCTGGGACCCGAACGCCACCTTCGTTGACATCGGTGACCGCAGCCAGGCGAGGAGTGGCGACGCGGGCCTCTCCAGCAACTCCTCGGGATGCGCGGTCGCCGCCCTCGCCGTCTCGGGCTCGACCGTCTACGTCGGCGGACTCTTCACCTCCATCGGTGGCCAGGACCGCAGCAGCCTCGCCGCCCTAAGTGCGAGCACCGGCTTGGCCACGGCCTGGAATCCTTGGGCAGCCGGCAGCTATCCCTCCGTCTACGCTCTCGCCGTCTCGGGCTCGACCGTCTGTGTCGGCGGGGACTACACCTACATTGACGGGCGGGCCCGGCAAAGCCTGGCGCGCTTCACGCTAAGCCAGCCGCAAGTCCACTCCCGCCCCCACAAGAGGCATCCGGTGCCGGCAAGGGCGGGCGCGGTTCTCAGGGCCCACCAACGTTCCCCCAGTGTCGCCTACCACTTCACCGGCCACGCCGGCAAGGGCATCTCAGCGCGCCGCCATCATCGGCGATTGGGCCAGCAGAGGAGGGACGTGCGATGAGGCGCGCCGTGCGGTCGTCAGTGAGTCTGTTTGTGGTCTGCGCGTGCTGTCTCGGGGTGCTTGTGGTCGCCCCGGCGGCCAGGGCCGAAGTCCTACCCAGCTCCGCTCCGGACGCCGGGGTGTCGTTCACGGATGGCACAGTGGATGCCATCGCCACCGCACCCAACGGGATCACCTACATCGGCGGAGACTTCACCCACGTCAGGATCGACACTGGCGGCGGTGTCGCCCTTTCGGCGGCCAGCGGCGCGCGCGACGTGCGCTTTCCGCGGGTGGACGGGGAGGTGTGGGCGACGGTCGCGGACGGCACCGGTGGCTTCTACATCGGTGGCTCCTTCGCCAAGGTAGGCAGCATGACCCGCAACAACATCGCCCACATCTTGGTCAACGGCGACGTGGATCCCGCCTTCGACCCCAATGCCAATAGCGACGTCTGGGCCCTCGCCGTCTCGGGCTCCACCGTCTACGTCGGCGGCTACTTCACCTCCATCGGTGGCCAGACGCGCAACCGCATCGCCGCCCTGGACGCCACCAGTGGCGCGGCCATGGCTTGGGACCCGAATGCGAGCCTTCCGGCGGGCTCCGGTGACGCAAGCGTCGCTGCCCTTGTCGTCTCGGGGTCGAGAATCTACGTCGGCGGGAAGTTCACCTCCATCGGTGGCCAAGCCCGCAACAGCATCGCCGCCCTGGATGCCACGAGTGGCGCCGCTACGGCCTGGAACCCCAACGCGACATGGTATGGCGATCCCGCCAGGGTCCTCGCCCTCGCCGTCTCGGGTTCGACCGTCTACGCCGGTGGTTACTTCTACCGGATCGGGGGGCAGCCCCGCGACATGGTCGCCGCCCTGGATGCGAGCAGCGGCCTGGCCACGCCCTGGAACCTTCAGATCGGTGAGGACGGCAACGGCGTCTTGGCCCTCGCCGTCTCGGGATCGACCGTCTATATCGGCGGCAACGGCGACATGCAGGCGGCGGGCACTGGCTGGGGCTCGTTTGCCCTCGCCGTGGATGCGACCACAGGCGAGGCCACGGCCTGGAACCCCGAGGTGAGCCTGCCGGGCAACGATGGCGGCGCATACGTCAACACCCTCGTAGTGTCGGGCTCGACCGTCTACCTAGGCGGGGCCTTCACCTCTATCGGTGGCCAGACTCGCAATCGCATCGCCGCCGTGAGTGCGACCACCGGCGCGGCCACGGCCTGGGACCCCAACGCGAGCGGCGCCGTCTATGCCCTCGCCGTCTCGGGCCCGACCGTGTACGCCGGTGGAGAGTTCCGTTCTGTCGGCCTCGTGGCCCGCAATCACCTCGCCGCCCTGGACTCCAGCGGCGCCCTCACGGCCTGGGATCCCAGCGCCAACAACACCGTCCGCGCCCTCGCCGTCTCGGGCTCGACCGTCTACGCCGGTGGCGACTTCACTTCCATCGGCGGCCAGACGCGCTACGGAATCGCCGCCCTGGATGCGACCAGCGGGGCAGCCGCAGCCTGGGATCCCCACTCGACGTACGCGACCTACACCGTCGGCTCCGTCGAGGCCCTCGCTGTCTCGGGCTCGACCATCTATGCCGGCGGTTACTTTGACACGATCGGCGGCCAGAGCCGCAACGGCATCGCCGCCCTGGATGCCAGCAGTGGCCTCGCCACGGCCTGGAATCCTAACCCAGGCGGTACCTACCTCAGTGTCGACTCTTTCGCCGTCTCGGGCTCGACCGTCTACGTCGGCGGCCAATTCACCTTCATCGGCGGTCAGACTCGCAACAACATCGCCGCGCTGGACGCCAGCAGTGGCGCGGCCACGAGCTGGAACCCCAACGCAGGTGGCACTAGCTACCCCGGTGTCAGCGCCCTCGCCGTCTCGGGCTCGACCGTCTACGTCGGCGGCCAATTCACCTCCATCGGCGGCCAGGCACGCAACAACATCGCCGCCCTGGATGCCGGCAGCGGCGCTGCCACAAGCTGGAATCCCGATGCCAGTGACTCAGCCTATCCCTCGTATGACGGGGTCCGCGCGCTTGTCGTGTCTGGCTCGACCGTCTATGCCGGCGGCTGGTTCGACACCATCGGCGGTCAGACTCGCAACAACATCGCCGCGCTGGATGCTGCCAGCGGCGTCGCGACGACCTGGAATCCCGACGCGAGCCGCGACACCGACGACCCGTCTCTCTCGGTAGTGAACGCCCTCGCCGTCTCGCGCTGGACCATCTACGCCGGCGGGTCCTTCCCCTCCATCAGCGAGCAGGGCCGGCAGTACCTGGCGCGCTTCGTGCTACGCCGGCGGCAAATCCACCACAAGGGGCATACGGTGTCGGCAGTCGCGAGCCGCCGACAGCGAGCGGGCGACAAGTGGGGGAACTTGCGATGAAGCGCGCGGTCTGGTCTTCGGTAGGCATGTGTGTGTTGTTCCTATGCTGTCTCGGCGCGCTGCTGGTCGCCCCGGCAGCCAGGGCCGAGGCCCTGCCCAGCTCCACTCCTGATGCTGGGGTTTCCTTCACGGACGGCGCGGTGGACGCCATCGCCACCGCACCCAACGGGATCACCTACATCGGTGGGGATTTCACCCACGTCAGGTCCGATACGGGAGGTGGCGCCGCCCTCGCTGCGACCAGCGACGCGAGCGACGTGCGCTTTCCGCACGTGGACGGCTACCTATTGGCGACGGTCTCAGACGGCAGCGGTGGCTTCTACATCGGTGGCCATTTCACCAACGTGGGCGGCATCGCCCGCAACAACATCGCCCACATCTGGGCCAACGGCGCCGTGGATCTTGCTTTCGACCCCAATGCCAATGGAGACGTCGAAACTCTCGCCGTCTCGGGTTCGACCATCTATGTCGGCGGGTATTTCACTACCATCGGCGGCCAGCCCCGCAACTACCTCGCCGCCGTGAACGCCACCAGCGGCGCTGCCACGGCTTGGAATCCCAACGTCAGTGACTCTGCCGAGCCCCAGTACTGCGCGGTCTGGGCCCTCGCCGTCTCGGGTTCGACCATCTATGTCGGCGGATACTTCACCGCCATCGGTGGCCAAGCCCGTAACTACATCGCCGCCGTGGATGCCACGAGCGGCGCTCTCACAGCCTGGGACCCCGATGCGAACAGCTCGGTGAGTGCCCTCGCCGTCTCGGGCTCGACTGTCTTTGCCGGCGGATACTTCTGGGTCATCGGCGGTCAGTACCGCGACAACATCGCCGCCCTGGATGCCACCACGGGCGCGGCCACGGCCTGGAACCTCGACTACGGTTCTGACGGTACCGTGCCCTGGGCCCTCACAGTCTCAGGATCGACCCTCTACATCGGCGCCGACGGCTACATGCAGATCGGCAGTCAGTCCCGCGCCTTCGCCGCTGCCGTGGATGTGACCAGTGGCGTGGCTACGGCCTGGAATCCCAATGCGAACGGCGAAGTCTGGGCTCTGTCAGTCTCGGGCTCGACCGTCTACGTCGGCGGGTCCTTCACCTACATCGGCGGCCAGGCCCGCAGCCATATCGCCGCCTTGGATGCGACGAGCGGTGCGGCCACGGCCTGGGACCCCGATGCGAACGGCACGGTCTACGCCCTCGCCGTCGCGGGCGCGACCATCTACGCTGGTGGGGATTTCACGTTCATCGGCTCCGTGGCCCGCAATCACATCGCTGCCTTGGATCCCAGCGGCGCCCTCACGGCCTGGGACCCCAACGCCGACAACACCGTCCGCGCCCTCGCCGTCTCGGGCTCGACCGTCTATGCCGGCGGGGAGTTCATGTCTATCGGTGGCCAGAGACGCATTTTCATCGCCGCCCTGGATGCGAGCAGCGGCCTCGCCACGGCCAGCGATCCCAGTGCCGCCGGCAGCTCGGTCGACGCTCTCTCCGTCTCGGGCTCGACCGCCTATGTCGGCGGGTACTTTCCCACAATCGGCGGCCAGAAGCGCGACAACGTTGCTGCCCTGGATGCGACCAGCGGTGCGGCCACGGCCTGGGACCCCAATGCCAACAACACTGTTCGCGCCCTCGCCGTCTCGGGCTCGACCGTCTACGTCGGCGGGGAGTTCACCTCCATCGGCGGCCAGAGTCGCCACTACATTGCCGCCCTGGATGCCACCAGCGGCCTCGCCACGGCCTGGAACCCCAACGCAGGCGGCTCCTACCCGTATGTCTGCGCTCTCGCCGTCTCGGGCTCGACCGTCTACGTCGGCGGCGAATTCACGTCCATCGGCGGCCAGAGTCGCCTCGGCATTGCCGCCTTGGATGCTACCAGCGGCCTCGCCACGGCCTGGAACCCCAACGCAGCTGGTACCAACCTCTATGTCACCGCTCTCGCCGTCTCGGGCTCGACCGTCTACGTCGGCGGGGAGCTTACTTCCATCGGCGGCCAACCCCGCAACCACATCGCCGCTCTGGATGCGACGAGCGGCGTCGCCACGTCCTGGAATCCCAACGCCGACGGCTTGGTCAACGCCCTCGCTGTCTCGCGCTGGAGCGTTTACGCCGGCGGGGACTTCCACTCCATCGGTGGTCAGGCCCGGCAAGGCCTGGCGCGCTTCTCGCTGCTGCCTCCCACCGCACCCACCCCGACCAGCCCCAACGGCGGAGAGAACTGGAGGCTGGGCTGCGGCCACGACATCACCTGGGATGTCGGCAACGGCGGCGCCGTGAGCATCGAGCTGTCGCGCGACAGCGGAGCGAGCTGGCAAATGCTGTTCGCCGCGACGCCCAACGACGGCTCTCAGTCCTGGACGGTCAGCGGCCCGATCACCAGCCAGGCACTGGTGCGCATCGCCAACGCCAACGGCTCCAACTGCTCCGCTGCCAGCTTTGCCATCGCTGCTGCCCTGACTGGCTCGATGAGCCTCAACGGCGGCGCTGCGTACACTCCCAGCGCCGCAGTGACGATCAACAGCTCGGTCGCCGGCGTCAGCGAGATGCGCTTCCGATACGTCGGCGACAGCTGGAGTGGTTGGCAGCCTTACGCTGCCGGCGCGGCTTGGACTCTGCCGGCCGGCGACGGTACCCAGACGGTCGAGGCCCAGTATCGTGACGCCAACGCCAACGTCCTGCCGCTCTCCGACAGCATCGTCGAGGACATGACTCCGCCGGAGACGACCGACAACAGCGACGCGCAGACCTTCGGGAGCTTCCGCCTGGTTCTGACGCCGAGCGACGACACCTCGGGTGTGGCGGCCACCGAGTACCGCATCGACGGCGGCCCCTGGCAGACGGGCAGAAGCGTGCTGCTCAGCATCCACGGGCTCCGGCACCGTCGGCCGGCCTTCAGGGCCGGCAGCCACACCATCCAGTACTACTCCACGGACGCCGCCGGCAACGCCGAGTCGGTCAAGAGCTGCACTGTCACGCTGTAGCACCAGACCGAGTCGCGCCGCGGATCGCCGGCGAGATGCCACCAGACCCCTCGCCGCGATCGTACACGGCTGAGCACTGTCGAACACCGCCGAGTCACGACTGCAGGACCTCCATCACCGGTTCGACTCCGGTCGCCGTCTCCCAGCTGCTCTCCTGCACGGCGCCTTCTCGCACCCTCGCCGTTGTCAGGCGCGGCAAGCGTTTCTGCCGTTCGTACCATTGAGCTGGACCCCCTCGCATGCCGACAAGGAAAGAAGCGGCCCTTCCAGGGCCACGATCAGCCTGCGTCTGATGGAGTCGTTGACAACGGAAGACAGGCAGGGTTGGCAGCGAGATTGATGGAGGCGTGACGATGAAGCGGTCGATCCCCCTACTGGCCGTCCTGCTGGCGTGCCTGGTGTTCGTGCCGGCGGTATTGGCTCAGCCAGGCTCTCCCGGCGGCCCCGGCCCCGGGCATCCGAGTCCCGGCCAGCCTGGCCCCAACTGCCCGTCCGTCGATGTGTCCGTGTTCGCTGTCTCAGGCAGCGTGACTGCGGTCGACACCTCCGCCGACGCACTCACAGTCACCGTCGACCACGGTACCCGCTGCCATGGCGGCACGATCACCGTGAACGTCACCAGCGACACCAAGATCTTCTTGCTCAGCGACCACCTGCGGACAGACATGACCCTTGCCGACATCAATGTCGGCGATCAGGTGGCCATCATCGGCACGGTCGATAACAGTTCGGACACGCCCGTCTACACGGCCAGGGTGGTGTGCGTGCGCGTGCCGAGCTTCGACTGCGAGGGCAGCGTGACGGCCGTCGACAGCGGTGGCGGCACGCTCGCCGTCGCGGTCGGCCACGGCAGCGACGGCCTTGACGGCACGATCACCGTGAACGTCACCAGTGACACCAAGCTCTTCGCGATCAGTGGCGGCCAGAAGACGGCCATCACGTTGGCCGACATCGTCGTGGGCGAGCACGTGAGTGTCCACGGCACCGTCGATAACAGTTCGGACACGCCCGTTTACACGGCCAGCCTGATCTGCGTGCATGGGCTTGGGCTGAGCTTCGCCTGCGTGGGCAGTGTGACGGCGACCGACACCTCAGCCGATGCGCTGACGGTGGCCGTCGACCACGGCACGGCTCAGCTTGGTGACACGCTGACCGCGAACATCACGGGCGACACCGCACTGTTCCTGCTCGGCGCCCACCAGAAAACGGCCATCACCCTGGCCGACATCAACGTCGGCGACCAGGTGGCCATGGTCGGCACCGTAGACTCGAGCTCCGACCCGGCCGTGTACACGGCCACCATAGTCCTTGATTGGGGAACGGCGGCCACCCTGCCGCTGCCGATCTGCACGCCGGCGGCGCTGAAGGTCAAAGCCGGCCAGGCCGGCAGAGGCGACACCCTGAAGATCCACGTCAAGATCGCCGACAAGATGCCGGGCGCGGGCTCGGCCAAGGTGGCCCTTACCCTGACCACGCTCAAGGGCAAGAAGCTTGCTTCCACTACGGTGAGTGGAGTGAGCTTGAACAAGGCGGCTAAGCTCTCGTGGAGGCTGCCGAAGCGCTTGGCGAAGGGAACCTACAGGATCGTCGCCAAAGCGACCGACTGGGCCGGCAACAAGCAGGCCAAGCCGGCGACGGCGACTCTCAAAGTGACCTAGACCAAACGCTGGATACGGTCCTTGCCACTCGCGGCCGGTCAACGGCCGAACGGGAGTGAAGCGGGCGGCGTCACGAGCAGCGTGACGCCGCCCGCAGCTGTTCTGCAGGAATAGCGCGCAAGGCAGGGAGTGGAGTAGCCTCTAGGCTGGCCGGCGTGGGCGATGCCGGACCCGTCCTGGAGGAGGTCAGGCACTGTCACGCAAGGGCTGGTTCCTGTTCTGTGCGCTGTGCCTCATCTGGGGGATCCCGTACCTGCTCATCCGGGTGGCGGTGCGCGAGCTCTCGCCACCGACGCTCCTCTTCTTCCGCACGGCGCCGGCGGCGCTGCTGCTGATCCCGTTCGCTTTGCGCCGCGGCCAGCTTGGCTCGCTGCTCAGGCGCTGGCGCTGGGTGCTGGCTTACACGCTGGCCGAGCTGGCCCTGCCATGGCTGCTCTTGGCCAACGCCGAGCAGCATGTGACCAGCTCGGTGGCTGGGCTTCTGATCGCTGCGGTGCCGCTGATAGGCGCGCTGCTCTACCGCCTGCTCGGCACCGGCGAACACCTCGACGGGCGCCGCTTCGCCGGGCTGGTCGTCGGCTTCGCCGGCGTGGCCGTACTGGCCGGTGTCGACGTGAGCGGCGGCCACCTCTGGGCGGTGGCCGAGCTTCTCGTCGTGGCCGTCTGCTACGCCGTCGGCCCGCTCATCATCAGCAGACGGCTCGCCGACCTGCCCGGCCTGGGCGTGGTGGCCGCGTCGCTTGTCGTCACGGCCGCCGTGTACGCGGCGCCCGCCCTGACCCATCTGCCCGCGTCGGTCTCGCTGGAGACGGTCGGCGCCGTGGCGACATTGGCCGTGGTCTGCACGGCGGTCGCCTTCGTCTTGTTCTTCGCCCTCATCGTCGAGGTCGGTCCGGCACGTTCCACCGTGATCACCTACGTCAATCCACTCGTGGCCGTGCTGCTCGGCGTCGTGTTGCTCGGCGAGTCCTTCACGGTGGGCATGGCGGCGGCTCTGCCGCTGATCGTGGCCGGGTCGGTCCTGGGCACGGCGCCCTCGTTGCATCGGGCGGGGAAGCCGGCCTCGCCGCACACGTAGGTTCCCGTCGCTCCCGTGGCCGGCACCGGCCTGTGCACAAATCGGGCAACGGTCCGCTCACCACGACTGTTGCCCCGCGCAGCCGCGCACGTATAGGATGAGGCCGCTTCTCCGAGCACACGCGCCTACGGGCAGTCGCCTAGGGAGCCTGTGCCGTTAGGGTGCCGCCGGAAACGACGGCGCCTCCCAGTGCGGAAAGGAGAGCGCCCGAGTAGGGGCCGTTCCGCATAGGGGATGGCCCTTTTCTTGTGCCCTCCCTCATGCCGGTCTCCTCTTCTCGTGCCCTCCCCGCTTTGGGATCAAGAAGCCCTGCGAAAGTGGGGCTGCAACCGTCTCGAAGTCGATGAGCGAACGTGTTTGGAGGGTGACATGGCAAGACGCGTTCTTGCGCTCGCATGGGGTGTCCTTGGCCTGGCTCTGGCCGCGGTGCTGGTCATCGGCTTGCTTGCCCCTGTCTCTGCATCCGCGGGCGGCAAGCACAAGCCTCGTTCCCGCTCCATTGTGCTCCAGGTCGACTACAACGGCATACCCGTCAGGACCTACACCGTCGCTCAGCTTCAGGCTCTGACGCCGTTCCCCGGCTACGCCGGCTTCATGAAAAGCACCGGCACCATCATCGGCCCCGACGCCGTCACCGGCGTGAGAGTCACCGACATCGTGGCCGACGCCCTGGGCACGCCGCTGACGGCAAGCGAGTCGGTCGACGTGGCCGATGCCAACCCCGCCGACCCCTATGACGTGATCCTCTCCTACGACCAGCTGGTCAACCTCACGGGCTTCGCGATGTACAACGCCACGACCGGCAACCCCGTGGCCATCTCCAGCCTCACGGGGCCGCTGGCCACCCTGCTCGTCTACAGCGACCCCCTGCAACGCGTCATGCCGGCCGCTACTGCCGGCCCGC